>Ga0187880_1002077_pt1 | contig 15713 bp, 8 predicted proteins | sample June2016WEW_19_4_FD_132998 | JGI IMG/M metagenome (GOLD analysis project Ga0187880, IMG submission 132998) | Peatland microbial communities from SPRUCE experiment site at the Marcell Experimental Forest, Minnesota, USA - June2016WEW_19_40 | ecosystem: Environmental > Terrestrial > Soil > Wetlands...
GATCCCCCGGACGTAGCGCGGGCGTCTCGCCCGCTGGCGCGGGAGCGTCCCGCTCCCGCCCGGAACGCGCGGGCAGGATGCCCACGCCCCAGCGGGCGGGACGCCCACGCTACAACCTTCTCGTCCAGGTCGGCACGAGAAGCCTGGCTTTTAGCTGTTATACCACGCACGCCTTAGAAGGCAGTGATTATCAGCTTGGTGATGGTTATCAGAATGACATGTCAGGGGGACATGAGAGCATCGCTGAAAGGTTGGTGCTGGGAGGCGCCGCAGTGACCCAACCCTTCAAAGGGTCAAGAACCGTGGTGCGCCCTGGTGGGGTCAAGCACTACCAGGCGTTTAAAGCAGGATCGATAAAAGCCCCGATCGCGCGTCAGCAACCGGTCAGCCTGGGAATAGGCATGTGCCCCGATCAGAAAGTCCGCCGCCACGCGCGTTTTGAGGCCGCCTCGCGCCTGATACGCCTTCCAAGCGATTCCCGCGGCAAGAGACGCTTCGACGCTCAGAGCGCTGAACTCCAGGTGCAGGAGCTCCAGGGCGTTCTGAGCTGCCGCGGCAGAGGCGAACGAACCCGCAACCTCTGCCCACACGGCCTCGCAGGCCAGCAACTGGCCTTCGCGAAGGGCGGTGCGCAGGGCGTTGGCGGAAGCCGGGCCAAAAGTGGGATCGGCACCCAATACGTCCAACAAGACATTGCTATCCACGGCGGTGATCATCTTGGCTTCTCACTACCTCGAAGTTCTTCCATGATCTCGTCGGTCGAACGGCCAAGCTCCAGGATTCCGTACAGCTTGTCAATCGCGTCGTGGGGCCTTGCCTGCTTGGACATGACGAGACGTCCGCGCTCCTCCTTGACCTCCAGGACCTGGCCGACGCGGATTCCCAAGCGGACCCGCAGAGGCTTCGGAATGGTAATTTGCCCTTTTTCAGATACAGTCGTTTTCATACTCTTGGGTATGAATTCCTACTTGAAAAGTCAAATCAAGGCTTTATGGCGAGAGCCGGTGTGAGGTCTGAGGTGTCAGGTGTCAGGTGTCAGGTGTCAGGTGTCAGGTGTCAGGTGTCAGGTGTCAGGTGTCAGGTGTCAGGTGTCAGGTGTCAGGTACTGTTTACCACGGTTTCGTTTCATGGAGATTTCGGAATCTTGAATTTTGAATCTTGAATCTCGAATCGATGTGGGGTCGCGATGAAATTCCTCCGTCGTCTGCGCGCGCTCTTTCGGAAAGAAGAACTGAACCAGCAGCTTTCCGACGAGCTGGCGTTCCACGTCGCGAAGCAAATGGAGCGGAACATCGCGGTGGGAATGAGCCCAGAGGCAGCCCGCTATGCCGCGCTGCGCAAATTCGGCAGTGTCGAGCAGGTCAAGGAAGAATGCCGCGACGCCTGGGGCGTGCGCTTCATTGACACTCTACTTCAGGACATCCGCTTCGGTCTGCGCATGCTGGCGAAGAATCCCGGCTCCATGGCCGCTGCGGTGTTGACGCTGGCGCTTGGCATCGGCGCGACCACCACGGTATTCAGCTGGATTGATGGCGTCCTACTCCACCCTCTGCCGGGCGTCGAGAAGCCCGACGAACTGCTATCGTTTGAGACCGTAGCGGCGAATGGCGAGTTCCTTACCACTTCCTATCCTGACTACCGCGATTACCGCGACCATCTAACCTCGCTGGCCGGCCTTTCCGCCACGCAGATCGAGCCACTGAGCGTAGGCGAGGAAGACCATGCCGAGCAGGTCTGGGGCGAATTCGTGTCAGGGAACTATTTCGCGGTGCTGGGGGTCAAGCCCGCCCTGGGACGCGCCTTTCTGCCGGAGGAGTACGGCGACAAACCGGGTGCGTTTCCGGTTGTGGTGATCAGTCATCGCTTATGGCGGAGACGATTCAACTCCGACCCCCAAGCTGTGGGCAAGACAATCCCGGTGAACCGGCAGGAACTGACCATCGTCGGCGTGGCGCCTCCGGATTTCCGCGGGACCATTGGCGGCCTGGCCTTCGACCTCTGGGTGCCGTTCATGATGCACCCGCAACTCCAGGGGGTGGGGGAATGGATGCTCCGCGACCGCCAGACGCGCCAGCTCGTCGTCATCGCGCGGATGAAACCCGGCGTGACGCTCGATCAGGCGCGGAGCGAAATTGCGGAACTCGCCCGCTACATGGCCAGGGCGGATGCCGATACGAACACCGGTATTAGCGCCACGGTTCTGCCAATATGGAAGTCACACTTCGGCGTGCAGGGCGCGCTTCTGGCTCCCCTTGGGACCCTGATGGCTGTGTGCTTTGTCGTGCTGGCGATCGTTTGCGTCAATGTCGCGAACCTGCTTCTGGCGCGCTTCACCGCCCAGCAGAGAGATTTCAGCGTTCGATTGGCGCTCGGGGCCGGACGCGTTCGGCTGGCGCGGCAGGTGCTCACCGAGAGCCTAGTCCTCGCTGCCGGCGGCGGCCTGGCGGGCATCGCCCTGACGATGTGGATGGGCGGGTCGCTCCAGTACCTGCTCCCACCCAGCCACTTTCCCTTCGCGCTGGACATTCATCTGAACAGCCACATGCTCGCCTTCACGGTGCTGCTGGGAGTTGCTACCGCGGTGCTCGCGGGGGTCGCTCCCGCCGTGCAGGCTACACGGGCTGATTTGAACGAGGGTCTGAAGGAAGGCGGCCGCACCGGCGCCGCCGGGCAGGCGCCGCATCGCTTGCGCGGGCTGCTGGTGATAGCGGAAGTCTCGCTGGCGCTGGTGGCCTTGGTGTGCGCGGGGCTCCTGGTGCGCAGCTTCCAAGCCACCCAGAGGGTCAATCCGGGATTCGACCCGGGCCACGTGCTGCTCTCGCGCTTCTTTATCAGCACGAGCGGTTACAACCTCGAACAGCGCAAACAGTTCTGCCTGCGGCTGCGTGAAAGGCTCGAATCGACGCCCGGCGTGACCGACGTTGCCTACTCTGACGTCGAGCCACTGGGGCCGCTGTCGGGTTGGTGGGAGGACATGCAGGTGGAAGGCTATGTGCCGGGCGAGAGCGAAAATATGAAGATTTACCGCAGCGTCGTCTCCCCCGGTTACTTCCGGCTGATGCGAATTCCACTTCTGGAGGGACGCGACTTCACCCAACAAGACGATGAGAAAGCGGCGCCGGTGCTGATCGTTAACCATTCATTCGCACGCCGGTTCCTTGCCGGACGCAACACCCTCGGGCAGCGAGTGCATGGCTGGGGCCAGTGGTTCACGGTGGTTGGGGTGGTGAAGGATAGTAAATATCTCAACCTCACCGAGGCCCCGCGTCCCTATTTTTACGTTGCCTTCCAGCAAGTGTATCGCGCCGACATGGGCTTGGCCGTCTATATTCGAACTGCCGGAGAGCCGAGCGCCGCGGCTGCCCTGGTGCGACGCGAGGTTCGGGGGATCGACCCTAACGTCACCGTTATTGACGCCATGCCGTTAGCGCAGCACGTCGTGCAGACACTTTACGCCGAAAAGATCGCAGCGGACTTGCTAAGCGTGCTCGGAACACTGGCTCTGCTGTTGGCGGCGGTGGGCCTCTACAGCGTGATGGCGTATGCGGTGACGCAGCGGACGCACGAAATCGGCATCCGCATGGCGCTCGGCGCCACGAGGAAAGACGTCCTGAAGCTCATCGTGGGCCAGGGGCTTGCCCTGACCCTCGTCGGGATCGGGGCAGGGCTGGTTGCCGCCTTGGCGCTCACCCGCCTTCTCGCGAGTTTTCTCTACGGCACCACAACAACTGACCCTACGACGTTTATCGGGGTCCAGGTCCTGCTGGCAAGTGTGGCCCTGCTGGCCAGCTACCTGCCCGCCCGCCGCGCCACCAAGGTCGATCCCATGGTGGCGCTGAGGCATGAGTAGGCTACAGATTACAGGGGACAGGTTACAGCAGTCCGGTGTCCGGTGTCGGTTGTCGGATGCTGGCCACCACAATATGGTTTCAGTGCGATTTCGTGATTCTGAATATCCGGTGTTGAATTGAAGTTTTTCGGAATCTTGAATCTTGAATCTCGAATTGATCCGCCCGTGACTCGCTGCCACGGGAGCAAAGGTACGTCATTATGAAAATCTACCGCCGTCTTCGCGCGGTGTTTCGGAAAGAGGAACTAAACCAGCAGCTCTCCGACGAGCTGGCATTCCACCTCGCGAAGCAGATCGACCAGAACATCGCGGCGGGAATGAGCCCAGATGAAGCCCGCTACGCCGCGTTGCGCAAATTCGGCGGCGTCGAGCAAGTCAAGGAAGAGTGCCGCGACGCCTGGGGGATGCGCTTCATCGACACACTGCTACAGGACATCCGCTATGGCTTGCGTATGCTGGCCAAGAACCCTGGCTTCACGGCCGTGGCGGTGGTCACGCTGGCGCTCGGCATCGGCGCGAACACGGCGATTTTTACCCTCATCAACGCCGTATTGCTTCAAAGCCTGCCCCTCAAGAACCCGGGGCAATTGGTATTATTCTACGACGGAGCCGCCACGGGGACTAACACCTCGAACGGCATTCCTAACGACATCTATTCCTACCCCGCTTGGGAGTATTTTCGCGACCACGATGAGTCCTTCGAGGGCCTATGTGCTTTCCGCCAGGAGTCTGACCGGTTGACCCTACAGATGGGTGCTTCGTCTGACCCGCAACGGCAGGAGCAAGTACGGGGGCATCTTGTCTCCGGGAGCTACTTCACAGTTCTGGGTGTCCAGGCCGCAGCCGGCCGATTGCTGACAGCTCAAGACGACATACCCACTGCACCTCCTGGCGCGGTCATCAGCTACGACTTCTGGCGCCGCCGCTTCAATCTCGACAGGTCGGTGATGGGCAAGACGGTTGACCTGAATGGGACCGTGTTCACCATCGTAGGAGTCACCCCGCGGGAGTTCTTTGGGGAGCGCGTTGGAACACCCCCGGACTTTTGGTTGCCGCTCTCCTGGCAGCCACAAGTATTGCAGCGTGGGTCTTGGCTCGCTACGCAGGATTTGTATTGGCTGAATCTGATGGGGAGACTCAAGCCCGGCGTGACGGCCGAGATCGCCCAGGCGAACCTGAACACGCAGCTTCATCAATACTACACGGCGCAGGCCGGCTCGCGGATCACCCCCGAGCGGCAGCGGCAAATCCAAAGTGCCCACATCCAACTGAAACCGGGTGCGCGGGGCATCTCCGTACTGAGGTTCGCTTACTCCGAGCCGCTGCACGTCCTCATGGCCGTCGTCGCGCTGGTGCTCTTGATCGCGTGCGCGAACGTCGCCACACTCATGCTGGCGCGCGCGTCAGCTCGCCGCCAGGAGTTGTTCGTGCGCTTGGCGCTGGGAGCAAGAAGAAGCCGCCTGGTTCGCCAACTGCTCACGGAAAGCGTCCTGCTGGCGCTTTTCGGCGCCCTGGCGGGAGCGGTCCTGGCAGGATGGGGCGTCCACCTTCTTGTCGCGATGCTTCCGCTAGCCTCGGTCGTCGAGGTCAAGCCTGACCTGCTGGTTTTAGGGTTCACGCTGGCGGTCTCTGTTCTCACCGGGGTTCTATTCGGACTCATGCCGGCACTCCGCTCCAGTAAAATGGGACTAACGGGCGGCGCTGCGGCGAGGTCGTCGGCCTCCAGCGGCGGGTCAACGTTCAAGCCCGCATACACCCTTGTGGTCTTGCAGGTGGCGCTTTCGTCCGTGCTGCTCGTGGGAGCCGCCTTGCTCACTCATAGCCTTCTCGATCTTGAACGCCAAGACCTGGGATTCAATTCTGAAAACGTGCTGCTGGTGAGTACAGGCTTTCGACTAGCAGGGGTCCCGCCTGCGGAATTGTTGCCGCTTTACCGGCAGATTCAGGAGCGGCTGAACAGCCTGCCCGGCGCGACTTCCGCCAGCATGGCGAGGTTCAGCCCAATCAGCGGTGGCATTTCATCAAATAACTTTTCTCTGGCAGGATACGAGCCACCTGCGGAAAAAGCCATGAATGTGTACAAGCTGGAGGTCGGACCGGGATTTTTCGAGACGCTAGGTGTTCCGCTGCTGCTGGGACATCCCTTCGGGCCGCAAGATACCCCTGCCTCCCCCTTTGTAGCCGTGGTCAACGAAACTTTCGTCCAGGAATATCTACCCAACCAAAATCCCATTGGGCGCCGTATGTCCATCGGCTCGCCCTTCAAAGCTCCTGGGGCCGAGATCATTGGGGTGGTGGCGGACTCGAAGTATTACAACCTGCGCGAAAAGCCGAAGCCCATGGCCTTCTTTTCCCTCTGGCAGGCAGGGGCCGACAAGCACCTGGACGCTTACGCGGGTGAATTGATGATTCGTACCTCCCGCGACCCCTCCGGGGCGATTGCCGAAGTGCGGCGAGTCCTCATCGAGACGGACAGCCGGCTTCCGATTCTGGGCGCCCAAACCCTTCATGACCAAATCTATGAATCGTTGAACCAGGAGCGGATGATCACGAAGTCATGCAGTTTCTTTGGGCTGCTTGCACTTGTGCTGGCCTGCATAGGTCTATACGGGACCATGGCCTACTCCGTGGCGCGAAGGACGAACGAAATCGGAATCCGCATGGCCTTGGGCGCCCAGCGCTCACGCGTACTTTGGTTGTTTCTGCGCGATTCCGTGGCCTTGGTCGCCTTGGGACTTACCCTCGGGCTCCCCCTGGCCATGAGCACCACACGCTGGATCAAAAGCCTTCTCTTTGGACTTCCCCCGGTCGACTGGTTGGCCTTTGGCGGCACCCTCGTCCTTATGGTAGCTGTTTCGGGACTCGCCTCCTATCTGCCCGCGCGCCGGGCAACGAAGGTCGATCCCATGGTGGCGCTGAGGTATGAATGATCAGGTTACAGGTGACAGGTGACAGGGCAGGGAGTCCGGAGTCCGGTGTCCGAAGTCCCGTGTCCCGTGTCCCGTGTCCCGTGTCCCGTGTCCCGTGTCCCGTGTCCCGTGCTGGTTACCACAATTTCGTTTCATGGGGATTTCGGAATCTTGAATTTTGAATCTTGAATTGATTCGATCTTGACTCGCTGCAAAAGCAAAGGTAGGCAACTATGAAATTCTTCCGTCGTCTGCGCGCGCTGTTCCGGAAAGAGGAACTAAACCAGCAGCTCTCCGATGAGCTGGCGTTCCACGTCGCGAAGCAAATCGAGCGAAACATCGCGGCGGGGATGAGCGCGCAGGAAGCTCGCTACGCCGCATTGCGCAAATTCGGCGGCGTCGAGCAGGTACAAGAAGAATGCCGCGACGCCTGGGGCTTGCGGTTCATTGACACCTTGCTTCAGGATCTGCGTTACGGCCTGCGCATGCTGGGGAAAGATCCCGGGTTCACCGCCGTGGCCATCATCACGCTCGCGGTCGGCATCGGCGCCAACACCACCATCTTCAGCGTGGCGTGGCGCCCCATGCGCTACCATGACCCCGACCGGCTTCTGGTGGTGTGGGAGACGCGCCCTGAGGGCAGCCGAAGCACGGTTTCCGCTCCTACCTACCTCGATTGGCGCGCCCAGAATACGAGCTTCGAACAACTCGCCGCGGCTCGCAGCGAGAGTGTCGCTCTATCGGGAAACCCTCCCATTCTCGTTTCAGGGGCGAGCATCAGTTCGAACTTCTTTGACACTTTCAGCTTGCAGGCCGAGCTCGGGCGGTTTTTCTTGGGCACGGAATTTCGGCCGGGCGGTGACAAAGTTGCCGTCTTGGGCGATGAAATCTGGCGGACGCACTTTGGAGGCGACGCGGCTATCGTGGGCAAGACCATCCGCGTTAACGGCGAGACGTACGCCGTGGTCGGCGTGGCGCCCGCTGACTTTGAGTTCTTTGGTCGGACGGATGTTTGGATGCCCTTAGCCCTTCCCACCGCGGGGCTGAGCCGGCAAACTCGCGACTTGCTGGTGGTAGGCCGGACCAAACCGGGCGTCACGGAAATGCAGGCCCAAGAGGAGATGCGAACGCTCGCGGCTCGAGTCGCGCAGGAATCCCCCGAAACGAACAAGCGATGGAGCGCCCTCGCCCAAGACTTCCGCGAGGCTCTAGCGGGCCCGGGGGTCCTTCTGATGTTAATTATCCTCTTCGCTACGGTGAGTTTGGTTCTCCTGATGGCTTGCGCGAATGTCGCCAACTTGCTTTTGGCCAGGGCGTCGACGCGCGGGAAGGAGATCGCCGTCCGTATCGCTCTGGGCGCAAGCCGGTGGCGGGTCATGCGACAATTGCTGGTAGAAACCTTTTTCCTGGCCTTGCTCGGCGGCGCGCTGGGCCTTCTGCTGGCCTTCGGAGCAGTGCATTACCTTGCAACTTTTTCTGTCTTACAGGCGCCGGGACTGGCTCCGATCGAAGTCAACCGTGTGGTTTTGGAATTCGCTGCGGCGCTCTGTCTGGCCGCGACCGTGCTTTCCGGACTCGTGCCCGCGTGGCAGACCACCGCGGCGAATTTAATGGAGCACGTCAAAGCCGCTGGCCGCACCACGGCGGGCGACCTAAGGCAAAGCCGCATTCGCAATGGGTTGGTGATGGCCGAGCTGGCGCTGTCTTTGCTGCTGATGGTAGTGACCGGCCTGAGCGTTCGCAGCTTCATTCGCCTGAGCCAGATCAACCCCGGGTTTCCCAGCAAAGGCCTATTGACCGCGCACCTGGCGTTGCCGGCTCCGCAGTATGCCGACGTGGGCCGCGTGCGGACGTTCTATTCAGAGTTGCTCGATGGGGTCCGTGCGATCCCCGGCGTGGAGGGCGCCGCGATTTCCTCCGGTTTGCCGCCTATGAGCTCCGAAGGTGGGCAGCCTTTTCGCGTGGAGGGCCGCGATCCAGGTTCGCCCGCCGCCTCCGGGGACGCGAACTATGAGGTCATCAGCGCCGGCTATTTCCGCACCCTTGGTTTGGCCGTGCGAAGGGGCCGTAGCTTCACCGAGGACGACCGCCAGGGGGCGACCGCGGTCGTGATCATCAATCATCGCTTGGCCGAGAAGTTCTTTCCCGCCAGCGATCCGCTCGGCAAGCGATTGCTCGTTTCCGAACTCGCTCCGGGTCGCAGCGACCGCGCGGGACCGCTGGCGCTTGAAATCGTCGGCATCGTGGATGATGTAAAGAATTCCAGGGTGAACGAACCCAGCACCCCTGAGATCTACATTCCCTATCTGCAAGCACCTTGGGCCGACGAATACCTTCTGGTGCGGAGCCAGAGCGAGACAGAACCGCTCGTGGCCGCCGTCCGGAATGCCGTGCGGGCAGTCGATCCGGATTTGCCTTTGACCAGCGTCAGCACGATGGATGAGCGTTTGTCGCGATCGCTCGCCGGTGGACGCGTGGTCGTGGTCCTTATGGCCATCTTCGCTCTGTTTGCGCTGCTGATGGGCAGTGTGGGGCTCTATGGAGTCATCTCTTACTCGGTGACTCAGCGCACGGCCGAGTTTGCATTGCGATTGGCTTTAGGTGCTCCCCATCACGCGATTTTTCGCCTGGTGGCGAACGGGGCTCTGCGACTGCTGCTGATCGGCGGCTGCATCGGTTTGGCGCTGGCCCTGGGAGTTGCGCGCCTCATGGGGAGCATGATTTTCGGAGTAAGCCCCTTTGATCCCGTCACGTTTCTGGCGGTCCCATCGGTTCTTCTGGCCGTGGTCCTGATCGCCAGTTACTTGCCCGCTCGGCGCGCCACGAAGGTCGATCCAATGGTGGCGCTGAGGTACGAGTAATAGGTGACAGGTTACAGGTTTCAGGTGTCAGGGGTCAGCGCCGAGATGAATGCCCTGGGTCAGGTTCGTGCTATGCCCCTCGACTTGTTGCCGCGAAAGCAAAGGTAGGTCGCTATGAAATTATTCCGTCGTCTGCGTGCGCTATTCGGGAAAGAGCAATTGTACCAGCAACTCTCGGACGAGATGACGTTCCATCTTGAGAAGCAGACCGAGCAGAACATCGCGATGGGAATGCGCCCCGAAGAAGCCCGCTACGCCGCCCTGCGCAAGTTTGGTGGTGTCGAGCAAGTGAAGGAAGAGTGCCGCGACGCTTGGGGCGTGAACTTCATCCAAAGCACGATTCAGGATGTCAGCTACGGCGTCCGCATGCTCCGCAAGAACCTTGGCGTTACGGTGGTGGCGGTAATCTCGCTCGCGCTGGGCATTGGCGCCAACACCGCCATGTTCAGTGTTACGAATGTCATGCTGCTCAGGGCGCTGCCGGTGAGGAATCCGCAACAACTCGTCGAATTCATCAGAAGGGATCCGGACGGGTCCATGATGACCAACCTCCCCTATGCGGTGTTCGAGCATCTTCGCAAGAACACCTCCGTGCTTTCCGGGGTCTTTGCTTTCACATCGGACACGCGCATTTTGCGTTCCGGCGCGGGGTCGGAGCCCCTGACGATTCATGAAGTGTCCGGGTCGTTTTTCCCCACGCTGGGAGTCAACCCCCTGCTGGGGCGCGCTATCGACTCGGCTGACGACCGTCCCGATGCCGAGCACCAGGTTGTTGGGCTGACCTATTCGTTTTGGAGCAGCCAGTTTGGGCGCGACCCCTCGGTGGTGGGTGCTACAGTGCGGCTAAATGGCGCGCCGAGCACTGTGATCGGCGTGATGCCTCCGGATTTCTTTGGCGTCGACCGGAGCCGAACGCCGGGAATGTGGGCTCCGCTCGCCTCGGACCCCAATCCCGATGAAGTCTGGGTCCTTGGACGCCTGAAGCCCGGCGTTTCCATTCCGCGCGCGCGCGCACAACTCGAGCCGCAATTCCACCAAGCACTGGAATCATTGAGCGATAGCACGAAGAATTGGCCGGCGGGCGAACGCGACAGATTTCTGGGGGAAAAGCTGGTTGTGCAGAGCGCCACGACCGGCACCTCCGGCATGCGCTGGGAGTACTGGGAATATTCCAACACCCTGAGAATTCTCATGGGGATGACCGGACTGGTGCTGCTGATCTCATGCGTAAACGTTGCGAACCTGCTGATGGCCCGTTCCGCGGCGCGCTCGCGGGAGATCGGCATCCGCCTGGCCATCGGAGCGGGCAGGCTGCGCATCGTTCGCCAGTTGCTTACCGAAAATCTAATCATGGCGCTGCTCGGGGGCGTCATTGGTCTGTTGGTGGCGGCCTGGGGGCATCGGGTTCTCGTTGCTTTTCTGGTAGGCAACCTCCAGGGCGTCCCTCTTAGTTTCCGGCTGGACGAGCGTGTCCTCGGCTTCAGTCTCGCCTTGTCGATTCTGACGGGCCTCGTTTCTGGTGTGTTACCCGCACTCCGCGCCGGGTCCAGGGATCTCGTTGCGGCGATCAGGGACAATCTCCAACTCCGGGGGCCAACCCGCTTGCCGTTTGCCAGAAAGCTGCTCGCCTTACAAGTGGCTCTTTCATTGACGCTGCTGATTGGCGCCGGCTTGTTTGTGCGCAGTCTGAGGAACCTTGGCAGCACCGATCTGGGTCTGGCCCGCGAAAACTTGGTTTTGATGAAGGTCGATCCATCCCCCAGCAAATCGCTTCGAGATCCGCGAAGATTCTGGAATCAGGTGGTCGAGCGCATCGGCGCCCTGCCTGGCGTACGCTCCGTGAGCATCGGGGGTGATGCCGTCTTCGGCAACGGTGGTTGGAACAATGGGATTTCGGTCCGGCAGCCCGATGGAACGGAGCGCCAGTCGCAAGTTGCGTTCAACGTGGTAGGCCCCGGATTTTTTTACACCGTAGGAATTCCTCTGGTTGCGGGTCGCGAATTCGGAGTAATGGACCAAGCGAACGCGCCGCGTGTCGCCGTAGTGAACCAGGCTTTTGTCCGGAAATTCCTTGGGGACGACAATCCGGTCGGCAAGCGCTTCGGCAATGCGGGCGCGGGTTCAAGCAGCCAGATCGAGATCGTCGGCGTCATCGGGGATGCTAGATACGGCGATCTCCGCGAGCAGCCGAGCCCCATGTTCTACCTGCCCGTTTTACAGAACCTTGATAACCGGTTGTACGAAGTGCATGTGCGTACAGCAGGGAATTCCGCGGCCGTGATCGCGGCCATGCGTCGCGAAATCCAGGCCATGGATCCGGATATTTCTGTTTATGATGTTCGAACCATCAAGGAAGTCATCAACGGCTTGCTTCAGCACGATCGCATGTTCGCGGTTCTGGCAAGCGTCTTTGGAATTCTGGCCTTGCTGCTGACCTCGATCGGAATTTATGGCGTGATGGCGTACGAAATTACGCGCCGCACTGGTGAAGTGGGTATTCGGATGGCACTCGGTGCGCGGCGGGGTGATGTGCTCTGGATGTTTATGCGCGAAACTCTGCTGGTGTTGGCAGCCGGCGCAGCCCTCGGTCTGCCCGCGGCCCTTGCTTCGGCCCATGTCTTAAGAACCCTCCTGTTCGGTCTGGACCCGTCCGATCCGGTGACGCTCGTCTGGGCGATGGCAACATTGGCCATAGCCGGCGCACTGGCGGCGCTCCTGCCCGCGCGGCGCGCCACAAAAGTCGAGCCGATGGTGGCGTTGAGGTACGAGTGAGAGGTTATAGGTGACAGGTTACAGGTGACAGTGGCTCGTGGTTAGTGGCTATCAGGTTTACGTTTCACCGGGAATTGTGAAATCTGAATTGAGGAGCATTATGGGAAAGTCAATCGATCTACTTCAAGGCACGCTGGACTTATTGATTCTGAAAACGCTGGCGCTCGAGCCGATGCATGGTTGGGGGATTTCGCAGCGCATTCAGCAAATCTCGCAGGACTCCCTCCAGGTGCAACAAGGGTCACTCTACCCGGCGCTGCACCGGCTGGAATTGCAAGGCTGGATTGATTCCGAGTGGGGCGCATCGGATAACAATCGTAAGGCCAAGTATTACCGCCTGACGGATTCCGGTCGCAAACAACTGGAAGTCGAGACCGCCAAGTGGGAGCGCCTGTCATCCGCGGTTGCGCAAATCCTCGCCACGGCGTAGGCCGCCATTGGTGGGACCGCGGGCATCCTGCTCGCTCCGGCGGGGGCGTCCAGCCCGCGCGTTCCTGCCATCTGATCCCTGCTTCATTTAATCCCCCCTCCAGACTCCGGTTTTCGTCATTAGGCAGGAGCGAGACGCTCCCGCAAGAGCGAGCAGGATGCTGGCGGTCCCAGGGATGCTCGCGCTCCCATCTGACTTGGAAAATCAATCTGAAATCTGAAATCTGAAATCTGAAATCTCAAATCTAAAATCGAAGACTCCAAATCCAAACCTCCAAATGGCAAGTTTCAAATGGCAAGCTACAAATCGCAAATCACCAATCGCTAAATCACCAAATGACCCGATGGCCCGATGACCCAATCGCCCGATCTCCTCAGTTTCCTTCCGACTTTTCAATCCGCGGCGAATTGAGTACTCTGGAAGACTGGGCAATGGTAGGGGCGACGTGTTGCCAGGCCTTTCACGATGACCATCAGGGGGAAACTCATGTTGCGCGTACACTACTTCCGATTGTTGGGGCGATTGTCGAATCTCCGCAGGCTCGCTCTCATTACTGGCGCGGTCACGTTGCTATTCTGCGCCCCACTCAATTCAGCAAACCCCGGAGCTGAGCAGGCTTCAAACGTCACGCGCGCAACGCTCGGGAACGGTCTTCGTGTGGTTGTGGTACGCGACACGCTGGCCCCGGTGGTGACCACGGTCATGAACTATCAGGCCGGTTCGAACGAGGCGCCGGAGGGATTTCCGGGCATGGCGCACGCGCAGGAGCACATGATGTTTCGCGGCAGCCCAGGCCTCTCGGCGGACCAGTTGGCTGATATTTCGGCTGCCATGGGTGGCAATTTCAACGCCGACACGCAGCAAACCGTGACGCAATACTTCTTCACGGTGCCGGCGGAAGACCTGGACGTCGCCTTGCACCTGGAGGCGGTCCGAATGCGCGGTTCGCTCGACACCGACGACCTTTGGAAGGAGGAGCGAGGCGCCATCGAGCAAGAGGTGGCGGCGGACCTCTCCAATCCCCAATACGTTTTCTACACGCAGTTACTGGAAGCCATGTTCCAAGGAACACCCTACGCCCACGACGCGCTCGGCTCGCGGCCATCGTTTGACAAAACCACCGGAGAAATGTTGCACCAGTTTTATGAGACATGGTACGCCCCCAACAACGCGATTTTCGTGATTGCGGGTGATGTTCAGCCGGAGAATGTGCTGGCGCAGGTCAAAGCGCTTTTTGGCGATATTCCCAGGAAGACTCTCCCTGCCAAACCCCAGGTCAACCTGCAAGCGGTGAAGGGCAAGGCACTGGCGCTTCCCACGGACCTTCCTTACGGGCTGGCGGTGGTTTCTTTCCGCATGCCGGGATCAAATAGCCCGGACTTTGCCGCCACCCAATTGCTGGCGGACGCGCTCAGCAGCGTGCGCGGCAGTCTGTATGCCATGGTTCCGGAAGGGAAGGCGCTTTACGCCGGTTTCCAGCTCTCCACCTTGCCCGAGGCAAGCCTGGGCTACGCTTTGGCGGTCTACCCCCAAGGCGGCAACGGCGACGAGTTAATCAAGGAGGTCAAGAAGATCCTCGCCGATGATGTGAAGAACGGCGTGCCGGTTGATTTGATCGAGGCGGGAAGGCGGCACGAGATTGTCGACGCGGAATTCCAGAGGAACTCAGTTTCCGGACTGGCCATGGAGTGGTCAGAGGCGGTCGCCGTGGAGGGTCGCGAGTCACCCGACGACGATATTCAGGCCATCGCCAAAGCCTCCGCAGCGGATGTTGGCCGCGTGGCGAGCCAATACCTGAACCCTGACGCGGCCATCACCGCCGTTCTAACTCCCCAGGCCTCGGGAAAGCCGATTTCTTCCAGTTCCTTCGGTGGCAAGGAGTCGCTGGCGCCCACGCAGACTAAAGTCGTCGAACTCCCCGACTGGGCGGCGAAGGCGCTCGCCCGTCTGTCGGTGCCGGAATCCAGTCTGCGTCCGGTGGTCACCTCGCTACCCAACGGTCTGAAACTCATTGTCCAGCCGGAGTCGGTCAGCAACACGGTCAGTGTTATGGGCCAAATCAAGAACAATCCCGACCTGGAGACGGCGAAGGGTAAGGAGGGGTCGAGCAGTCTTCTCAACCAGCTTTTTGAGTATGGATCCACCCACCTCGACCGGCTGGCGTTCCAGAAGGCGCTTGACGACATTGGCGCGGAAGAGTCTGCCGGGACGGGCTTCGCCGTGCAGGTTCTGCCCTCACAATTCGACCGGGCTGTGCAGCTTTTGGCGGAAAACGAACTGACCCCGGCGCTTCCGGAAGATGCGTTTAAAATCGTCCAGAGGAGGCTTGCGGCGCAAGTGGCGGGCCAACTTCAGAGCCCCGATTTTCTGACCCACATGGCTTTGAACTCCGCTCTTTACCCCAAGGATGATCCGAGTTTGCGGCACGCTACGCCGGACACGGTGCAATCGCTGACTTTGCAGGACGTCAAGGATTACTACCAACAGGTTTTCCGGCCGGACCTGGCCACCATCGTGGTGATCGGAAACGTCGCCCGGGAGAGGCGAAGGCCGCAATTACCAAATACTTTGGGGGGTGGAAGGCGGAGGGCCCCAAGCCTGAAACCGAACTCCCGGAAACTCCTGCCAACAAGGCTTCCTCGACTGCCGTCCCCAACGTCAGCCGGGTTCAGGACAATGTCACCCTGGCGGAGACGCTGGGCCTCAACCGCTTCAATCCCGATTATTACGCCTTGGAACTGGGTAACCACGTATTGGGAGGCGGCTTCTACGCCACCCGTTTTTCTGCGATTCAGACAGTAAGAAACCAGGCTGGGCGGCCGACCAGCGCTCGGTCTGTCAACAGGTCTATCCGATCCGCCCGCACGGCTCTTGACGGCCTTTCCGACGGC
>Ga0187880_1002078_pt1 | contig 15711 bp, 14 predicted proteins | sample June2016WEW_19_4_FD_132998 | JGI IMG/M metagenome (GOLD analysis project Ga0187880, IMG submission 132998) | Peatland microbial communities from SPRUCE experiment site at the Marcell Experimental Forest, Minnesota, USA - June2016WEW_19_40 | ecosystem: Environmental > Terrestrial > Soil >...
CCATATCGGCAAGCCATGTGCGTTTCATCTTAATTAAGGGCTTGTCCGCAAATAAAACCTTTGCTCTTGCATCCGGCCTTTGGCCTGCTTTGGCCGCTCCTCAATCGCAAAATCCTCGACGTAGCCCAGCTACGCCTGCGGTTTTGCTCAATCTTCGCGACCAAATCAGTCTCAAAATCCGGCGCAATCTCTAAGAGGCTTATATACGGACAAGCCCTAAAATATTTCTTACCGTGCTTGTTTTTACACCTCTCGGACGTTAAGTCTTAATTGTTTAAGTCTGTCTAACGAGGGTAGAATTCGGAGCATTTGAGTTGTGTGTGTATGGCCGATCCAGGGAAACTTCCCTGCTGCAGGGCTATGGTTCTTGCAGCAGTCGCCATAGGGCTGAGGCTGAATGATTCTATTGATTAATCCTCCACTGGTTAAGCCTTGCGAGCCGCCGCCCGGTATTGCGCGGCTTTACGGGACCCTGACCGCAGCAGGGGTGAAATGCTCGATAATCGACGCAAACATCGAGGCGATACTCCATCTGTTCGCAAAGAGTCCGCCTGATCGTGACAGGTGGACAATGCGGGCCGTTCGAAATCGGGCTCGCAATCTCGAGTTTGTCAGAAGCGTGCCGGGTTACCTCGACCTTCAACGCTACAAGCGCGCGGTTTTCGATTTAAACCGGTTTATCGGAAAGTCTGCACAAAGCGGCGGCTCGGTACGGCTAAGCCTGTCTGACTATCAGCATTCCGAACTGTCTACGGTCCGCGCAACGGACCTGTTAAGGGCGGCGGAGAAGTATCAGGAAAATCCCTTTCACGACTATTTCTCAAAACGAATTTGCAACGCCCTGGAGTTTCACTCGCCCGATGTCGTCGGTGTTTCCCTGAACTACCTCAGCCAGGCGCTGACGGCATTTGCGATTATCGGCTTTATCAGGAGTCGATCCGAACGTGTTCGGATCGTGCTGGGAGGCAGCCTGGTTACCTCGTGGGTTTGCAAGCCGGGCTGGAGCAATCCCTTCTCGGGGCTTGTAGACCTCATTGTGAGCGGCCCCGGAGAACAGGCGCTCTTTGATATTGCCGGCATCGATGCAAGCAGCCGCAGGCGCCGGTTTTCTTACGATCCGTTCCCCATGCGGGATTACTTTGCACCGGGTCCGATTCTTCCGTATAGCGCATCTCGGGGATGCTATTGGAATCGTTGTGCGTTCTGTCCGGAAAAAGCGGAAGGAAATCACTACGAGCCGGTTTCACCCGAAGCAGCGGCACGCGAAGCGGGCGAATTATGCTCAGGGTCTCACCCGGCGCTCATTCATTTTCTGGACAGCGCGATAAGCCCGGCCCTTTTGAGCAAACTCGCGGCAAACCCGCCGGGTGCGCCGTGGTACGGGTTTGTGCGAGTGACAAAGAGGTTGGCCGATGAGGATTTCTGCCGGGCGTTGAAACAGAGTGGATGCGTAATGCTGAAGCTTGGGCTTGAGTCAGGCGATCAGGGCGTTATTGACTCCGAGGGCAAAGGGATCGATCTCTGCATTGCATCCAGGGCGCTGGCTTCGCTCAAAAAGTCAGGGATAGGGACTTACGTATATCTTCTTTTCGGGACCCCATCGGAATCCGTAGATCAGGCCCGCAATACACTCGATTTTACAGTCCGCCACGAACGTCTTATCGATTTTCTGAATCTTGCTATCTTCAATATGCCGGTCAACAGTCCCGATGCACAGAGGTTGGCAACTTCTGCTCACTACGAAGGGGACCTGTCGCTCTACACCGGCTTTTCTCACCCTAAGGGATGGGACAGGCCGAAGGTCAGGCGGTTTCTGGACAGCGAATTTAGAAGGCAGCCCGCAATCGCGCGCATTCTGTCCAATGAGCCGCCTTTTTTCACTTCGAACCACGCGCCTTTTTTTGTAAGCCCTAGGGGTGAAGTGAACTTGAAGGGATAGAAGAAATGGTAACCGATCACCGCAGTTCTTCATGTCCCCGCGAGACGTCCCGGATCAGATTCGAGTTGGTCACAAAAAATCCGACACAAGATAAAGTAGGCCCATGCCACCCCCTCGGCATTATTCATTAAATACGGTATTTTGGCATGCGGTCAAAGGAGACTTTCGCCGGCCGGTTGATTTGAAACGATTCAGGGTTTATACACATTCCACGTTGACTTCCTGATAGGCCAAAGTTATGTTAATTCTCTAGAATGATGTTTCCACTTTTCTTAAGCCAATTGGAATTCCGGTACTGGCGATCGGCTTCTATTTCTGCACAAGGCTCGCATTCAGGTTGCCTTCTGAGGCTGTCTGACCATGAATTGTTGATAGATTGATATTGGTCAAAGGCGGTCGTGATTTTGTAAGCGCCTCTGGCGAAAACTTTCATGCACTCATAGATTAACAAGTTATCCGGAAAGGAGTAGACGGTGAAAGCGGGTATTATTTTTACAGGAACCGGTCCAATACTTATCCTGACGAGCTATAAATCCTTTGACGATCCCAGTTTCGTACAGAAACTATCCACCAAGGGAATCAAAAAGTACATCGCTTATGAACTTCCGGTCGAGAAAGTAAAAGAGAAATACAAGGACCAGTTCACATTGATCATGCATGACCTATCCAAGAGTAACGATCTGAGGGTCTTGGACTACAACGGGCATCATGTTTTTACAAGTTTTTCCTTTGGAGAGTTGGGACCGCCTTTTTACTGCGAATAATGCAAACGAATAGCGCAGGAGAGGACGGAATCCTTACAAAGAAGGTCTGCAATGGAAAAGAAGGTACTCTTCGCAGTGGATGGTTCGGAGAAGTGCAATGAGGCGCTCAGGATAGCTGGTGATCTTCTCAAGAATCACGACGGTTGTCAGGTGCTGCTTTATCATTGCGTGCCGGAGTTACAGGTATTTTATCCGGGTGAAATGATGGGTCCCGACAGTATGGAAGGCTACCTGGAAAGAGCCGGAAAGGCCGTCCTGGAAGCATCGCATCGTGTACTTTCGGAAACAGGCTTTCCTGCCGACAGGATTGCGGTCAAGCTCAAAACGAACTGCGTTGCTCCATCGTTTGATATCTTGAATGAAGCCACCGATTCAAAAATCCAGACGGTAATCTGCGGCAGGCGCGGTAGGACACCGAAGAAGAATCTTCTCATCGGAAGTACGTCGAGCCGGTTATCCCAGTACAGCACGTTACGAACAGTATGGGTAATCGATGCCCCAGTGCATCAGACACGGAAAATTCTCATTCCGATGGAGGGATCTCCTGACTCACGCGCTTTGACCTATTACGCTACCGAGTTCTTTGCTCCGATCCCAAACTTGAGTTATAAACTGCTTCATTTCATGCCCAAGCTCCCGCCTCGATTTTGGGACCATGGGCGAATCCTCACTGACGACGAGAAAAAAAACACCACTCGGGAGCTTAACGAGTGGCGTGACGGAACTCTGCGGGAGGTTGAAAAATTTCTGTCCGAAGCGCGTGATGCCCTGATCGGAGGCGGCGTGCCTCCCGAAAAGGTGCAAACCCAAATTGTGCACACAAACAGGGATCTTGCCAGAGACATGCTCGATGAAATTGAGCGCAACCAATATCAATTTGTCTTAATTGGCAAGAAAGGCTTCAAAGAGCAAAAGCCGTTTCTTATCGGGAGCAATGCAAACAAGATTCTAAAAAATGTGAAGCATACCATTCTTTGTCTGGTTGACTCATAATTGTATGACAAGGAAACCTCTGAATTAGTCATATCCTGCCTTCAACGATTGCACTGACTCAGCAGATTTTGAAAGCCGCTGCCGATGCTGGTGGGTCCGTTTGCCCTGCGCCGGCCGAGGGCCAAACGAAAGGTGTTGATCTGTCGTTTTGCCGGTTTCGCGGACTCTTTGAGGGCCATGCGGTGCCATATGAGACTCCGAACCGCTTCCTCGTATCATAGACTTATATAATACCTTACTCGAAAAAAATGCGCCTGACATGATAAGAGCGGCGACCGTGCGCGCAGCCATGCAGAGAAGCAGGGCTGAGGACTGAGCAAAAGCGGCCATGCAGACAGCGCAGACGGCAAGTGCGGTGCGGTTGGAGGCAAACCTACTTCACTTTGTGAAGTCGGCTTGCCCGGCCTCCTCTTCGCTGAGAGGATTAACCGCAGTCAGGTTCCGAATTTTGCCGGACAGGGTTGCCGTGGAATGATTTTGAGAGGCATTGTTTTGGCGGAGTTTTGCGTCGCCTGTGTGCAACAGCCAAAGGGCTCAAGTGGCCGCCCCCCTTGGCTGTGGGTTTCGTTTTTTAAAATTTCCCCCAACGGAAAAAAAGGTTGTCATATCGATATCGATGGCTTATTAATCCGGGTGTTTGTGCGGCGATCATTTTCCTTATGTTGATCCCTGTCGATATTTTGTACTTGTTCGCATCTCGAACCGTTTGTGCTGTGGGTGGAAATGAAAATCCGCATCACCGGCTTCCTGATACCTGTATGATCTCACTCTGGAAAGAGTTTTGACGGCCCCGCCGGTTAAGGGGGGCAGGCCAGCCTGGGCTCATCGAGGGATGGATCGCGGGGCCGACGAAGTTAGAGGAATGAACGCGCTTGCCATCAACGGCGATGCTAAGAAACTCAAGTGCCGCGCGGCGGCTCACGCTATAGAGCAGCCGCGCGGCAAATAACCCGCGCCAGCCCACAGCGGATCCGCTACGGTCCGCAAGACGTGGCTGCCTGCGGACGGCCTGGAGGCTTGGTTCTATGCTGTCTGAGTATTTGCCGATTCTCTATATTGTCATTCTTGCCTTGCTTTTTGGCGCCGGGACAGTGTTTCTTTCACATATCCTTGGCCCGAGGCGGCCTTTTAAAGTTAAGGACGAAGCCTATGAATGCGGCCTGCCCAGCGAGGGCGCGCAGTATGCGCAAACTCCCATCAAGTTCTATGTGATTGCGCTCCTTTTTCTTGTCTTTGACCTTGAATGCGTATTTCTCTACCCATGGGCGGTTTACTACCAAAAGCTGGGGGTGTTCGGGCTTATCGAAATGATGGTTTTTCTGCTGATACTTCTGGTCTGTTATGTGTACGTATGGAAAAGGGGAGCTCTGGAATGGGACTAGAAAATGAATTGGTAGGCGACAACGTACTCGTTACGAGCCTGACGAAACTTGTGAACTGGGGCAGGAGCAATTCGGTGTGGCCGTGCACCTTCGGCCTTGCCTGCTGCGCCCTTGAAATGATCGCCAGTACACTGGCCGATTTTGACATCTCCCGCTTCGGCTCCGAGGTTTTCCGCCCGTCTCCCAGGCAGTCCGACCTGATCATCGTTGCCGGTACGCTTACCAAGAAAATGTCTGTGATGGTCAAACGTATATATGACCAGATGGCGGACCCCAAATGGGTGATTGCAATGGGGGCATGCTCCTCATGCGGAGGGATATTCAAGAGCTATTCCGTGGTCCAGGGCGTTGACCAGATTATACCGGTCGATGTTTACATCCCTGGATGCCCGCCCCGCCCCGAAGCCGTACTGGCCGGCCTGATGAAAGTGCAGGAAAAAATCAGAACAGAAAAATTAGACCAGCGCCCCGACTTCAAATCCGGCATGCTGCGCTAGCCGACAGGAAAACACTGATGGAGCTTAAGAAAATAATTAATACGATCTGCGAAAAATATCCCGGTTCAATCCTAAAAGAGACTGACCGTAAGGATATTAAGGAAATCACGGTTGCCGAGCAATCTTTCTATGAAGTGATGAAAACACTGCAAGGGGACGAGGACTGCGGATTTGATATGTTAACCGATGTTGTAGGCATCGACCGCATGCCGAGGGCGCCGAGGTTTGATCTGCTCTACCTCCTGTTATCATCAAAGGATTTTACCCGCCTGATCATCAGACTGGAAACCGACGAGGAGCAGGAAGTACCCAGTGTGAGCAGTATATGGCAGTCCGCCAATTGGGGGGAAAGGGAAGTGTTTGATCTTTTGGGGATAAGTTTTTCAAATCATCCCAACCTGCGGCGGATTCTCACTTGGGAAAACTTTGAGGGACATCCGTTGAGAAAGGATTTCCCGCTTGAGGGCAAAGATTTCAACAAGCCCTTCGATCCGAAAACAATTAAAGATTGGTGCTGATTGGAATGGAACAGCAAAATAGCCGGGCATAGGAAATCATGACTGAACGCAAAACCGTTACTTTGAACATGGGACCCCATCATCCGGCCACCCACGGTGTGCTCCGGGTGATACTGGAACTGGACGGGGAAACCATCGTAAATGCCACACCCGTTATCGGATATCTGCACAGAGGGATTGAAAAAATCTGCGAGAACCGGAACTACCAGCAGATCATTCCCCTCACCGACAGGCTCGACTACTCGGCCGCCTCGGCAAACAATATTGGATACTGTTTGGCCGTCGAAAAACTGGTGGGCATCGAGGTCCCGAAAAGAGCGCAATATCTGAGAGTGATCATGGCCGAACTTGCCCGAATCATGGGGCACCATCTTTGGCTGGGCACCCATGCCCTGGACATCGGCGCCATGACGGTCATCTTCTACGCATTTAGGGACCGCGAAATGATCATGGCGATCAACGAAGAGATCGCCGGATACAGGCTCACTCCCTCTTTTATTCGTATCGGAGGCGTGGCCCATGATACGACCGATGAGTTTATCAAGAGAGTCCGTGATTTCGTTAAGTGGTTTCCCAAAGCGTTGGAAGGCTATCACACGCTTCTTACGCAAAACAAGATATGGACCACCCGGACCATGAATATCGGGGCGATTTCGGCCGAAGAAGCGGTTAACTACGGATTGACCGGTCCCTGTCTCAGGGGGTCCGGCGTAGCATATGATGTGCGCAAGGCGTTTCCGTACTCGAGTTACGACGACTTTGACTTTCAGATCCCGATCGGGCGAAACGGCGATATTTATGACCGTTACCTTGTGCGGATGGAAGAGTTCAAGCAGTCGATCAACATCGTCGGCCAAGCGATTGAAAACCTTCCGGCCGGACCGGTTCAAACGGATAACCCATGGGTCGCGAACCCCAGCCAGGCGGAAGTCCAAAATGACATCAGTGCGCTTATACGGCGGTTTATGATGCATGCCAAAGGCGCGTCTGCGCCCGAGGGAGAGGTGTATGCGGCCGTCGAAGGGGCCAAAGGTGAACTCGGCTTCTATCTTGTCGGTAACGGGAACGAGCATCCGTACCGGCTAAAAATACGTTCGTCATGTTTTTACCTGGCAAGCGCTCTTCCCCGTCTGCTGGTCGGCCATATGGTCGCGGACGCCGTCGCCATTATTGGGAGCCTGGATGTGGTGTTGGGGGAAATCGACCGGTAGGGCGTAATGTACAATGAATGATCTAATAAAGGACTAATGCAAGTATGGTCAATTTAAAGATTGATGGGAGTGAGTTGTCTGTCCCGGCAGGGACGACAATCATGGAAGCGGCCCGGAGCGCCGGGGTTGATATTCCGAGTCTGTGTTACCACAAACGGCTCCCGCCCATCGGCTCATGCAACATGTGCATTGTTAAAATCGAGGGGCGGCCGCAGTCGGTGACCTCATGCAATACCCTGGTCGAGGAAGGGTTCGAGGTCACCACCGAATCAGCAGCCCTTCACGAGCAGCGGGTTGTCAATCTGAAAAAGATTTTGCTGCATCATGCCCTTGATTGCCCCATATGCGATGCGGCGGGTCAGTGCGATCTTCAGAATATCGTCTACCGGTTCGGCATTACAGATGTGCCTTTTGAGCCCCGTAAGCAAAAGCGCGATGACAGCTATGCCACCTCACTGATCCGTTACTGGCCTGAGCGGTGCATTATGTGCCGCCGTTGCGTCACTGCATGCCAGAATGTAAAATGGATCGGCGCTATAGATATTCTCGGAGAAAACGAAGAGGCGAGATTGGTTCCGGTAGCCGCCGACAAGTGCAAATCGTGCGGTGAATGCATGTTTGTGTGCCCCACGGGCGCATTGACTGAGAATCTAAGCCGGTACAAGGGACGGCCCTGGCTCGGCCAACGGGTAAAAACGACCTGCGGCTATTGCGGCTGCGGGTGTCAGCTTGAACTCGATGTGCTGGAAAACCGTGTCATCGGTGTATACACGAAGACCGATGATGGGGTGAACAGGGGGAGTCTCTGTGTAAAAGGGCGTTACGGCTATGAATTCATCGGTGACGACCAAAGGTTGAAGACGCCTCTCATTAAGGAAAACGGCAAATTCCGGGAAGCAACCTGGGATGAGGCGTTGGACTTCATAGCCAAGCGGTTCTCCGCAATAAAGGATGAATTTGGACCCGACAGCATCGCCGGCCTGTCTTCGGCCAGGTGCACCAACGAGGAAAATTTCCTGTTTCAAAAGTTCATGCGCGCGGTGATCGGCACAAACAATGTGGATCACTGCGCCCGTCTCTGACATTCCTCGACGGTGGCAGGTCTTGCCGCCTCATTCGGAAGCGGGGCCATGACAAACCCCATCAGCGATGTTTTGAAATCGGAAGTGATCCTTGCCACCGGGACCAACACGGATGAAAACCATCCGATCATCGCTAATTACGTCAAGGAAGCGGTGATGAGAAATGGCGTGAAGCTCCTGGTGATCGATCCCAGGCGAATTTCCCTGGTCAATCACGCCGCCATGTGGCTTCGTCCCAAGCCGGGGACCGATGTCGCCTGGATCAACGGCCTTATGCACATAATCATAAAAGAAGGTTGGCATGCCAAAGAATATGTCGATGAGCGGACCGACGGCTTTGAAGAATTAAAGGCCCACCTTGAGTCATATACACCTGAGTATGTGTCATCGATAACCGGCCTTTCTGCTGATGAGCTGTACGCAGCGGCGCGCCTGTTTGGAAACGCCAGGCCGGGATCCATCCTGTATGCCATGGGAATCACTCAGCATACCACCGGAACCGATAATGTCAAATCCCTGGCCAACCTGGCCATGCTGTGCGGCAATATCGGCGTTGACGGCGGCGGGGTAAACCCGTTGCGCGGACAAAACAATGTCCAGGGCGCCTGCGATATGGGCTGTCTGCCCAATGTTTTTTCCGGATATCAGGCGGTGACGGATGAAAATAACATGAAAAAATTCGCGGGCGCCTGGGGTGAGTTAAAGATCGGTCCCAAACCGGGCCTCACCCTTACCGAGATGTTTGGAGCCGCCGAATCCGGTCGGATCAAAGCCATTCATGTAATGGGTGAAAACCCGGTGATAAGCGACCCGGACCAGAAACATCTCGAGCACTGCATCCAGTGTCTTGATTTTTTTGTCGTCCAGGACATCTTTTTGACCGAAACGGCGATGTTGGCCGATGTGGTGCTTCCCGCCACATGCTTTGCGGAGAAGGAGGGCACTTTCACCAATACGGAGCGCCTTGTCCAAAGGGTGAGAAAAGCGGTCGAGCCGCCGGGCGAGGCAAAAGAGGATGCTTGGATAATCAGCGAAATTTCAAAAAGAATGGGCTATGCGATGCCGGCGGCGGCCGAGGAGATCATGCGGGAGATCAACTCCCTGACGCCAAGTTACGGGGGGATAACATACGAGAGACTCGAACAGGCAGGACTTGTCTGGCCGTGTCCGGATAAAAATCATCCCGGGACCCCCGTTCTGCACAGGGGGAAATTTTCCAGGGGGAAAGGGCAGTTCTTTTCAATCCCGTTTAAACCCCCGGTTGAATCAGCCGACAGTGGTTATCCATTCACATTGAGCACCGGCCGGGTTTTGGAGCATTATCACACGGGGACCATGACAAGGCGCGGCACCGCCCTTAATCGCCTCTATCCTGAGCTTTTGGCCGAGATCAATCCCTACGATGCGGAAAAACTGGGAATTTCGGAAGGAGACTATGTCAGGATAACATCCAGGCGTGGCCACATCAGGGTAAAAGCCCATCTCAGCGAGCGCTCGCAGCGGGGGATGGTTTTTGTGCCGTTCCATTTTCACGAGGCTGCGGTCAACCTCCTGACTCATGCCGAGGTGGATCCCGTGTCGAAAATTCCTGAGTACAAAGTCAGCGCCGTCAGAATCGAAAAAGCTGCTTAACGGAGCGTACCTGATGAATGATCTTTTCATCATTCCTGTTATCAAACTGCTTGTTGTTTTTGGAGTATGCCTCACTATCATCGCCTATATCACATGGCTTGAAAGAAAAGCCTTAGGCCATTTCCAGCTCAGATACGGGCCGATGAGGGTAGGGTGGCACGGGCTCCTTCAGCCGATTGCCGACGGGGTCAAGAATATTTTCAAGGAGGAAGTGGTACCGGAAAATGCCGATAGAGCGGTTTTTGTTATGGCGCCGGTCATCAGCATTTCCGTGGCCGTTATACTCCTGGCCTTAATTCCCTTTGGAGACGCAATTACGATCTTTGGCAAGAAAATCAATCTCTACCTGTCAAACCCATCCATCGGGATCCTTTTTATCTTGGGATTTGCGACCATCGGCTCATACGGGACCATACTCGGCGGATGGTCGTCGGGAAACAAATACGGATACATGGGAGGTCTGAGGGCATCGGCCATGATCATCAGCTATGAGCTCTCCATGGCCTTCGCAGTTATCAGCATCATAATGGTGAGCGGGTCTTTCAGTCTGGTGGACATGGTTGCCGCCCAGCACAACCTCTGGAACATTGTTCGGGAACCGGTGGCCTTTTTCGTGTTTTTTATCAGCGGAATCGCAGAGCTGAACCGCATTCCTTTTGACATGCCGGAGGCGGAATCCGAGCTTTGCTGCGGATACAATATTGAATACAGCAGCATGAAATTCGCCCTTTTCTTCCTGGCCGAATATACTCACCTGTTTGTCTTTGCCTCCCTTGTGACCACCCTGTTTCTGGGCGGGTGGCATGGACCATTTCTGCCGGGCGTTGTCTGGTTTTTTCTAAAGACATTTATCATCATTTTCATATGCATATGGGTGAGGGCCACGATTCCCCGTCTGCGCTACGACAAAGTGATGAAGCTCGAGTGGAAGTTCCTGTTGCCGGTGGCCATTGCCAATGTCATCGCAACGGGCGTGGTAATGATTCTTCTGGGTTGATGTCTTCATGGCGGCCTTCCACGCCACAGACGGATTGGAAGGCCGGTACGCTTGAAAACAGGAGCAATAATGGAAAAATCGGAAATTATTGTTGTCAGCAAAGGTAGAGCTGAAAAAGGGCACTATGTAACGCCTTTTTTGAAAGGTCTTGGGTATACGCTTGGCAATTTTTTCAGGAAACCGGTCACCATTCAGTACCCTGATGAGAAAACGGAAAGAAGCGCTCGCTGGCGGGGTCTTCACAGGCTGAATGTAGACGAAAAAGGCGATCTCAAATGCGTCGCCTGCGGACTTTGCGCCGCCATTTGCCCGTCACATGCGATTACCCTGGTTCCCTATGAAGAGGAAGGGAAAACGCGGTATCCTGTAAAATTCGAGGTCGATGAGCTTCGATGCGTTTTCTGCGGATTCTGTCAGGAGGCATGCCCGAAGGGGGCCATCAGTTTGACGGAAGTATATGATTATGTAGATTACAGCCGCAAAGATTTTCTGTTCGATATCGAGATATTAAAAACCACCGGGCGATCCCGGATTTAAAAGACAGCCGGTTCTTCGACTGCACATCCGATGGGAATAGAGGCGGCTTTATACAAGGGGAAAGTTAAAGGGCAAACTGAAATGGAACTGATAGCGACAATAATCTTCGGTACGGCAACGGTGGGGACCGCGCTTCTTGTGATTTTTTCGAAAAATACAGTGCACAGCGCGCTCTGGATGGTCGGAAATTGCCTGGCGCTGGCTGTCCTCTTTTTATTGTTGAACAGTCAGTTTATAGCCATCCTCCAGGTGATCGTCTACGCCGGCGCCATTATGATGTTCATTCTCTATGCCATCATGATGCTGAATCTTAGGGTAGCCGGTGATGAAGGCGACCTTAAGAAAAACCTCTTCACCGGTCGGTTTGTCATTCTTTGCCTTTTCTTCATCAGTCTTTTGATTCTTGGGGTGGGACTGAGCCCGATGGCGTTGAAGGGAGATATGGGGCCCCATGCTTTATCCGCATTCGGCGAGGTAAATCTGATAGCCAATTATATTTTTGCCGAAGGGCTTTGTCCCTTTGAGCTTGTCTCCGTTCTGTTGACCGCCGCTGTGGTCGGTTCGGTTTTTCTGGCAAAAGGGGATTGATATCATGGATCTCGATGCTCCGTGAAACGGGCGGGGCCTTCGGCGGCGCCTGAATGACCCGTTTGAGTTCTCCGGTGTTGGGAATATTATAGGGGAATGTTTCAATGAACGATTATCAAAGCACCTATCTTGCGTTGTCCGCAATACTGTTTGCCATCGGCACACTCGGGGTGATCACCCGCAAAGACGCCATCGTCGTCTTCTTGAGCATAGAGATCATGCTTGGAGCTGTGAATCTGGCGTTTGTGGCATTTTCACGCGCCAATCAATCGGCTGAAGGGATATTCATGGTCATGTGTGTCATGGCCGTCGCCGGAGCTGAGGCTGCAATCGGACTGGCAATCTTTGTGCTTCTATACCGGAAAACGGGCACCATCAATATTGATAAATTCAATCTGCTGAAATGGTAAATCGAGGCTTACAATGATGTTTGATCTAGTATGGCTTATTCCGACCTTTCCCCTCGCAGGCGTGTTGATCAACGGTCTGTTGGGCCGCAGGATCGAGGAAAAAAATAAAAGCCTCGTGCACTGGATCGCCTGCGGCGCAGTTGGACTCTCCTTTCTGGTCACGCTGATCCTTTTTCTACAGTTGCTTGGGCTTTCCTGGGACAAACGTTTGTATGATTTCACCTGGTTTACCTGGATTTCCGCAGGGGACTTTCACGTGAGCGTGGGATACCAGATCGATCCGCTCTCAATGTTCATGTGCATGTTCGTGACCGGGGTCGGGTTTTTGATTCATGTCTATTCAATCGGATACATGTGGCATGACGAAGGCAGGTACTACCGGTTCTTTACCTACCTCAACCTTTTTATGTTTTCAATGATAACGCTGGTTCTGGCCGATAACTTTTTGCTGATGTTTCTCGGCTGGGAAGGGGTCGGCGTTTGTTCATACCTCCTGATATCTTTCTGGTTTTCCGACCTGGCAAACGCAGTAGCCGGCAAGAAGGCGTTTATCACCAACCGGGTGGGCGATTTTTTCTTCGCGGTGGGGATGCTCCTGCTGGTGACATTTCTGGGGCAGCACGGGATTTGGTCGTTGAAATTTTCAGATGTGTTTTCAAACGCATACCTGCTCTCACCCAACATGATTACACTCATCTGCCTGTTGTTTTTTCTGGGATGTACCGCTAAATCGGCCCAGATACCCCTCTATATCTGGCTCCCTGACGCCATGGCCGGTCCGACCCCCGTCAGCGCCCTTATCCATGCTGCAACCATGGTAACAGCGGGCATCTACTTTGTGGCGCGCTGCAATATACTTTATTCAATGTCTACTCTGGCCATGAGTGTGGTTGCCGTTGTCGGCGCATTAACCGCATTGTTGGCCGCCACCATTGCTCTCACTCAGAATGATATCAAGAAGGTTTTGGCCTACTCCACGGTGAGCCAGCTCGGCTATATGTTCCTGGGCCTTGGTGTAGGAGCGTTTGCCGCCGGTCTTTTCCATGTCCTGACTCACTCATTTTTCAAGGCGCTTCTCTTCTTGTGTTCGGGTTGTGTCATCCACGCCTTGAGAGGGGAACAGGACATGAGGAACATGGGGGGGTTGAGGGGAAAAATGCCCATCACTTTTTATACCATGGTGATCGGCACCCTTGCCATCGTCGGGTTTCCGGGACTTTCGGGTTTTTTCAGCAAGGACGAAATCCTGTGGAAGGCGTTCAGCGGGGAGCAGGGGAATTTCATCCTGTGGCTTATCGGTGTTCTCGTTGCGGCCATGACCGCTTTTTACATGTTCCGCCTGATCTTTATGACATTTTTCAATGAATGCCGGGCCTCCGAGGAGGTGAAAAAACATATCCACGAAGCCCCCAAATCAATGACCGTTCCGCTGATGATTCTGGCGGTTCTGTCCATTTTCGGTGGTTACATCGGGGTACCCGCATCCCTCGGAGGGAGCAATCTTGTCGAGCATTTCCTCGACCCGGTGATGGGACTGGGAAAAGACAAGCTCCTTCAATCCGCCGGCCCGCCGGCATTGATTCACCATGTATCCGAAACTGTCGCCCACCACTCGTTCGAACTCGAATATTGGCTCATGCTGCTCACGGTCGTTATCGTCTTCGCAGGAATTCTTTTTGCCTATACAATGTATATGAAGAAAAGATCGCTGCCTGAAACTTTGGCGGCCGGAAATCCATCCTTCTACCGTCTGTTGCTGAACAAGTGGTATGTGGACGAGCTCTATGAAAAAACCGTCATCAACCCCTTGCGTTCGATCAGTGTCTTTCTGTGGAAAGGCATAGACGTGGTGATCATTGACGGACTTGTCAATTCGACTGCCGCGTTCTTTATGAAGTGCGGGGTTATATGGAAATTGTCTGAGACCGGTTATGTCCAGCGGTACGCGGTATCCTTTTTGGTGGGAGTGTGCGTTCTGGTCGCATATTACATGTACATCCACTAGCTGGTAATGGTCGATATATGTCAATCATGGATTTTAACGGAGATAGTTTATAGATTTTGGATGGATCTGCTGGAGCAAATCGATGAATCAATTTAGTTTTCCGATCCTTAGCACCCTCATTTTCTTTCCACTATTATGCGGGTCTTTGCTGATATTTATTAGAAGCGAAGGCGGTAAAAATGATGAATTATTGCGAAAAATCGCCCTTGCTTCTTCTATCATTGAATTTTTGATTTCGCTTTTGCTCCTGGTGAACTTTGATTCGGCCGTTCCCGGCATGCAGTTTGTGGAATTTGTCCCCTGGGTTAAGAGCTTTTCGATGAACTATTATGTCGGGTTGGACGGGATCAGCCTGTGGCTCGTGCTTTTGACCACTTTTTTCGTACCGTTATGTGTGCTGTGTTCATGGACCTATATAAAGGAAAAAACCAGGTATTTTCTGATCACCATGCTCTTTCTCGAAACGGCCATGATAGGCACCTTTGTTTCCCTTGATCTTATTGTTTTTTATGTTTTCTGGGAGTTCATGCTGATCCCCATGTTTCTTCTCATCGGCGTCTGGGGAGGTGAACGCCGCATCTATTCCGCGGTTAAGTTCTTTCTATATACGGCGGCAGGAAGCATATTCATGCTGGTCGCCATTATTTATCTATATTATTACAGTTATAAAACCACGGGAACAGGCACCTTCAACCTGCTTGATCTCTATAATCTGCATATCCCGATATCGGCCCAGTTCTGGCTGTGCGCCGCCTTTAGCTTGGCATTCGCCATCAAGGTGCCGATTTTTCCGCTCCACACCTGGCTTCCCGACGCTCATGTCGAGGCGCCCACCGCCGGCAGTGTCATCCTTGCCGCCATCCTTCTGAAAATGGGGACATACGGGTTCCTCAGATTTTCGATGCCCCTTTTTCCGTACGCCTCCCATCAGTTTCTCCCGTTGATCGCTTGTCTGGCCATTGCTGGAATTGTCTATGCGGCGCTGGTGGCATGGGTGCAGCCAGACATGAAAAAACTCGTGGCCTACTCCAGCGTGAGCCACCTGGGATACGTGATGCTCGGATTGTTTGCACTCAATATCCAGGGGATAGAAGGCGGCATCTATCAGATGTTGAACCACGGGGTGAACACCGGCGCCCTCTTTCTTCTCGTTGGG
>Ga0187880_1002080_pt1 | contig 15709 bp, 17 predicted proteins | sample June2016WEW_19_4_FD_132998 | JGI IMG/M metagenome (GOLD analysis project Ga0187880, IMG submission 132998) | Peatland microbial communities from SPRUCE experiment site at the Marcell Experimental Forest, Minnesota, USA - June2016WEW_19_40 | ecosystem: Environmental > Terrestrial > Soil >...
CATTTACTGCTCGGTGGTGCTGCGGCCGGTCTTGTCGCCGGCCGATGCCTTGATGCTCTCGCTGATCGCCGGTATCGCAGTGGCGGAAGCGGTGGAACAAGCTACCGGCTTGCATCCCGATCTGCGCTGGCCCAACGACGCTCTGCTCGATGAGCGCAAGTTTTGCGGCATCCTGACCGAGATGAATTCCGAGCCCACGCGGGTGCACTACGTGGTGGTCGGCATCGGAATCAACGTAAACCAGGCATCGTTCGCGGGCGAGCTGGAACCGATTGCGACATCGCTGCGCATGGAGAGCGGGCGCACCTGGTCGCGCGTCGAACTGGCCGCGGCTTTGCTAAAATCCCTCGACAGCGAGTACCGCAAGCTCACCCAAGGCGGCCCCACTGCACGCTCTTCCATCTTGCGAAGGTTCGAAGAGCGCTCCTCGTATACCCGCTCGCGTTACGTGCGCGTTGACGGGGATGCCGGGTATGAGGGAGTCACGGAAGGGCTTGACGATCGCGGCTTTCTGATCGTGCGCACCGAGTCGGGTCTGCGCACCGTGCTTTCGGGAGACGTTCGCGCGCTTAGCGGGAAATAAACCATGCTGCTTGTCGTTGACGTAGGTAATACCAACACGGTGCTGGGCGTTTTCGAGGCCAAGTCGGCCAAACCGGGAGCTGGCCGCCTGCTGGCGCACTGGCGGGTTTCCACCATCAAGACGCAGATGGTGGACGAGTATGGCGTTCTCTTCCGCAACTTGTTTGCCATGCACGGGCTCGAGGTCAGTTCGGTGCAGGGTATCGTGATTTCGTCGGTCGTGCCCCCGTTGGACTCCACCTTGCGCGAGATGTGCGAACGCTACTTCCACTCGCGTCCGCTGTTTGTCGAACCCGGCGTGAAGACCGGCATGCCGGTGCATTACGACAATCCTGCGGAGGTGGGCGCTGACCGCATCGTCAATAGTGTGGCCGCATTCGAAAAGTACGGGGGCCCGTGCATCGTGGTGGATTTCGGGACCGCGACGACGTTTGATGTGGTCTCGCGCAAGGGTGAGTACATGGGCGGTGTGATCACGCCGGGAATCGGGATCTCAGCCGAGGCGCTTTTTGAGCACACCGCGCGCTTGCCTCGGGTGGACGTCCGCAAGCCTCCTCGGGTGCTGGCGACCAACACCGTCAACAGTCTTCAATCGGGTCTTTACTACGGCTACCTCGGGCTGATCGACGGAATTCTGGAGCGGCTCATGGCCGAGTTGGACGAGAACGTCAACATCGTTGCCACCGGCGGCCTGGCGCCTCTGATGGGCGGAGGATCTAAATATATTCGCGAGATCGACGACCTGCTCACGCTCGAGGGACTGCGCATTATCTATGAGCGCAACCAGGCGCACGTGCGCCGTCGTAATGAGCACGCCGCCGGAAACGAAACGCCGGAAGGCAGCGCGCGCGAGACGATTAGCTCGGTCCCCAAACCCGACTGAGGCTACACTGGAATGGCAGGCCCGCGCGCCATTCGAATGTCGCAGCCCGTTCAGCTTCGCTAACCCTCGATGGAAACCTACTTCAATTACTTCACCGAGATCGAGGAGCACTTCCAGCGCCGCCGGGGCACCCTGCTGCTATTGTCGCCGCTCGATTGGGCGCTAATGGAGACCTGGAAGGATGCGGGCGTTTCGCTGGAAGCCGTGCTGCGCGGCATCGATGCCACGTTCGAAAAGTGGGAGCGGCGCCCGAAGCGATTTCAAAAAGTGAATGGCCTAGCTTACTGCTCGCAGGCAGTGCTGGCTTCGGCCGAAGAGATGAAAGAAGCCGCGGTGGGCGCGGCCCCAAGCGAGAGGAAGAATACGGGACTGAACCAGTCTGCGGTGGTGGAGTACCTGAATCGCAACGCCGAGCAGCTTGATCACCTGCAATTGCCGGCCACCGCGCAAACGCTGGCACAAGAAACCGCCTCGACCTTGCGCATTCTGGCGGCCTCCTTGTTGCAGGATCAGTTATTGCCGATGGAAGACTTGGAGCGGCGACTGACCGTGGCGGAAGAAAAAATGTTGGCCGCGCTGCTGGCGGCCACGCCGGATGACGTTTTGCTCGCGGTGCGCACCGAAGCTGACCGTGACCTGGCGCCTTATCGCCGCAAGATGAGCGCGCCGCAGATCGAGCAACTTCACAAACAATATGTCCACAAGCGCGTATTGGAGCAGTACCATGTCCCCCGATTAAGCTTGTTCTATATGTAGCCGAAGGTATGCTTGGAAGGGGCACGTCTTCAGACGTGCCGCAGGGTATGGTCTGGCCTTTGCAAATAGAGATCGAAAAACTGATCTACGGTGGGGATGGCCTGGCGCGCATGCCGGCCGACGAGCAAGGTCGCGGCAAGACCGTCTTCGTGCCATTTGTGCTGCCGGGCGAGCAGGTCGAGGTCTCGATCATCGAGAGCCGGTCCGGCTTCGCTCGCGCCCAACTCGAAAAGGTGGTGACGCCTTCGCCCGATCGGGTCGGGCCGGATTGTCCGTACTTCGGCGGCTGCGGCGGATGCCACTACCAGCACATGAGCTACGAAGTTCAGTTGCGGCAGAAGGCCGGAATTTTGCGCGAGACGTTGCGCCGCACCGCCAAGCTCGAGCTCCAGCAGGAAATTCAGCTGCATCCTTCGCCGCCCTGGAACTATCGCAATCGGACCCGCATGCACGTACGGCACACGCCTGAATTTACGCTGGGCTTCAACCGTCACAATTCCCACGAGGTGCTTCCGGTGGAGGCGTGTCCCATCAGCTCGCCGCTGATCAACCAAGCGATCGCTGCGGTGTGGCCTCTGGGTCGCGGAGGTGCGGTTCCGGAGATCCTGCACGGCCTGCAATTCTTTGCCAACCACGATGACACGCAGCTTCTGGTGGACGCTTATGTCTGGCCCGGCGAAAATCCGGCAGCGTTGCAGCCGCTGGCCGCAGCCTTGCGTAGCGCGCTGCCGGCGGTGGTGGGAGTCGTCGTTTTTCCGGTCTCTTCTATCGAAGACGAGAGCCGGGAGTGTGCCCTGCGTACCTCCATTCATCCCGAAACCGCGCCGGCAATAGGCGGCAATTGCTTGATGTACCACGCTGAAGGACAGCAGTACCGGGTCAGTGGCGGGTCGTTCTTCCAGACCAATCGCCACCTGGTTGACACGCTGGCGCAGGTGGCGACAGCCGACCGCGGTGGACAGCTGGCACTGGATCTCTACGCCGGCGTCGGCCTGTTTACGCTGCCGCTGGCTCGCAAGTTCGACCAGGTGCTGGCGGTGGAATCGTCCCAGGATTCGTTAGCCGATCTGCGCCTCAACGTTCCCGCCAATGTGGAATGCATTCATGCGACGATCGAACGCTTTCTGATCGAGCGCGGTCCCAAGCTGGCGCCCGACCTGATCGTGGTCGATCCGCCGCGGGCCGGGCTGGGGGGAAAAACGGCCGCGCTGGGGCGCATGTCCGTCTCCCATGTGACCTACGTCTCCTGCGATCCGGCAACCCTGGCTCGCGACCTCCGTCTGCTGTTAGAATCAGGTTTTCGGGTCGAGCAGGTGCACTTGGTGGATATGTTTCCGCAGACCTTTCACATGGAAACCGTTCTGCATCTGGCGCGCTGACCCTCGACGACTCGCCCGGAGGACCAATGTACGCACTCGCCATCCTTCGCTATCGCAAGCCGCTGGAAGAAGTTTTGCAGCACGTTGACGCTCACCGCGCCTATTGCCAGGGCCTGAAGCAGGAGAAACTGTTGATCGCTTCCGGGCCGCTGGTGCCGCGCTCAGGGGGCGCCATGCTGCTGCGGGTCCCCGATGACGAAGCTCAGGCGACGCTGGACAGTATCCGCGACAACGATCCCTACACCCGGTTCGGGGTCGCGCAATACGAAGTGTGGCCCTGGGCCCCTGCTTTTGGCGCGGAGGACCTGGACCGCTTGTAACCACCCAGGTAGCTGAGGTAGCGCGACTGGACGTTCAGTGGCGACAACCTCCTCTTCGACGATCACCGTGCCGGCGCCCGCGCCTGCGGGACCGCTACTCTACTGCGGCGGCAAAGAGCCGGTCTTCCTTGCAGCCCTCGCCTTTTCCGTGGGAATCATCGCCGCCAACTACCTGTGGCGCTCGCCCCAATCCTGGCTGATTGCGTGTCTGGTTGCGCTTTTGGGTGTGGCATTCTTCTATCGCCGCGCGCCGCAGATGGCTTTCGGGCTGGCGCTGGTGGCGTTGATTCCGCTCGGCGGATTTTATCTTCAGGCCCGCGATGCCGCCGCGCCGACGATCGCCGAAAACCTCCAGCCCTTTGCCAATGGCGACGACCCGGTTGACGTGACCGCCTATGTTATCCGCGAGGGACTGGTGCGCGACAGTCCCTACGGCGGTAAGCAGGAGTCGGTGGATGTCACGGCCGAGCAGCTTCAGCTTGGCAACCGCGCCCTACAAGCAGCCGTCGGCATTCGGCTTACGATCTACAGCAAACAGACGGAGGAGGACGAGGCCAGCGAGGAAGGAGCGGGCCCACCGCTGCACGTGTACACCTACGGTCAGCGCCTGCATTGCATCGCGAAGCTACGGCTGCCGCGCAACTATCGCAATCCCGGCGCGATGGACATGGCCGGCTATCTGGCCTCGCAAGGCATTCGCCTGACCGGCTCTTCCCGCGCCAGCAGCGTAGAGGTCCTGCCCGGGTTCGTAGGCAGCCGCGTCGGGTTGTGGAGAAGCGCCGCGCGGCGCAGCGTCCTGGCCCACATCATGCAACTCTGGCCCGGCGAACGTGGCGCGCTGATGCAGGCCATGCTCATCGGAGGACGGGCCTTCTTCGGGCGTGACATCAAGACGGAATTTCAGCGCACCGGCACGTATCACATCCTGGTCGTGTCCGGCATCAACGTAGGCATTCTCGCTTTCGCGGTTTTCTGGGCGTTGCGCAAGCTGCCGTTGGGCGAGACCTGGGCCACCATCCTTACCATCCTGCTCTCGTGGGGATACGCCTTCCTCGCCGATCTGGGCTCGCCTATCGTGCGCGCCACTATCACGCTCGGGATTTACATGGTCACGCGGCTGCTGTTTCGCGAACGGGCCGCGCTCAACGGACTCGGCGTTGCCGCCCTCGGCATCTTGCTGGTGAGTCCGCGGGCCCTGTTCGAAGCCAGCTTCCAGCTCACCTTCCTTTCCGTGATCGCGGTTGCCGGCATCGCCGTGCCGGTATTGCGGCGCACGGTGTACCCATTTCGCAAGGCGCTCAGCAACCTCGACTCGCCCGCCTTCGATTTCGCGGCTCCGACGCGGGTTGCGCAATTTCGGTTCGACGTGCGGCTGACTCGCGACTTCGTGGAGAGCATCTCCAATCGGCGGGTCGCGAACTTGCTGGTGGTTGGGCCTACGCGATTCGTCATCGGGGCGGTCGAGCTACTTTTCACCTCTACCGTCATCCAGGTCGCGCTGGCGCTGCCGATGGCGTGGTACTTTCACCGCGCCACCACCATGGCTCTGCCCGCCAACGCGCTGGTGATCCCGATCGCCGGGATTCTCTTGCCTGCCGCCGTGGTCGCAGTGGCCGCTTCCTACCTGGCTCATTGGCTGGCATGGCTACCGGCGCTTATCAGTCGATACGCCCTCGACGCATTGACGGGCACGATTCATACCATTGGCCATCTGCGCGTCTCCGAGGTCCGCGTGCCCACGCCGGCGCTATGGGTCTGCTGTGCGGCTGCGGGCGCGTTCGGGCTGGCGCTGCTGCTGGCGCGGCGGCGGATGACTTGGGCCACGGTCGGGCTCGCGGGGCTGCTGGCCGCTGCGGTTTGGATTGTGCTATTTCCTCCCAGGCCGCAATGGCAGCCCGGAGTGCTGGAGGTCACAGCCATTGATGTGGGCCAGGGCGATTCGCTGTTGCTGGTCACTCCGGAGGGCAAGACCCTGCTCATGGATGCCGGCGGCATGCCCGGCAACGCACGCTCTGATTTCGATGTTGGAGAGGAAGTAGTGTCACCGTATCTGTGGTCACGCGGCCTTCGCCGCCTCGACGCGGTGGCGATTTCGCACGCCCATTCCGACCACATGGGTGGCATGCGCAGCGTGATCGCGAACTTTCAGCCGCGCGAACTCTGGTATGGGGTGGAATCTCCAAGCCGCGGTTTCCTGGACGTGGAACAGGCGGCGCGCTCCAATCATATGGACCTGAAGCCGTTCGTCGCCGGTGAGTCGTTTGAGTTCGGAAGCCTTCACGTGCGCGTGCTGAATCCTCAGCCGGGATGGCAGCCGCGCGACCCGCCGCAGGATGACGAGTCGTTGGTCCTCCGCCTGCAGTATGGAGGGAGTTCCGTGCTGCTGGTTGGCGACTCGCACAGGCGAACGGAGAAGTTCCTAGTGGACGAAGCGCCGCAATCCGATTTGCTCAAGGTGGGACATCACGGCAGCGCGACCTCCAGCTCGCCCGAATTCCTGGCAGCGGTGAAGCCGCGCTACGCCGTGGTTTCGGTAGGCTTCTACAACTCGTTCAGACTGCCCCGGGCCGACGTAATGCAGCGTTACGCCGACGCGCACATCCCAACCTACCGCACCGACCTGTCGGGCGCCGTCTCCTTTTACCTCGACGGCACGAATATCACGGCCCGGCCGGTTCCTCGCTGACGGCCTCGTCTGCGTCGGTAGTGGGATTCCTTCTGTACTCGGCGATGGTCTGCAGAGCTTCGACAGCTTGATCGGGCCGCACCATTATCCAAACGCCACCCACGCCGGGCAGGATGTCCTGAGGAGCTTCCCGGTTTTGGATCATGGCGTCAATACCTGCCGACTCCAGCAAACCACGCACTATCATCCCCTCTGACTCTTCGTCGGTATCGAAAACCTTTACCAGCTCTTCGTGCTCGTTTGCCGCCTCTGCCATGGCGCCTCCAATGGATTCGATGTAAATGGTAGTCGTTCGTAATGGTTCTGTTTTCCGGCTGAAATTGTACCGTTTCGGTGTATGATGCCGCCCACCACGTTCAAGCGCAACAGTGGGGTCAGGTCCGACATCCAAATTGTAGCGGAAAGTGAGCGCGCGCGATTTCAGGCGGCCCGCGGAGGGCGGCTGTTTCTTTCGAGGAATCTATGGGGCTATCGGAACGCAGGGAAGAGGTTGGACCGCAAATCAGCAGCGAGCAGCAGGAACAGGAAGAAGAACGCCGCAAGCTGCGCCGCTTGCAAGTCATGATGAACATGGTGATGTCGGTCATCAGCCAGGACCAGCAGCTTACCGTGGAAGAGGCCGCCGAGCTGGTGGCCAACACCAAGCGCGCCGCGCTGGCCATGTTCCCGGACAAGGAGTTCGCCTACGACATCCTCTACAAGCCGCGGCTGCAGCGGCTGATGGCGGAACGCTTCCGCATGCAGTGAAGCAACTACTTGCCGATGCTCGTCAGGTAAATTGTCAGGGTCCCCCAGAAGAGTTTGGCGCGCATCTGCACCGGCAGATGTTGTGCGTCGTCGGTGTACCAAATCCAGATTCGCCCACTTAGAATTCCCGAGTCCCCTTCCGGCCCCACACGAATGGTTTGAAACGTCCCGGCCGGAGTTTTTATCTGCTCCTTGCCTTCGACGTGCGCCTGCGCGGTTACGGTCTTACTTCCGTTATTGATAGGGAACCTATAGTTGGCCCCTTGCTGCAGCGGCAGGCTTCCCACATAAAAAATTCCCGATAACACGTCGGTCACGCAGCCGGGAATATCGTTCTCGGTCTTCTTCTGCTGATTGTCTTTCAGATTGCGTTCTTCCAGGATGGCCTTGCCGCGCGCGTAGTCGTACGAGATTACGGTCTCGCGCCGGTGCAAGCCCTCTTCGGTGTGCTTCAACAGCTTGTACGAGCATAGGCTCTTGCCGTCGAAGTAGGAGTTGAAGACGTCCTGCACGCGATAGAGAAGGGCCACCACGCCGGTGGAGTCGGCGGTTACGGTTACGTGCTCCTGCGATCCTGCGCGCTCAATGCGCACGGTCGCTACTCCCGCCGGCAAGAAGCGCCATTCTCCTTCGTAATGCAGCGTCTGTCCATGCGGAAACTCGTAGCCGGGACGCAAGGGCTCGATGTGCGCCGAGGCGCCAATTTTTGCTTCTGTTGGCGGTTGCGCCCCGGCATGCGGCGCTTGCGCACCGGGAACGGCCGGGGCGCTGAGTCCCAGCGATACTGCAACTGCCAACAGGATTGCGAGTGCGGTACTGCTACGCGTAATCAGATTCACCTTCACCGGTGCCACCACAGGATCTTTGCTGCCAGTGCCGCCAGCATGGCCGCGGCGCCCAGCAAGGCATTGTACTCGCGATGCTGCCAATATAGCTCACGCGAGAAGCCGTCCCTCATTTGACGGAACAGCAAGGTGCGGGGAAGCAGGCTGGGCACGCGGCGCGCGTAGTCGTCGTACGCCGGAAATTGTTTGCGCAAGAAGGTTTCCTCGCCACGAATGACCGGCACGTAAATGAACGCGAACATCGCCAGGACCACAATCGCCACCCAGAGGTCACGAGCGGCGACGGTGAATCCAATCGCGATGATGATCGATCCCAGGTAAAGAGGATTGCGCACATAGGCGTAGGGCCCGCTCATGGTCAGCTCCTGGTTTTTCTTGACCTGTCCCGAGGCGAGCGTGCGAAGGACAATACCGATCGCCGCGATGAGAGCGCCAAGAAGGAGAAGCCTCCAGGTTGGTTTTGCGCGCCAGAGGTAATAAATCGCAAACACAAATGCAATCGGCACCCGAATGCGGCGGGCCACGCGACTCCACGCGATAGGCGATTGGGCGGCTTGCGGCTCAGCCATGCTGCTCTCCGAGCAACCGCTGAGCCGCTTGTATCACCGCTTGCGGCTCGATCGCAATCAAGCCTTCATCGCGACGGTCGGTGTGCGTGGTGTTATACACGCTCTGAGGACTGCGCAGCACCACGCTGGGCGTTCCGAAGGGACCATTGCGCTCCGGTCGCGTGGGCCCAAACAGCGCGACCACGGGAACCCGTAACGCCGCTGCCAGTTGCATGGGGCCGGTGTCTCCGCCGATGAAGAGGCGGGCGCGCCGCGTCAGCGCAATCAATTCTCCCACTGAGCACTTCAACGGCACGGCCACTCCGCCGCTAGTGTCACGGACCGCTTCAGCCAGCGCTTCTTCGCCGGGACCGTGGTTGATCAGCACCGCCATGCCTCGCTTCGCAAGAGCGCGCGCCACTGCGCCGAAGGATTCCGGCGGCCAGCACTTTGCTCCCCAACCCGCACCGGGGTTGAGAATCGCCAGAGGTCTGCCGCTCAACATTTCAGATCGATGATCAGCCCAGGCTTCGCTGGCGGGATCAACGGGAAATGGGGGCTGAACATACTCCAGCGCGTAGCCGGCGAGCTCCGAAGCCAGAGACAGCGCATGCTCGATCACGTGAGTCCCGCGCACGTCGATGGCGTGGGTGTAGAACATGCGCGCCGGGCCCTCCCGCGGCTGCGCCGCTCCGATGCGAATCGCGGCGTCGGATGAATGCGCCGCCAGCGCCGAGCGTATCGCCCCCTGAAGGTCGAGCGTGACCTGGTATTTTCTTGCGCGCACCTCACGCCGGCACGACTGCATCTCACGCCATGTCTCACGAGACAGCAGCGCCCTGCGCCAACGGGAAAACCTGGCCACATGCACCCAGTCGGCGAGCGGCTTGCGCTCCGAGGGCGGCGCCAACCGCTCCGCATTACGGGCGCACAGCAACTCCGCCCAGCGCTCTTCCACCAGCCAGCCGATTCGCAGGTCCGGCTTGGCGCGGCGCAAGGCGACAATCGCTGGCATGGCGTGAATGATGTCGCCCATCGCGCTTAATCGCACCACCAGCAGCCGGTGCGTCGCGGCGATGGCGGAGCGGTATTCGGTGGGCATGGGAGTCTGCTCCGGCGGCGATACGGGAGTGCTCACCGTGGGCCGCTTCCTCCGCTCCAGGATTGCAGTCGCGCCAGGAAGTCAGAAGTGGAATGATCTTTGGGGTCGCCAACAATTTCGATGCGTCCACCGTAGGCCAGGACCTCGTCACGCTCAGGGACATTCTCTCGCGTGTAGTCCGTGCCCTTGGCCTGCACGTCAGGGCGAATCTCGCGAATCAGGGCGCGCACGTCAGGTTCGTCAAACAGAACCACCGCATCCACGTCGGTCAGTGCGGCGACGATCTCCGCGCGCTCCGCGGCCGGCATCAGCGGGCGGCCCGCTCCCTTGAGCCGGGAGACGCTCTGGTCCGAATTCATGGCCACCACCAGCTTTCCGCCCAGCGCCTTCGCGCCGCGCAGATAGCGGATGTGCCCAACGTGCAGCAGGTCGAAGCAGCCATTGGCCAGCACAATCGGCTGGCCGCTACGGCGCCACTCGGCCACGCGTCCACGCAAATCATCGCGCGAAAGAACTTTGTGTGTGTCGTCGTTCACGAAGATGTAGTTGCTGAATACTGGTCGATGGCGGCCAGCAATTCCTGGTTCGATACCGTGGCCGTGCCGCGCTTCATCACCACGATGCCGCCGGCAAAGTTGGCCAGCCGCGTTGCCGACGCCGTATCGGCCCCGGCGGCGAGCGCCGCGGTGAAGGTGGCGATGACGGTGTCTCCGGCTCCGGTCACATCCACCACCTGGTCGGAGCCATGGATGGGCAGGACCAGCGGCGGCGCATCTTTCTCGAAGGCAACCATGCCATGGCGGCCGCGCGTGATCACCAGCGACTCCAGTGCCATCTCTTTCATCAGCCGCTCGCCGGCGCAGAACAGTTTCTGGTTGTCATGGCCAATCTTGATGCCCAACGCCTCTTCCACCTCCGGTTCGTTGGGCGTGGCCGCCGTAACCCCCTCGTAGTCGAGCATGCGATAGCGCGAATCGAGCGTGACCGGCTTGTCCGCCAGGCAACGGTTCGACTTGATGAAGTTGAGCAGCCGGGGTGTGGCCGCACCGTATCCGTAGTCGGAAATCAGAAAGGCATCCGACGCGGTCGCATATTCCCGTGCCGCATTCACTAGGTTCAACAACACGGGATGCAATTCGTCCAGCGGTTCCGGTTCGCGGTCCAAGCGGACCACCTGCTGCCGGCTCGTGTGCGACATGCCAGCCAGGATGCGGCTCTTGGTGGTGGTTATATGGTGTTTCACCCGCTCGATGCCGCTGGTGGGAATTTTTTTCTCGTGCAATCTCTCCAGCAGCAGGCTGCCAGTCTCGTCGTCGCCCACCACTCCGACCGGCAGCACATTCACGCCCAGGGAAGCCAGGTTCATTATTGCGTTGCCGCCGCCGCCGGGAACCACGGTGCGCTCGCGGTGCTTCAGGATCAACACTGGCGCTTCGCGTGATACCCGCGCGATCTCGCCAAAGATGAACTCGTCGGCCACCAAATCGGCGAGCACAGTGACCGAAACGTCACTGAACGACTGGACGATCTTCTTCCAGCGCTCCGTATCTTTTAGGTGTCTGATCATGAATGCAAATCAACGCGGCGCCTAATTCGAGCCACCGGGCGCGGGGCAACGGTTGATTGTCTCACGCGGGCCGCCGCTTTCGCTCGCTAACTGTGGCCAGTATGAACTCCAGGACGGCGGCCGCATTGTGCAACCGCATTCTCACCGGAACCACATGAACGGGCTGGAGCGCTGCCAGATGCCCTTCAAGGTTGACCGCGTCTTTTTCGGTGGTGACGAATGCCCTGGCGCCAAGCCGCTTGCGCAGTTGCAACAGGCGGTGGACATCCTCCGCCGAATAGCGATGATGATCGCGATAACTGTAGGTGCCGGCCAGCATGACTCCCGCCGCCCGCAATTGGGCCACAAAGTTCTGCGGACGGGCGATGCCGCAGAAGGCCACGCAGGATTCCTCGGTTGGGGGAGCGACGATGTCGCGGGTCACTCGCCACACCTGCTGGCGGCCGAGCCGCAGTCCGTCTCCCGCCGTGTCGTTGGTAAGCACGATCGCATCGGCGCGCGCCAACGAAGAAAGCGGCTCGCGCAGCCTGCCGGTTGGCAGCAACGAATCCCGCGCGTCATTGGGAGAGGCCAGTACGATGTCGAATTCGCGCGCCAGTCGGCGATGCTGGAAGCCATCGTCCAGCAAGTGCAGGCGCGGACCAAATTTCTCCTCCGCCAATTGCCCGGCGGCGTAGCGGTCCCCGCCGACGATGACGGGCACTCCCAACTTGCGCGCGATCAGCAGAGGTTCGTCGCCATATTCGCGCGGGGACCCCACGGGATCGACCGGCATTATCCCGGTGGCCAGGCGCCGGTAGCCACGCGAGAGGACATCGCAAGGAATGCCGTACTGTTTCAGCAGCTCGCCCAGCAAGATAAGGAACGGCGTCTTGCCCGAACCGCCAACCGTGATATTGCCGATACTGACCACCGGTCCTTGTAGGTGGCTGAGGGTCAGCGTGCCGCGGTCGTAGAGTTCATTGCGCGCGCGCACAGCCGCGCCATAGAGTGTGGCAAGCGGGTTCACACCCGCCGCTCCGAGATCATTTCTGTCTGGCCCAGAGCGCCCTGCTGCGATAGCAACTCCAGCAGTGCGCTCACCGTCCGCCCGGTTGCGCCGCGTTGCGAGCGCATGACCTCGAAAGCCCGGCGCCCGAGGGCAGCGCGTTCGTCGGGGTCCTCCAGCAATTGCAGTACGGTCGCGGTCAACGACTGTGCAGTAACCACGCGCAAAGCATCGGCATCGCGGAAGACATCGACAATGTCGCGGAAATTTTCCGTGTACGGTCCGACCAGGATCGGAGTTCCGAACTGCGCCGCTTCCAGCACATTGTGTCCGCCCCGCGGCGCCAGACTGCCACCAACAAACGCCACATCGGCAAACTCATACAGGCTGGCCAACTCGCCAATGCTGTCGAGCAGGAAAACCCCTCCCCCGATTGGCATCTCTTCCTTCCATTGCGAGCGCTGCTGGCACCGCACGCCGGATGATTCCAGCAGCGACGCAACCACATCGAACCGCTCGGGATGCCGCGGCGCCAGCACCAACACCGCCTTGGGATAGCGCAACAACACCTGCCGGAACATCTCGAGCAGCATTGCCTCTTCGCCATCGAGAGTGCTGCCCGCCACCAGCAACGGACCGTTCTCTTCACGCTTGATGGCGGCGAATGCCGCTGCAATCGGCGGCCTGACCGGCGGCTTCACTTCGAACTTCAGATTTCCGCTGACCTGTACCCGCTCGGCGGGGGCTCCCATCCGGATCAGCCGACGGGCGTCTTCCTCGCTTTGTGCCAGGAAGAGCTGCACGTTTTGCAAGGCCCGCCGTAGCAACTTCCGGAATCGTAGATACCTCGGCAGTGAGCGGTCAGAAACGCGGGCATTCACCACGGCCACCGCCGCACCCGAGAGCCTCGCCCAATGCAGCAGGTTAGGCCAGAATTCACTTTCCGCCAGCACCAGCAGCTTGGGACCTAGCGCCTGCAGGTACGCGCGCACCGCAAAAGGCAGATCAATGGGAAAATAAAATACGTTGCCTGCGCCGAAACGCTCGCGCGCCAGCTTTTGCCCGGTGTCGGTTGTAGTAGAGACCACGATACGCCAGGCCGGCAACTGCGTCTCCAGCTCGGCGATGACCCGCGATATCGCCAGTACCTCGCCGACGGAGACGGCGTGGACCCAAATCGTGTTGGCCGCGGCCGGATTGCGCAGCCGGTCGGGGACCTTGCCTAGCCGCTCGCCCAGGCCGGCGCGGTACTTGCCGTGGCGCAGCATCTCCAGCAGCCACCAGGGCGCGCTCATCACCAGCGCCAATAGCAGGAGAAGGCTGTACAGGGAATACACGCTGCGATTGTAACTGCGCCAGAAGGATGCTCCAAACCGGCAAGCGACATGTATCGAAAATCTGTTTTGGCGCATACTGGCCCCCAGGCGCACGGCCCGCTCATATCGCGCATAACGGCCCCGACCTTCGACCGCAAACTTTAATTCGTGCTAGAGTTCTCCCTATGGTAGTCACGGTCAACATCCCGGATGAACTTGCGGCGGAGGCAAAGGCGCGCGGCTTGTCGCTCGAAGCGCTGGTTCAAGGAATCTTGGCGCAACAGCTTGCGGTACGGCTGGGGGAGGCTGGGCAGCCGCGTACATCGGAAGAGATTCGCGCATGGCTCGACTCGCTGGCCCAGTTTTCTGACAAGATTCCGCCGTTGCCGGAAACTCTTTCGCGCGAGTGGATTTACCAGGACCACGACTAAATGGCCATTGCCTCGTGCCTGGTCGACACCAACATCCTTCTACGCATGACACGGCGGTCCGATCCCCAACATGAGATCGTTGATGCAGCGCTCGCTCAACTTGCAGGTCAAGGTACCGTGTTTCATTACACTCACCAGAATATTGCTGAGCTGTGGAACGCCATGACCCGCCCTCGGAACCGCAACGGCTTTGGCTTGACCATAGCCGATGCAGAGCGCGAGGTGCGGGCCATCGAAGCGGGCATGATCTTCTTGCCGGACAACGAAGCCGTTTATCGCCAGTGGAGAAGAATTGTCGTGCAGCACAACGTCTCGGGAGTTCAAGTGCACGATGCGCGAGTGGCAGCCGTTATGTACGTGCACGGCGTGAGCCACATACTCACGTTGAATGTGACGGACTTTGAACGCTTCAGCGGTCTCACCGCTGTTCACCCGAAGAGTATTTTGAGAATTTAGAGAAGGCTTCTTCCCGTGCGTCCACGCAGCAAGTTGAGTGCAGCCTGCCGATAGCGGATAATCCCGCTATGGCCTCCCCACATCGCGTCTTCGTTTGCCTTGCCACCCTGACCATCCTGTTCTCCACCGCGGCACTTTGGGGCGCCAAGGACTTCGTTGCTCCCAAGGCCAGTAATGCGAGTGCCTATGCTTGCAAGGACACACACCCCACCGAGCACGTTGCGGCTGCCGTGGATGTGTACAACAACTCTCCCAAGGCTGACATCTTTATCACTCACTTCAGTGAGGAGGGAATACTGCCCGTGTTCCTGATCATCACCAATGACGGCGACCAGCCGATCGTCGTGAAGAACATGCAAGCGGAGATGGTGACGGCCCGCCGTAGCAAGCTGGAATCGCTCGACGTGGACGACGTCCTCCGTCGCGTAGCACACATTAAGGGGAATAGCACTAACCCCAATCCGCACGCCGGCCCCATTCCGCTCCCCGGAGGAACCAAGAACAAGAAGGCGCAACAGCAGTATGCGGAAATCACGGGCGCGAAATTTACCGCTGCGGCGGTCGAGCCGCATTCTACGCAGTCGGGCTTCCTGTTCTTCGACGTGCTGGGAGTGAGCCAACCGGTGGACGGCGCGCACGTCTATCTCACCGGAATCCGCAACAGTAATGGCAACGAGTTGATGTACTTCGAAATCGCGCTGACTCCGTCGAACGGGGCGGCGCCGGGAGCCAAGTAGACAGGAAATCGGCTATGCACTTCCCCGTTATAATCAACCATCATGGCCACCACGCCGGAAGCCCCGGTCGCAGCGCAGTCCAGGTACGAGCCGGTCATCGGATTGGAAGTCCACGTCCAGCTTCTGACCCGCACCAAGATCTTCTGCGGCTGCTCGACCCAGTTTGGCGATCCGCCGAACACCAATGTCTGCCCGATATGTCTGGGGTTGCCCGGGCCGTTGCCGGTGTTGAACCAGCGGGCGGTTGAGTTCGCCGTGCTGGCCGCCACGGCGCTCAATTGCAAAATCAATGAGAGATCGATCTTCGCCCGCAAGAACTATTTCTATCCCGACCTGCCCAAGGGCTACCAGATTTCGCAGTACGAC
>Ga0187880_1002091_pt1 | contig 15682 bp, 13 predicted proteins | sample June2016WEW_19_4_FD_132998 | JGI IMG/M metagenome (GOLD analysis project Ga0187880, IMG submission 132998) | Peatland microbial communities from SPRUCE experiment site at the Marcell Experimental Forest, Minnesota, USA - June2016WEW_19_40 | ecosystem: Environmental > Terrestrial > Soil >...
AACCGTGGCCCGCGCTTTTCAGGCTGCGGCTACACTGAAAGCTGCCAATTACGGGGATGAGGAGGAAATCGAAGCGGTGGCACTCACGGCTTCGGTATAACCGGGTATGTCCATGTCGGCCCAGAGTGCAGCGTCCCGATACGGCAAGTCGCTTGCCGGATGCATGCAGCACGCCCGTGTCGCCGGTGATGAGCCGCCGCAGTGGACGGCGATGCACGCACCGGTGCTGGTGCTCAATGCATCCTACGAGCCCATCAATGTCTGTGCCGCACGTCGCGCCGTCATTCTTGTGCTGAAGGGTGTGGCCATGATGGAGGAAGCCAACGGACATTATCTGCATGCGGCGCGTATCGCCATGCACGTGCCGTCCGTCATCCGTCTGCTGGAATACCGGCGCATCCCGCACCAGACGCGCGCCCTTTCGCGCAAGAACATTCTGCTGCGCGATCGCAACACCTGCCAATATTGCGGGAAGATCCTGGCTGCCGGCGAGTTGACCCTGGATCACGTCATCCCGCGTTCGCGGGGAGGAGCCTCAACGTGGGAGAACCTGGTGGCCTGCTGCCACTCCTGCAATCGCCGGAAGGGCAATCTTCTGCCCCACGAGGCCAGCATGAAACTTATGCGCGAGCCACGCGCTTTCAACCTGCATACCAGCCGTCACATCATGCGCATGATGGGGCGGTCCGACTCCAAGTGGCGTAAGTACCTCTTCTATTGAGCCCGGCGGTCGGTTTCGTGGCAAGCCGCTGACGGCGAGTTGATACCCCATATTTTTCCTGCGGCTTGGCGACGGCAGCAATTTTCGTGTGTATTTTTTCTACGTTTCTGATGCTGCCAAGGTTGTGCATCAGAGTTCTCAACGTCCCCATCGAGCATCCTTATGTGCAGGAAACCCGCAGTTTAGCCCCTAAATCAATCAACTACTTACAGGTAATTTACGCTCGAAACGATGGCATTCAACCTGCACCTGAAGGGACAGGGCATTGCCGCGGGTATTGCCATTTTCTGATGGCAGGCATCCCACATAAGGCGTGCATCCAAGTCGGAGAGTCAATGTCAGATAGCGTTCTGGCCCAGATCGTAGATAGTTTGCGGACCTCAGGTCCCCGGTACTTTCCCGAACATTCAGAGTTGCGGGCGATCCGCGTGGTTGGGCACACGCCTAAGCCGGATTGCTGCACCTACGAAATTGTGCTGGACTTTGAGCGCGCCAGCGAACGTGTCAACGCGAAGGTTTATCGCGCGGGAAAATCGGCGTCACCAGGGTCGCAAGGGCTGGCCAGGAGCGAAGCTGAGAATTTGAAGTTTGCCTATCAGGCTTCCGTCAAAGGAAAACTCAGCGGAGTGCCGCGTCTGGTCGGCGATTTCGCAGAACTGGGCGCCGTGGTGAGTACCAAAATCAATGGCCTGCCCTTGCAAAGCATCATTATGAAAGCGGCCTTGCTACCCGAGTCCGCCGATCATCGGCTTTTGAAAACGGCCGCGAGCCAAGCCGGCGATTGGCTGCAACGATTCCACAAAGCGACATCAGCAACGCCCACCGCCTTGGGAAGCTGCGAGATTCTGACGCACATGGAAAAGCTCTGCCTCAAAGCGCAGGAGGACGGGCTACCCACGGAATCGACCGAGGCCATCCTGAGCAACGCCAGAATGACGCTGAGTCAACAGAAGAAACCGGTACGCGCCTCTGCGGTGTTGAATGACTTTGTGCCGCTCAATGTGCTAGTGGCGCAACCCGGCGTGGGCTTCTCCGCCTTTGCCAACTTGCAGCAGCAGGCCAGTTCGCTGCATGACGCCGCAATGTTTCTGGCTGCGGTTGAGGCGCTGGAGAAATACCCGTTCTGCGATCGCAGCATCACCACCCCGGTGCAGGAAGCATTCGTGCAGGGTTACGGCATCAGTGAGCAGGATAAGCCGCTGCTGGCGGTGCTGAAGATGAGGGTGCTTCTCCAGATGTTTGCGCAAGGGCGAGCCATCCAGGAGACTGCAGCACGCAAGAAAGTGATGTGGGCCCACGTGATGAAGCGCTTCATCCAGCAGGCGGTCGAGCGCTCCATGGCGTCCGCGGCGTGAAAGAACCCGCGCTTCGCCTTTCGCTATTCGCGAGAACCTGGTCGTAGCTGACACCCCTAGAATGAGTCCCACAGCGTGGCACACTTTGAAGGTTGCCGGACAACTTCGATGGTTTTGGCGCGGCTTAAAAGGCCTGGGTCATCCAAGCCATCCGGCGAAAAGCGAATAGCAACAGCGGCTCTACGGCTTCGGAGGTGGCGGCGTCTTGCCCGGCTGCGGCTGGTCCTTCGGGATTTCCTGGCCTTGGTAGATGATCTTCGACTTGGCTCCAAAGCGCTTGTAGTTGGCGTATTTCACAACTTGTATCGTGTGTACGTCACCGCTAGAGAAGTGAAGTTCGTCGTCCACCTTGGTGTAAACCGGGAACCAGTACTGCCCGTCAATTTGCTGCCGCCAGGTAGTGAACTTAGGAAACAGGTTCTCGTTGTCCCCGTGATGCTTGCCAATGCCTATGTCGGGAACGCTTTTGCCGTAGGTCTTTACGATTTGGAAGTCGTGATCATCGACCCAGATGCGCCCCTGGAAATAACGTTTGTTCTTCTCGATTTGCTTGGGCGCCACATCGAAGACGTAGGTTCCGAGTTCGTCTTCTTTTTGCTTGCCGACGTAAAGAATCGAGTATTCCGGAATTTCGTCGCTGGTCAGCACAAAAGGCAGGCGATGCTGAATATCCTCGAAGTCCTCACGAGTCATGGAAATCCGCTGCAAGGTCGACTGCGGGGCAAACACGACTTGCTCACTCCGGCGGCCCTGGTCGTCGAACAACACATCGACCACCTGGCGGAACTCACCGTCCACGGTGTCCCCGTCAAGCGTCTCCACCATTACGTCCTGACGATAGGTGTATTGCTCGCGCGCAATCTTGAACTGCTTTTCCTTGGCGGCGAATTGCTGGATGATCGCATCCACCGTGATGCCGGTCGGCTGCGAAGGGTCGAGTGGGCCCTCGCCCCGGTCGGACGCCAGCGCCGGAATGGTCAGGCACAACGCGAGCAGCAATAGCGAGAACGTCAGAAAACTCAGGGGAATTGGGTGAAACTTCATTAGGGAAGGTCCTTGGAATCCATTGTATTCGATGCAGCCGCCGGGCGCTGGGTCCGCCTATGCAATCCCTCTGGCACTCCGCTGCGGGCCAGAGGGGCAAGGTTGGGCAAGGACTTTGCACCCCAATTGTCGAACACGCGCGTCACACAACAAAAGAGAAAAGGCGAAGCCGATGCTTCGCCCATCCTGTTTGCACCGCGATTGAACGCAGCGGATCGCCACTACCGCGGCGGCTTCTTCTCCTCGGCTGGAGGCTGCTTCTTCGGCGCCGGATGTGACTCGGGACGCTGCTGCGGAGTCGGCTTAGCCTGCTGCTGTGGCCGCGGCTGAGGAGCAGGACGCTGCTGCGGTGCTGGCCTAGCCTGCTGCTGTGGCTGAGGGGCAGGATGCTGCTGCGGCGCAGGTTTAGCCTGTTGCTGCGGCCGTGGCTGAGGAGCAGGACGCTGCTGCGGAGCCGGCTTAGCCTGCTGCTGTGGCCGTGGCTGAGTAGCCGGACGCGTCTGCGGCGCAGGTCTAGCCTGCTGCTGCGGCCGTGGCTGAGGGGCAGGACGCTGCTGCGGCGCAGGCTTAGCCTGCTGCTGTGGCTGTGCCTGTGGCCTTGGTTGAGGAGCAGGACGCTGCTGCGGTGCAGGTTTAGCCTGCTGCTGTGGTTGAGGAGCAGGACGCTGCTGCGGTGCGGGTTTAGCCTGCTGTTGTGGCTGAGGAGCCGGATGCTGCTGCTGCGCGGGCCTAGCCTGCTGCTGTGGCTGAGGAGCCGGACGCGTCTGCGGTGCAGGTTTAGCCTGCTGCTGTGGCTGAGGAGCAGGACGCTGTTGCGGAGCTGGTCTCGTGCTCGCAGCAGGACGAGCAGGAATCACTGGAGCGATCGGTTTGCCTGCCGGGATGGGCTTCGGTGCTGCAACTACGGCTGGACGCCCGTGATTGACGGAGGCAAACTGCTGGCGGTTCTGTGCTGCCGCCCGCTGCTGCTGCACCTGAGTGGTCATCGGAGGAACACGCTGCTCACGCGTTGCGGCGATTTCCGCCGGCAGAGGCCTACGAGTGACGCCTCCCGGCCCGTTGTAGCTGACACGATTAATTGTAGTGTTGTTGATGGTGACGTTGTTGATCACCGTGTTGGTTACGGTGCGGTTATACACGTTAACATTCCTGACGTTCACATTGTTGACGGCCCGGTTATAGTAGAAACGATCTCCGTTCCAGTAGCCGCCCTGATAACCGATGCCGACGTAACCGAATCCATAGTTAATGCCGCCGTAGTAGCCGATATGTCGGCCCCAAAAGCCGTAGTGGTAGCGATACCTGCCGCCGACGAACCCCCAATATCCAGGCGTCCACAGGAAGCCGACGACCGGCGGCTGCGCCCAGACGCCAGGCACCCAGTAGTAACCCTGGGGAGCATAGCTCCAATATCCTGGGGTCCAGATATAGCCTTCGCCCGGGCATTCCGGCTGCGAATACTCCGGGAGCGGTGGCGGGGGTTGTTGGGCCTGAAGCACCGGCTGGCCGTAGTTTGTGTCCTGATCGCCGGTGTCGTTCTCGGAATAGTTCTGGTCCTGCGCGGGAGCAGGCTGTTGATAGCTCTGATCCGACGGCGCAGGCTGCTGTGCGGGCTGGTTCGCAGGCTGCTGATAGGTCTGCTGCGCCGGCTGACTGGCTGGCGGCTGCTGATTGGTACCCGTCGCCTGGGTGGCGTCTGTGGGGGCAAGGTTGGCCGCAGCTGCGGGATCCTGCGACTGATCGGTCTGTGCCGGTTGATTCTGGGCACTGGTTTGCTGGGCGTCGTTTTTCTTACATCCGGTGACCCCAAACGTCAGTGCGATGGATGTGGCTGCTAGAAAGATAAGAGAAAGTGCTTTCCTCGTCTTGCTCATAGGGTTTTTCTCCGCGAAGTTTAGGATGCAGGATTTCATGACAAAGTCACCCAATAGCCTTGGCTGCCAATTTCAAGGCCTCGACCGATTGCGTAAGCCCTGCCTCGCGCGATCAGTCGACCGCCGTCAAGCGGGATAAAAGGACCCAATGCTAACATCAATTATCACGCAATCGCAGATCGCGGTCGGTGACAGCAGTCACGGGGTATGGGTTGAAGGTTGCTGTCGGGCTTTCCGTACAAGTCCTCGATCGATTCCCGGTCAAGTGCGGCTCGACGAATGGCAGCTTCAAACCGCGCTAATACCTAAGTTCGGTTCTAGTTTCATACATTCGTCCCAGTGATTTAGACTAACCAGTCTTTAGGGCGCACTCCCATTCCTGCATATTTTCCGTGCCCGCGCCCGGAGGTCTCATGATACATCGTCTCGCGTTGTTCCTATTATTCTGCTCGTTGTGCGGCTTGGCACAGAGCAAGCACCCCTTCAACTTCGAAGACATGATGCAACTCAAGCGCATCGGCGAGCCCATTGTTTCGCCGGATGGCAAGTGGGTCGGATTTGCGGCGGTGGATGTCAGTCTCGATGAAAACACGCGCAAGCCGCATCTGTGGATCGTTCCCCTCAACGGCGGCGAGGCGCGCCGCCTCACGCCCGCAACTGGGGCCGAGGAGGATCGTATTCGCTTCTCGCCCGACGGCAAGCACGTCATGTTCGAGTCGTCGCGTGATGGGGCTTCGCAAATCTGGGTTCAGGATTTCGACTCTGCCAGTGGCTCGGTGACCGGCGAAGCGCGCAAGGTGACCAGTATCTCGACCGAGGCTTCGGGTGGACTCTGGTCGCCTGACGGCAAGAGCATCCTGTTCGTCTCTTCGGTCTATCCCGATTGCAAGGACGATGCGTGTAATAAGCAGCGCGACGAGGAGCAAGCCAAGTCTAAGGTGAAGGCCAGGATCTTTACCCAACTGATGTTTCGGCATTGGAACCACTACTCCGATGGCAAGTACAGCCATCTGTTCCTGGTCTCGACCGATGGGGGCGTGGCGCGCGACTTAACCCCCGGCGCTCACGACGTGCCACCCTTCAGCCTCGGTGGGCAGGACCAGTATCAATTTTCGCCGGATGGGCGGGAGGTTGCCTTCACCAGCAACATCGACGAGGTGCAAGCCACCAGCACCAACAGCGACATCTTCCTCGTGCCTGTAGCAGGGGGAACGCCGAAGAAGATCACCACCAATCCCGGCAGCGACGGCACGCCAATCTATTCGCCGGATGGCAAGTACATCGCCTATCGCTCGCAGTTGCGCGGCGGCTATGAGAGCGACCGCTTTCGCCTGATGCTCATCGATCGTCAGAGGATGATGCAGTTCCAAACGATGTCCTGTGAAGTAGTGAACAAGGCAAATGGCCAGGTTGAGGGCTGTCAGACTTCTTACTACATCAGCGACCTGACGCCGAACTTCGATCGCGGGGTTGATTCGATCGTGTGGGCGCCGGACTCGAAAACCATTTACTTCACGGCGGAAAACGAAGGCGAGTCGCCGATTTATTCGGTGGATTTGACTTCTAAAGCGCCTTACCCCTGGGTGCTGGTTGAGGGTTTCAACGACAGTCCCTCTCCGACACCGGATGGCAAGAAAATGGTCTTCGATCGCATGTCGATCGCGGCACCTAATGAAATCTACATCGCGGATGTCGCACTCACCGCAACTCAAGTGCAATCGGTCGAAAAGGGCAAGTGGAAAGGACATATGCTTCATGACGAGTTCGTGATTGGACTTCCTCACGAAGCTCACCCGCTCACGCATTTGAACGAACCCGTCCTCTCCCAGGTTCAGATGCAGCCGCTGGAGAATTTCTGGTTCACCGGCGCGGCGAAGGAGAAAGTTCAGGGCTTCGTGGTGAAGCCGCCCAACTTCGAGGCCAACAAGAAGTATCCGGTGAAGTTCCTCATTCACGGCGGCCCAGAAGGCGCGTGGGGCGACGACTGGTCGTATCGCTGGAATCCCGAACTGTTCGCCGCCAGCGGTTACGTAGTGATCATGATCAACTTCCACGGATCAACTGGCTATGGACAGAAGTTCATCGACGCCATCAATGGCGATTGGGGCGGCGCTCCCTTCCGCGACCTGATGTTGGGCCTCGACTATGCCGAGAAGACCTATCCATTCGTTGACAAAGACCGCGAGTGCGCTCTGGGCGCCAGCTACGGTGGATATGCGATCGACTGGATCGAGGGCCACACCGCGCGCTTCAAGTGCCTGGTGTCGCACGATGGCATGTTCAACGCCGAGTCGGCCTACGGCACGACGGAAGAGTTGTGGTTCAACGAGTGGGAGTTCAAGGGCACTCCATGGACCAACCGCGAGATGTACCGCAAGTGGTCGCCGCATCTGGCGGCGACAAACTTCAAGACGCCGATCCTGGTGGTGCATGGCCAGCTCGATTACCGGCTCGACGTCTCGGAAGGCTTCCAGTTGTTTACCACCGTGCAGCGGCTGAAGATTCCGTCAAAGATGCTCTACTTCCCCGACGAGGGCCACTGGGTGCTGAAGCCGCAGAACAGCCGCCTGTGGTACCAGATGGTGAATGACTGGGTGGACCAGTGGACGAAGCCGACACTGAAGTAGATTTGTCATCCCGAGCGAGGTCGCCGCGGCGACCGAGTCGAGGGACCTGCTGTCAAGCGCGAAGAACAGGTTCCTCCACTCGCGGCCAAGCCGCTCGCTCGGGATGACACCTCTGTGCCGTTCAGGCCCGCTTGAAGTATTGCACGGCGCGCTCGTGGGCTTCGGCCTTGTCGCGGCTTTTGAAGGTGCCGAGGTTTGGGCGCTTTCCTGTCTTGGGGTCTTTCTTGCGTGAGTAGAGCCGGTATTCTCCGGACTTCAATTTGCGGATCATCGGTGTTCATCTCCCTGTGAATGAATGGATGAACAATCGGCAGCGCTGGTGGCCAGAGATCAGCGCTGCGCCGCCGCTGTTGCTCTTCTCGCTTCGACGCGAGCACTGTGCTCAGCCGCCGACAAATACGCGCCGCCCAGCAACAGCATTCCACTCCAGAATGACCAGAACATCAAGGTCACGGAAACCGCGAATGGACCGTACACTTCCTGGAAGTTCAGCCACGGCAGCAGCAGGATGTAGATATACTTCGCTGCTTCCGACACCAGGCCGGTGATGATCGCCGCTGGTAACACCGCGCGCGCCGGGACCTTCCCGTGCGGCAGCACCCAGTAGATCAGGAAATAGATTCCAATCGTAGCCAGAATCGCCGAGGCTTTCATCACGACGAATCCCAGTCCTGCGAAGACGAAGTTCTGGCCGCCAATCACCAGCCCCAGTATCTTCAGGTTCTGCGCTGTCAAGGCGATCGAAAGCATTGCCAGACAACCGCAGGCCAGGGCCAGTCCTAGCGAGACCACCAGGTTCATTAGATAGGACCGGTTCTTCTTGAAGCCCCAAATTCTGTTGAGAGCTACTTCCAGCGGAAGAAAGATGCCCGTCGAAGTGATCAGCAACATCACGAACGACAGCACCTGGCCTCGTCCTCTCACGCTGGCGAGAAACTGCAAGTTGCGGATCACGAAATCCTTATTGCTCGGCAGATAGTCGCGCAGCAGCTCCAGCACCACGTTGTACATGGCCTGGGAGCGAATGACCCGGCGGATGAGGGTCAACAGCAAGACGATGAACGGAAAGAACGAGAGGATCGCATTGGCCGCCACCGAGAAGGCGTAGGTATGCACCTCGGTTTGCATCAGGTAGCGAAGCGTGGACCAGCCATGCCTGCTGAGGCGATGCGACAGGCTGTACGATTCCGGCAGGTGCTGAAACAGATCTCGCCTATCGTCCTCCTCCTGGAGGCGCTTGGCGGCCGTCCCGGCAAGCAGCGAATGGTCTTGTAACTCGCTTGTCTTGCTAAGGTTAAGGGCGCTTGTCATAGCAGTGGTTGAGGATAGCGAAATTGTGGGTGTAAGGGGGCCTTTGACATCTTCGGGGGTCGCTTCAGAGTCGCTGCTCATCGATAGTCTTAATCCTAACAGAGCAGGATCTCCTGGCTCGGTCGCTTGAAACTTGTGCGCCCGCTCCACAGGGGGAATGAGCAGACGCTGTGATGAAAAAGGGCCTGACACCGCTCTTGCAATCCGCAGGATTTCGGCTATGATTAACGCCTTCTATGAAGCTATCTTTTCAACGCGAGCGCGAAGCGCCTTCCCGCGCTGTTCCGACCCAAGCAGATTTTCCCGCTGTTTCCGGCGCCGACATCGCCGGCATGGTTCATGGGCAACGAATGGGTGGTGACCTTTATCATTTCCTTCGTGCCAACCCCAACCGGGTTGTGTTTGGCTTGCTCGACGTTGCCGGAAGTCACGAAGAGAACCAGCAGATTGTGTCGGCAGCGCGGCAGACATTCCAGAAATTGGGCAGCGAGAGATTTGCTGACGAGGAAATCAACGAGGCCGATGCCATGATGGAATTCTGCCTGGAACTGAACCTCAGTATTCGCCGCGCTGCCGCCGGAGTCCGCTCCTGTGCTGCCTTTCTGGGCTGCTATAACGAGGAGCTCGGCACCATCTGCTACGCCAACGCGGGGCACACCCCGGGATTGTTGCGCGATCCCTCGGGAATCACCGAATTGCCTGCTACCGGCCTTCCGCTGGGACTGTTCTCTGCGTCCACCTATGAGGCGCCGACCGCTGCTTTGCAGCCTGGCGCGTCGTTGCTTCTGGTGTCGCGGGGTGTGGTGGAGGCTGCGTACAAGAGGGAAGAGTTTGGGCTGGAGCGGGTCAAACAACAAATGGAGCGCTCCTCAGTCGAAAGCGCGAAAGGTATGGCTGCCGCCATCCTCGACGGTGTGCAGCAGTTCATGCGAGCGGCGCCTGCACAGAACGATTTCACTGCGCTGGCGCTGGTCAGGGCGGCAAAAGGCCAAGTCGCCGTTGGCGCTTGAGCGCTCATGGAGAGTTATCGCCTTCACTCCGCCGCTCCCGGAAAAAGCTCTGCACCAGGTGCATGCACCGTGCTGCCAGCACTCCTGATCTGACTTCGACCTTGTGGTTCAGCTTGGGATGATTGAGGACCTGGAGCGTGGAGTGTACCGCGCCCGCCTTCGCGTCTTCCGCTCCGTAAATCAGGCGGCGGATCCTGGCGTGAGTGATAGCGCCGGCGCACATGGGGCAGGGCTCAACCGTCACGTAGAGATCGCAGTCGAGCAGACGATAGTTGCCGACGGCGGTTCCGGCTTCGCGCAGCGCGAGGATCTCGGCGTGGGCCGTGGGATCGTTGGCAGACAGAGGACGGTTGCATCCCCGGCCTACGATTCGGCCCTCGCGCACCACGACTGCTCCGACGGGAACCTCGCCCAGCGTCAGCGCACGTTGCGCCTCACGAAGCGCTTCTTCCATCCAGAATTCGTCGGAGAGGGACATGGCGAAGAGGCTAATGCAGCGACCCGCAATTAGCAACCGCTGATGCTATTGCTGGCGCAGCATGATGCGCTGGATTGCACTTGCCCGGCCGGTCGCGGGATCGCAATCGATCAGAGTTGCGCACAAGCGCACGTCGTCGGTCGCCGCCTCGAAGCGAGCCGGCATATTAGTCAGAAAGCGAGCGAGGATTTGTTCCTTCTGCACGCCGATGACGCCGTCGTAGGGGCCGGTCATTCCCACGTCGGTTTGCACGGCGGTGCCCCCCTTCAGCACCTGCTCGTCGGCTGTGGGAACGTGCGTGTGCGTTCCAAGCACCGCCGTTACTCTTCCTTCCAGATACCAGCCGACCGCAATCTTCTCCGACGTAGCTTCAGCGTGGAAGTCCACCAGGATCACTTTGGCCGTGATCTGCTTGAGCAGTTGATCGGCAACGCGAAAGGGGTCGTCGTTGTTGGTCATGAACACGCGGCCCTGAAGGTCGATGACGCAATAGGCGACACCGCTACGCGTGCGCCCTTCGTACCATCCAAAGCCTGGGGACCCCGCCGGAAAGTTCGCCGGTCGCAGCACACGGCGGGCCAGCGACGCCTCATTTCCGTTGGCGGAGTTCAGGTAATCGATAATCTCGCGCTTGTCCCAGACGTGATTGCCGGTGGTGATGACGTCAATGCCGAGCTCGAACAGCTCTTCGGCAATTTGTGGAGTGATGCCGAAGCCGCCGGCGGAGTTCTCGCCGTTGGCGACGGTGAGTTCGACGCTGTGTTGCCGTTGCAATTCCGGCAGACGCTCGTGAACGATAGTGCGCCCAGGACGCCCGAAAATGTCACCGACGAAAAGTATGCGCAAGCTGCTGCAGTCCTTGAGTAACGCTGTATTTCGATGTTAACACGCGTTCTGAAGATCGGGTTTCAGCTCAGTGGGCCAGTTCCGCCGTGCGCAAGAAATCGTAGTTGCCCGAGGGACTCAGCTCGATTCCCCGCACCCGGTTGGTGTGCACCAGCACGTTATCGAGATACCAAAGGTTAATGTATGGCAGGTCCTCGGCGAGGATGCGCTGGACCTCGTCATAGATGGTTTTGCGTTTCTGCTGGTCAACAGTGCCGCGGGCCTCCCGGATCAGTTCGTCCACGCGCGGGTTGGCGTAGAACGTACGATTGGCGCGTTTAGGGGCGAAGCTGGCGGAATTGAAGACGTGTTCGAAGATGTCAGGATCGAGATTGCTGCCGCCGACCCAACGCAAGGAATGGATCTGGTAAGCGCCTTTGGTCACGTCCGCAAAGAACGTTGCGAATTCGAAGGTGCGGATATCGAGCGCGATGCCGGCTTCGCGCAGTTGCTGCTGCAACACCACCGCCAGCAGCCGCGTTGACTCGTCGGTGGAAGTCTTCATCGCGAGGTGAAATCGAATACCGTTGGTTGCCCGGTAGCCTGCGTCGTCCAGAATCTGCCGCGCTCGCGTTGGGTCGTGAGGATACTTCGCAACGTCGGTGTCGTAGGCCCAGTGTTGGGGCGGCAAGACGCTGTACGCGAGGCGTGCCTGGTCGCGCAACAGGTAATGAATAATAGGCTCGACATTGATGGCATACGCGATGGCGTGGCGAACGCGAACGTCCTTCAGGATGGGATCGCGCAAGTTCATGGCAAGATAGGCGTAAATCGTGCCGTCCGATTTCGTGACCGTGAGTTCGCGATCGCGCTCGAGAGCCACCACGGTGTCGGCGACCAGCGAGTTGAGGGCGATGTCGGCGCTGCCCTTGCGCAGTTCGAGCGCGCGCGTGGTGGCATCGGGAATTACCTTGAACTCCACGCGCTCCAGCTTGGCTGGCGTCGCCCAATATTCGGGATTGCGTTCGATCACCACTTCCTTGTCCATCTGCGCGCGCACAAAACGGAATGGTCCGGAGCCGATGGGTTTGCGATTGAAGTCATCGCCACTGCCGTAAGGCACGATGCCGATGGCGCCATCGGAGAGATTCCACAGCATCGGCGCAAACGGCTCCTTCAAGTGAAAAATGACGGTGTAGTCGTCGGGCGCGTCGATGCGCTCGACGGGCGCGTAGGTACTTGTTTTAGCGCTACGGATTTTACCGCTGAGGAGAGAATCAAACGTCCACTTGACGTCGCGCGCAGTCAGGGGCTGCCCGTTGTGGAAGCGGACCCCATGGTGCAGATGAAAAATATAGGTTTGCGCATTGGGTATTTCCCAACTGTCAGCCAGCCACGGCTGTAGGTTGAAGTGATCGTCGCGGTGCACAAGCGAATCGAAGAGGAGTGTGTCAATTCGCTCCGACTGCGCATCCACCCCGACCCGGGGGTCAAGATTCGTCGGACTGCTCTCAATGACCATCACCAGCGTGTTGGGGTCGGGCTTGCGCGCACAACCGGCGAGGAACAAAACCACAGAGGCGCAGAAGCACAGAGACATGCGAGGCTTGAGTCTCGGGCGGCAATGTCTTCGTGACTGGGCTTTGAGTTTGTTTGATTTCTTGATTTCTTGTTTCTCTCTGTGTCTCTGTGTCTCTGCGGAAAATGACTTCTGGGATTTCTCCGTGCTCTCCGTGGTGAAAAAGAACCTACGCATAGCTGACCTTGCCCAGGATCGCTGGTCGTTCGGCTCCGGTCGCGGATGGAATGTTTGACGGCAGATGGCGCCAAGTCTGGTACGCAAGCATCGCGAAAGCAACAGCTTCCTTCGCCTGCGACGGGAGTCCAAAGTCGTCGCTGGTGCGCACTCGCATTTTCAGAGGCGCCAATTCTTCTCGAATCATCCGCATCAGGGTCAGATTATTTGTTCCTCCACCGGAGACGACTAACTCGCGAAAACGCACAGGCGGCTCGACCAAGGGCAGTACAAACTTGCGCACGGCGACGCCGATGGATCGGGCGGTGAGCGCGGTTGCAGTGGCGACGATGTCATGCTCGTCAGCGCGGCGACAAAGTCGCAGAAGCTCGCGCACGAACTCGCGGCCAAACTGCTCGCGACCGGCGGTCTTCGGCGGCCTCTGCCGGAAGAATGGATTACGAAGCAACTGTTGCAGCACTCGCTCGATGGGTTCACCGCGGGCGGCGATTCGTCCATTGCGATCAAAGGGACGCTCGAACAGGTGCTCCGTGACGGCATCGATCACCATGTTGCCGGGACCAGTGTCGAAGGCAACTACATCTTCGGGAAGCGCGCGCGGCGGAATCGCGGTGAGGTTGGCGATGCCGCCGAGGTTTTGCACGATGCGCCCGTAACGGCGGTGGCGGTACAGCACGTAATCGAGAAATGGGACCAGCGGTGCGCCTTTACCGCCTGCAGCCATGTCGGCGGGACGGAAATCGGAGACGACTGGTACTCCAATTCTCGCTGCGATAATGGCTGCTTCGCCGCTCTGCCACGTGCAGGCAGTGCGGCGCCCCAGGAAAAGCGCTGGACTTCCCTGGTGATAGAGCGTCTGCCCGTGACAGCCGACGAGTTCGCAGTCCAGGCGTGCGCGTCGCTGTGCAGCACGGACCGCGTCCGCATAGAGTTCACCAAGTAGGAAGTTCAGTCGCGACAGATTGGCGACGCTCGCGGAGCCTGCGTTCATGGTTGCGAGAACGGCTCGCCGAACATTGATCGGATAGGGAAGCTCGTAATGTGCCAGCAGTTCGAAACGGGAGCGGAAGCCGCGTCCCTGGATACGCACTAGCGCGATGTTGATTCCATCAGCCGAGGTGCCGCTCATTACTCCTGCGACGATCAAAGCGCAAGCTCCAGGGCGTGCATCCGCACTTCTTCGCTGAACTCCCACAGGCTGCGGCGGAGCTTGTCCACGGTTCTCTGCGTCGGAGCGGGAGCCAGGCGCGATTTCAGCGCACGCGACTTCTTCTTTGCTGCCAATACCTTTTTCGACTTTTCCCCGACGAGCCTGGCAAATTTCTTGTCGCTCTCGGCCTGCTTGTAAACCGCCTCGAACGCCCGCCACACGTTCTCTTCTTTCTGGCACACGAGGAACATGTCGGCTCCGGCGCGAAGCGTTTCCACTGCGGCATCCTCGATGGACGCGGCCGCCAGCACTCCACCCATGTCGAGATCGTCGGTGATGATGAGCCCACAATAACCGATCTTCTTGCGCAGGACCTCGCTCATCCATTTCTTCGACAGCGACGCGGGAGTGCGGTCACCCGTAACCTGCGGATAAGCCGCATGTGCCACCATCACAAACGGTAAATCTCGCCGCAGCTCACGATAGGGAAGCAGGTCTTCCTTCCACAGGCGCTTCCAAGGCTTGTCGATCACGGGCAGTTCGTTGTGCGAGTCGAGATTTGCTTCGCCGAGCCCGGGAAAGTGTTTGCCACAGCCAAGAATCTTACTGTCGCTAAGCCCGCGCAGAAACTCGCGAGCATATTGGATCGTCCCTTTGGGATCGGCCGAAACCGTTCGCGAGGTCAGTACACTTTTCGATGGCTCGAGCTGAAGGTCGAGCACCGGCGCAAAATCCGTATTGAAACCCAACGCGCGCACTTCTTCGCCGATGATGCGGCCATGTTTGCGGAAAAGCGTCGTTGAACCGGCGACGGCGACCTCGGCTACGGCTGGCGCGGGAGCGATAACATCGCGCAGGCGATCGACCGTTCCGCCTTCCATGTCCACGCACAAGAACATGGGAGTGGAAACCGCCTTCTGCACATCGCGCAGCAGCGCATGCGTTTGGGCGGCCCCTTCGATATTGCGCTGGAAGAGGATGATGCCGCCCGGATGCAGCGTGCCCAGCATCGATCGCAGCCGCGCCGACATCGTGGTCCCGCCGCAGCCCATGATGAGCAACTGGCCGACTTGCGGGCGAAGTTCGAGTGTGCCTCTGAAAGACATGGGGAATAAGAAAGTGTAACGCTTGGGGCGCAGAAATTCAGTTACGCAGGGAGGTACGCCTTAGTCCATCTGCTTTTTGAGTTCGTGCAGCAGGGTCAGCGCGTCCATGGGGCTGATGCGGTTCAGGTCGGTCTCCTTGATGCGATCCACAATCTTCTGCGACAGCGGAGTGAAGATGGTCAACTGCAACGGTGCGGTATCCTGCGTTTCGTCGTGCGCCAGGTGCTTGACGGCGTTCCGCTCGGCGCTCTCATGCTCGGCCAAGACTTCGCGCGCGCGATTCACTACGTCGGCAGGCAGCCCGGCCAGCTTGGCGACTTCAATACCGTAGCTCTTGTCGGCTGCGCCCTCTTGCACTTTGCGCAGAAAAACAATCCCACCGCCGCTTTCCTTCACCGAGACGTGATAATTCTTCACTCCGCTCA
>Ga0187880_1002098_pt1 | contig 15653 bp, 17 predicted proteins | sample June2016WEW_19_4_FD_132998 | JGI IMG/M metagenome (GOLD analysis project Ga0187880, IMG submission 132998) | Peatland microbial communities from SPRUCE experiment site at the Marcell Experimental Forest, Minnesota, USA - June2016WEW_19_40 | ecosystem: Environmental > Terrestrial > Soil >...
ATACGGTTCTTCTTCTGTGGATGCTGCCGATCGATGGGTAGATCCAGTAAATCGTTGAGAAGATAAACGCTCGATGCCCAGAGGCTGAACGCAACGAAGGCCAGTAGCGCCCGGCCAAGCCAATTGGGCGCTAAGAGTCCGTGGGCTGCCACGACGGGCAAAAAAACGAGTACATTCTTGACCCAGTGAAGAGCCCGAAGCTCATGGAAAACATCACCCCAGGTCGTCGGCTCGCTATTAAAGCCCGCTTCAACGGGCGTTACTTTCGCGACCTCACGCACGAGTCGCGGCGATGCACACACCATCCACGCTTTCCGCGCCGCACACCATACCGGATAATCCCGGCGGCGGCCGCCAACATAATCGAACCCGCGCTGGCCGAATTCCGCCGCCAGCCGCTCGCGTTTTTTGTCACCAACGAGATTTATGGAGCCGTCACTGGCGATGACCCGATCGAATAGCCCGGTCTCGCTGGCGATGGCTTGCGCCAACTTCATGTCGGCTCCGGTGGCGAGAACGATATAGCGACCTTCGCGCCGTTGTTCACGTAGAAACTCCAACAGGTCGGCGCGATACGGCAACGTGTGCACATCCGGCATGATCGTCTGGTTCAAGCGCTGTTTGAAGTGCGCCAGGCCACCGCCTAACCAAAAAGGCATACCCAATAGCCGGATCGGATCGTGCCGAATCAGGACGAATAGCGACTCGATCGTCGAATCCGTGCGAACCAGTGTGTCGTCGAGGCCCACGACGAGCGGCACGTCGCGCGTAGCGGCGCTCGGCGATGCGTCATGCGGGGTCAAAACAGCCATTTCGCCAACTGTAGTGCACCCTTTTTCCACGGCAATCGATGGGTCAGGCCTGTCTGTCCTTGAAATTCCGCGCGGTGTTCGACATACCAATCGTAGTTGCGGATCAGCGCCGATCGATTGGAGTGCTGCGGCGTGAACTTCAGCCGCTCTTCCAGTTTGGTGATGGCCACGAAGCTATCTTGCGCAGCCGTCTCGTAGATCCATGCGTACAACGGCGATAGATGCAGCGCCTCGAGGACCCTGAGCACTGCGATCGCCGGCCGCACCGGTATGCTGACGATGCGTTTGCCGTGTCCGGCGCGATCGAGCACGGCTTGAAAACTGTCGCGCATCGAGCCGAATACTTTGGCACCCACGTTGAAGGTGTCGTTGACTACATCCACATCGCGTGTAGCACATAAATAAATGACGTCGCACAAGTCCTCGACGTCGAGCAACTGGTACAAATTCGTGCCGGGACCCAAGACCGGAAAGTTCTTGCCGCTATAGGCCCAGTCATAAAGCAGTTCGAACACGCCCAAGCGCTCCGGACCGACAAAGCTCTTGGGCCGCAAGATGGGTATGCATGCACCCTGCCGACGCTTCTCGAGGCAAAATGATTCTGCCTCGATTTTCGCTTTGCCGTATGGTCCCACGCCTTGCAGGCGATCAGTTTCGTAGATGGGGTGATGATCAGGGATCCCGTACACGGAGGTGGACGAGATGAAGATGAAGCGCGAAACGCGGTGGCGGCCGGCGCTTTCGAGCAACAAGCGCGTGCCCTGCACGTCGGTCGAATAAATGTCCGACTCGGTACTTCGCGGCAACGCCGCAGCGCAGTGGATGACGATGCCGACCCCTGACATGGCGCGCTCCACCGCATCCGGATCGCGAATATCCGCCTTCATCACATCGACGCTCGCATACTCGGGATAGTTGAATTCGGCGATATCCATCGAACGCACCGCATGGCCATGCCGCAAGAGGTACCGGCAAAGATTGATGCCGAGAAACCCCGCGCCACCGGTGATGAGAAACAACGGCCCCTCCACGCTTCACCCGCGATTTGTCGAGTTGATGTGCCGCAGCGATGAATTAGCCGCACGAGTCTTGATCTTGCCAGCGAAGGCTTTAGGTTCGCCATGCGCGGTTGCGCGCATCGCTTCAGGAGTTCCACGTAGATCGCGTCGCTGCGCATGACGATTCAGTGACATGCTATTGTCGCGGGCGTTCGAAGAGCGTGCGGCCGAAGAGTACGCCAAAGGCAACATCGTCGGATTTCTGCAAGTTGTAGACCCGAACGAGGGGCATCGGCGAACCCGGCTTGCGCAATCGCACGCCGATTCCCCGACGCGTTACGGAGGCCCGCTTGCGGATTGCGCGCGGGCATAAAGCGCGGCCACCGCACAACTCGCCATATGAACACGAACGCTATCGGCCCGGCTCGTCAGGATGATCGGCACGCGGGCACCCAGCACGATTCCCGCGGCATCCGCGTTGGCTAGAAAAGTCAGCTCCTTGGCCAACAGGTTGCCGGCTTCCAGATCGGGCACCACCAGGATATCGGCATCACCCGCGACTGCCGACGTGAGGTGCTTCAGCACCGCCGCATCGCGATTGATGGCGTTGTCCAGTGCAAGGGGACCATCGAGGATCGCACCGGTGATCTGGCCACGCTCAGCCATCTTGCACAACGCAGCAGCGTCAATCGTTGAAGGCAGCTTCGACGTGATGGTCTCCAGCGCCGAAAGAATCGCCACCTTCGGCAACGCGATGCCCAGTGCATGCGCCAGGTGAATCGCGTTCTGGACGATATCCGCCTTGTCTTCGAGGCTGGGGAAAATGTTCACGGAGCCATCGGTGATGAACAATGGTTTAGCGTAGGTCGGGACATCCATGATGAAGACATGACTGATGCGTCTGCTCGTGCGCAGTCCCGTGTCCTTGCGGACGACTTCGGCCATCAACTCGTCGGTGTGCAGGCTGCCCTTCATCAAGGCATCCGCTTCCGCGGCGTGCACCAGCGCAACCGCCTTCTCGGCGGCCGCATGGCTGTGCGGCACGTCGATCAGCCGCAATCCGGTCAGGTCGAGTCCCAGCGACGCCGCCAATGCGCGGATACGCACCTGCGGCCCCACCAGCAGCGGTTCAATCAGCTTGGCATCCGCCGCGGCAATCGCCGCCGCCAATGAAGTCTCATCGCATGGATGAACCACTGCGGTTCGGACGGGCACGAGCCCCTGGCACGCCCGAATCAAAGCATCGTACTTCTCGTGTTTGCGCGGCGTGTCCATATTCTCCTCTCGCATGCTGGCTCACGACCGCCGGGTTGGCCATACGTGGAATCCGCATCGAGCGCATCGCCTTTCGCACGGCGCAAGGATTCAATGCCCAGCGTCTACAAGCCTGAAACCGCGGGCTACTGAGTCATCGCACAGGCTATTGGCAAGGGAATACGAATGAACCCGTATGTCGTTGCGGTTTATGCGCAAAGCGCCTGACCTGCGGCTTACGGTTTTGACGCCCCCGTTCGCGAGTGTGCGAATGCGGGCGTTGGTTCATCGAATTCTTGCCGAAGGTTGGCCTTCAGCTGCATGAATGCGGCGTTTGGATCATCGGCGTACTCGAACAAGCCGAGGTCCCCGCGGTCGATCATGCCGTATTTGATCAGTGCGTCGAAATTGATGATTTCTTTCCAATAGTTCGAGCCGTACAGGATGACGGGAATGGGACGCTCGAGTTTACGAGTTTGAGCGAGAGTCAGAATTTCGGTCAATTCATCCAAGGTACCGAAACCACCCGGAAAGACGATGAGCGCGCGCGCCAGATGCGCAAACCACAACTTACGCATAAAAAAATAATGAAACTCGAACGATAGCGCGCAAGGGACATATGAATTCGGACGCTGTTCCCGCGGCAAGCTGATGTTGAGGCCGATCGATTGACCGCCGGCGTCCGCAGCGCCCCGATTCGCAGCTTCCATGATGCCGCCCCCGCCGCCGGAGCAAACGACATAGCGGCGGGCGTGATCGGACAGTGCCGTGGACCACTCGGTGACCAGGCGCGCGAGTTCCCTCGCATCGTCGTAGTAGCGCGCCATCGGCCCATCGGAAGACAGCCGCGCCGAACCGAAGAACACGATGGTGTCGTGAATATTGGCACGAGTAAAGCGTTGCAGCGGCTCTAGGTACTCCGCCAGTATGCGGATGCTACGTCCCTCTTCTCCGGCCAGGAATTCCTGGTTCTCATAGGCGAGCTTGCCGTCCGATCGATGCTTGCCCGTCACGTCAATTGACCCTGGCGAAATCGATGAAGCCACGCTCGACATCGGTATGCACCAGTTCCACACGTACTCGTTCGCCCACTTCCATGCCCGTATAGCCCCGTATGACCTTCCCTTCGGTTGTCGGCGCCGCAATTCTCACCCATGTGCCCTTTTCTGCCGCACCGGTGACGATGGCATCGAAGCGCTGCCCCTCGCGTCCAGACAACAACAGTGCGGCCGCCGATTTGCGCACCGTCCGCTCGACCTTCGCCGCATTGTGTTCCTGAATGGTGCAGTGCGCTGCCAGGGCAGCCAGTTCTTGCTCGCTGTACGGATGCGACGCGTTTTGCAGAGCGGCCTTGACGAGCCGCTGCGTAACCAAATCGGCGTAGCGCCTGTTGGGCGCGGTTGCATGCGTGTAGTCATCGATGGCCAATCCAAAATGACCTTCGGTGTGCTCGCCGGAACGGTCCAGCACGTATTCGCCGCGACCCAATAATTTGATGATGGTCAGCGACAGGTCTGGAAACTGTTCGGGATCCGCTTGCCGGCGCTTCAGCAAGAACTGATTGAGCGCCGGGGCGCTGGGTGCGGCGGGCAACCGCTCGCCGAATTCTGCGGCCAGTGCGACGATCCGATTCCAGCGTTCCGGCGTACGCAGTACGCGTCGCAACGCAGACAGATTCTTGCCCGCCAAATAGCGGGCGGTCACACTGTTACCGGCAATCATGAAGTCCTCGATCAATTCCCTGGCGCGGTTGCTTTCATCGGGCTGCAGATCGCTCAACAAGTCGCTGTCGAATATGGCGTGCGGCTCCAGGGTCTGAAGGCTCAAGGCGCCGCGCGCTCGTCGCACCGCTTTGAGCGTCGCGGCCACCCGATCTTGCGTCCGTAGTTGCTCGTCCAGTCCCGGGACGGCAGCCACCGGCGCCGGAATGGGACCGCGTCCGTCCAACCAAGCAGCGACGCTGTCGTAGGCAAGCTTCGCGCGATTGCGGACGACGGCGCGATACAGATTGGATTGCGTGACCGATCCGTCCGCTGCGATCGTCATATCGATGACGATCGCCAGTCGATTCTCGCCCTGGGCCAAGGACGTGAGGTTCGTCGAGAGCTTCTCGGGCAACATCGGAAACACCTGCGCAACCGTATAAACCGACGTCGTATTGATGGCCGCATCTTTGTCGATCGGCGAGTCGCGCGCTATCAGTGCGTCGACATCGGCGATCGCCAGCAGAATTTTGACGGCACCGTCGCCCCGCAACTCCGCAACCGAGAGTTGATCGAGGTCGCGAGAATCGTCGTTATCGATCGACACCCAGAGTCTATCCCGTAAATCCGCAAACTCACCTCGGCCGGATGCAGGACCCGCTATGGCCTCCAACTGAAGCCGCGCCGCGCTCGAGAAGTCCGGCAACAAGCCGCGCTCGCACATCACGCGGCGGGCAATTTTGCGGAGCAGATCGGTATTCTTATGATTCTGCGGGGCATCATCGATCATACGAAGTCTCACGAGGCAAGATAATGAAGAAAACACTCACCGCGTGATTAAATCACGGTTATCTCACTTCTCACCAGAACTCACCCGCCGGCAGTCAGGCAGGGTCCCGGCCCTGCCTGACTGCACACCTTCAAGCGCCGATCTGAATCCGACGAGGCATGGCCTTGGCTTGTTTTGGAATGGTGACCGTCAAGACCCCATTTTTTCCGGTGGCGTTGACCTTCTCTCCATCCGCCGTGTCCGGCAATACGAAGCGGCGATGAAAAGACCCTACCCCGCGTTCGGTGCGGCGAGCCTGAGGATCTTCCCCCGGCTTGGCTAACTGCTCGATGCGTTCCCCGGAGAGCGTCAAAATGCCCCCGTCCAGAGTCAACTCCACTTTCGAGGGATCGACACCGGGCAAGTCGACATAAAGCTCGAAGCGATCGGTATATTCGTGGATGTCGACCGGTGGAATCCAAGTGGCGGTGGCCGAACTGCTGTCGTTCTCGCGCACGTTGCCGAACAGACGATTGATTTCATCCTGCAACCGCGGCATCACGCTCCAATAGTCTTGTCGCGTCACATTGTTCATAGCTACATTCCTTTTTCCAGTGGTTGGGCACAATCCCTTCGCGCAGCGCTCGAAGGTAATGCCGCCAAGATAGGGCCTACTCGGAACAATTCAAGAGGCATTCTAAAGAGGCCGGACGCGATTTAATGGAGGCGCGAAATAAATCACCCTGACCCGGCCGTGTGCGCCGTGAAACCGCCGCCCGAAATAGGCACAATGAGCGGAACGATATTTTTGCGTAACTCATTACGCAAAGTCGTACGGAGGCGGCCATGCGCATCACCAACCCACCCATGCTCGCCTCGGCTATCCTGCCAGCGCGGCGCGCACCCGCTCCAAATCCTCCGGCGTATCCACTCCCGTCGGCGGGGGTTGCGTCAGCACAACCAAATGAATGCTCATGCCGTGCTCCAGGGCGCGCAGCTGTTCCAGCTTTTCCGTCATTTCGAGCGAGGTCGGCGGCCACGCCGCAAACTCGAGCAGGCTGCGCACGCGATACGCATAGATGCCGACGTGCCGCCATGCGCCCGCGAATGTCGTCGGTGCACCTTCGATCACGTTCTCGCGCGGCCAAGGCACCGGCGCCCGGCTGAAATACAAGGCCCGCCCATCGAGTGCGCGCAGCGCCTTGACGCAACTGGCATCCAAAAACTCTGCGAGGCTCGCGATCGGCGCAACGGCCGTTGCAATGTCGCTCCGCGGCCTCGCGGTAAGCGCAGCCGCGATCTCGGTGATGACGGCGGGCGGCATCATCGGTTCGTCGCCCTGCACATTCACGACGACATCCTCTGCCGCGAACCCGCGCGCCCGCACCACCTCGGCGATACGATCGGTTCCCGATGCATGCCGGTTGGAAGTCATGACGCAGTCGGCCCCGAAATTCGCCGCGGCCGCACGAATGCGCTCATCGTCGGTCGCCACGATGACGGAAGCCGCGCCGCTGTCGCGCGCGCATTCCCAGACCCATTGGATCAACGGCCGTCCGGCGATGGTCAGCAACGGCTTGCCCGGCAGGCGGGAGGCCGCATACCGAGCAGGGATAACCACATGAAACATACGGCAAGCGCCCGTTCGTCAGCGGACGACCAACGGATCGTCGGCGCCGAGTACACGGGCTTCCTCGGGAAGCATCACCGGGATGCCATCGCGGACCGCATACGCCAATCGGTCCGAACGACAAACCAGTTCCATGGTATTGCCGCTGCCCACAGTCCGCAGCGGGCCCTTGCAAATCGGGCAGACCAATAGCTCGAGCAGCCGCTTATCCATGAACCGGTCCTTGCGATGCTTGATCGCGCTTTTCAATTCTATTGATGATGACGTTCAACAATGTACTCGACTCCCCACCATCGAAGCAGGCGCTTACCGGCACATACCAATGTTGCGCACCGGCAAATGCCGCGCATTTTACGGCATCCTTCTCGGTCATAAGCACCGACTTGTCGTCGCCGAAGTCGATATCGTCTTGCGTCAGACGAGCATGATCGGCAAGCGCACGGCCATTGACTTCGATACCGCGGGATCGCAGCATGTTGAAAAATCTTTCCGGGTTGCCGATGCCGGCGATAGCGTGGATGGACGTGCCGGCCAAGGCGCTCAAGGGCTGCACCGCGCCGCCGCGCAACGCTATCGCATTCTTTGCTTCGAGTCGCATGCTGAGCGCTCCGGGAAGCAATGCCCGTCCGCCGTTGACGACGATGGCATCCGCGGCTTTCAAGCGCCCCGGCGCCTCGCGCAGCGGCCCTGCCGGCAACAACCAGCCGTTGCCGAAACGGCGGTCGCCGTCGATCACCACCACTTCGCAATCTCGTGCCAACGCATAGTGCTGCAGGCCATCGTCACTCACGATGACATTGCACCCGCCGCTCACCAAAAGCTGCGCCGCCGCCGGGCGATCGCGCCCGATGGCCACCGGTACACCCGTGCGTCGGGCCAGCAGAATGGATTCGTCGCCCACCACACGGGGATCGTCGGCCGCCGAGATTCCCCGAACGTCGCGCGATGAGCCCCCATAGCCACGGGTTACCACGCCCGCCTTGTAGCCGCATTCGGTCAGATGCGCCACCAGCCAGCACACCAGCGGAGTCTTGCCGGTGCCGCCGACGCTCAAATTGCCGACCACGACGACCGGACAGGGCATGCGCACGGACCGAAACAATCGATGGGCGTACGAAAGGCGCCGAGCGCCCGCAATGGCGCCGTAGGCCACGGATGGCGGCACCAGCCACCACGGCGGTGCAGCGCGCTCGTACCAGATATTATTGAACCAGGATTGAACCGACACTGTTACACGTTGAACTGCATTCCATGCAATGCGGCATACAGACCGCCGAGCGCCAGCAGCTCCTGATGGTTGCCCATCTCGACGATCCGTCCCTCATCGAGCACGATGATTCGATCGGCACCTTCCACCGTGGATAGCCGGTGGGCGATCACCAGAGTCGTCCGCCCCTTCATGAGCAGGCTTAGCTCCTGCTGCACGCGGCGTTCCGATTCGTTGTCGAGTGCGGCCGTGGCCTCGTCCAGGATCAGCACCGGGGAGTCCTTGAGGAGCGCACGCGCGATTGAAATCCGTTGCCGTTGGCCGCCGGACAAGTTCTGGCCGCGGTCGCTCAACGGCGTCTCGAAGCCTTGCGGCTGGAGCGCCACGAACTCCATTACGTTGGCGGCGCGCGCCGCGGCTTCGACTTGCGCCTCCGATTTGTCGATGGCGTTGAACGCAATGTTGTTGCGAATGGTATCGTTGAAGAGCACGACATCCTGGCTCACCAAGCTGACCTGGGACCGCAGATCCGTCAGTTTATACTCTCTGACATCCACCCCATCCAACAGTACCGCACCCTCCTGAACGTCGTAGAAACGCGGCACCAGACCCACGAGCGTGCTTTTACCGCTGCCCGACCGTCCGACGATGGCGACGGTCTCGCCCGGCTGCACGTGGAAGCTCACATTGTGCAGCACCGACCCCTTGTCCCTGCCGTACATGAAAGACACGTTGCGAAATTCGATCTCGCCCCGCGCGCGCGTTATCGATCGATTTCCGCCGCTGCCTTCGGTGGGCTGATCGAGCAATTCGAAGACGCTCTGGCCGGCGGCGACGCCCTGCTGCAAGGGACCGCTGACATTAACCAAGCTTCGCAACGGCCCGGGAACCAGCATCAGCGCAGTGAGAAATCCGAACAGCTCGTCGACGCGCATGTTGTGCAGGAAAATCTGCCGGATGGCGACGTACAACACCCCCGCGAGCGCCATCGAGGCGATGGTTTGTACCACGGGATTGCTGATGGACTTGGCGCGAGCCAATTTCATTTGCGAAGCGCGATTGTGTTCGTTGACCGCCTCGAAGCGCCGCGTTTGATGATCTTCGGCATTGAATATCTTGATTAAGCGATGCGCGTCGATCGCTTCCTTGGCGACCCGCGTGATGTCGCCCATGGAATTCTGAATACGTTCGCTGTAGCGGCGGAATCTGCGGTTGGCGATCTTCATCAGCCATCCGATCACCGGTGCAGCGATGATGCAGAACAGCGCGAGCCGCCAATTCAAGTAGAACAGATACCCGATCAAGCCGACGATGGTGATGGTATCGCCGATGAGAGAGATCGATGCGCCGGTCGCCGCATCGGCCACCATTTCGATGTTGTAGGTCAGTTTGGACAGCAAGTGACCCGATTGCTGGCGGTCGAGGTATGCCGTGGGAAGCCGCAAATAATGGGCGAATACATCGCGGCGCAAGCCCTTGATGACCTGCCTACCCACCCAGCTAGGATAGTAGTTGGCGACGTAGTCACCGATGCCGCGCAGAGTGAACAGCACCACCACGCCGATCGGTATCTGCCACAGGATCGCGGGGTCCTTATTGACGAATGCACCGCTCATGAACGTCTTCACCAAGTACGCCAATGCCCACTGCGAGGCGGCGAACAGAATCATGCCGAGTACGCCGATCAGGAATACGCCGACGTACGGCCTCGCGTAGCGCAAAAGGCGCCGATATATCGACCAGGAGCTATTATCGGGTTTCGGAAGACTCACGCTCGCGGCACGGATTGCGCTCAAGGCGAGCCGCCCTCGTGAACCGTGGCGATGTTCAGCTGCGCAAACCCCATTCGCCCGGCGACATCCATCGCGGTGACCACGGCTTGATGGGTCGTGCGTGCATCCGCTTTGATCGTGATGGGACCGCGCTCCGTGCCCGCTTCCTTGAGGAGCGCGGCCCGCAGGGTATCCGCGGACGAGTTGATCAGCGTGTGGTCATTGACTCGGTACGTGCCTTCCGCGGTGACCGTGATGACCAAGGGTTCCCGCGAACCGCGCGGCAGAGGAATCTGGCTGGCCTGAGGTAGTTGGACCTTGACCCGCCCCTCTTGTTGAAAGGTGGTCGACACCATGAAAAAGATCAACAACACCAGCAGCACGTCGATGAGCGAGATGAGATTGATCTCTGGATCCTCACGATGGCGCGGCCGCAGATTCACGATCAGACGCCCGCGTTGCCCATGTGCGCCGCATTGCCGCGCTCGTCCAATGCATCGACGAGCTTCATGGCTTCCTTTTCCATTCGTATGACAAGGCGTTCGACTTTGCCACGCAGAAACCGATAGGCGATCAGCGAGGGAATGGCGACCGTGAGACCCGCGGCAGTGGTGATGAGCGCCTCGCCGATTCCGCCGGATAAGGTCCGAGGATCTCCGAGACCGTTGGCGGTGATCGCATTGAATGCGTGAATGATGCCGGCAACCGTACCCAGCAAACCCAGCAGCGGAGCCACCGACGCGATCGTCCCGAGAGTGTTGAGAAATCGCTCCAACTCATGGATCACGTGGCGACCGCCGTCCTCGAGACGCTCGACCATCAGCGCGCGGGGTTTGTAGCGGTTGGCGAGACCGATGGCCAGCAGCTTGCCAAGCGGCGAGTTCTGCTCGAGGGCGACGATGAGCTTATCGCTGAGCTGGTCGGCTTCGATCCAATTCCATACCTTTTGCGACAGGTCGCGGGGGATGACTCTGCTGCTCTGCAATGTCCATGACCGCTCCAATATGATGGCGACCGCCGCAATCGAGCATAAAATAATTGGCCACATGAAGCCGCCGCCGGCGCGGATGATCTCCCACATTGCGTCCTCTTTCGTAAGTCTTCGATCTGCGGGCATGATACTTGAGCGCCGACCCTTGAGATACCGCTCGACGGCCCGAAGTTGCAGTTTTGAGCAGTGGGTACTAGGGCGCACCCTCATCCTACAGAAACGGCATAATAGCCGCTGGGGAGAGTTGAACCGCAATCCATGCAACGCTGGCTAAAAAGCATCACACCCGAGCGCCATACACTGGAGAAACTCTGGTGTTTGAGGCCGTTCGCTTCGCTCGTCGTCGACCGGGGTTGTTGGACCTTCAGGCGAACGAGCGTCATCCGGGCATTCTCCTTGGGACTGTTGATTGCGTTCGTTCCGCCCACGCCGTTCTTACCGCTGCATCTCACGTTGTGCACCGTCCTCGGGATTCTCTTTAGATTGAATATTCCCGTGTTGGTCGCGACGGTATTCGTGAGCAACCCATTCACTTGGTTTCCGCAGGTAGCCGGCTCCATCTGGGTTGGCGCGAAACTCATGGGACTGAACCTCTTGCCTATGATTCACGGATTGAGTCATCGTAATTTCCGTGTGCAGCTCCATCAGCTATGGGAGCCGCTGCTGCTCGGCGCATTGGTGCTGGGTATTTGCGCTGCAGCGCTCGGTTATGTGCTCGGGCAATGCCTTTGGCGCGCGCGCGTGGCGATTCTGTTGCGCCGTCGCCGATTGAGATCACGCCTGCGCCGCACCGCGTTCGACTAGCACGCCGTCGACCAAAGTGAGTATCCGATCCAGGCGCGCGGCCAGCCGTTCGTCGTGGGTCACGATGACAAGGCTCGTCCGCAATTCACGGTTGAGTTCCAGCATCAGCTCGAATACCTGCGCCGCGTTCACCCCGTCGAGATTACCGGTCGGTTCGTCGGCCAGTACCAGCCTCGGCTGGGTAACCAGCGCTCGGGCCACCGCCGCGCGTTGGCGCTCGCCGCCGGACAGCTGCGACGGCCGGTGATCGAGCCGAGCCGCCAGCCCCACCCGCGTCAATATAGCCGCCGCCGACGCCCTGGCAACCGCGGGTTTCGAGCGCCGCACCAACAGCGGCATCGCCACGTTTTCAAGGGCGGTGAACTCGGGCAACAAGTGATGAAATTGATAGACGAAGCCCACCGCCTGATTGCGCAGAAGACCACGTTCCGTGTCGTTCAACTGATTCATGGCTGAGCCTGCGATCTCGACGGTGCCGCGGGTCGGCAGATCCAAACCGCCGAGCAATTGCAGCAGCGTGGTCTTGCCCGAGCCGGACGCACCTACGATGGCGATGCGCTCGCCGGCCCGAACCTTGATCGAGGCGCCGCGTAATACCTGCAACGTCACCGCACCTTGGATGAACTCCTTGACCAGTCCCGTGCCTGCGAGCACGACGGTGTTCTCATCGGCCATGCGGGTTCGGTCCTCAGTCATTTCGCAAGGATTCGGCGGGCAGCAACCGGGCGGCGCGCCAGGCAGGATACAGCGTGGACATGCACGCCAGAACGAACGCGAACACGCAGATCTCGACGACGTCCGACAGCCGAACGTGCGCCGGCAAGTCGCTCATGAAATAAACGCGTGCATCCAGGAATTTGAAGCCGACTACGTCTTCCAGGCCATGCACCAGCGTCTGCAGGTTGACCGCGATCAAAACCCCCAAGATGACTCCAAGGGCGATGCCGAGCGTTCCAATGAGGCTGCCCTGCACCACGAAGATCGACAAAATACTGCGCGGCGAAGAGCCGAGGGTCCGCAAGATGGCGATATCGCGCCGTTTGCTCTTCACGACCATCACCATCGTCGATACGATATTGAACGCGGCGACGGCCACCACCGCCGACAGCATGATGAATAGAATCCGCTTCGTGATTTCGATGGAACGAAAGAAATTGGCGTGCTGGGTAGTCCAATCCTCGACGAGGTAACTGCCTCCGAGCGCCACGGCAGCGTCGCGCACCACCCGCGGCGCGGCGTACATGTCCACGAGATTCAGCCGGAAGCCGCTGATGTCGTCGCCCATCCGCAACAGTTTGGCGGCGTCCTGCATGGCGAACAGCGCGATGCGGCGATCATATTCGTACATGCCGACGGCAATGATTCCAACCACCTCGAACGCGCGCATGCGCGGCATGACGCCTACCGGTGTGACGTCGCCTTGCGGCACGATCACGACGACGCGATCGCCCACCTTGGCGCCGATCTCCTCTGCCAGATCCTTGCCCAACACCACTCGATACTTGCCCGCGACGAGGTCGCTCACGTGACCGCTCAATAGATGCGGCGTCAGATCCGCGACCTTGCGCTCGGCATCGGGCAGCACGCCGCGCAGCAGGATTCCCGCGGCCTTGTTGCCGTGGGTCACCATGCCCTGCTCTTCGATATAAGGCGCAGCGGCGAGCACCCCGGGAAAATTCGCGAGCTTGGCAATTTGCGGACGCCAGTTCGAGATGCGGCCTTCCAGGCCGGAAATCGTCGCATGACCCGTAAGGCTCAATATCCTGGTGCGTAACTCCTCTTCGAAGCCGTTCATCACCGAAAGCACGACGATCAGCACGGCGACGCCGAGCGCCAGACCGATCATTGCGATTCCTGCGATCAACGAGACGACCCCGCGCCGCGGCGAAGCGCGCAGGTATCGCAATCCCAAGAAACCCTCGTACCAATAATGCATCATTCGTAGCGCAATGCCTCTGCAGGCTGTGTCTTTGCGGCCTGTAATGCCGGATAGATGGTGGCTACGAATGTCAGCGCCAAAGCGGACAGTGCGATGCTGATGACATCTGCAGCACGCGTTTCACTGGGAATCGTCGAGATGTAGTAGACGTCGGGGTCCATGATGTGAAGATCGAGCGCTTGCTCCAGGAAGGGCACGTTGAGCGCGACAGCCAGACCGAGAGCGACGCCGATGGCGGTGCCGATCCAGCCGATGAGCACCCCTTGGGTCATGAAGACGGCGAGCACGCCGCGCGGACTCATGCCGAGCGTGCGAAGAATGGCGATGTCCGTGCGCTTGTCGCTGACGACCATGACCAAGGTGGCGGCGATATTGAACACGGCCACTGCAACGATCAGCATCAGTATCAAGGTCATCATCGTCTTTTCGATACGTATGGCGCGAAAGTACGCTTCGTTGTCTTGTGTCCAATCGCGCAGCTGCAATTGCGGCTTGAGCCGCAGCGCCGCTTGCCGGGCCAGCGCCGGCGCCTTCAGCACATCATCGAATTTGAGTCGAATTCCCGTCGGTCCGGAAAGCCCGCGCAGCGCCTCCGCATCCTGCAAGTTGACGAGTGCCAGGACGCTGTCGTGTTCTTGCAGCCCCACCTCGAAAATTCCGGAGACAAAGAACTCCCGCAATACCGGCACAATCGCACCTTCGGCGGCCCCTGCCTGGCCGCTTCCGGGGGTCATCACGGTCACGGTATCCCCTACCCCCACCTCGAGCTGGTAGGCCAACATGCGACCGAGCACGATCCGGTTCTTGCCGGGTTCGAGATCGCTTAGCTTGCCCTCGCGCATTGACTCCGCAATCGTGGAGACCTGCGGCTCCATATCCGGGTCGATGCCCCTGACGATGGCGCCGCTCATGGTGGGTTGCCGGCTGAGCATCGCATCGGTGTCAAGAAAAGGGGCGGCGCCCATTAAACCAGGAGCACCTTTAAGTTCTTGAATGACTTGCCGCCAGTCGGTTATGGACGCTCCGCCGGCGTTGAGGCTTGCGTGAGCCGACATGCTGAGCAGCCGGTCTCGAAGTTCCGTGCCCAGACCGTTCATGACCGACAGCACGACGATCAAAATCGCCACGCCCAGCGCCACGCCGAGCAGCGATACCCAGGTGATGAAAGATACAAAGAAGCTGTGCTCTCGGGCCAGCGAGTAGCGTAGGCCCACGAAAACTGGAACGGGCTGAAACATGCGCGGCGATTAAACCACACAACGCGGTTGCCGGCCCGTTCCGGGCGCGGGTGGCTATCGTATTCTTCTTAAAAAAATCAATATAATCAAAATGTTAAATTGGTCAACTATTGCCGATTCCGGCCGATGTTATAATTTAACGAACGTAACGCATTCATATGCTAACCAAAGAGGTGTGCCATGGACTATCGAAACCTGCTGGTTGCCGCAGTCCTCACCGCGGGACTGACGGGATTCGCCGGCACCGCCCAATCCGTCAGGGCCGAGACCATTGCGACGGACACCGGTATCGCCGTCAAAGAGTCTGACATCGCCACTCCGGCCCGCGGTATGAGCATGAACGAGGTCGCGGCAAAATTTGGCGCCCCTGTCAACAAAGTCCCTGCCGTCGGTAAGCCCCCGATCTCGCGGTGGGAGTATCCTGGGTTCGTGGTCTATTTTGAACATGAGCGCGTGATTCACAGCGTGGTTGCGAATTCTTGAGACGAATCGCGTAACATTCGGTTTAGTTTTAAATCCTGCGCCCACCGCAACTA
>Ga0187880_1002102_pt1 | contig 15638 bp, 13 predicted proteins | sample June2016WEW_19_4_FD_132998 | JGI IMG/M metagenome (GOLD analysis project Ga0187880, IMG submission 132998) | Peatland microbial communities from SPRUCE experiment site at the Marcell Experimental Forest, Minnesota, USA - June2016WEW_19_40 | ecosystem: Environmental > Terrestrial > Soil >...
GAGAGAGCGCATCCGGACACCGCCTTGAGCGCGGTATCAGGATTTGCCCGCCCGGAGAAGCAGCCCTTCGTAAAGCTTGACCAACGCGCCCACCACAACGGGGGCGTCGTGGTATTTTTCAATATACTTGCGTCCCAACCGGCCCAACTCGTGGCGGCGAGGTCCATTCTCGAGCAAGGACCCGAGGGTTGATTCCAGATTATTCTGATCGGCCGCAAGTACCGGGAACTCGGGAGGATAGCGGCGAAGCAGGGCAGGCTTTATGTAGCAGATCACCGGTTTGCCCAAGGCCATCGCCTCATGGGCGGCTAATCCCTCAGCGCCGATGGTGAACTGATCCAGGAAAACATCGCAATCGGCAACGACCTTCAGCGCTTGGCTTCGAGGCAGGTCATAAATCAGTTTGAATTCGAAAGCCTTGGTCGCGGCCAGGCGCTCGACGGCGCGCAGGACCGCCTCGGTCCCTTTGCGCTGCTTTTGAGAGGGCGCGTGGGAGACGCAGGGGCGCTTCTTGCCGGGGTCGGGAAAGCGCGGCGTGTATTCGTCGGCAAAGAGCCTCGTCCGGGTCTGGTGAAAGGTGGGAAAGAACTGCGGTTTGACATAGTCAGTGAGTTCGCAACTGGGTATCAAGCATTCGAAACCGTTTTGTTGGAACATGCGTTGGGCCTGTTCCGAGTGCTCTTCGGCCAATTCGGGATATTCGGCATACATGCGCGCCAGGAAGGGATTGTCCCGAGCGGCGAGTGTGCCGTCGCGCAAATCGCTGCCCCAGAACTCGACCAGGCGGGGCTTGCCCATGGCGGCGGCGAGACGCAAATCGAGTCCGCGCCAGGTGGTATCTCCCCAGTGCCAATGAAGGATGTCGGCCCAAGCCATGGCGCGGACCATCATGATGCGCCAGCGCAGGCCGCGTACCAAGCGCGCAAACGAGTTGGGTTTGCCCGACCAATTCATGGTTTCAACCCCTTCGTAATCTTGAAGTGGTGAAATGAGCCGGGCGAGACCTCGTGCCTCGACTCCTCGCTGGCGCAGAGCCCGGACCGTAATCGAGATTTGGGAGCAAATGTTGAATGGTAAGTGAAGCACTTTCATGCTGGTGTAAGGGTGCTTGCTGGCGCCCGCAGGTGCGGCGACAAAAGCTCACCTGGCGCCTTGGGCTTCTCAACGAATCCAGACACAGCGGCCCTGGAGATAACAGCGCTACCTAATGTGCCCAGAAGTCCATCCCAAAAACTGTGCAATGGAATTCCTCTGGCTGCTGGCTTGATGTAAAACGAACTCCCACCTTTGTCGCCAGTCGGATATTCGCTGGTGAACAAAGAGCAGCAATGGAAAGGCATGTGTACGTCGCCAATCAAATGGATCAGCCAGGACAAATACACCGCACGTTTTTCCGGAGATGCTTTGGTGTCAGCGAGGGTCTTTTCACATTGGCTGATCCTGCAAAGAATGTCGTCGTTGGGGTCAGGACCAGGCTCAACCGGGAATTTCGTGGGCTTCAGCGGATAATCGACGTAGTGCCACTTGGGGTGGTCGTATTTGTTGCCGCGTCTGTGAATTTCATCAGGCCACGTGCTCGAACGCAGGAAGATGAACATGTCCACGTCGAGATTGAGTGAATCGCCGGTGAACGAATCTTTCCGTTTCTCGTAATCCGGGTGAACTTTCAGGATTTCGGTCACCTTCGTTTTGAGGGTTGGCGAAAGCTGACGATATGTTTCTGCTGCAATGACCTGGTGACCAGCGCCGCTCCAGGCTAGAACTCGTGAACAGGGCAACAGAAGCGAGGACAATGCAAGCAGAAGTGTCAGCAGTGTCTTCATATCATTGGACCGATGCTAGCCCCTTTCCTGTTGAACGGAAGCGGAATGAGCTGAATGGGCGGCTTCAGTTCAGACCGCCTCAGTCATATTCGTGGTAACATCACGATGGCCATAATAAAGGTTAAGCCGCAGGATCAGTTGTGCCTGCGGGTCGCCCTTGTCTGCCCACTGTCTCAATTCCGAACGGCACTCGCGTTGCGAAGTTGGTCGCTCTCGAACTGCCCCGCTGTCGCGGAGGCGGTTTGTGTGGTGTTCATCTGGGTTCGGTTCGTTTCGCTTTCACGGGGATAAACACGCCGGTAATGACCCCTCACAAATGCTTCGGGGCGAGCTTCGCGCCACCCATGCGTTCCAGCGCCTCGGCCACGCAATGCCGGTGACACCGCTCCGCCATTCGCTCAAAACACGTCAACGCCACCCGCTCGCCCGCCGTCACCCAGGCCCGGATCGTTTCCAATGCCGCGCCCTGCTGCGGCAAACTCTCGCGCTCAAACTCCGCGAACAATGCATCGTAGTCCGCTTGCGTCTCCAATTCCCGCCGCTTATCCGACGCGATGCCCAGCGCCGGCAAATGCTCGTATCGGATGCCCACCTCCGCGCACGCCTTGCCCAACGTGCCCTTGAAAAACCCATACTTGTGGCTAAACGGATTCCGGCGCACGTCGCACAGCACCGTCACCGCCGCGCGCAGCAGTTCGTTCAGGTAACCTTCGAGACTGCGCCCTTCGTAGCCAATCGTCACGATCCCCGCCGGCTGCCGCTTTGGTTTGGCCGCCTTAATGCGCGCCAGCGCCTCCGGTTCCAACCGCAACTTGTCCAGGCCCTCGCTGCGCGTGGCGTAGTAAGGATGCCGGCGACACTGCTCGACCATCAACGCCTTGCCGCGCAGCCGGGAATGCCGCCGGCAGAACTCTGCCACGCGCGTAGGCTCGACCGCCTTACGCCGCGCCGACACGTGGCCAGCCTTGGTGAGCTTCCAGTTCTGGTCATCCTCGGCGAGCAATCCTGCTTCGACAAGCTTTTGCTTGTCGGCGCAGGAGGTGATGGAAGAAGCGCCGAGCTTGTCAGGCACGAAATCGTAGCTGGGCGCCACTTCACATTCCTGTGTGTATAGAAACAGCAGCCTCTGGAAATCCATGTCCCCCACCGACTCGCCGACTGCGTCCAGCAAGGTCAACAACAACCGTTGGCGTTCAAATATCATGAGCGAGCTTATCGCGATTCCACGCCACACTGCAATCCATCCAGGACCCCCGCTCCGCCTTGATCGGACCGAGGGCTGGGACAAGGTGCCGGAGGCGGTTCAATGGTGGGCTTGAACTTCTTCCCGGCGAGGGCCCATCGTCATCGCGCTGAAGCTCCAGGTCGGTTTGGCGTCCCGTGATATGGCTTTTCTTGCTGGTACAGATTGAGCCGCTGTTGCGCCTCGGCTCGGTACTTGTCGGTCACATCCGTCATCGCCAAGGCCTGTTCCTGGTATTTGATAGCCTCGGTGAAATCGCCGGCTTCGGCTAAGCGAACCCACGGAACACATAGTTGGCCGCGACTTGTGGATCGAGGCGTATGGCCTTGTCTTCGTCGCGGATGGCCCGGTCGAGTTGGCCCTTGGTGCCGTACGCGTGGCCGCGGTTGCCGTAAGCGTACGAATTCCCCGGATCGAGCCGAAGCGCCTCCGTGTAATCGTTAATCGCCTTGTCGATCTGGCCCGTCCATTCGTAAGCACAGTCACGGGCCACGTAAGCTCTCGCCTCCTTTGGGCTCCGGCGAATGACCTCGGTGTAGCCGCCAATCGCCTTGTCCCACTTCTTCTGCTCATAGAAGGCATCCGCGGCGGCGTGTCGGTCGTTGGCGGCCTTGTAGTTGAACCACATCACCGCGCCGGCAATCAGCGCAGCCACGACCGCCAGCATGGCCAGCACACCCAGAACAAGAGCCACCACCACTATCTTAAACGTCTTGGGGTTCATGGCCTTTCTCTTCCTTTGGTTGCCCGCCTCCGGCATAGGTGCTTCCAGCCGACAGCAAGCCGTTGCGGCGTGCCGAACCCGCGTTGCGCAGAGACGGCTTGTGACTCGTTGACCCCGCCCGCCGCCTGGCGCTTGGGCACGGCGCGCTTTCGAAAGGAATCGGCTTCACCGGGCATAGTTTGGGGGAAGCGGAAACTGCCTCTCAACGTCAGCGTGTTGCTGCGAGCCTGTAAATGGATCCTCACGCGCTTCTGTCGGCGGACCAGTGTTGCGGTGGTTGCCGGCGGCCTCGGAACAATCTCTTCCCCGTGGCAACAGGTAATGGGTGGCATAGGCGCGCTCCAGGTTCGGGTCGCCGCTCTTGCTAAAGCGCAGGGGTTGGCGTTTGCCCTTGCCCCAGGACATGTAAGCGGTCCAGCTTGCCTTCATCTTCCTTCTGGCGGAATTAGTTTGCACCGCGCGCAAGACATCGTTGAGTCGGGCGAGGTTGCCGCGAACGACCCGCTCCAGGAAAGGCACCTGGCGGAATCGCCATTTCTCGTGATCCTCACGCGAGAGCATCCCCAGCTCCAGCAGCACGTCCACCATGCTGAGGTACCCTTTGGCTTTGAGGCAGCGATCCGCCGCGCTGATGGCCGCCTGTTCCAATTCCCGGCGGTTCACGTTACTGAGACTGTTGCTTGCGGCTCTACGGCAAACGGGGCTAGCGCGTCCAGAAGCGCCTGGCAGTCGCGGGCCGCGTCGGTGGTGAACGCGCGGAGAAGCGGCAGGGCTTCCTTCCAGCAGGGCGAAAGCGGAGGTAGCAGGGCGTCGTCAAGCGAGGCTGGTTCGGGGAACCGGTGCTGGAGGGCCAGAGCGCAGCCCAGCGGCGGCACGGCTTCGAGCAGGGCGGCGCGGGCTTCCTCGCTTAACCCGGCGTCGCAGAGGACGCGGGCCATCTTGAGCTTGCGGGCGGCGCGCTGGCGGTGGGCGGAGAGCTTCTCCAGTTCAGCAGCGGAGAGCGGCGGCGGCGCGGATTCGGCGGCGTCGGCGGCCCAGAGAGGGCGGGTGGCGCGGGTGGTCCTCGCCAGCAGGCCGGCGTCAATGAGCCGTTGCAGGGCCTCGTCGGTGGCGCGGTCAATCACTTCCAGGCGCACGGGCGCCAGAGGATCCCACTGGCCCGGGCCGAAGTACTCTGTGTGCAGGGCGTTGAGTTGCTCTCGGTATTGGGCGGCATCGCGCTCGACCACGACATACAGGACCGAATGCGGGGCGTCATTCGGGTAGCGCTCTTCACAGCGGAGCAGGGCGCCGTTGATGCGTTTCTGGGCGGCAGCGGCGAAACCGCTCGGGCGGTCGGCCGGCAGCGGTGGTTTCGCCTCGCGCGCCTCGGACTTCGGACCTTCGGCCGGCGCGGTAACGAGTTGCTGGAGCTTGGCCAGGAAGGCCTGCCGTCCGGTTTGGAGCTTGATTGCCGTAAGGTTACCGATGCGGTCGAGCACGCCGTCGGCTAGGGCTTGCTTGTTGGAAAGCGTGCCCAGCATGCGGTGCTCGATGGTCTTCTCCGAGACGAGATTGATGACCGTCACCGGGCGCGTCTGGTGCTTGCGCCAGGCGCGGGCGATGCGTTGTTCCAGCTTGGCGGGGTTCCAGGGCAAGTCGCAGTTGATGACGACGCTGGCATTCTGAAGATTCAGCCCTGCGGCGCCCGAGTCGGTGCTGAGAAAGACCCGGCAAAGCGGGTCGGACTTGAAGGCGTTGATCTCCGCGCGGCGGCGCTTCTGGGGGACCGTGCCGGTGTGCCAGGCGAAGCCGAGCTTAAGCCGGCCGCACGACTCGCGCGCCAGCTCAAGCATCCGCTGCCACTCGGAGAAGACAATCACCTTCACGTCGGGGTTATCGCGACACTCCTCCAGGAGCTTCTCCAGCTCAGCGAGCTTCGGGCAGGCGCGGTGCTCGGGATTGAGGATATAGTCGGTGTCGCAGACCATGCGCATCATGTTCAGATGGCGCAGCAGCTTGTCCTGCTCCTGCTGGGTGAGGGGGCGGCGTTTGGCGATGGCGGCGAGCCGCGCGACGACGCCCTCGTGGCCCTCGTATTCCCCCTGTTGCTCGGCGCTGAGCGGGACGAAGAAGTTGCGGTCGGAGCGCTCGGGCAGTTCGGTTTCCACATCGGCCTTGCGGCGGCGGAGCATGTGGGGCTTGATGCGCTCGTGGAGCTTGTCGAGGTTGCGATAGCCGGCCGGGCGGCCGCGGTCGTCCAGGTCGTAGTATTCGCGGTTGAACCGGAAGAGCGGACCCAGCAGCGACGGGTTGAGGAAGTCCATTAGCGAATACAGCTCGTCAATGCGGTTCTCGATGGGGGTGCCGGTGAGGATGAACGCATAACGGCTGCGCAGCCGTTTGATGGCCTGGGTGGTTTTGGTGCTCCAGTTCTTGATGCGTTGGGCTTCGTCCAGCACGACGATGTCCGGCCTGAGCCGCTGGTTGACCTCCAGAGCGTCGGCGAGCATCTGCTCATAATTGACGATGGTGAAGAACGGTAGTGGGGCAGGCGTCTCGCCTGCCATCCGGGCGTCGGCAGGCGGGACGCCTGCCCCACTTCGCCTGGCCGCGTCGTACGCCTGGAGCCGTTTCATCCGCGAGCCGAACACGAGCTGATACGGCAGTTCGGTGAACTGCTGTATCTGCTCCTCCCACTCGGTTTTCAGCGAAGCCGGCGTCACCACCAGCACGCGGTCGGCCTGGCCAAGCCGGCGGAGCAACGCGCAGGCGGCGATAGCCTGGATGGTTTTACCCAGGCCCATTTCGTCGGCCAGCAACGCGCGTTCAGTGAAGGCGAGGTGGAGCATGCCCTCGCGCTGGTAAGGGAAGAGGGGGACTTTGGTTTCGTGCGCCGGCCATTCACCACGGTGCACCTTCAGCTCGTAGTCGCGGCGTAGATGTTTGCGTTGGGCGGCGTGGCGCCGGCCTTCGAGCCAGGGTGCGAGTTCCTGCGACAGGCGCAGTGCGGGCACTGCACCGTCGGCAAGCTGCTTGAGCGCCTCGACGGCTTCCTCGGGCGGACCTTTGTGCAGAGCGCCGTCCGGACGGAACCAAGCGCGCAAGGCGGCGGGGACGCCGCCATCGGCGCTGAGCAACCGGATCGAGTCAATCTCAGGATCAGGCAGCAGGTCGAGCCGCGAGGAACCGTTCGATTCCGCCGCTCGGAACAGGCGCTTGAAGCGTGCTTGAAGTTGCAGCAGCACGGCTTCGACATGCTTGCAGGTGCCGAGACCATTGATGCGGAAATCCACGCAATCGCAGGCGAACTGCCGCTGGCGCACATCGCGGACTTCGACGGAATAAGTGAGGCCGCTGCCAGACCGGACGCGGAAATTGGAGAAGATCGGATGGCGCGGGTCGCTGTTCGAGATACGGAACTCCTCCGTCCGGGCGCGGGCGCGGCGTCGGTTGATCTCGTCTTCGTCCGTCGTGCGCCAGTTATGCGGCGACGGCACGGCAATATCCGGCGATGCTTGGTTTGGCATTTGGTGGGATGATCGGGCTTGGAGTGCCAGAGTCAAAGCGGAGTTGTACCAAGTTATTCACGGGCTATTCACAATGGCTCATGCTCCGGCAACTCACCGAAGGGCGGCAGGCTGACTTTTGGGAAGTCGTCTGCTATGGTGGGGTTGGTGAAAACGAACCGGCAAATAAGGTTCGCAGCTTGTCCCGGCGGCGGCGGTTTTCCCGCGTTGCTTCTCATCGCGGGGCTGCTGAGTTGTCTGCCTGGCCGAGGCTGGGCAACCCAGACCCTGCCTGCGGCTTCTGAAGTAACCCGGCGCATGGTCGAGCGCGCCCAGGCGGTGGCCCGGGCGGAGCGGGGTCCGCAATACACTTACGAAAAGCGGTCGCGGCGGGAGCGGCTGGACCCGGCGTGGCAACCATTGAGCTCGGAGGAAAAGATATACCGGGTAACGTTGATCGGCGGCTTGCCCTTCAACCGGCTGGTCAAGGTGCAGGGGCGCGAGTTGACTGCCGAGGAGCTGAAGCAGGAGGAGGCCCGGGAGGAGAGGTTCCGGCAGCGATTCATCTCGACGGATCGGAAGAAGCTGGTTGCTCGGAAGGAAGCCCTGGTGACGCCCGAGTTGCTGGACCGATATGAGTTCGCAGTCAAGGAACGGGTAGTCCTGAGCAACCGGCCGACGCTGGTGCTGACCTTCAAACCCAAGAAAGGCGATCTCCCGTCAGAAACCTTCGAGGACAAGCTGCTGAACCGGATGGCTGGCGCGCTCTGGGTGGACGAAGCGGACGCCGACACCGCGCGGGTGATGGTGAGCATGATGGAGCCTGTGTCTTTGGGCTGGCTGGGATCGCTGAGTCGGTGTGAGCTGGTCCTGGAGCGCCAGCGGATGCCTGATGGCGTCTGGGTTAACAACAAAATGGCCCTGATCCTCCAGTGCCGGAAACCCGCGACCACACTGCGCTTTCGCACCACGGAAGATTCCTGCGGGTTCAGCCGCGTGGAAGCAACGTCCGCCGCAAGTTACAAGACCGAGCCGGGCGACTAACGTATGGCACGCCGGGATGTTGGGAGGTCCGCCGCGACTTCGTTTGGGGCAGCCAATCCAGTTTGCGAAGAATCCATCCGTAAAGCACCCGACAGGCATCGGGTCTCTCTGGCCTTGGCGCTGAGTAATGTTTCTGATTGAATCATTCGCGTAATTAAGCTTGGAACCGTCGGCGGAGCATTAACGAACGTATGAGGCGCATCCTCGTCATTTATCCTCAGACCGGGTTTCTGGACCTGGTCAAGCGGGTCCTCGAGGGCGCTCACGAAGTGGAGGTCTTCCAGGCTTACCAATCCGCCGCAAATCGTCTGGCCGAGGGTGTGGTTTTCGATGCCGTGCTTTGCGGGCTGGAGGACGCCGCTCGCACGTGCGAGATCTTCGAGAAGGCCCTTGCCAATTCTCCCGGCGCGCGCCTGATCTTTATCGCCAGGGATGAAGCCGAGTTCGTAAGCCTCTGCGACCTGTGGAACTCCGTTCCCCGGCGCGAACCGCTCAACGCCAGCGTCGGCAGAGGATGGCTCCCCGATCACTGTACCGCAGGCCAGATCCTCGCCTTATCACGCACGCTGCAAGCAAGCCCAGGAGGGGATTTTGTTGCCGGAGCGGCAGAAGAGGACGGCCCGGGCCTCGCGGCGAGCGAAACCGAAACCAGGAACCGCCCCCAGCCCTTCCCGCTGAGCATCGGTGAAGTAATAGACGGCTACCGGCTGATTTGTTCCATCGGTCAAGGTGGTTTCGGCACCACCTGGCTGGCGGTCAATGAAGCCACCGGCAAGCGTGTGGCTGTGAAGTTTGTCCAGGGTGAAGAACAAGTGCCTCAGGAATTAGTCTCTCTACGGAAGTATGTTCACGTCGCGTTCCGTAGCGAACACCTGATCCAGGTCGAACATATCAACTACGATGGTTCACGGCTTTGGTTGGTCACACCCTTGGCCGACTCCTTGACCGGAGGTGACACCCCCGATTCCTACAAGGCATTGTCCCTGACAAACCAGCTTCAGGCCCGAGGCCATCTGCCGGAGAGGGAAGCCGTCAGGATTGGGATCTGCGTTGTCCGGGCTTTGTTAGCGCTGCATCAGGCGGGCCTCCTCCACGGAGACGTTGCGCCCGGCAACATTCTTAGCATTCGCTCCCGTTGGGTGCTGGCAGATCCTGGCCTCGTTCGCTTCCTGGGAGAACAGGGGATCTGCAGAAACCAGAGGTACTACCCGCCAGCAAAGCCAGTTCTGCCAAGTGACGATCTCTACGCCGTCGGTGTCGTCCTGTGGGAAATGACCTCGGGAGTATCGGAGATGGTTTCAGGAAGGGACCGCGTGCGGCTCGACGGCCAGATGCTTACCTTCCTATTGCGGAGCGAGCTTCCGATTGCGAAGGTCATCTGCCGGGCGGTGGCCGAAGATCCCGAACAGAGATACCCCAATGCGGAGGAAATGCTGCAAGATCTTGAGACACTCGCAGCCAGGCTTGTTCCCGAATCCGGGACCCCATCCGCCCTTTACAACCTGCCCAAGCTTCGATTGCTCCGGACAAATGGCGGCCTGCCTCCCCCCTTTCCTGAACCGGACAGCACGTGAGGTTGACGTGCAGGCCTGCCTCACCGACCGCGCGGTTCACTTCATCGCCGCATAGACCCGGTGGACGTCATCGTGGTCGTCTAGCGCGTTGAGGAAGTCGGCGACCTCCTTGCGGGCAGGCCCATTCAGTTCGGGGAAGTTCTTGGCCAGGTAACGCATCTCGGAGGAAATGATGTTCCAGCCCGCGCTCTTGAGGGCCTTGGAAACGACGTTCAGGTCCTTGGGGTCGGTGAGGAAGCGCGCGCCTTTCTGGCCCGCGGGGATTTCCTCGGCTTCGAGCGCCTCGATTTCCTGGGCGCCGGCTTCGATGGCATCGCCTTCGGCATCACGGTTGGCGTCGGTGTGGGTGGCTTCGACGACGCCAAGGTGGTTGAAGAAGAAGGCGACGCTGCCCGGCTGGCCGAGCGAGCCCGCCTTGAAAATATTGCGAATCTCGGGCGCGGTGCGGTTGCGGCTATCGGTGAGGCACTCGACGACCACCGGGACTTTGTGCGGCGCGAACCCCTCGTACGTGACTAGCTCGAAATTGACCTTTTCCTCGGTCTGTCCGGAGCCCTTCTTAATGGCGCGCTCGATGGTATCTCGATAGCACGAGGCCTTCTTCGCCTTCTCGACGGCGGCAGCGAGACGCGCGTTCAGGTCAGGGTCAGGTCCGCCGAGTTTGGCCGCGACCATGATCTCGCGGACCAGCTTGGCGGTCATTTGGCCTTTCTTCTGCGCGTGCTCTTCGCGCCCGGCTTGTTTCCATTGTGCGCCCACGTTACGTAAGATCCTGCAGTTGCGGTTTCGTCGTGGGTAGTGTGCGATGCCCGGGGCTGACCGTCAACCCCGGCGATGATTTCTGCTTTTACAACCCGGCTAAAGGAGTTAGAAACAAGGCTGGCATGAACCTGCAATCGGCCCTAACCCTGTACTGGACCTGGCCACTAGACTGGAGAACTGCATGACTGACGCTATTGCCTTCAAACTCAATAACAAACCGGTGCGGCTGAACGTGGACGGAGACCGCCTGCTGCTGTGGGTGCTGCGGACCGATCTGGGGCTGACGGGGACCAAGTTCGGTTGTGGGGAAGGGCACTGCGGCTCCTGCACGGTGCTGCTGAACGGGGTGGCAGTCCGCTCGTGCTTGCGGAAGGTGAAAGACGTTCAAGACAAGGAGGTGGTAACCATCGAGGGCCTGGCCAAAGAAGGGAGACTGCATCCGGTGCAGCAGGCGTTCATGGAGCACGACGCTCTGCAGTGCGGGTTCTGCACGCCGGGCATGGTGCTGACGGCGGTTGGCCTGCTGACGAAGAACCCCACTCCCACGAGAGAGCAGATCATTCGCGGCATGGAACAGAACCTCTGCCGGTGCGGCGCCCACACCCGCATTGTTGACGCCATCCAAACCGCAGCCGGTGAGATGAAAGGAGGCCGGTAGATATGACGACAGAAGATTATGTGGCGCTGGATTTCAAGGACAGCATGGAGCTCTTCCCGCAGAACCGGCGGGAGTTCCTCAGACGCCTGGGCGGCGGCATCTTCATCTTTGTCACTCTGGGAGAGTTGGCGATTGGCCAGGAAGCCGGCCGCCAGCGAGGAGGGCGCCAGGGCGGGCCTGCTGACTTCAATGCCTTCCTGCGGATCGGCGAGGATGGCCGAGTGACCGGCTTCACCGGCAAGATCGAGATGGGCCAGGGACCGATAACCTCGTTAGCGCAGATGCTGGCCGAAGAGCTGGATACGCCACTGGACACCGTCGAGATGATCATGGGCGATACGGAACGCTGCCCGTGGGATATGGGGACGTTTGGGTCCATGACTACGCGCTCTTTTGGTCCGGCCCTGCTGGCGGCTGCTGCCGAGGCCAAAACGGTCTTGATGGAACTGGCGGCCGAAGCTCTCCAAGTGCCACAGGAGTGGTTGGTGGCTAAGGACGGCGTGATCTTTGATGGGCGAAACAAGGATCAGCGCCGCACCTACGGCCAGTTGGCCAAGGGCCAGAAGATCGAACGGCACTTGCAGGGCAAGCCGACCCTGAAGGACGTGGCCAAATTCACTGTGGTCGGCAAGCCTCTCCTGCGGCGGGATGGCCGCGATAAAGTCACCGGCAAGGCCCAATACGCCGGCGACCTGCGCGAGCCCGACATGCTTTATGCCAAGCTTCTAAGGCCGCCCGCTCATGGCGCTAAGTTGAAGAACGTTGACACCGCACCCGTCAAAGCCATGGCGGGCGTGCAGGTCATTCAGGACGGAGACATGGTGGCCGTGCTGCACGAGTTTCCCGACATGGCCGAAAAAGCGCTGGAGAAGATCAAGGCTGAGTTCGACTTGCCGGATCCAACCGTGGACGACAAGACCATATTCGACCACCTGCTCAAGGCCGACCCTCAGGGGAGAGCGGTGGCCGAAGGAGGCGACCTCGCGGAAGGCAGAAAGCTCGCCAGCAAGATAATCGAGCAGACCTACTTGAACAGTTATGTCGCCCATGCCGCGATGGAAACCCACAGCGCCCTGGCAAAAGTCGAGGCGGACAAGGCGACCATTTGGGCTTCGACCCAGAACCCGTTTGGAGCGCAAGGAGAGATTGCCGGCGCCATTGGATTGCCCGCACAGAAGGTCCGCGTCATCACCCCGTTCGTCGGCGGAGGGTTCGGCGGCAAGACAAGGAATACGCAAGCGGTCGAGGCCGCCCGGTTGTCCAAAGCGGTGGGCAAGCCTGTGCAAGTGGTCTGGAGCCGCGCTGAGGAGTTCTTCTACGACACATTCAGGCCGGCAGCCATAGTCAAGATCAACTCCGGCATCGACGGCTCGGGGAAGATGGTCTTCTGGGATTACGATGTTCTTTGTGCGGGTGAGCGTGGGGCAGCGCAATTCTATGCCATTCCCAATCATCGCACGACCGCGCGGCCTTCCGGCCGGCAAGGGGCCGGCGGGGGCCATCCCTTTGCTACCGGCGCCTGGCGCGCCCCGGGCAATAACACCAACACGTTTGCCCGCGAATCACAGATCGACATTATGGCGGCGGCGGCGGGAATGGACCCAGTCGAGTTCCGCCTCAAGAACTTGAGCGACCCCAGGATGATCCGCGTCCTCGAAGCCGCCGCCGAGCGCTTCGGCTGGACCCCAGCCAAATCCCCCAGCAAACGCGGTTATGGCGTGGCTTGCGGTGCCGATGCAGGAACCTATGTGGCCAGCATAATTGAGGCCGACGTCGATGCGAACAAGGGAACCGTTCAGGTCAAGCGCGTGGTCTGCGCCCAGGACATGGGGCTGGTGATTAACCCGGAAGGGGCGCAGATTCAGTTGGAAGGGTGCGTCACAATGGGACTCGGTTATGCCCTGACTGAGGAAGTCCATTTCAAGGACGGCAAGGTCCTGGATAACAACTTCGACACTTATGAACTGCCGCGCTTCTCATGGGTGCCGAAGATTGAGACCGTCCTCATCGATGCGAAGGACTCTCCACCTCAGGGCGGCGGCGAGCCGGCCATCATTCTCATGGGCGCGGTGATCGCCAACGCGATCTACGACCGCACGGGCGCGCGGCTGCTCCAATTGCCCATGACGCCCGAACGCATCCAGGCCGCGATTCAGAAGGCCTGAGCTGGACGCAGCAGAAACGTGTAAGCATTCTGGTTGTGGGTTTGCTCACAACCCATCTGCTGACGCAGGAAGGCCCCGATGTGCACCACGCGCGCCGCGAAACCGCACTCGGCAAACAACTCCTTCATGCGCGCCATGCTGAGCAAGTTCCAGTGATACTCATCCACCGGGCGCGCCCGGTGGTCGCGAATCTCGTCCATGTTGAAGAAGCCGACGCACAGGCCCTGCCGCGTGACCCGGCACACCTCTTTGACGGCCGCCCGCATCCCTTCCAGCGATAGGTGCTCGAAGAGGTCGTGGACGAAACAGAGATCGTAGGCTTTGTCCGGCGCAGCGATCTCGAACACGTTGCCGACCGCGAAGCGGACGCCCGGAAAGAGCGCGCGGGCATTCTCGATGTTCTTGGCGCAGAGGTCGAACCCGGTGTAGTCCACGAGCCGCGCCAGGCCGTAGGCGTCAAGGAATCGGTAGTCATTGGCCGAGCCGCAAGCCGGTTCAAGCACCGACAGTTGTTGAGAGTCAGAACCCCATCCTCGCTGGGCGGGCGCCGCTGCCAACCATGCCTTCTGCCAGAGGTCGCGAAAGGTGTTAAGGCTGGGCTCGTGAAACTCGGCTTTGCCATTCACCCATCGTGTGCCCGTGAGGAAGCCCTCAATGTAGTTCGGAATCGCCAGCCCGCTTGCGGTAGTCGGCAGTGCGGCGAAGGTCCGCACGATGAAGGCGGGAATCTCGATGCCTTCGGCGTTATCCGCTCCACGGCGGAGCGCATAAAGGACCGCATCAAGCTCCTCGGCATCACCGAGTCGCCCCGCCAGCGCGGTCTGCCAGTTCATCGCTGCCGCAAAACGGTATTCCGCCTCCATGAGAGCGCTGAACTCCGCCGCCGTGAGTGCCCGCACAAGGAAATGGCGTGAAAGGACGCTCTGCACGTTCAGACGCGGGTCCTCCACGCCGGCCACGAGGTAATCCCGCAGCATGCCGGCGTCGTGCTGCATCCAGGACCGGGCGAGCTTGCCGGATTCCGCCTGAAGGGACTCCTCGATCACGGCGTCGGTTTGATGCCACGCAGATACTCGTCGAACCAGTCGCCGAAGAGCTCCATATCCTTCCCCATGTCCGGCCAGCCATGCTGCTTGCCTTCGCGCACCACCAGCTTGGCCGTCGAGCCCACCGCCTCGCAGCGCTTGACGAAGGTCTGGGCCTGGTAAATCGGCACCAGCGTATCGGCGCCGCCATGGATAATCAGCATAGGCGGCATGTTCGAGTGGATGAAATAGATGGGCGAAATCTCCCGGCCCAGCTTTTGCCGCTCTTCCGCCGTGTCGGCGCGCGGGCCGAACGCTGCCTTGAACGACTTCAGTGTGCCCACGCCCACCGCATCCTCGCCAGGCTGGCTATAGTTCAGGAAATCCGTGGGCGGAAAGAAACAGGCGACGCACTGCACCGCGCTGCTCTCGCGGTCCACGTCGTCTTTGGCCTTCGCGTCACCCGGGCCACCCTGGGTGCCCATCGTCAGGGAAAGATGCCCGCCCGCGCTGCCGCCCGTAATACCAAGTCGATTGGGGTCCACGCCATACTTGACGGCATTGTGGCGGATGAACCGCATCGCGCGGTGTATGTCTGGCACAATTTCACTAATTACGAACTTCGGCTGCGAGCCGTGCACGACGGCGAATACCGTGTAGCCGCGATTCAGCAATGGCCGAAAGTAATCCGCGTTGATGCTGTCGTGCGAAGAATACCACCCGCCGCTCACCATAAGCACGATGCCCACCCCGTTGGCGGGCTGCGGCTGAAACACATCAAGCGTGAGCGCCGTGCCGAACTTGCGCCCGTAGATGACGTCCTCCGTGCGGGTGAAATCAACCTTGGTTTGCGCCCAGGAGCAGGAAAGTGAAAGCAAGAGCAGCCAGACGGAGAGCATTCGGTTCATTGCACGCATCCCGGTCAGCTTAATGTGGCGGCTTAGAATTGACAAAGCGTTTTGCGGCAACTCGACAGCGGCCTCAATCGATTGAGGTAACAGACTTCCCGAAATGGTGTTGTGAGCGTTGGGCGCTTCTGATACAGCCAATGGCCATTATGCCGAGCAAGCCGAGCAGCAGCGGTGGTCGCAAGCCACCCCGCAGCCCCGACCAGCGCGCCTGGAATGCCTGC
>Ga0187880_1002104_pt1 | contig 15617 bp, 10 predicted proteins | sample June2016WEW_19_4_FD_132998 | JGI IMG/M metagenome (GOLD analysis project Ga0187880, IMG submission 132998) | Peatland microbial communities from SPRUCE experiment site at the Marcell Experimental Forest, Minnesota, USA - June2016WEW_19_40 | ecosystem: Environmental > Terrestrial > Soil >...
CAGGATTGGTTCATCAAATATCAACTCAGCTCTGTACCGGGCGTGGCGGAAGTTGCCAGCATCGGCGGCTTCGTTCGTCAGTACCAGATCGATGTCGATCCGGTGAAGCTACGCGCCTACAACATCCCTCTGCGGGAGGTTCTGTCGGCCATCGAACGCAGCAACAATAATGTCGGCGCGAAAGTCATGGAGGTGAACGACGCCGAGTACATGATCCGCGGAATTGGACTGATTCGCGGAGTGCAGGACATCGAGAACACCGTTTTGTCGGCGGGCAATGGCACGCCCATTTACGTGCGCAACGTGGCATCGGTCCAGCTGGGACCGGAGTTCCGTCGAGGCGTACTCGACAGCGGTGGCAAGGAAGCCGTCGGTGGAGTGGTTGTCATCCGCTACGGCGCGAACCCACTGGAAGTCATCAAGGCCGTCAAGCAGAAGCTGGCTGCCTTGCAGTCCGGGCTACCCAGAGGAGTCACGGTAGTTCCGTTTTACGACCGCAGCACGCTCATCGACCATGCAGTCGATACCCTGCGCCACGCACTGATCGAAGAAATCATTCTGGTTACGCTGGCCCACGTGGTTTTTCTGTGGCACTTCCGCAGCATTCTGATCGTTACTCTGCCGCTTCCTCTGGCGGTCCTGAGCGCCTTTCTCTTCATGAAAGGAGTCGGGATTTCCTCCAACATCATGTCGCTGGGAGGAATCGCAATCGCTATTGGTGTGCTGGTCGATGCCGGAATCGTCATGACGGAGAACGTTCTCCGGCAGGCGGAAAAATTCACCCAAGAGCATGGCGACTATCGCCCACATATCTGGCAGATCACGCTCGATGCAGCCAAGGTGGTTGGCCGGCCAATCTTTTTTGCCATGATCATCATCATTCTGGCGTTTGTCCCCGTGTTCGCGCTCACCGGCATGGAAGGCAAAATGTTCCATCCTCTTGCCTTCACCAAGACTTTTGCCATGATCGCCTCCACGCTCATGGCAGTAACGCTGGTGCCCGTTCTCTGCACGTTCCTTATCCGGGGGAAACTCCATCGGGAGGATGAAAATCGGGTAATGCGGACGCTACGAGCCATGTATCGTCCAGTGCTGGGCTGGGCGCTGCGCCATCGTGCCCTGACGCTCGCCGCCGCGGGCCTGCTCTTTGCGGCCGCACTCTACACCGCGACGACGATAGGCTCTGAGTTCATGCCGCCGCTCGATGAGGAGACGGCGCTCTTCATGCCCATCACCGATCCGCGCATATCGCTCACCAAGGCCACAGAGATCATGCGCCAGCAGGACAAGATCATCGCCGCTGATCCTGCGATTGAAAAGGTTGTGGGGAAAATCGGGCGGGCTGAAACCGCGACCGATCCGGCCCCCATCAACATGTCGGAGACCATGCTCATTCTGAAGCCCAAAGACCAATGGCCGAAGGGCGTGACCAAAGATGCCATCCTGCAGCGGCTCGACGAAAAGCTGCGCATTCCCGGCGTCACCAACATTTGGACCCAGCCCATCCGCAATCGGATTGACATGCTCTCAACCGGGATTCGCACCCAAGTCGGCGTCAAGGTCTTCGGCCCGGATTTGCAGCAGATCGAGCGCATCTCGGAGCAGATCGAACGTGAGGTTCGCAATGTGCCGGGGGCGGTCGACTTGTACGCCGAGCGCATCACCGGCGCTCCCTATCTGGAGATTGACATCAACCGTCCGGCGGCCGCGCGATACGGAATCAACATTCAGGACGTGGAAGACGTCATCGAGACTGCCATCGGCGGCAAGAACCTGACTACGACCATTGAAGGGCGCCAACGGTTTCCGGTTCGAGTTCGATATGCCCGCGATTTTCGCGAAAACGTTGAAGACTTGAAGGATGTTCTGGTCGCAGCTCCCAACAACGCCCAGATTCCCCTCGGCATGCTGGCTGACATTCGCACGGTTATGGGACCGGCGATGATCTCAAGCGAAAACGGGCTGCTGCGTGGGACCGTGCTGATGAACGTCCGCGGGCGCGACGCCGGCGGATTTGTTGACGAGGCAAAACGGACCGTGGCACGACGGGTGAAGCTGCCCGCCGGTTACTACATCGAGTGGAGCGGCCAGTACGAGAACCAGATTCGCGCCAAACGGCGGCTCGAAATCGTCATTCCCGTCGTATTCCTGATCATCTTTCTCCTGCTTTACAAGACCTATGACTCAGCCAAAGAAGCCTTGCACGTCATCCTGGCTGTTCCGTTTGCCCTCACTGGAGGTGTGTTTCTTCTCAAACTGCTCGGCTACAACTTTTCCGTCGCTGTGTGGGTCGGGTTCATCGCGCTCTTCGGAACGGCGGTTCAAACCGGCGTAATCATGGTAATTTACCTGGAAGAAGCTGTCGCCCGAAAAAGAGCGGAGGGAGCACTGACTCGGGAGGGACTGCACCAGGCCGTCATCGAAGGCGCATTGCTGCGCTTAAGACCGAAGGTAATGACGGTCGCAACCGTGGTAGCCGGATTGCTCCCGCTGATGTGGACGACCCGAACCGGCGCAGAGGTCATGAAACCCCTGGCAACGCCCGTTCTCGGCGGAATGATCAGCTCGCTACTGCATGTCCTGATTGTCACGCCCGTGATCTTCACATGGCTGCGCGAGCGCGAGATCAGGCGGCAATCCAAAGTGGCCCACCCGTGAGCTGATCTACCTGATCCCGGAGTGTGACACGGAGGAGGACGTCCGCGAAGTCTTGGAGGAATTGTGCGAGGAGATTTTCGCTGCGCAATTGGCAGGTTGGTTCCGAGACGAAGAGTCCTGGCCGCAAGACCTCGGGTTCGATGCCTTCTGCTGTTGGTTTGATTTCCACCACCATTCAATGCTGGTGGACCTCTGCGATGAACCGCTAATCGACGAACTTGATTGACTGATTGGGTGTGTCGTGCAGCAAAAAACGATGCGATCTATTTTTGGCGAACGACAGGTACGGCCAGAACTATAGACGTCACGCGCAGCAGCACCCGGTCTCTGGGGAGTAAGCGATTTGAGCGTAAGACTCCGGTGGTGCCGATCTAGCATCGAAGCCGGGAGTTTGGGAAGAAGTTGTTTTTGTGGAATTCGTCCCGACCAGCATGACGCTGACGATGCTTCGCACCGGTTGCTTTAGTGCAGACTACGCCTCCTTCATGGGAAGCTTCCGCGCGGGATCTGTGATTGCATCGATTTTAACGGCATAGCTTGAACGCGCAGTGATGTCCGCATCGGTGATCAGGTGAACGTCGAGCAGGCCTTCCGTCCGATACCCGGTTCGCAGGAAGTTGATTTCGCTGAGGCAACGGCTCCAGCCTTCCAACCAGAGCAGTAATTCTCTCTTCTGGTTTTCTGCGCCCTGTAAGTGCAACAGCAGATCGATGTCGCTATCCGGACCTGCGGTTGCGTTCTTCGTGCTGCCGATGAGGTAGAACGCCTTGACACCGAACAACTGCGGATCGACTTGGGCCGCGATCCTCTGCGCCATCCGAAACCGCCAACGCCAGTGTTCCTCGCCGGTACGATCAACAACCTCGATGTCCGATTCAGCTTGTCCCTCGCGTCGTAAGGGGGAGGAAAGGTAAGCCACCGCCCGGTCCGATTCCGCGTTCATCAGTACTCGCAAGATCAGGCCGTCGCTCTCCTTAGGGACATCGATTACGCGGAGCGTGTCGGACAGGTGAGCAAATTCTGGAAGCAGTTCCACGAGTACGCTGGGTGCACCGCGCAGAAACTCCTCCTTAAACGCTGTCTGGGGGTCATCCGGATAAAGCGGCAGATAACGAATCGACGCTTCTACCAGGTCTTGAAAAAAATGGGTGCCGAAGGAGAGGTCGGGCAGGTAGTTTCCTCGCTGTCGGGCGACTTCGATCAACATGGCAGTGTTGTTGATGTCGGAGTACGTGACCGGAACACCAAGCTTGATGTCCCCGCGGCTTCCCCAGCGTCCCGGACCGATCAAGATAAACTGCCGCTTGGGCAACAACTTGTTCAGTCGTCCGACCGCGCGTCCAACATCGCGCATGTCGGCCTGGTCCGAAAGCTGGCTGTAGCGCTCCAGGTCCACATACACGATGTGCGTGATCTCCGGCACCTTTCCATTCGAGACGAAGCGGTTTGCCGAAAATATCATCTTGTCCGTCGGCAGATTCTGCGGGATTGAAACCGGGACCGCATCGCCGCTGTAACTCTGCGGACGACACTGCAGCAGGTAGAAGTCCTCGCCATCGTAGGCGAACTCAATGTCTACCGGCGTGCCCAGGTTGGCTTCCAGCAGTGTCAACAGCTCACGGATTCGCGCTACGAACGGCGTCTTGCGGATCAGTCCTTCGAAGCTGAAAACCACGTCCCGCATGCTGAAGTCCGGGATCGGTCCGACGAGCTGCTCAATGCGGTCATGCTCGATGATCGACACAAAATTGCGAATCTGCGGGTAGTTGGCGCCGCAATAACGGAGCAGCTCCAGGGAGTCCACGGTCTCGAAAGCATTGGTCTCAAGGTTGATCACATCGACGCGCTTAGGCGAGTACCTGAGCACCTCTTCCACGGTCACGTTGACGCGGAGGTTGGGTTGTCCGGGAGCGATCAACACCGGATAGTCGTCGTTGACGCGGTCAACCGCGCGCGTTCCCAGGCCGGGCACCAAGCGGACTAATCCGTCACCGCGACTGATTCGGGAGGACCAACGGAACTCGTTGTTGCTGAATGCCACTCCCGAACACGCCGGCAGAAAATATTTGCCGACCTTCTGTCCTACGACTTCCTGGATCATGATGCCCATTTCTTCATGAACATCCAGAAGGCCTCGTTCCGCACGATACTCGGTGGGATCGGGTCCGAAGATAGAGGCATACACTTCGGCGACAGCGTCCATCAGCGCGGCGAGGCGCTCTTCTCTGGTGCCCTGATTACCTAGAAACAGGCTCTTATACTTGCCGGAAAATGCCGATCCGGCGCGGTCTTCGAGAAGACTCGAGCTGCGAACGATCAAAGGACGCTCACCCAGCTCATCCAGGGCCAGCGAAAGTCCCTTAGCCAGCTCCGAGGGGAATGATGAACTCTTGAAAAGCGAAACCAGATGCGGGTATTCCTGCCGCACCTGGTCGATCTCCATGTACTTCCAGTTGAGTACGTCCTCCAGCTCGTTGTGATGGACGAAGTTCAAAATCCAGTCCGAGGTGATGTACCACGTGCATGGCGTCTTCACCTGACGTGCCTGCGTACTCGCCTCCGGGACCTTCTCGATGATCTTCTTGGCTAGGAAAAGTCCGGCGCTCTTGCCTCCGAGCTTTCCATGACAACCCGGTGGGAAGATGATCCTCCCCAGCAGGTCGTAAAAGTCTTTGACCTCGATGAAGTTCTTGGCGATGTTTATGAACTCTAGGTTCTCGGAGAAGAACCGCCGGATCAGCGATACGCGCAGACCTTTTTGCGTCGAAAGCGAAAGCTCGCTCTCTTCAATTGCGGCGTGCTGATATCGCTCGATCGCTTCGATTACTTCTCCCAGAGAGGTGGCCAGATTCTCCAGGGCGCGCACCAGGAAGCTACATTTCTCTTCTTTGATCCAGGTGGTAACACAGCTCAGGATTTCGCTTTCGCTCAAGTGCCGGCTGGCGATGGCAAACGCCTCGGCGGTTACGTCGACCGATTTATCGGTAACGTTCCGGCGCAGCGGCCGATTCTCATCCTCGGTGCCCGCAAGGTCTGCCGTAACCGGGGCAATGCCGCGAAGCAGCAGTTCTTTGGCCTCGTGAACCCCGCACCAGCTCAGGTGATTGATCAGCTTGCGCGAAATTCGCCGCAGCAGGACGGGGTCGGTATCGCGCAGAAATTCGAGTACAACTTGCCATTCCCCTTTATCACTCGCCAAGCCCCCGGCGGCCGCCGACAGCCCCTCAAATGCAGCTTTCAACCTCCGTTGCATTACATGGTTAGCAATGCGGTCGGCGATGGTTTCGATTAGTTTCCGCTCCTCTTTGAGAAACGGCCCCTCGTCCGACTTGGGCATTGGCGCGCGATACGAGACCTCCACGTTGCCCACGATTTCGCCCTGCACGACGATGTTGGCGCGTTGTATGAACTGGGTGTGCAGGAAATCGGGCGGCTGAGTTACCTGGTCCTCGAAAATGATCCGTGCCTGGCAGTCGTGCGGGTACTGCCAGCCCGGCGGCAGTACGGCGATCATCGCACGGAAGATCTCCTCCAGCGAAAGATCGGGCCGATTCAAAAGCTCATCCACCTTGTAGAGGCAATTCAATTCCTTGGCGCGCTCCTGCAACTCGCGAAGGATTACGCCGACTTGGACTTCGTCTTTGATCATGTTTCTTTTCCGCTGGCTTGCGCGGATTCGCCCGACAGAATAACGCCGCGCCCATGGCGGCCATCGACACGAGCCGTCAACGCAGCCTGCGAGCGCACATGACGAACAAATTCGGTTTCCTGCACCATCGGCTGGCGGTTCAGCCACGGCCAATCAATGGCAAAGCGTCCATCGTGCCGCACCATGAAGTAACTCGCGCGAAAGCTCGACAGATTATGGAAGAAATGGGAACCCTGGCTTAGCTCGACGTTCATCTCCGGTAGTGTAGCCTCAACGATCACTCGCGCTCCCGAGATCTGGCTCCAGACGACCGGAATCCCCAGCGAGGGATGGGAGCTGCCCCAGCGGCCAAAACCGATGAGCAAGAACGGCCGGTGCTGTTCCGAGAGCTGCCGATTGATGACATCCAATTGTTGCGCGATCACAGGAGTTTGCATTACAGAGAAGTTTTCCGGCCGAACGAATACGATGTCATGGATATCGTCAGTGACGCCGTTACCCATCACCATCTCGGACGCGACGATTGCGTGCGGATCGGCGAGGTCCTCGACTGTTACTTCCACGCTCTGTTCGGACACCACCATGGGACGGACCTGAAGAAATCCCAGCCGCGCCCGCAGCGCTTCATCCCGATCTGCCCGAATGGTCACTGCAAATTCAATCTCGAAGTTGGCGCCCATCGTTTCGTCGGCTGCCTTGAGCAGCGTCTTGATTACTGCGTTGAGCGAAAACTGCTCCCACACCAGGAGCGGCGCGAAGTCGAGGATACGGGGCCCATTTGTGCCTAAGCCGGGAACAACGCGATCGCGCGACGGGTCAAATGTCGACGCCAGAAAACGCAGCACGCCATCAGCCTCAGCCTCTTTCAGACCAGCCTTCACCAAATACTCGGTCTCGCTGACCGGATCGTACGCGGGTGGCTTGCCCATGTTGACGGCCCAGAAGTCCGTCTGCGTGCCGCGCAGCATTTCCGACACTGAACCGAACGGTGGCGGCTTTTTCGGATAGGCGGGTGAAAATGTCCAGGATATTCCGCCGTCCACAATCGTCTTGCCCAGACCGAGCGCCAGGCTCACCACACCTTCCTCCGGACGGGCCGGCCCGGCCGGATAGAAGTTGTAGGAGCGCGCCACGCCAGAGATGTCAGGATAAAAGCGGTCACCGTGGCGCTCTCCCACAACTTCCTGGAGAATGACGGCCATCTTCTCTTCGCTGGGATCATGACCCGTGGTCTTGATGTAATCGCGTGCTTCCCGGAAATACGTGGAAGCGTAAACAAACTTGATGGCCTCTGTCAGTAGCCGGAAACGGGTGTCTTGATCGAACTGATTGTTCGGGATCATTTTCGTCCCGTAAACCCCGGCAAATGGCCGGTCGAGCGCATCCTCCAGCAGGCTGGACGAACGGACAGCCAACGGTGTCTTGACTTGCGCGATCAGCGCCCGCAGATCTCCAAGTAGCTCAACCGGAAGGTCGGCCTGTTGGAAGGCATGTCCGATTCGGTCATCTGGCAACTCTTCGACGGGCAATTCTCCCAGCCGGTTGCGTGCGATGAACTCGTCAAAGCAGTCCGTCGCAATCACGGCCATGGTGGGGACATTGACGTTAATATCCGGGAAGGCGGAAGCATCGATCGTTTCTTCCAGCAGGTTTTTGGCAAGGACCAATCCGCTGGCCTTCCCGCCCAAGGCGCCCGTTCCGATCCGGGTGAAGCGAAAGGTGCCATCCCAGAAGTGCCGGTCGAACGCGGGAAGGTCCGCAACCACGGTCTTAAGATCGGTCATTGCTGCCTCCCCGCCGCCATCATAGCCGACGTGCCTGGCCGCGTCATGGAGATGGCGTGGCCCGACGACCGAAGGGTTACACCCACCCGCGGTCGTGGCAAGCCTTGGCCACACGACCAATGGCAATCGCGTAGGCTGCGTCTCGCATCGACAGCTTCTCGCGGCGCGCCAAATCTGAAACCGCGAAGTACGCCGAGGTCATCTTGAGGTCGAGTTTTCCGAGGACCTCGTCCTTTTCCCAGAAGTAATTCATGTTGCTTTGCACCTGCTCGAAATAGCTGCAGGTCACGCCGCCCGCATTGGCCAGAAAATCGGGGATGAGCAGGATGCCGCGTTCTTTGATCTGCGCATCGGCTTCCGGTGTCGTCGGACCGTTGGCCCCTTCAGCAATGATCCGCACCCGCCGGCTGATCTTTTCGACATTGTCCCCAGTAATTTGGTTCTCCATTGCCGCCGGAATCAGGATCTCCACATCCTGTTCGAGCCATGCGTCGCCGGGCAACATTTCGTATCCCAGGGCCTTTGCCTTCTGCTTGTTGATCCCACCAAAACGATCGGTGATTGACAGAACTTGGTTGAGATCGATTCCGTCAAGCTTGCGATAGGTGTAGGAGTACTGGTCTTCTTGGTCCCAGCACGAGACAGCAATCACTTTGCCTCCCAGCCGCTGGTAAAGTTCGATGGCGTACTGGGCCACGTTGCCGAAACCTTGGACGCTGGCGGTGGTGTCTTCTGGGCGAATGCCCAATTGTTTAAGAGCTTCCCGCAGAGTGAAGACCACGCCGTAGCCTGTCGCCTCGGTGCGGCCAAGAGATCCCCCCATTCCGACGGGTTTGCCAGTGATAAATCCGGGATAACGTCCGCCATGGATTTGTTCGAACTCGTCGAGTATCCACAGCATGTGCTGCGCGTTGGTCATGACATCGGGTGCCGGCACATCGGAGAGCGGTCCGACGTTCCTTGCTATCTGGCGCACCCAACCCCGGCAGATCTGCTCCTGCTCACGCAAACTCAGGTTGTGGGGATCGCATATGACACCGCCCTTGGCCCCTCCCAAGGGGATATCCACGACCGCGCACTTCCAAGTCATCCACATTGACAACGCCCGGACCGTGTCGATGGTCTCTTGCGGATGGAATCGAATACCGCCCTTGCCGGGGCCGCGCGCATCGTTGTGCTGTACGCGGAAACCACGGAAAATTTTCACCGAGCCGTCGTCCATTCGCACGGGGATGGCAAAGTGGAACTCCCGTAAGGGATAACGCAGAAGGTCGCGCGTGGCCGGATCCAGGCCCAGATATTCGGCTACCTTGTCGAATTGCGCTTGTGCGATCTGAAACGAATTGAATGCCTTGCTAGACTTCTTCGGCGGTTGTCCGGGAGCCGATTGGCGCACTTCCTTTGCGATCTCGATCGGTTCACTCACTGCGCTCTCCGGCATGGTTTTCTCCTTAAATTCTTGATAGATAGTCAACCCTCTATGTTCCATTAATCTGGTTCCATTGAACAGTGACTGTCCTCACAGGGTAGGGTGACAGGTGGACCTTGCTCTTACTAAAAAAGCCGGCGGGAAACCTTGGGAGCCTGGTTCCCCCCTCGAATCACGACCAAGCCGGAAGCGTCGTGAAAGTTGGAATGGGATTGCACAGTTGCTTTGTAATCGGAAAGCCGCCAAGGTCTCCCGAAGTCTGCTTGTGGGAAGTTTCACCGCATAGGTAACGAGAAACGCCCTTCTCGTCATTTTGCTTTAGGGGTGGTCGGCAACTCAGAAATTGCAGAACGTGTCTCCGGTTGTTTCTCCTTGACGACGGCCTGCAACTCGCGAATCACCCAAAACAGCCGCCGGGCCGATACATAGCTGTGCTGGCCACCATTGCGTGGGTCGGTGATCCGGGATTTCGAGATTAGCCTTTGGATTTTCCGCTGCGACAGTCCCAACCCGAGCTCCGAGTGCACGATGTCGGCTGCTTCCCCCTCGGAGATGCCGGGCAGGGCCTGGCCAGCATGAAACCTGGAACGCCATTGCTCCAGCTCCAAGGCCTGGCGAGTGAAGATCTGCTCCAGTTCATGGGTGCCGGCGAACAGCAACCCGCAGCTTGAGCGGCTCGCCATGAATGCGTCGCGCTCCCCAGGTTGAATTCTCAGCGACCATCTGGAAAATCAGCGCCCGAACCTCTTTGCTGACAGCTTTTCGGCCTCGGGTTGGTCGAGCTCTGGAGAGCCATTTCCAATACAGCCGAAAGCCGGCGCCATGCCAGCCGACAATGGTTCGGGGTGTAACCAGGATGAGAGGCTTCTTCCATTGCGCCCAGAGTCTTCGCAATCCGACCCAGAACAGCTTGTGTAGGGTAGTGAGTCGCCGCCGAGGTTGTTTGGCGTGGAGAGCCAGCAGTTGCCGACGCAGGGCAAGGTTTTCGAGGATCAGGTCCTCGCGGGAACGGAACGCAGCAACAACCGATCCGAGGAGGTACCGGAGCAGCAGAACCATGGGAGAATTTTATCGGATGACTCGAAAACGGCTCCGTCGCCAAGTTGTTGAATTTGTGGATGTGCAAGGTTTTGACGACCCACAGCACGAAATGGGAGAAGAGATTCTCGCCTCGTGCCTGGATCAGGTGCACCTTTATCACAGGTGAAGTCGCGCGACATTAACCGGGCCTGGGTTACCTTAGACCACCACCGCGTTTTGACGCTGGCCGCGGACTCGACCTGTCAATCGTGTCCTTCCTCTGACGTTTACCTTTGAGTTGCAGCGCTAGTTCACTGTTATATTCACCGGGTAAGAGGGGATCCCGTTGGCCACCACGACCAGAGTACTTGGTCCGGTCTCCATTACCGCGGGCACATCGAAATGGGTGAAGGTAGGGGCGAGGCCCGTAGCTACTGCCATGGTGCCGTGGTCATGGGTTCTGGCGTAGAAAATATGTCCGGTGGCGATATTCTTGATCCGCACCAGCGGGTAATTTGTGGCAGTCTCATACTCGTCCCCAAAGGCAGCAGCTTGTGACAGGCCGTTGAATTGTCTGCCAGAAATGGTATAGCTCTGACCGCGGACGACGGTGGGTGGATAAGTGGTGATGGAGGGTACCCACGGTTGAATGTAGCTTCCGGAGGCGGCATAGACCTCCGAGCCCCCGACGATCACCTCGCCCGTAGGCAACACAAGTAAGCTGCCCCCGTTGCTGAACAGAGTTGGCGTCAGATGTGTCCCGTCGAACTCGTAAAACCTGCCCGAATTACCCTCTACCAGCACCTTGCCGTTGGTTAGCAGCGCCGCAAAATTATCGCCAGCGTCATCGCCGCTGGAGAAGTCCGGCCCTGGAACCCAAGTACCCGGATCAGTGGGGCTGGCTGCGGGATGATAGACCGCGGTGTGTCCCGCACTGGCGCCCAGATGAAGCGCTCCGGTGGCGAATACGGTGCCGTCGGGCCGCAAAATGGCAGGACCGATTTCACCCGGAGGACAATAGATCCCTCCTCCATAATGGAGACACCCCTCTTGGGGCGGACCCTGGAGATTCGCAATCGTGCTGCCGTCTGAGACCCACTGCTGCATCCAAGGGATGTACCTTTCTGAGTTGGGATTGGTCAATACATCCGCGGTTAGAACCGTGCCGCTCGGCATGAGGGTCCAGCCTTCCTCAGCATTAAAATCGCTCTTGCCGCTGGAACCCATGGCCGTCCACTGCATCGTGGCCGGATCCAGTTCTGCCATCTGCATATCCAATTTTCGCCCGATAAGAAAATGCCCATTGGGCAGCACGACCGACGGCGAGTCTCCGATGTAGTCCCAGCCCGTAGGAGGATTCAGCGGCGTCCAGGTGTTGGCCCTGGGATCGTAAACCGCGCCCAGATTGGTGAGCACGAACTGGCCGAAATTGTATTCACCGCCTTCAATTAAGAGCCGGCCGTCGGCTAGCACGGCCGAAGCGAAGGCATCGGGAGAGTAGTTGCCCGGCAGGCTGGCGAGCTGGGTCCAGGTCCCATGGACGTAGCTGCCGTTGATGTCCGGCGTCAGCTTCCACCAATCCATCCCCCCAAAGCCTTGAAACATCACCGTTCCATCAGTGAGCAAAAAGCCGATTCCAGCTCCGTCGGGCGGCTGGTGAGTGAGTTGGGTTATCGTCTGCGCCTGGGAGATGCCGCTAGCAGCGAACAAGAATGTGACTAAGGCAAGGAACAGCTTCTTTGTCAAGACAGACCTCTTTCTTATTGCGTCGTCCGCGAACAGGCGCAGATATCGCGTTAAACCTCTATTGGGAATCCCATAAGCCGGGGCAAATCGGGAAACGGTGTTCCAGAATTCTGCTTCACTGGGCAGGCCTATGTCAATTGTCAACTGAAAAAAAAAGGGGGGGATGTGGGCAGCATCGGCATCACTGTGAAGGTCCGGGCTTTTGTTGCTGGGAATGCAAGAACTATCAATACGAACAGAATTGAGAAGATACTGATGCTGCGCACGTCGCGCCTTGCGGCTTTGGTTTTGCACAGCGTACAGAAGATGCATTACTTGGCGTGAAATCGCCGTTACACTCATTGACCGCTGGCAAACAAAGGCTACGGCGACGTGAACCACAACACCAGCACGCGGTCGTACACGGCGCAATGCCAGTAGACGGAATCCAGGGGGCTATCGCCGCACCTCATTCTCCCGCAGAGAATCCACCAGCTCCTTTGCTTCTCCTAAGCTGCAGCTGTAGAGTTTGCGGGCGGCGTACATGGCGGTGATGGTCTGGCCGCGGGCGGCAAGTTCGCGGAGTTGCTTCTGTTGGTCTTCGCGGTTGAGCGATTTCAGGTGCGTGAAGTCCTGCGTTAAGGAAACCGGATCGGCAATGATCGTGTAGGGGCGCAGGACGTCGAGGAACTTGTGCGCGCCGGGCACGTCCCAACGTATACGAAGGAACGTCGGCGCGGTCATCGTGACGGTAGTGTTGCAACTTTCAAACGCAGACAGGTTATTGCATGCAGCACCCACATACGCTCAGGCTGCCAACTCGAAAAGGCTGTCGATGAACTGAATCTGAAGAAGAAGATCATTTCCTGCCACCCATCGAGCTTGCCCCTTCCGGATCATGTGGAGTGCTTCGTAGCCTTGAATCGTTCGCCGTGCTGCCTGAAATTCTCGGAAGCCCTGTTTGGCGTTCACTCGACGTTTGATGGCTCGATGATCCTGTTCGAGAATGTTGTTCAAGTACTGCACCGGTCGGTGTCGACAGCGGTTGCGCAGCGTCCCCTCCTTTTTACTGTCGGGGATCGCAGAGCTGTAAATCGGTGCCAGGTCGGTGTTGATCACTCGAGGTTGGGGATGGGATCGATCGCTGAGTGCCTTGCGAAACAGGCGCTTGGCAGCATCGGCGTCGCGAAACGCTGACAGCAGGAAATCGATGGTGGCTCCCCTGGAATCGATCGCCCGATACAAATAGCACCAGCGACCCTTCACACGGACGTAGGTTTCGTCCACTCGCCAAGACTTGTTTGTCGGCTTGAGATGCCTTTTCAGTCGCTGCTCCAACTCAGGGCCGTAATACTGCACCCAGCGCCAGACCGTGGTGTGATCGACATTGAGACCGCGCTCCTCCAGCAACTCCTCAACATCGCGCAGCGACAGAGAATAGCGAAGATACCACCGGACCGCACAAAGTATGAGGCCGGGTTCGGTTTGCCGCCATTTGAAGATCGCGGGTCGGGTTCCCATTTCGCGATTCTTTCACGTCACCAGCCAGCCGCCCTGAAAGTTGCAACACATCCCTTCAGATCTCCTAAGTGGCAAGTAAGATACCTGCTCGCCTATCAGGTGCTGGAAGCGAACGGCTATGGCTCCTGCTTGACGGACGACCTATGATGCCTTTTCACTCGAACGTTGAAGCGGCAAATTCATGCCCGACGCAATTTTTGCGCACCACAGCAATAGAAAAGGCTGTGACTTTGGTTATGCTCTAGCCGCCAACTCCTGCGAGGGAGCCAACAACGTGGACGCATGTACCGTCACAGCCCTTGATGCGATCACTGCTTTCGCAGTTCCAAACCCCAACGGTCACCTCGCAGCGCCGTCGGTTTTTTCGGGTCTGGAGGTTCAATCAGGTCGCCCCGCCGAACCCATCACCCAGCTTACTTCAGGCCAGCTACTTTTACGTTTGCCAGCCCTTTTCTGCCGTCGACATGTGTGATCCTACTGCAGGATGAGAAATTGTCAACGCCCAAGGTCGAGTGCTTTCAGGATAAGCGTCTTGTCAATCCGCTGTTGATTTGCGTCCGAATGATGAACTGCATGAATAGCCAAAGGGCATTCCAGCGAGAACCGCCACTGCCCCAATCGAGCGACGGCTAAGTCCCTTGCGGTCCGCAGAAATTGCGTCGGCCAACAACTGACACCTTTGGACATTCGAATCGATGTGCCCATCATAGACCACTGTCCGTCAGAGCAGAGCCAAATCCGTGGCCACTTCGATTCAGCGTTGTGCGGTTGCTCACTTTTTTATTGGTGTCTCTTGACTCGCAACACATTGCCACTGACCGTTGGGCATCTTTACCCACGTATCCGTCCAACGCTCATGATCATCGAGAGGCTTGCCTGACTCGGTGCCCTTACCTCTGAAGACTCCCGTCGCGATGGCTGTATCGCCAAATACGGTTACCTTCAAGTCGTCGTACTCGGCACTGTCCCATTTGGTCTTTTTGGATGTTGCGAGTGTTTCGGATTTGCCAGTGACTTTCCCCTCGCCCGAGGTATTCACGAATTTGTCGGCCAGCAGCGGGGCGAGCAGGTCAGGATTATTTGTCTTTTGTGCCTGTAACCACTGCTGCTCTTGTGCGGCGACAGCTTTCTCGGCCGTCTCGGTTTGCGACCATGCGGCGGTTGCCAGTGCTAGCATACCGAGTAAACATATCAACGTTTTCTTCATAGATCCGTCTCCTTACTTACTTGTTGAGATTTGGTCGAAGGTTGGTCGGGAGTTTATGACCGACGTGTCACTGCATTGGATACGTAAGGCGGGGAGCATGGAACGCATCGGGGATTTCTGGTGTCCCCCATGGTCGCTAAGCGTTGGGGCTCCATTCGCTTCGAACAGCAGCGGGTTACTTTCCAAATATTTCGGCCTCTGCTCGGAGCCAATCTTCGAGATGGTGACCGCCTTTACAGCCCCGTTCCTCGTAAGACCGATATGCACGCCCACGAATTATATCCTCGGTCAATTCGAGGGAGCCTTTGTCGGCCTTCGCGGTTGAAACACTCGCAGTTTTATGTCCCATGGTAGACCTCCTGCACCGGTGACGACTGGTACAACGTTAAAGAATGAGAAGCCGACTGGAGAGAGGTACTCGGAACACAGACGGAAGATTAGTACACCTGCTGTACTCATGTTCTCATTACTCTTCTCGTACGTCAAATGACGATAGTCACAGGTAGTGGGTCAGTTTGATTTCCACAGGCATGGCATCCACTCTCGATTCGTGGCATGATTGAATCGTGCCCAAGGAAAAAGCGCGTGATTTCTTCGCAAATGCCCGCCGCGTGGTCGAACACG
>Ga0187880_1002113_pt1 | contig 15594 bp, 15 predicted proteins | sample June2016WEW_19_4_FD_132998 | JGI IMG/M metagenome (GOLD analysis project Ga0187880, IMG submission 132998) | Peatland microbial communities from SPRUCE experiment site at the Marcell Experimental Forest, Minnesota, USA - June2016WEW_19_40 | ecosystem: Environmental > Terrestrial > Soil >...
AAATTTTTGCTCCGTGATCGTTTGAATGTAGGATTCAACGCGCTCGGCGTTTTCTCTGATCGATTTTGCGAGGGGATAAAAGTAATGGTCGGCGTGAAACTGCGGCAAGACCTTCACGTCCCCATGTCCAATTGAATCGGCTGCGCTCGAAAGGAGGCTGACCGAACGGCTTGTGCTCACCATAAGGCCAAGGCTTATTAACGCAAAGGCTATGAAGCCGGTGAAGGTTATCAGGTGCTGGACGATAGCAACGTTGCCCAGCGAATAAAATATGCCCGATAGAGGTATGGCCACGCGCAGAACGCCGCCGGGAATTGTTCCCCGGGGCTCGATTCTTTGCGCAACGTAGAGCAGGTCGGTGCTAAGTGAACCGCTGTACCTTAAGATTGACCCCGTGGGCAGGCTGTATGCCTCAAGGATTTCGGGGCGTTTAGCGATGTTCTCCAGGCTGGAGGTCTGGTCGAAAGGCACGTCCGTATCGGCGATGACTCGGCCCCCTTCAGCCACGTAGGTTATGCGCACGTTCAAAGGACCGGAAACCCTACACAGCCATGCGTGCAACTGCTCGGGCCCCTTAAACTCTTCTCGCGCCATCATGTCTTTTATCAGGGCAAGTTCTCTTGTGGCCCTGGTCTGTGTTTCCGACAGGATTTCATCTTTCAGATATTTGTTGTAATAGAGTGAGGGCAGGAAAAGGGCCAGAAAAAAAAGTACCCATAACAGGAGCAGCAAGCGGACTCTGAGTTTGAATTTCAGGCGCATGTCAACCTCGAAACCGATATCCTACGCCCCGCACAGTTTCGATCCGGTCCGCGCATGAGAGCAGCTTTTGTCTGAGCCGGCGAATGTGGGTGTCCACTGTGCGGGCATATCCTTCGAAATGATATCCCCACACTCTGTCAAGCAGTTGTTCCCGGTTCAACACCTTTCCCTGGCTGTTTGCCAGTTCCGAGAGCAATTTGAACTCTGTGGCCGTAAGGACGATCTCCTGACCCTCGAGGCTGACCCGATGGCCTTCGAAGTCTATCTCCAGCCCTGATTTCTTGAAGACTGCTTTGGGGTGATATTCGTTTCCCGCACGGCGTAGAATCGCCCGCACCCGCAGAAGGAGTTCCCTCGGGCTGAAGGGTTTGACCACGTAATCATCGGCCCCCAACTCAAGGCCGATAATGCGGTCGATTTCCTCCCCACGGGCGGTCACGATCAGGATCGGCACTGCGGCCGTCTTGGGCTCGCGCTTCATTTCCTTGCAGACCTCGAAACCGTCGATCCCCGGAATCATCAGGTCCAGAATAAGCAGATCGGGAGGATGCCTGCGAATCAGGTTGAGCGCTTCGTAGCCGTTTCCCGATACCGCAACCTCGAACCCGGCCTTTTTTATTGTGATGGCCAGAAGCTGCGCTATGTCATGATCGTCTTCCACAACCAGAATCTTCGACTGGTTCATGTCTTCCTCTCTGGGGCTGTCCTGGTAGGCAGAATCTAACATCTTCTCCGGCTATATAAAAGATCCTTCACTTCAGATCAAATTGCGATAAAACCAGACCGCTATTATGATTCTGGTTGCCGGTACTCACGGCAATCCTGCTTCCCGCCACGGTGCCGCAGGCAGGCTTCCCTTGAGTGGCCCGATCTCCATGCGTACAGTTTTGAGCTATCCTACAATCATAAAATGTACCTATTGTTACGCGAATATTACAGTTGTGTTAAGTCAATTATTTTAAGAAATGCTAAACTGCGCACAGAGCAGGCTGGAACTCCTGAAACCGAATTTCGGCAAGGCAACCTTTCGGATGCCGAACTGCGTTCAAGTCGTAACCTTTTGGTATGAACACTCATTGGCTCCCTGAGGCGCACTGGGAGAGTCGTCAAAATATCTAACGGCCTGACGGCAATTCGGAATGAGTTATTCAGACACGAACTGTCCACAGATATGGCTGGAGCAAACGAGAGAGCGGCTAAAGATAGAGGTCTAGTCCTTCCATGATATGCACTCAACAGGGCAGGTCGTTATGGCTTCGTCGATGCAGCTTCGATCTGTGACTTCGAATATGATTATGCGGGCCTTGTCGGTCCTGTCGTCCATTTCGAAGACTTCCGGGCAGAGCTCAGCGCAGGCGCCGCACCCGATACAGCATTCATGATCCAGGTCAACCATCATAGATCATCTCTTGACAGACCTGCCAAAATGCGGACATGGCAGACATGGGGGTATTGTGCGTCCTGTCCAAAGCGCTCGGACATTTCATACTTATAGCGTTCCGGTTGACCTGTGAGACAAACGGCGATGACAAACCCAGCAGTCTCGGTCCTCATTGATTCTCGATACCAGTTCCCCGTGGCAGCGGACGCAGTTTTCTCTGAGGAGTTTTTTCCCCCTCTCGGAGAGCCGAATGGTTTCCGGAACCTTTCCGGAATAAAATACATACGAATCCCACATGCCCTCGATCGCCTTCCTGACTACGTGGCGAGCCTCGGTGTCGTTGGGAAGGTGGCAATCGATGCACTTCTGCCGGCGATGCCCTGCATTGTGAAACCAGTTTTCATACTCCGATTCCATGACATGGCAGGTCGCGCAAAACTCCGGAGTGCCCGATCTTGCGTAGAGCCCAGGCGGACCGAAGCTCACGAACCCACCTACGCAAACAGCCGCCAGAACCAGCAGCAAGATGATTCTGGGATACCTTTTCCTTCTCTTGGGGCGAGGGATGTATATCATAGGCGCTCCCGTCAGGTGACATGATTCCGGAGTTCACTTTCGGATTCAAACTCCATGTCGCTAAGTTTTAAGTCAGGATGGTAACAAATACCAGAGTAATCGAGGGAAAATTCCAAAATTTCATCGAGCGCACCGAAGGGCGCCCGGGACTTACGGGCCGTCGAGTATCGCATCCTTGCATCCTTGAGTTGATGCCGTGCGTGTTGCTCTGAGCTCTATGCATTGAACGATTATAAAAATCCCTGTGCGCTCCTGGGACATCCCGGGCTTTTTCGTGTTCTTCTTATCTCGAGTAGAACTCGATTACCATCGACATTTCACAGAGCATGGGGACCTCCGAGAGCTTGGGAACATAGACAAGCTTTGCCGACATCTGTTCCTTGGAACGCTTGATGTAGGGGACCGTAACGCGGGCAACCATCTCAGCGGCCGTTTCCAAAAAGGGCACGAGCTTCCGGCTCTGTTCCTTTACCGTGACGAGATCGTTTACTGCAAGCCGTTGCGAAGGAATGTCCACCCGTTTTCCGTTAACGAGAATGTGGCCCGTGGGAAATGAACTGTTGGGCGGCATAGATTGTGCGGGCAAGACCGGAGCGATAGACAATCGCATCCAGGCGCATTTCGAGCAATTGAACCAGAGAGTCCACTGGTTTTCCAGGCCTTTGCATCGTCATCCATTATGGCTACGTAGTTGCGCATCTGCTTTTCATCGATATTGTACTGCGTGCGAAGGCGCTGCTTTTCAATAAGGTGGCGCTTGTAGTCCGACCCCTTCAGCCTGTCTTTTGTTCCCCCGTGCTGTCCGGGCGGGTGAGGCCGCCGCTCCAGCGCCTTGCCCGACTTGGGCGTAACTGCGATGCCCAACTGACGGGACAACCTGATCTTAGCTCCTCTTGTATTCATAAGGCTTTTACTCTCCTTTTTTGAATTTTCTTTATAAATATTAACTAATCCTTACGGAATTTGTAAGTCAACGTACTGAAATATCAGGAGATTAAGGGTGCGGTACCGCAGGGTTGGGTCGCACATACTACAGGCCCACCTGTGGCGCATAGCCGCCCACTTTTACCAGGTTGACCTGATAGGTCCGATTATGGTGATTGTACCATGGTAAGTGCTTTTAGCTTGCGTGGCGGGGGGGGACACCAAGGTGACGAAAGTTCGGAAAGTGAACATTGACGTGTGCACAGCAAGCTTTCTGCCCCGAATGAGACACTATCGGGGATTGAAAAGAGACGGTTTTTTGACGAGCGAAGAGCCATGGACTGCTGCTTCTACCGAAATGATGGGCAGATGTCGGTTTTTGAGTTTCTCGGCATTTTGATCTTTTTCAACAGTTCTTGATTAACTACCACTGCAAAGGGCACTGGATCATCTCTCATCACTGATCTTCATCCGGCTGTTTGGAATGTTTTGCTCTCTATGCCTTGCAATTCAAATTAACCAATAAATGAAAATCTGCTCTGGATTGATTTACTGCACGGATAATTAGCCGGATGATCTGTGGCCAAAATCACTCTCCCGGTTCATTATTTGTCTTACCACAGCCTGCTCCGGAGTTTTTTCTTACCAGAGGACAAAGGTGTTCCAGGTCAATCTGTTGGTCCTGCAGCTCTGGAGTGCTTGAAGCGGCAGCGTAAGGGGGATGTTTTGGTCGGGGAGTCATATTTAATAAAGAATATTGAATAATAATGTCATAAGGCGGGCGGGGCGCATTTAACTGAAAAGGCAACAGGTTCCCGTACTTGATTGCTACTTCGTGGAATCTATAGGTGTCTTTTCCTCCACGCAATTATTTCGATATTTTTGAAATCGATTATTGTTGACTTGATGTTTTATTTTGCTTATTAGGTTACACTACCTAGTAAAGTGATCTTATACATTCAGCTTAAAATCTATGATTTCGTTGTTTGGTCGGGAGGGAAAAATGAAGAAACTGCTGGATATCGCAGCTGAGATTGTTCAGGCGCAGGCCTCGGTAGGACACATGTCTGCTGAGCAGATCGAACAATCTCTGATCAAGACCTTCTCTACTCTGCAAAGGATGCAAAAGGCCGAAGAAAAAGGACTGTTCCTGGACAGGGGTGCTGCCGAAGAAGCGCGGACCGAGGAGACCCGGGTAGCGAAAAAGGAGCCGCGTGAATCCATCCAGGACGACAAGATTGTTTGCCTGGAGTGCGGAACTGAGATGAGGCAACTCACTACAAAACACCTCAGTTCGCATGATCTCACACCTCGGGTATACAAGCAAAAATGGGGATTCTCCCTCAAACAGCCCCTTTCGGCAAAATCTTTGACCAAGGCACGAAGCAAAGCCGCTAAGAAAAGAGGGCTTCCTGAGAACCTCGTCAAATTTTTGGAGGAACGGAAGCGGAAAAAGGTCGAAGCAGCGGCTGCAAGCAGTTCTGGAGTCGAACAAAGAGAAGGCAGACCTACTGTCAAGAGAAGGCCAAAAGCGCGCAAGACCGCATAGAGCGGCTAGCTGCCGCTATAAGTATTCGCCCCGGAACGGATTTGAGTCGTGGGCAGGCCTTCCGGGCCTGCCCACCTTTCATTAATGCCTGCAAGGGATTTGATTCAGCCATCGCGAGACAGAAAACCTCCCGAGACAGACCAGGTTGATACTCTTTCGATTTCCGCAATCCGGGCTGGTTCCACACACAAATTTTATTCTCTTCTCGCCGAATTCAGGACCGCTTTTTGCATCTACGAACTGACTGTGTTGATTTCACCACTGGAAATAATAAATGACGGAAATGGCTTTGCAGCCCTGAACGCCTCGGAGTTGAAGCGACCGACCGCCGGCGCCGGATCGTAGTCGGTTTCGGGTGGATCGGACAGGGCTTGGTCAGCAAAAGAAAAATTTTCAATATGGGCTGGAAAATGGTATTAGTATAAGGTCTTTCCCTGATACAATAAGATTCTCTCCCGGGAGGGGTGTCTCTTTTTCAGGAAAACCGTACTAAAATCGTGGTAGATAGCCTCCTTGACAAGTAGCATGTGGTTATTTAGCCTTATGTAACAACCTCCAAACGGTGATTTCCCATTCGGAAAACGGATTGGCGTCCAATCCTGGCAGATTTCAAAATCCGTTTGTCAGTGTCCTCGATTGACGGGCAAAGAAACTTGATTTCGTCTGTCGGCGCAAGGGAATTTTCTAACTTTTTAACTGTTGTGCGGAAAAGGAAAGGTATGCAGATCGAGTACAAGAACATCGATCCAAAAGTTGTGGTAAACGAAATCAGAAACGGCAGGTCTCTGGAATCAGTCCAGAAAGTGTTCGGATTAAAATTCAAAAGCGAGGTTCAGGACCTATATCTCAAAGGGCTCATGGAAATGGGCGAAATCCCACAGGTCGCATTCAACAAACCCACTCAAACTCCTATCATCCAGGGCCCGGAGAATCAGGAAAGAACTCTATTTCGCAAGCGGGAAAGGCAAAGGACTCCGGTGTCCTATCCCACCGTGGTGATCAAGACCGGCAATTTCCGAACGATCGGCCAAAGCGGCAGCGTAACCCTTAACAGGGCCCTTTTGATCGAGATGCTGGGGTTCGCGGTAGGGGATTCCTTTGAAATCTACAGGGAAGACGATATGGTGGTTTTAAAGAAGGCCCAGAGCCCTGTCTGAGTCAGGCGCAGATTTCCTATTTCCCGAAGCCCCACGGATGAGCGTCAGATTTTTTTTCTCAGCTTATTCAAGACATGCAGGAAACGCCACATGGCAGTCAGGTTGGTGCCGAATGCAAGAACCACGAGCACGGCTTTTAGAGGCAAATCCATTGCCCAGGGGAAGGCAAAATCAGTGCCGAGAAGGTTTATGAACGGGTTGAGGATCCCCGCAACTCCGAGCAGTATGATCCTCTCTCCTCTCTGGAAGACTCCCACCAGGCATCTTTCACCCAGTCCTTCGGCTCGAGCCCTTGTGTAACTCACCATGAGCGAGCCGAAAAGAATGAGCAAGATAAGCAGGGAGTAAGGTGTGTCGGCGCTTTTGCGGTAGAAATAGAACCATATGCCCAGGTAGATCAGGAGTTCGGTGTACCGGTCCAGGACCGAATCGAGGAAAGCACCGAATTTTTTGCTCTGACCCGTAGCCCTTGCCAGCGAGCCATCCAGAGTATCCAGAAGCCCCGTCAAAAGTGTGAACACTCCTCCGAGAAATGGCAGATAAGCGAAGCAGATCCCGGCCAGCATGCTGATCAAAAGCCCTCCGTAACTGATATGGTTAGGCGTGAGTCTCAAATCTATGAGCTTGGGGACTATAAGCGTTTCAAGAATCTTGTAATAGCCGGTTTCGATTGACGTTCCCTTGAGCATAAGATCCTTTGACCAGCGTTGATCTGGAAGCACTGGATGGTTCCAGATACTCGCGGAGCGTGGAGATGCTGGGGGGTTTAAATCTGTGGTTTTTAACCATTATCCGGAGACCTGTATCCGGAATGGCGCGCTGCACAAGTAAGCCGGAAAATTGCTCACGCCACCGCGTGACCAATGAGGAAAACCTGAAAAACCCATTCCGGACGAAAATTTACCACATGAGGTAACGGACGCGAAAGCTATCCGCCCGAACCGATAATGGGAAACAAGGCGATCAATGGATATCAAATTTTGCCTTTTATATCAAACCTAAACAAGGCGATTTGCCTCGCGGGGTGTAGAGTAATCAGCATTAAGGCGTTAAGAACCCTGCGAATCTATAATCGCCCAGTTTATCAGGCCAAAGTCGGGGACCTTTACCTGGACCCTTTTCCCTTTAGCTACAGAAGTATCCCGGGGCGTCAGGAGCGCATATGCCAAGCCGCTTCTCAAAAAAGAAATCTTGTTTCGGTGCTCTGCGGCGGACTGGTTTGGGGCGAACGAGCAAATCCAGCCTCTCATTTGCACTACGCCCTCAACGGCAAGATAAGAGCCTTCCTTTTTGCTCATCGGGGCCAAGGTGCGGGCATCCAGGGTGAAATCCGTGCGAGCTCTCAGGCCCAGAAAACGCCGGATCACCGGTGCCGCAATCTCCTCATAAACTATCCTGCCGGCCCATGGATTTCCGGGAAAACCGATAAAAATGCGTCCATTGCCGGTTGCCAGGGCGCTTGCCTTTCCCGGCATAAGGTTGAGCCGGTCGAAATGAGTCCTTAGGCCAAGCCTTTTCCAGGCCTCCGATATAAAATCCCTGCTCCCTTTACCCATACCTCCCGTTGTAATCACGAGGTCCGCCTCAGCCTGTTCAAGCCGGGAGCATATTACAGCCGGATCGTCGGGGGCTACTCCGAGTTCGACCGGTTCTCCTCCTCCCACCCGTACAAGATTGGCGAAAAGATGGGTGTTATTGCAAAAGGTGGAGGCGGCTTCGTCGCTGCGGCCCGCCTCCCTGAGTTCGTCACCTGTGGCGAGGATCGCCACGCGGGGACGGCGGGTCAGGCGAAGTATTTGCCTGCCGGTTGCCGCTGCAAGCGCGAGTCGGGTGGGCGTGAGCACATCGCCTTGCTCCAGCAGAAGATCGTCCTGCCGTGCCTCGCTTCCAGGTGCGACCACCCCCGATCCGGGCCGTAGCGGTCCGGTCAAAACGAGGGCTTTATCAACGGGCATGGCATCTTCATAAGGAATAACCGCATCTGCACCAGCCGGAAGCACACCTCCGGCCGTTATTCTGAAGCACCTGCCGCTGGTTGCTTCATCAGGCATTTTGCCGGCCACTGTCTCCCTTTGAGCGATCTCAAGGATTACAGGTTTTTCAGGAGCAGCGGATTTGCAGTCCCCGCTGATCAGGGCGAAGCCGTCCCATTTTGAACGGGGATTGCACGGAATGTCCCGGTCCGCCGATATAGACTCGGCAACAACCCGGCCCAGGGCCGAACCAAGTTCGACCGACTCCCAGTCGAGCCTTTTGGCCAGGTCAAGTGCTATTTTTTTTGCTTCTTGCAAGTCCATCGATCTCAGCCAGGTCAGAAGGGGTATTTACGTTTTTGAAACTGTGCGCATCCGGGTCCACTTTTCGCCATTCCTTGTCGCTAAGGGTCCGAATCCTGATTTTTCGAAAAAAGCCGATTACCTGACGCTCGTCAGGCTCTTGGATCTGGCGTGCGATTGCAGGGAGGCATCTGCGATTGTACATTGCGAGCAGTGGATCATAATAGTCGTTCTCCGTGGGAACAACGGCGTCGAACCCTTCTTTGGCGTCAATAATCAGAGCGGCCAGTTCAGGAACGAGAAAAGGCATATCGGTCGCCTTTACAAAGATCCATTCTGTGGGGCTGAAGAGCAGAGCGGTATAAATCCCTACGAGCGGCCCCTGGTGCTGCATTATGTCTCGCACCAGCATGACTCCCGTATCCAGGTAGGGTTCGATCTCACTTACAACCGCCATTACCGGATCGCAAAACGGGCGCAACGATTCAATGGCCAGATCAATAAGCCTTTTGCCTCCCAGCTGTTGAAACGCTTTGTTTTTGCCGAACCGAAGGCTCCTGCCTCCGGCCAGGACCGCTCCCGTTATCAATTATCCTCTCCCAGCCGTATGTGGATCGTAACCGTTCGAGGCTTATCCCAGCCCTTAAGGCTCGACAGCATCCCTTCTATCCCGCCGAGTAGAAAATCTTCGACAAAATCCTTTATCGGCAGTTGTTTACCATCGAGCTGAACGAGCATTTTGCGTTTCTTTTTATCCCGGAGATAACGCTTTTCAATGAACGCAGCGACCCCGCGCCAATCGGTAGATGAGAATTTGGGGATCTGGATATCCACCGCATCGTCCGAGACAAGGGCGATGAGGTTATCACCCGGGCCGCAAATAGGCTTGGGCTCCAGGGCGGAACGGAATACCTCTATTTTCGGATAATGCGCTCTTTTAAACCCTTCGGTAATGAGGATATCCTCGCTCCAGAAGAAACGCCCCGCAATTTCTTCCAGGCTCATTTCTCGATCTGTACTGCGTATCGAGGCAAGCTGGTCCGGCGATGAGATGGCTATGACTTCGGCGCCTGCGCGTCTTAACCTCCAGGTATCCTTGCCCTCGCGATCCATCTCGAACCCGTGTGCGTCGTGCTTGACAGCCCCAACCCGGTACCCTTTTGCGGCCAACTCCGGGATCAGCTTCTCAAGAAATGTGGTCTTACCCGAATCCGAAGCCCCTACGATCGAAATTATGGGTAACATTGTCTACCTTTCTTAGGTCATATTGTTCAGAAACATCTCACAGCTTTGAGAGGCTGTCAATCGGCCCGGCCCGCAGAGTCAATAATGTGCATGATTTTCAGGAATCTTTCGTTCTGTTCGACGATCTCAGAGGCGATTTCTTCCAGGATCTCACCCGGCTCTTCGCACCCAGCCTCCCTGGCCCGGCTTGCCCAAAGCCTGTATGCACGGGCGTGCTCCTCATTGTGACTTATCCAGTGTTCCACCATTTTTCGGAGTTTCACGATTCCCGAAACGGCCTCCACGCTTTTCTCGGGCCCATGTTCATGCGCATGCCCTTTGTCATGTCCATGTTCCTTATGCCTGTCGTGCATAGGTTTACTCCTGTGGCTTTATAATAGTCGTTTTCCGCCGGTTAGCCGACTGTCAATACCTTCCCATACGCATTAACGGCGAACCGCCCAGCCGCGATTGACCCCGGCAGCCGTGTATGGTAGCCTTTTCCCAAAAGGAGAGCATGATAATGATTCCTTATCCCAAAATAGACCCTGTCCTTATCTCCATAGGCCCAATCCATGTGAGGTGGTACGGGGTCATGTACGTCCTGGGCTTTATAGGCTCCTATTTTCTAATTCAGAAACAGGAACGTTCGAAGCAGATCGGACTGATCGGCACGGCCGCCCAGGATCTCGTTTTCTACCTGGCAGTAGGACTGATCGTTGGAGGGCGGCTAGGCTACATCCTTTTCTACGAATATAATGACCTAACGGCATATATCAAAAATCCGCTGGAAATAATAGCAACCTGGCACGGAGGGATGTCCTTTCACGGGGGTCTTATAGGATGCGTTATCGCGGGGTGGATTTTTTCCAGACGAAGAAAAATGCCTTTCGCGGCCGTGGCCGATTCGGCGATTGTGACCGGCCCTATTGGGCTGGGGCTTGGCCGGTTAGGCAATTTCATAAACGGCGAGCTGTTTGGCCGCCCCAGTAATGTCCCCTGGGCTATGATTTTCCCCGCTGGAGGCCCGGTTGCGCGCCATCCGTCACAGCTGTACGAATCATTGGCAGAAGGCCTGCTGCTTTTCATCATATTGTGGAGTTTGCGAAAAAAACCCTTTAAAGACGGCATGATGGTCGGATTTTTTCTCATTTTTTACGGAATCTTCCGGTTTATAATTGAATTTTTCAGGGAGCCCGATCCTCAAGTAGGTTTTCTGTTCACTTATTTTACCATGGGACAGCTCCTGTGCATCGGAATGATAGCCGCCGGCGTCGTTTTGATCTTTTTTCTGAACCGTAAAACGGCTGTCCAAGGGACGTAAACGGACTGGCGTCATCGGCCGTAGCGGCCAGCGGGGAATTGCAATGGCACACGATCGACTTGCGACTTTACACTACGATTCTTCGATGGTTGTTCGCGAATGGCGATCCCTGTATGAGGGACGAAAGAAGAACGCCCGCAAGGCGCTCGAGGTGATTCGAAGCGGACACCGGGTCTTCATAGGGTCAGGATGCAGCGAACCGCAACACCTCGCTCAGGCCCTCGAGGAAAGGCTTCCCATCCTCTCGGACGTGGAAATCCTCGACATCCTGAGCGTCGGAAAGCCCCGGTTCACTGAAGGAGGCTATGATCAGTGCAGGCTGAAGACATTCTTTGTCGCCTCGGCAACCCGCGAGGCCGTGGCCGAAGGACGCGCAGACTATACCCCGATAAATCTGTCAGATATCCCGGGGCTGTTTCGCTCAGGCGCCATGCCCATCGATGTCGCATTGATCCAGGTATCTGCTCCGGACGACCACGGTTTCTGCTCCCACGGGATAGCGGTGGATATTGTTAAGTCAGCGGCTGAGAGCGCCAGATACGTAATTGCTCAAGTAAATCCCCGGATGCCCCGCACGCTGGGAAACTCCTTCATTCACGCGAGCCATATCGACGCCTTCGTCGAGCATGAGGAGCCGTTGCTCGAATTCGGGCTTCCCGTCCTGAATCAGATTGCCGTAGATATCGGTAAGCACGTGGCGGGGCTCGTCGAGGACGGCTCGACCATCCGCGTGGGGTTGGGAAGCATTTCCACCGCCGCCCTATTTGCTCTGGAAGGCAAAAAGGACCTTGGGGTTCACACCGACGTGCTTACCGACGCCTACCTGCACCTTGTGAACAAGGGCGTCATTACCAACGCGCGAAAGACGCTGCACCCGGGGAAAATAATAGCCAGTTTTTGCCTGGGATCGCGTGCGCTCTACGATTTCGTCGATAATAACCCTATGGTGGCCCTTTACCCAATCGATTACACAAACAATTACCTGGTTATCTCCGATAATGACAGAATGGTCACCATCAACTCGGGCCTCGAGGTAGACCTTTCCGGGCAGGTATGCGCGGACTCGCTAGGGTATGAAATATACAGCGGCGTTGGTGGGGCGATAGACTTTTTGCGGGGCGCCAAGGGTTCTCGGGGCGGCAAGACAATAATGGTGCTCCCATCGAGCACCCTGGACGCGTCAAAATCCAGAATCGTTCCGGCCCTCACCGAAGGCGCAGGGGTGGTCACCACGCGCGGCGGCGTGGAATACGTCGTTACCGAGTACGGAGTTGCCGCTTTGCAGGGCAAGAGTCTGCGGGAACGGGCGCTTGCGCTTATTACTATAGCCCATCCCGACTTCAGGGACGAACTCATGGAAGCCGCCCACCAGATTCATTACCTTGAAAAGGATGCCAGACGCTCGGCGACAAGCCGGGCCATCTATCCGCATGATTGGGAATATTCCAAGACGTTCATCGGACCTGGCCGCGTATTCTTCCGGCCCGCCAGACCTGCCGATGGACGAGCCCTCAAGGAATTCTTCTATTCGCTGCCCAGGGATCAAGATTACTTCCGGTTTCTTCCACTGATGAAGGTCTTTCCCTACTACGATGTCGAAGCGATTGTAAATATCGATTATCGCAGGGAGATGTGTGTTCTGGGGTTCGCGGGCGAAATGGGTTCCGAAAGAATCATCGCATTAGCCCATTATCATCTGGATGATGAAACCATGGTGGCCGAAGTCGATTTTGCGGTGCACCCCAACTATGCGCGCAGCGGCATTGCAACATCGATGGTTGGCCATATCGCCGAAAAGGGCAGGCAGAGAGGTGTAAAAGCAATCGTTTCATACACCGGAAACGAACGGGTGTTGGGAGTTTTCCGAAAACTTGACTACGCGATGGAAAGCTCGCTGTCGGCCGGCGTCTATGAAATAAAGGTCCTGCTGGACCAATCGAAATACCCGGACTCTGCATGAAATCAGCTATGTAACTCCGTGGCGACCGGTAGATTACGAATTTAGGAATTGAGGGATTCAGGGATTAAAACGATTAAGGTTTCCCAAATTCCTAAATCTCTCAATTCTTCAATTTTGAAGGCTTTTCTCCTCGTGCCGTCATCCCGGCGAAAGCCGGCAGGCTCTGTGGAGAAACCCCGGCTTGACATTAATGTGGAAAGATATAGAATTATGGAGCTTGATCGTCTCAGGATTGTGGCTTGTCAATCACTCAAACCGAAATAATTGAAGGGGGCGAAACGGGTTCGACGGAGGTAAAGAAGTTTAAGTTGCATGCCGAGGTCCCTGGCTGCTCGTTAAACAGTTGGGAGATAAAACAAACGCAGACGATTACGCGTACGCTGTAGCCGCTTAACCGCGGCTGCCGTCTCCAGGTCCTGTTCCCGCGGGGACCGACGAGGCGTCGACTAAGCGGGATGGCTGCCGACATGATGCTCGTAGTGGCGGCGGTGACATCTAGCGGGCTGGCTCCGGTGAAATCCCGTCTGCAGGAGTTCCCCGGGGTGAGATTGAAAGTGCGGAATAAGCATGTAGAAGCTTAGGCGGAATGCTTTCGGACGCGGGTTCAACTCCCGCCGCCTCCACCATTTTTTTGACTGTACTTTCAATTACTTGACGTCTACTTGACGTCACAGAGCCTTCGACTTTCCCCGTGACTTTCCCGAAGCCGCTGAGGGAAAGCGGCGGCTTTTTTTTTGCAAGCTGATGAAGTCATTGCCAAAATTCTGCACAATTTTGCTTGGCTCCTTTTCAAACCCCTCAACTTAGTTGCAGTAGACTTCATAGACAATTTGCTTCGAACCATTCCGCATCGCCTTTAGATCCGATACTGTCGCCGTTAAAGCGGCCATCTCAAGGTCGAAAAGCACATTTTAAGACTATAATTAGCCAATCAGGGACCGCTCTTTCCTTGAGCAGTAATGTTTTACGACCTAATTCCGTTAAACACATCAGGATGGCGCTGCTTTCGAAGTTGAATTCGCCTGCAGGAAGGTGCGAAACCGTGGAAACAGTGTTTCCATGGGTGTTTCCATCATCAGCCTGGCTGTTCAATCTTAAGATCGTGTTACCATTGATCTTTTTCGCTGCCCGTTTCCATCGGTGTTTCCATTGGTGTTTCCATCAAGCTCGGCTGTTTTCAACCTTAAAAACATGTAATCATTAATCTTTTTGTCTGCCCGTCTTCATACGGGTTTTTCCATCATCCTGGCTGCTCCTGCCCATAAGGGCCTGGTATCATTAATCTTTTTCTCTACCATGGAAACAACTTGGAAACATCATGGGAAATTGCCTTTCTCAAAAACACCGTCGGGGTTGACGGGTTGCGGGTTGAAAAGCGAAAAACCTGAAACCCGAGACAAGTTGACTCGTGTCTCCGTCAGCTACCGCCAGCGACTAACTCAAACCTCTGACCCCCGTTTTAGACACAGATGAGGGAGCGCCGCAGGGTGGATGGACACGGATGTATAATGACTTTGAGAGTGGATACGGCCTTCGGGGTTGCGGGTGCCGCGTACTTTCCCGCGCTCCAACACTTACAAATTGCCCAGCGGCGAGTCGTAGACTACGCGTACTATCTTGCGCTCCGAGAGTGACAAATTGCCCAGCGGCGAATCGAAGATTGAGAGTTTCTGGTCAAAACTGAAAACGATGAATCGAAATGAGTCGTCTTGATACGGTTTTAGGCCTTCGGGCGATCGATAAATTCCCACAACCCTGAGGTGTGTTCGCGTAGTTTCCAGTCGATTTTTAGATGAACACGGATGGGCGGCAACTTTTTTCGAAGGATTTTGTCTCCAGAGAAAGAGCGGTGGTGCAATATTCAGTTTTCAAAGAACCGGGCACCCCGCCCCAGTTTCATTGAAAAAACAATGGAAATACATTGGTGAATAGTGAATGGTGATTAGTTGGAACCAGGGCTCTGCAACCCTTCTTACTCCTGCGATTTCGTTTTCGGCAATATTGTACTATGAACGAATCTTGGGCTGCCAAACGGCAACCAGAAGCGGCAACGGCTTCGCAGTGAACAGTGAGCCGTGAACAGTGAGCGGTTAGAAACTGAGAAACCAAGCACCAAAACCAGTCAACTACCCCTATACGTTGTAATCGGCGATATCGTATCATGAAGGGGATTAGGCCTGCAAAACGGCAACCATAAGCGGCAACCGGAAGCGGCAATAGAAACGGCAACCAGAAACGGCAAAAAGAAGAAAAGCGGGTGAATGGGCAAATAGGTGAATGGGAGGAGACCGGGGTGAATGGTGAGAAAAGAAACGTGAAGCATACGGGGGCTGATAATGAGCGGAAACTATGTTGAGATCATGAAAGGCGAATTTGAGAAAGACGAGAAGCACCGCTGGATTTCCGGAACGGGCAAATCGAGCCTCAGCGAACCTGCTGGTTCCTTACAGCGGTGATTTCA
>Ga0187880_1002120_pt1 | contig 15564 bp, 14 predicted proteins | sample June2016WEW_19_4_FD_132998 | JGI IMG/M metagenome (GOLD analysis project Ga0187880, IMG submission 132998) | Peatland microbial communities from SPRUCE experiment site at the Marcell Experimental Forest, Minnesota, USA - June2016WEW_19_40 | ecosystem: Environmental > Terrestrial > Soil >...
AACGGCGTGCCGACGCCGTCAAGAATTCGCTGATAACGAGAGGCATAGATCCGTCGCGAATTGGCAGCCAGGGTTATGGAAAGGGCTTTCCGGTCGCGAATAACGTTGACTCAGGCGGAAGACAATTGAATCGCCGTGTCGAAGTGGTGATCGGCGGAGACAATGGCGGATCGATCGCGGCGCGCGACTGAGTCCGAGGAGTTCACAATGTCATTTACAGTCTGGATTGTGCTTGGGCTAGTGGCCGGATTCATCGCGAGTAAGCTCGTCAACAAATCCCGGACTGAATGTGTATAGCGTAGTGGTGGCAGTCACCGGGGCAGCGTCGCTCATCATCTTAGACCACGCGTTGACGAACTGAAGGGTTGACGAACTGAAGGGAGTAAGAGTCCAAATCGGCCGATGGCAGACCAGGTTTTTGCTGCGCTCTATGTACGGCAACGCACTGACGCGCCGTCACATACGGGCGACCATCGCTGGTTAGTTGAGCGGGCGCGCAGCGCCGGCTCCGGCCATCGAAGATTTTTCACACGGGCGCCAGATGGAACAAGCAGGCAACACGCGTATCGGTATTGACGATGTTGAGAGCGCGGCCGTCGTGCTGGACACCCATCCGCAGGAGAGGCTCGACATCGCCCCGACCCTGCAGCGGGCGATTTTCAACAGCGCGAATTTCTCGAGCATCGCCACCGATGCCAAGGGCGTCATTCAGATTTTCAATGTCGGCGCCGAACGCATGCTCGGTTTCACGGCCGTAGAAGTCATCAACAAGATCACGCCCGCAGACATTTCCGATCCGCAAGAAATAATCACGCGAGCCAAATTGTTGAGCATGGAGTTGGCCACGCCGATCGAGCCAGGCTTCGATGCCTTGGTGTTCAAGGCCTCGCGCGGCATCGAGGATATCTACGAGCTAACTTATATCCGCAAGGACGGCAGCCGCTTTCCTGCCATGGTGTCCGTCACGGCCCTGCGCGATGCTCGAGATGCGATCATCGGCTACCTCCTCATCGGCACCGACAATACGCTGCGCAATCGATTCGAGGGCGAGCAGAAGCGGCTCGATCAGCGCCTGCGCGATCAGCAGTTCTACACCCGTTCCCTGATCGAATCGAACGTCGATGCGCTCATCGCCACGGATCCATCCGGCATCATTTCGGACGTCAATAAACAGATGGAGGCACTTACCGGCTGTACGCGCGACGAATTGATCGGTGCGCCATTCAAGAACTATTTCACCGACGCCGAGCGTGCCGAGGCGGGCATCAAACGCGTGCTGAAGGAAACCAAGCTCACCAACTACGAACTCACCGCGCGCGCCCGGGACGGCAAGGAAACGGTGGTGTCCTACAACGCCACGACGTTCTATGATCGCGATCGCACCCTGCAGGGAGTGTTTGCTGCGGCCCGAGACATCACGGAGCGCAAAATTCTCGACCAAGCGCTGCAGGGCGCCAAGCTGGCGGCGGAAAAGGCCAATCTCGCGAAGTCGGATTTTCTCTCCAACATGAGCCATGAATTGCGTTCTCCGTTGAACGCGATTCTCGGCTTTGCCCAACTCATGGAAGCGGGTACGCCGCCACCCACGGCGGCCCAAGGGCAGAGCATCGACCAGATCCTCCAAGCGGGCTGGTATCTACTGGAACTCATCAACGAGATCCTCGATCTCGCGCTGATCGAGTCGGGCAAGTTGTCTTTATCGCCTGAGCCCATCTCGCTCGCCGAGGTGCTGAGCGACTGTCGTGGCATGATCGAACCCTTAGCATTGAAAAGCGGCATCGGGTTGACCTTTCCGCGCTTCGACGGCACGCCGTTTGTCAAAGCGGACCGGACCCGGGTTAAACAGGTTGTCATCAATTTGCTTTCCAATGCGATCAAATACAATCGCGCCGGCGGCACGGTGGAAGTGATCTGTGCCATGAATGCGACGGAACGCACACGCATCAGCGTGCGTGATACCGGCAACGGATTGCCGCCGGAAAAGCTCTCCCAGCTGTTCCAGCCTTTCAATCGCCTCGGGCAGGAATCCGGCAGTGAGGAGGGGACGGGCATCGGCCTGGTGGTGAGCAAGCGATTAGTCGAATTGATGGGTGGCGATATCGGCGCGGAAAGCACGGTCGGTGTCGGCAGCGTGTTCTGGATCGAACTGCATTCGACCCATGCGCCGCGACTCGTCGCCGCGGCGACCGAACTCATGGTGGTCTTCCCGGCGCGCCCGCATACGGATCCGCCGACGCGCACGTTGCTGTGCGTTGAGGACAACCCGGCGAACTTGTTGTTGGTTGAAAAGCTCCTGGAGCGACGGCCCGATATCCGCCTGTTGGTGGCGAAGGACGGCGTCCGCGGCATCGAAATGGCGCGCGCTGCGCGACCTGATGTCATTCTGATGGATATCAACTTGCCTGGCATCAGCGGGCTCATCGCCCTCGGCATCCTCGCGGAGGATCCGGAAACGGCGAGCATTCCGGTGATCGCCCTCAGCGCCAACGCGATGCCGGACGACATCGAGAAAGGTCTGGCAGCCGGCTTTTTCCGCTATCTGACCAAGCCGATCAAAGTCAATAAGTTCATGAATACGCTGGATAGCGCGTTGGCAGTTGCCCAACACCAGGTAGGCCGCGCGGGTGCGCTTCGAGGTGCTCAATGATCGATGCCAAGGACATTTTCGCTGCGCGCATTCTGGTCGTCGACGATCAGAGCGCTAACGTGCTGCTACTCACGCGAATGCTGGAGGAGGGCGGGTATCGCAACGTGACCGCGACGATGAACCCGCTCGAGGTCTGCGCGTTGCATCGCAAGAACCGCTACGACCTGATCCTGCTCGACCTGCAGATGCCGGGCATGGATGGATTCCAGGTGATGGAAGGGCTCAAGACGAATGGGACGGACGGCTACCTCCCGGTCATCGTGCTCACGGCGCAACCGGGCCACAAGCTGCGTGCGCTGCAAACCGGCGCCAAGGATTTCATCAGCAAGCCCTTCGATCTCGTGGAAGTGAAAACCCGCATTCGCAACATGGTCGAGGTACGTCTGTTGTACCGGCAGCTCGAACATTTCAATGCCGTACTGGAACAAACCGTGCAGGAACGCACGGCCGAATTGCGCGAGAGCGAAGCGCGCTACCGCAGTCTCACCGAACTCGCCTCCGATTGGTTTTGGGAGCAGGACGAGAGCGGCAGTTTTACCAAGGTTTCCGGGCCGGTCCTGGATATGCTCGGTATCCGCGTCGACACATTGATGGGCGATGCGTGTCCTAGCTCGACGGGCGGGTGGGACGAGACGCAACGCCAGGCGCTGCAGGCCAAGATCGGTGCGCGTCAGCCCTTTCTGGATTTCGCCTTGAATCGCGCCAATCCCGACGGCTCGCACCAGCAGTTTCGTGTCAGCGGCGAGCCCATGTTCAACACCGCCTGTCGCTTTCTCGGTTATCGCGGAATCGGCGTTGAAGTCAGCGGCAAGCATTAGGCCGCTATGTCCGGAGCATCGACGTTGCACGTACTGCATCATCCTAGTGACAATCATCTGCTCGGGGCTCTGCCGCCCGTCGAGTTCGAGCGCTTGTCCGCAAGGCTGGAACTGGTTCCATTGTGCCTCGGCGACGCACTCTACGAGCCTGGCCGGCAGCTGGAGCACGCTTATTTTCCGATCACGGCCATCGTCTCGCTGTGCTACGTGACGCAGTCGGGTGCAGCGTCGGAAACGGCCGGCGTGGGCCCTGAGGGCATCGTCGGTATCCCGCTGTTTATGGGCGGCGACACCACGCCGAGCTCCGCGATCGTGCGCACGGCGGGGCATGCTTACCGATTGGAGCGCCGCTTGCTGGCCGCGGAATTTCTGCGCGCCGGCGCTGTGCAGCGGCTGCTGCTGCGCTACACGCAGGCGTTGATCGCCCAGATGTGTCAAACGGCCGCTTGCAATCGCCACCACTCGGTTGAACAGCAGCTCAGTCGCTGGCTCTTGTGGACCGTGGATCGACTCCCTTCGCAGGAATTGACCATGACACAGGAGTTGGTCGCCGGGTTGCTTGGCGTGCGCCGCGAAAGCATAACCGAGGCCGCGGGGCGCTTGCAGCAGGTCGGTTTCATCCGGTATCGGCGCGGGCACATCGATGTGCTGGACCGGATCGGCTTGCAGTCCCGCGCCTGCGAGTGCTACGCCGCCGTCAAGAACGAGATGAATCGGTTGCTGCCCGGGGCGCGGCCGCGACAGGGTGTCGAGGCCGCGCACGCGTAGATTCCCGCGAGACGTGCTGCTGCAATGATTAGCCTAAAAAGGAAGTGTTAGCGTGCGGTAGCGTCCCGACAGGCGGATTCCCTTGTGTTCCAATTGCAATATGAACAAAGAAGGGAAAAACCAGCTGATGTATGCGGCGGCGAGCGGATTATGCGGTCTTGGCTTGTTGAGTTCCGCCACCGCTTCCTCACCGTTCAACGCTGGAGGGTCGCCCGCCACGGTTGAGGCCGCGCGATCCATATCGGTGACGACTCGGTCCTTCCTCCACCAAGAACATACATCAAACACGCTGCTGGATCTGCGGTTGCCTGCAGATTCCTCTCGGGCGATCGTTCACCGCGGCGCTGCTGCATCCGCCTCGCCGCCTTTTCCCTCCGCGATCCACCATTTGGATCTTGGCAAGGCGGATCTCGACACAGATGATCACGTTCCGCTTCCCGCCTTGGGCGCCAGCGAGTTGAGTTTTCAAGTGATGAGTCGGGCGGAGATATTTGCGCGCGGCGTACATCGGGAGGGATTGCCGATCGCGCGCCTTTGGGAGTCTAAATCCGCGTTACTCAGCATTGGGCTGAATCAAAGGGGTAAGCCGGGACTGTGGCTGAGTCAGAAAACTCATTAGCATTCGTGGATGGAGAAACCCGATCCACTGCGGTGTTGTGTGGGGTATCGAACTTACACGGTGACTGTTCTCATGATCCAATGGCACCTCGATTTCAAATAATTTCTCTGGAGAATCATAGTGAACATAAAATACTCAATGGCTGCAGCGGCCCTGGCGGTGCTAGGTTTGCTCGCAAGCACGGCGACTTTCGCCCACACCAAGGCACAGATTGACGTGAGCGCTGATCGGGCGCTGAAGGACTTTTATACGCTCAACCCGACGAACCGGGAGCTGGCCGGCAAGGCAGTCGGTATGCTGATCTTTGGACACGTGACCAAGGGCGGCGTCGGCGTCGGGGGCGAATACGGCGAAGGCGTTCTGCGCGTCCAGGGCCACACCGTCGATTACTATAAGCTCGTCTCCGCTTCCGTTGGCCTCACGCTGGGTGTGGCGAAGCACCGAGAGATCATCATGTTCATGACTCAAGGCGCGCTTGATAAGTTCACGAAGAGCGAGGGGTGGTCTGCCGGCGGGGACACGGCGATTGCCGTTGTGTCGCAGGGTGCTGGTGGCATCTACGATAGCGCCACGCTGGGGAAACCAATCCTCGGATTTGTGTTCGGTGAAAAAGGCCTGATTGGCGATTTATCACTTGAAGGTACGAAAATCTCGAAGATCAAGGATTGACGATCCCCGCCGAGGCGCGGCATTGCGCCCTCGGCGGCCGTTCCGTCATTCAATAATTATAATAAATTTATATACTTAGGAACGGTTCATAAACTGTTTATAGAACTACGGCTGGTTCTTTGCACGTGCTCGCAGCGCGCGATGGTATTCTCAGCAGGGTGCGGCCCATGTTCCACGCAGAGCTCGTCAATCGTGCGTTCGGCGACCCGGGCGTCTATGTCGACCTGAAATTTGAACGCCGCGCGATCCTGTTCGATATTGGCGATATCGCCGCTCTGCCGACGCGCAAGCTGCTGCGCATCAGCGACGTATTCGTCTCGCACACCCACATGGATCACTTCTCCGGTTTCGATCACCTGCTGCGAGTCTGTCTGGGACGCGACACCGGAGTGAGCCTGTACGGTCCTGAGAGATTCATAACACACCTCGAACACAAGCTTGCGGCGTACACGTGGAATCTGGTCGAGAATTACGAGACCGAATTCGTCGTCCTCGGTCACGAGATCGACAGCCGTGGGTGCGTGCAGCGCGCCCAGTTCCGCAGCACGAGCCGCTTCCAACGCGAGGCGCTCTCCGATGCCTCAGCTCCTGAAGGAGTGCTGCTGGAAACACCGCTGTTCCGGGTGCGCAGCGTGCCGCTCGAGCATCACAACATCACCTCGCTGGCTTTTGCCTTCGAGGAAAGCGTGCACATCAACGTGTGGAAGAGCCGGCTGAATGACTTGCGGCTCCCGACGGGACCGTGGCTCACGGAATTGAAGAAGCGGGTGCGTGAGGGTGCACCGGATAACACGCCGATTAAAGTGCACTGGCGCACGCGCAATGGTCCGCATGTCCAGGAAATGGAATTAGGCGAACTGAAGCAGAAAGTACTGGAATTCGTGCCGGGCCAGAAGATCTGCTATGTGACGGATGTGGCTGATAACGAGCGCAACAGGGGTGCTCTGGCAGCGTTCCTGCAGGGTGCGGATCTGCTGTTCATCGAGGCGGTATTTCTGGATGCCGACCGGGCACACGCCGAGCGCAAGGGGCATCTCACGGCGCGCGCTGCGGGCGCTATTGCCCGGGGCGCCGGGATCAAGTCGGCCGTGCCGTTTCACTTCTCGCCGCGCTACCTCGGGCGGGAAGCGGAGCTGCGTGGCGAGTTCGCCGACGCATGGCTGCAACCACAGAACGGCGCCTGCGGTTAGGTGCTTCGCTGGGGACAGTGACGCCGCGCTGGTGTTGAACTCGTCTCGGCCGCTGTCGGTAAATGAGGAAACTTTTCCGGAGTTTGGGCTTACAACCCCGGTATAGTTTGGTGGCTCGTAAGACGAGCGTTAGCGGCAGGAATACCTTTGGACGGCAACGGACATAACAAGCAACCGCCCACTGATTCACCCTGGGCCGTGTATGAGGCCGTGGGCACAGGCATTGCGGTGACCAGGCCCGATGGAACGTTGGATTTTTTCAATGTTGCGCTAATCAAACTCATGGCGGACGGCGCCCGGACAGTGCTGGGAGCGTCGATTTTCGATTTGCTGGATGGTGCGAACGGCGACCTGCAGAGCTTGCACTACGCAGCTCTGGCGAAAGACACCGAGCAACGTGCCCTGGTGCGCAGCGCGTCGGGTAAGTTCTTGGCGAACGCGGTTCTGCGTCGATTGACTCGCGGTGACGGACACCATGTGGTGTGGTCTTTCGTGAGCACACGAGGCGAGGACCTAGCCCCCGAGCTCGCGTTATGGGGTACGGAGATCGGCCTCTGGGATTGGGAGGTGCCTAGCGACCGTTTGATCTGGATCAACGACTGGTGCGAGCACTCCCAACTGACGGCCTACGCCGGTAGTGGTCACGAAAAGCTGTGGTCAGCGCGCATCCATCCGGAAGATCTTCCCGCGTATCGATCTGCCATGACCCAGCACCTGGACGGCCGAGCTCCGCCCTATAATGTCGAGTATCGGCTCCGTGATCGCGACGATGTCTGGGTGTGGATACACGAGCGCGGTCGGGTCATCGAGCGCGACTCGCATGGAAAGGCGCAGCGGGTAGTCGGCATATGCCTCGATGTGAGCGAGCGCCATAACGCGGCGCGCGCCCTGGCGCGAAGCGAATCGCGATTTGCGCACGCCGTCTGGGGAACGAGCGTGGGCTTTTGGGACGTTGAGGTCGCCACCGATACGCTTCATTGGTGGAACGATTGGTGTACTTCGGTCGGATTGGACCCCTGCGAGGGAGACTGGCACTCACTGCGCTGGAGTGCGGCAGTCTATCCGGACGACCGGCCGCTCGTCACCAACGGACATCAAGCGCTCATCGAAGGCCGCAGTCAGGTCTTCGAGGTCGAGTACCGAATTCGAACCCGCGCGGGTCATTGGCATTGGATCTTGAGCCGCGGACGCGCGACGGCGCGCGATGACGGCGGGCGCGCGATCCACATAGCGGGCGTCACGATCGATATCGATGCCCGCAAACGTGTGGAACTCGCGTTGCGCGACAGCGAAGCGCGACTTGAAGCGGCGACCTGGGGTGCGGACATTGGGTTGTGGGACTGGAACGCCGAAGAGGACTCGCTACTCTGGCTGTCAGATTGGCCTGCTCGATATGGTATCGAAGCCGCACCACGGACCGTGCCGCGTGCAGACTGTCTGGCTCGGATGCACCCGGAAGATCGGCACAAGTACGTCAGCGAGGACCACGCCTTACTGCACAACGAACGAAACTCTGCCGAGGCTGATTACCGGATTCTCACCTCGGATAGTGAGTGGCGTTGGGTCAACGTGCGAACCCGAGTCATCGAACGCAATGCCTGCGGCCGTGCAGTGCATATCGTCGGAGCCTGCATAGAGGTCGACACACGACGGCGCGCCGAACAGATCTTACGGACTCAAGCGTTGATATTGGAAACCATGCGCGAAGGTGTCGTTCTACTCGATCTCCAGGGCCGTATCGAATTTGCCAATCCGGCTTTCGATCGCATGTTTGGCCGCGTCGATGCCAGCGCAGCGGCAGTGGCATCGGTAACGGACCTGCTGAATTTTCCGCAGGCTCATCAGTCCGCAAGGTTCGCGGTCCAAGAGTTGCTCGAAAAACGTAACGGCCGCAGCGGCAAGCGCGACGTGACCTTTACGCGGCGTGACGGGACACAGTTTGCGGCGGAGATGTTATCCGCGGATATAGACTTGAATGGGGAGAGACGAGTTCTGGTCGTCGTGCAGGATGTCTCCGAGCGCAAGCAATTGGAGGCAGAAATCATCGAAATCGCAAATCACGAACGGCGTCGTTTGGGGGGCGATTTGCACGATGGCATCGGCCAGGAGCTGACGGGGATCTCGCTGATGTTGCGCGGTTTGGCAAGCCGCGTGGGTTTCGCCGCCGCGCCGGTCGATTCTGAATTGGATGAAATCATCGGCTTGGTCAATCACGCAATACAAAGCGTGCGAAAGTTGGCGCTGGGCATTTCCCCGGTGACCTTGGAACGCGGCGGCCTGTTGTCCGCCTTGGAGGCGCTCACGGCGCGGTCGCGGGTGAGCTATAAAATCGACGTTCGGCTGCTCCTTAGGATTTACGCGCCAAGTCTGTTCGATGAATCGATGGCTACGCATCTCTATCTCATTGTTCAGGAGGCAATCAATAACGCGGTAAAGCATGGGCAAGCTCGATCCGTTATCGTGAAGTTACAGACTTATAAAGCGGTCATCGACCTATCAATCAGTGACGATGGTGTGGGGATTCCTGCAGAGCTGGCGCGAGGCATCGGAATGGGCCTCCGCATTATGGAGCATCGGTGCTCTATCGTCGGTGGAGAGTTGCAGATCAAAAGACGCCGGGGTGGTGGAACGCGGATTCGATGCGTTATCGGCAGGTGACGATGAAATCTCTCGCGCAGCGGCCCGCTTTCGCCTCACGCACGGCACTCGATCGTGCTTGATATTCGCAGCGGCGCTGGCCCTTGTCTGGGTCGCCACGACGCTCAAGATCGTCACGGCCATCATCGATCCGGTTGGTCGCATGCGCGCCTGGCACTCCAGCTTCGAGGGCGGGTCTTCTCTGCTGATTGCTGATGTACCGCGTCGCCGGCAGAAGCGTCGCGAACTATTCCCGCTTAGACGATGTTCGGTCAAGACGGAGGATGGCAGCGACTGCGAGTGCTGTTCGCCTCCGAAGCTCGCGTGGGCGAGCCGACTGATCTGCACCCAGCAGCAAGCGCACCAGCACATCGCCCATCAATACGTGCATGTAGGTGCCTACCGCTTCCTGCGCATCCGCAAAGTCAACCCAGCCACGCGCGATCGCCTCCGCGAATAGTTCCGTGATCGCGCGAGTCACGGTCAATCGCCCCGCTCGATAAAGGGCAGCGCCCAGCTCGGGGGATTGTGCGGATTCGGCGATCGCGAGCCGATACAGTGCGACGGTAAGCGGCGCCAGCAGCTCGGTCAGGAAGCTCACGCCGAAGCGCTGCAGGGTCGCAAAAAACGCGGCGCGGCTACCTGGAGGTCGCAGCTCCAAGGGGCGGCGCATATCGCGGACGCGCTCGTTGATCATGGCCTGCACGATGCCGCGTTTGTTCCCAAAGAGCATATAAATGGCGCGCTTGGAGGTCTTTGCGCGCGCAGCGATCTCAAGCGTTGTCGCCCGATGATAACCGCGCTCGCCGAATACCTCGCGGGCAGCATGGAGGATCGCGTCGCGGCGATCCTGGTCGCGCCCATTGAGTTTCCCGGCCGGTTGTTGCTGTTGCATCTGAGCTACGCGGATATAACGGTACCCTATAGTACCACTCTGTGATATACAATGCAGATCGGTACCGACTAGTACCCGGCGGAACGATGACAACGGAACAGCAAATTCCCGACGAGGTGTCGCAGAATGCGATGGCATCAAGTACGGCCACCGGCCCGGTCGTGGTGCTTCGTGATGTCGTCAAGACCTACGATGGCGACAGCCTGAAGGTCACCGCCATCGATGGCATCACTTTTGATATACCACGCCAGCGGTTCGCAATGATTGTCGGACCCTCTGGCAGCGGTAAGACGACTCTCCTCAATCTAATCGGCTGCATCGACACTCCTAATGCCGGCCAGATTGAAGTCTGTGGCCAGAACCTCGCGGCCCTCTCAGACGACGCGATTACGGATTTCCGTTCACGTAACGTCGCCTTCGTCTTCCAGAATTTCAACCTGTTTCCGGTACTCTCGGCCTATGAAAACGTTGAGTATCCGTTGCTGCTGCTGGGATTGGAGCCCGGCGAGCGGCGCGATCGCACCATGGCGCTGCTCGAATCCGTTGGGCTTGCCGAACATCGGGAGCACCGTCCAAATCAGTTGAGCGGCGGCCAAAAGCAGCGCGTGGCTATCGCCCGTGCCTTGGTCAAGAGGCCGGGACTGGTGCTCGCGGATGAGCCGACCGCGAACCTCGACAGCCGAACCGGATCCCAGATCATCGAACTCATGCATCGGGTGCAACACGATCACGCGGTGAGTTTCATTTTTTCGACGCACGACCCCCAGCTCATCTCCCATGCCGAAGAGACGTATGCCATCCGCGACGGCAAATTGGTGGAGCGACACTCGGAGCCACGACGATGATGCTGCTCAAGATCGCCTTCCGCAATATCCTGCGTAATTCCCGCAGGTCGCTGATGACCATGTCAGCCGTTGCCGTAGGCGCAATTGCCTTAATCATTTTCGGCGAATTCATGGCCTACTTGGTCGTCGGTTTCCAGACGACCACGGTTGAGGAAACGGGTCACTTATCGGTCTTTCATCAAGGCTATTTCGAGTTCGGCGCCGGCAATCCCGCCGCATACGGCATTGGGGATTACCAGACGGTCATCGGCCTGATCCAGGATGATGTCGTACTCAAGCCCATGCTTCGCGTGGTGACTCCCACGGTCAAGCTGTTCGGCATCGCCGGCAATTTCGATATCAATGCTTCGACGACATTTTTAGGCATGGGCGTCGTACCCTCAGACCGGAGCCGGATGCTTCTATGGGACGAGTACCACATCCAGCGCGGTGGAGGGCGAGTCCCCACCGAGCTTGGGTTGCGCGATGACACCCCTACGCGAGGAGTGATCGGCGTGGGCCTGGCGCGCATTCTCGGCCTGTGCAAGCAACTGGGGGTCGCCAGTTGCCCGTCGCCTCCCGTGGAGGCGGCGACGGCGGCACCGGATGCGCCGGGACCGACTGTCGATCTAAGCGAACTCGCGCGCCGTGATCGTAGCGCCGGGCAGGCGAGCGGGGAGGGTGGCGTGCCGCGGATTGATCTTCTGGCTGCTACTGCCGGCGGCGCGCCGAACGTTTTGAGCCTGTACGTCAGCAAAGCGGAGCGGCAAAGCGTCAAAGAGCTCGACGATACATTCGTCGCCATGAACCTGGCCCTGGCGCAGCAGCTCCTGTATGGACGTGGCGAGCACAAAGCGGTCGGTATCGTGTTGCAACTGAATCGAACAGAGGACATTGTGCCGGCACGCGCGCGCCTTCGTTCTTTATTCAAGGAGCACCACCTCGATCTGGACGTTCGCGACTTCACGGAATTGCAACCCCAATATAACCAGATCGTTGGGCTTTTTGGCGCGATCTTCTTCTTCATCGCGATTGTCATGGGCGTCATCGTGTTATTCACAATCGTTAACACCATGAGCATGAGCGTCATGGAGCGCACCAACGAAATTGGGACAGCGCGGGCCATGGGGGTTCGACGTAGCGGCATTCGCCGGCAGTTTCTGATCGAGGGCTGGATGTTGGGCGTGATCGGTGCAACGGCAGGGTTGATCGTCTCGGCGTCAATCGCCTTCGCGGTCAATCATGCAGGGCTCAGATGGATGCCGCCGGGCCAGGCAGCTCCCATTCCGCTTAAGGTCCTGACCTCTGGCGTCGAACTTCTGATAGTTGCGGTCTGGTTGGGGCTTATGCTCATGGCCACCGTGGCTGCTTTGATCCCGGCGAACCGCGCCGCCCGGATGCCCGTCGTCGATGCACTGCGCCACGTATGAGGTCTCCGATGAGCAGAATCATGCTGCTTATTGTCCTCTTGGGGCTCGCCGCTCGGGTCGGGTCCGGCGCAAAAGCCCAAGCGGCCGATGTACCCAGCACCGAGACGCCTGCTGCGCAGGACCTGGTCGCAGCGGCCGACCGAATCCGCAACCCGCAACAGCCATTCCGATTGACAGATACGTTAGTGGAGTATCGCGATGGCAAGCCACGCGATCGGGTAGTCCTGATTGTATTCGCCCGGGAAGAGAAGGACACCCGTCAATACAGCAATCTCGTGCGCTATGCGGACCCACCGCGCGATGCCGGCAAGATGGTCCTGCTACACGGCAGCAACATGTGGTTCTATGATCCGGCGTCCAAGGCCAGTGTTCGCATCTCCCCGCAGCAGCGCCTCATTGGGCAGGCCTCCGACGGCGACGTGGTCACGGCGAACCTTGCCCGAGACTACACGGCCAAACTCGTCGGCGCGGAGTCCCTCGAGGACGCCGATCGCAAGGACCGCCACTGTTGGCATCTGGACCTGGCGGCGGACGACCCCGAGGCCATCTATAGCCGCATCGAATACTGGCTCGAACGCGACACCGATCGGCCGGTGAAGGGCAAGTACTATTCGGATAGCGGCCGGCTCCTGAAGATAGCCTACTTTCACAACTACCAGGAGCAACTCGGCACTGTGCGTCCGACCGAGACCATCATCATTGACGCCGTGGATGCAAACCTCGTGACCACGATGACAACGTCCGACTATCGCCTTCAAGAGATCCCGGACGCGTGGTTCCAGCGCGACTTCCTGCCGCGTCTCAAGGCGGATTGATGTGGCTTCGCGTCGGAGCGCTGGTAACGCTTGCCTTCTGCGCCTTGGTCACGACCCGCGGACATGCACAGGAGAATAACGATCTCGACCGGATACCGAAGGCCCTACAGAGCAGCCCGCCCGAGTCAACGCCCGAACAGAGCAACGCGCCGTCGCTGCCTGCACCGCGCGCGCATGGAAAGTACTATGCCGAGGACGCTTTGACGCTCTCCTCAGCGGGCGATGGCTTGGCCGTACCCTTGCCGACACCGGCGCCTTCTGACTGGGAGAATCGCACCAGCCTCGACGCCGCCGACCAGTGGACGGTGACGCGAGGTCTGACGGCTACGCTCAGCGATCGATTCAATGTCACCGAGGAAAACGCTGTCGACGTTCCCTCGCAGCACCTGATTCGCAATGACTTCCGTGAAGGCTACGTGACTTGGGAGCCGCTGACTCGCACGTACCTGGAGGCCGGCCGCGTCAATCTCAGAGACGGCATAGCGTTGGGCTTTAATCCAACCGATTTCTTCAAGACCAGGACACTGCTCGACCAAGCCTCGCTGGATCCCTCGGTCGTACGCGAGGACCGCCTGGGCACACTCATGCTGCGTGGGCAGAGCATTTGGAGCGGCGGCTCGGTCAGTGTGGCTTTCGCCCCGAAACTGTGCGCGCCGACGCCCATAACGCTCGGCGTTCCGTATGGTCTGGGGGCAAAGTTCGACCATACGAACGCCGCAAACCGGATCCTCGGCAGCGTCAATTTCGAGACTGCGGGTCTTAGCCCACAAGTCCTCCTCTACCATGAGGGCAGCGAAACTCTGATCGGTATGAACCTCTCCCGCTCTATCGGTCAAAGCGTCGTCGCCTACGCCGAGTGGGCGGGCGGCAACCAGCCGAGTTTAATTGCACAGTCCGCAGCCTATGGGGTACGAACCGGGACTCTGCCTGCCGATACCCCGCTGCTACCTCCAGCCGACGCCGCTGACGCCTTTCGGAGTGATCTAGCGCTCGGCGCCTCCTGGTCGAGTGCCAGCAAAGTCACGTTCAATATCGAATATCACTACCATCAAGCCGGACTCTCGCGACAGGAGGAGCGCGACTGGTTCACAATTGGGACTGCGCAGCGCAACCTCCTGCCCGTCATTGGCGAACTCTGGTACATCCGTGCATTTGCAAATGATCAGCAGCAGCCATGGGTGCAGCAACAGCTTTTCCTGCGGGTCGACTGGGCGGATGCAATGATCCCGCACCTTGAACTTGCCGCGTTCGCGTTCGTCAATCTGTATGACGGATCGAGTCTGTCGCAACTGTCCGCCAATTATTATCTGTCGGATGCGTGGTCACTCGGTGCCTACGCCAGCGCGAACGTCGGTGGTGCTCGATCCGAACGGGGCAGTTACCCGCAGGTCGCTAGTCTCATCATTCAGGTGTTGCGCTACTTCTAGTAGAGGCCTTGTAGGTCAATAGAATTCCAATTGCAAGGCCAGCCACCCGTACGGACCTCGTGTCTCAAGATCTCAGTTTGCTCCACCGTCTACTTCGATTTCTGAACTCGGGATACCAAGGATTGCCGCAAAAGATCGTCTCAGCCCGCCACGCAATCGTGATGCTCGGACTTGAATATCTCCGTCGCCTATGTGCGGTAGTGGCTTTGGCGGCGTTCGACGACCGACCTAGTTATCTACTGACCAACGCCGTAGTGCGAGCGAAAATGTGTGAGCTGCTCGGAGCACACACAGGTTTCAAGGCTTCCGGAGAGTATTTTTTTTGCCGGCCTCCTGTCACACCTCGATGTGCTGCTCGGCGTGTCGACTGCAGAGGCCGTTCGCAGTCTTCCGTTGAGCCCCGCCGTGTCTTCGGCGCTCGTTGCGCATTCAGGGCCGATCGGGGCGGTGCTGCATTCAGTGACCGCCTTTGAGCAGGGCCGATGGGACGAGGCGAACCCAGGGGAATTGGGCACCGTCCGGATCCAGGCTGCTTACGTCGAAGCGGTTTCCTGGGCGCAGGATGCCTGCGCGCTCCTCGGGCGTTAGGCGCATCGGAATTCGGGCATCAGCTTGTGCCATACAATCATCCGGAACCTCTTCTCTTCCTCATTGTTTTCGCGGACGGCCAGGTGCGTCTTGGCGCAGTTGCGAGCTGCCGCGCAGCAGCCGAAAGCATCGGCCGACGTCGCTTCTGATCTTCGATCTCGATCATTTCAAGCGCTTCAACGATACCTACGGACACGAGTGCGGCGATCGTGTCTTGCATGAAGTCGGTGCCCTATT
>Ga0187880_1002121_pt1 | contig 15564 bp, 15 predicted proteins | sample June2016WEW_19_4_FD_132998 | JGI IMG/M metagenome (GOLD analysis project Ga0187880, IMG submission 132998) | Peatland microbial communities from SPRUCE experiment site at the Marcell Experimental Forest, Minnesota, USA - June2016WEW_19_40 | ecosystem: Environmental > Terrestrial > Soil >...
CACCACCAGCGGAACGTCCGGGTCCATTCGATAGGCGCTCGACTTGTCCACGACGATCGCGCCCGCCTTGACCGCGATCGGTGCGAACTCGCGCGACTGCGCCGAGCCCGCCGAGAACAGCGCGATATCGATCCCCTTGAACGAGTCGGCGTCGAGCCGCCGCACCGTTATCGACTCGCCCGCGAACGTCACGGTCTTGCCCGCCGATCGCTCCGACGCGTACGCGCGCAGCTCGCGAATCGGGAACTTGCGCTGCTCGAGAATTTTGAGCGTGGTCTGCCCGACCGCGCCCGTCGCACCCACCACCGCGATTCGTTGTCCGCTGGCCATTTTTCGATTGTATCGTGAAGTGGTTATTCGAGTGAACAGCCGGTTCAGTTCTCAGCTCTTTTGCAATAGCCAGTCGCTCACCAGCTCGAATACTTCACTGTCAGCCAATCCGTGTCCCGCGCCGGCCAGAATCTTGAGCGTCTTGGGCTCGCCGGCGCGCTCGTAGAGCGCCTGCGAGCTTTCGTGCGAAAGAATCGTGTCCGCCCCGCCATGAATCAGCAGGAGCGGCTTGGGCGCCAGCTCGCCCGCCATGTGCGCGCCCGCTAGCTGGCTCGACAGCGCGATCACCGTCGTGACGATTGGGCTGAGCGTTCCCGCGTTGATCGCGACCGCGCCGCCAAACGAATGCCCGATCAGCGCGACGCGCTCATGCCCAATCCCGCCCAGGAACGTCAGCGCCGCCATCGCATCGACCAGGCATTCGCCGAACTCGTTGGGCGCGCGATAATCCAGCCGCGCAATCGTGATCCCGCGCCGGGGCATCTCCAGCCCGAGGTGCGGATACAGCATCGACGGACCGTCGAATCCGCCGATCGCGCCGCTGACGCACAGCGCCGCGCGCCCCTTTTCCGGCGCCGAATGCAGCACCAGCGCGATCGAGCCGCGCGTCGTCGCCAGCCGCACCTTGCGCGCGCCCGCGATCTCGTCCCCCGGCTCCACGCCGGTGATTCTCAAAGTCAGTCCTTCGTCCATCGGTTGGGATCTTGCGCCAGGCCGATGCCTATCGCGACCGAATCGAGGCCGGCCCATCCAGTCCGGCGTCGATCGTCTCGCCGAGCATTCGCATTGCGTACCGAATCAGCGCCGCCAGCCTTTCTACCCGCGTCAACAGTTCGCCCTGCTCGCCGCGCGGCGCGTCGGTCAGCTCGGCGGCGACGGCGGCCAGGTTCTCGCGCATCAGTTGCGCCGCGCACTCCAGGTTTTCGCGCTCGGGCCCCCGCACGCGGGCTTTGCGCCGCGCCTCCCGGATCTCCGCAAAATCGATTATCTCGGCCATTGATGATTCACGACGCGCGCGACCGATCGCGATTATCGCTTATCGCCCCCGCGCGTGGAAACCGCGAAACAGTCATCTTAATTTCTTGCCCGCGCGCCGCTTCTCGGCGAGCGTCCGATGCCCACCCTCAGCGACCCATCGTATCTGCCGCGCCATCCCGTTGAGAATCTCGACCTCGCGCGCCGTCAATCCGCTGCGTCCGAGAATCTCGCGGATCGCGAACATTATATGGTCCGGATTGTCGTCGGGAATAAATCCGATCGAGACCAGCGCCTCCTCCATCCGCGCCAGCATCGGGTCGCTGATCGCCGCGGGTACGAATTGCGGCGCTCGGGCCGCAGCTACGGGATGCGACGCGCGGGCGGCTTCGATCTCCGCCGCCGCCGATTCGCCCGCCGCCATCATCAGCTCGTACGCGACGACCACCACCGCCTGCGCCAGGTTGAGCGACGGATATTCGGGTGCGGTCGGGATTGTGATCAACCGATTGCACAGCTTGAGCTCGCGATTAGTCAGCCCGTGGTCTTCGCGACCGAAGACGATCGCGATTTTGTTCGAGCCGGCAATCGCGTCGAGCTCCGCCGCCGATGCGCGCAGCGGCCGCGCCCGCCGGCGATAGCCGCCGCGGCGGCTGGTCGTGCCGGCTGCGATCGAGCAATCCGCCAGCGCAGCCGCCAGATCGGGATAGACCGTCGCGCGCGCCAGGACGTCATCGGCATGCACCGCCATCGCGGCCGCCTCGCGACTCTTCAACGTGCCGGGCGCGACCAGGCGAAGATCGTCGAAGCCCATGTTCTTGAGCGCTCGCGCCGCCGCGCCGATATTGCCGGCCGATTGCGGCCTGAACAGCACGAATGCGAATTTCTCCCGCCCCGCCATCCTCTCATTTAAGCGCAGCCTCCAGGTAATGCGAAACCGCAGGAGCCATCTTCATCCCGCGGCGGTACCGATTTTCTTAATACTGAGTGCAGGGGTCACCCCTGCCGCGTCTTTTCACTGCGGGTGCAGGGGCTGCAGCCCCTGCCCAAGGAAGCGTGAAACCCGGGGTGGGTTTCACTACAATTAAATCTATTCCTCCGATGAAAATAATTTCCTTCGGCGACGTTCATATGGCGACCCGCAATCTCGATCTGATGGGCGAGGTGATGCGCGATTGCGACTTGATAATCCTTTCCGGCGATCTCACCAACTTCGGCGGCGTCGACGACGCGCGCAAGGTCCTCGCCGACGTTCGCCGCGCATGTCCCGACGTGCTCGCGCTGTCGGGCAATCTCGACCAGCGCGAGGTGATCCCGTTCCTCGAGCACGACGGGGTTGCGCTGCATGGCAAGGGCCTGGTCAAAGGCGGCGTGGGGATCTTCGGATGCGGCGGCTCGAACATCACGCCGTTCGGCACGCCGACCGAGCTCAGCGAGGACGAAATCTATGCGACGCTGCGCGCCGGTTATGACTTCGTGCGCGACGTGCGGCCGCTCCTGATGGTTTGTCATACGCCTCCGTTCGACACCAAATGCGACCGAATCCGCAGCGGCACGCCGGTTGGCAGCACCGCCGCGCGCCAATTCATCGAAGAAGTGAAGCCCGAAGTTTGCATCTCGGGGCACATTCACGAATCCGCCGGCGTCGATCGAATCGGTCCGACGCAGATTTTCAACGCGGGCCCGTTCAAGGGCGGCGGCTACGTAGTGGTACGGGCCGGCGACGGGCGGCTTGACGCGAGGCTCGAATTTCTTTGACGTGCCTGCCTTGTCGCGCGCCGATCAATCGCTTCGCACCTACGCCGGAAAAATCGCCAACGCATGGCCGCTGGTACTGCGCAACTCGTTCCGGCTACTGTGGCGGTTCCGGCCGGGACGCGCCGCGAAGTAGGGCGCGAGATTGTTCAAGGGCGCTGCGCAGCAAGCCGGCGGCTCCGCGGCTCGTGGCCGATTGCATATTTTTATCCAAGGGAGAATTGCTTGCGTATGGACGGGACCGGCGATGCTCGGATGAGGTTTGATCACGTATCGATCGCGGTGAAGTCTATCGACCGCGCCTACGAATTCTTCGCGAAATATTTTCCAATCAAGCTGCGCAACGCCAGGTCGATCGACGAGCAGGTCAGCGGCTCGTTCTACTGGCAGGATTTCCACCTCGGCGGATTCATCGTCGAGCTTATCGAGGACCCGCCCGGCAAGCCCGGCTTCGTCACCAGGTTTATCGACAAGCACGGCGAGGGGATGCATCATTTGTCGATCGAGACGGACAATCTGGACGCGATCGTGGCCCGGCTCAAGGCCGGCGGCGTGCGGGTCGTCGACGAGCAAAAATACGAATCAGGCGCTGCGACCGCGTTCATCTCGCCGCGCTCCGCCTTCGGCGCGCTGATCCAGTTCTGGCACACCCCGAATTGGGAACAGGCGCATCCCAAGCCGGCGCCCGACGGCCTGGCCCACTTCGATCACGTCTCGCTCGCGGTCAAGGATATCAACGCGGCCTACGATTTTTTCACCCGCTACTTTCCCGGCACGAAAATCGGCCACGCGCCTCATCTCAGCAATTCCCAGGGCAATTTCGCGCTCGGCCATCTCGAGGTGGCCGGCTTCAAGCTCGAATTCATCGCGAGCCCGCCGCATCAGACCGACAACGACTTCGTCGGCAAGTTCATCGCGCGCTACGGCGAGGGGATGCATCATATATCGATCGACCTGAAGGATTTCGACGCGACCTGCGAGCGGCTCAAACGCGACGGCGTCCGGGTGGTGGACGAAAGGCGCAACTGGCGCGGCGAGCGCCAATACTTCATCTCGCCGCAGTCGGCCTTCGGCGTGCTGATCCAAATCTGGGACGGGCAGGGCTGACCGCAGGGGCGACGGCAGCGCAGTATTAAGCCGTTGGCAGGGGCCGCGCGCGACAACGGAGCGCGGCCTTAACACTGGGTGCAGGGGTCACCCCTGCCTGCGCAGATTTTCGCGTCTTCTCACTGCGGTGCAGGGGTCAGCCCCTGCCGCCCACCGCGCAGGTGATTCTTCCTTCATGCCTCGCCCGCCATCGGCGGGCGGGCCTTGACACTGTGGTGCAGGGGTCAGCCCCTGCCGGGGGCACGAAAATGAGCGATTGGTTCGATGACGACGCGTTCTGGGAAACATTCGAGAGCTACATGTTCACCCCCGAGCGAATCGAGGCCGCTCGCGTCGAAGTGGACGCAATGATCCGGCTGCTCGGGATCCAGAGCGGAGCGAAGCTTCTCGACCTGTGCTGCGGAGCCGGACGGCATTCGCTCGAATTCGCGCGCCGCGGATTTGACGTCACCGGCGTGGACCGCACGCGTGCCTTCCTCGACAAGGCCCGCGGTATTGCCGCGACCGAGGGACTCAGCATCGCGTTCGTCCAGGCGGACATGCGCGAGTTTACCCGGCCCGACGCGTTTGACGCCGCGATCAACTTCTTCACTGCGTTCGGGTACTTCGACGATCCCGCCGATGATCTTAAGGTTGCGCGCAACCTGCGTACCTCGCTCAAACCCGGCGGCCGCTTGATCCTCGATGTGAACGGCAAGGAAACGCTCGCCGCAAAATTTCGTGCGCGCGATTGGAGCCGGCGCGGCGATGCGATCATGCTCGAGGAGCGCCGCCTGCTCGACGGATGGAAACGAATCGAAAGCAAATGGACCTGGATTCGCGGCGACCAGCGGCGTGAATCGACGCTGCGGCTGCGCCTCTACTCGGGCGCGGAGTTGGAAAACATGCTGCTCGAAGCGGGATTCGCCAAGGTCGAACTGTACGGGCGGTTGAAAGGTACAGCCTACGACCAAACCGCTGAGCGCCTGATCGCCATCGCCACGCGGCAGGGCTGAAGGAAGAATCACCTGCGCGGTGGGCGGCAGGGCTGAGCCCTGCACCGCAGTGAGAAGACGCGAAAATCTGCGCAGCGCATCTTTTCGCGACTACGCGATAGAAGGGACCGCGCCCGCCAACGGCGGGCGGCCTTAACATTGGGTGCAGGGGTCACCCCCTGCCAGGGGTCACCCCTGCCGCCCACCGCGCAGGTGATTCTTCCTTCAAGGGTTTCACATTCAATAATGCTACAATGAATTGATTCGCATGATCCTTGCCGCATTCTTCGACGCCGCAGGCACGCTGTTCGAGCCGCGCGAGCCTGTCGGACGCACCTACGCCCGCCTCGCGCGGCAATTCGGCCTCGACGCCTCCGAGGACACCGTCGCCGCCGGTTTTCGCCGTGCTTTCGGTGCGGCGCCCGGTCTGGCCTTCGGACCCGGACATGCGCCCGGCGAGCTTCGACGCCTGGAGCGGGAATGGTGGCGGCGGCGGGTGGGCGAGACGTTCGCGCCGATGGGTGCATGGTCCGGCTTCGACGCTTACTTCGACGCGCTGTTTGCCCATTTCGCCGATCCCGATAGCTGGATTGCGGATCTTGAAGCGGCGCCGATGCTGCAACGTCTAAAGAACGATGGACTCAAACTGGGCGTGATCTCGAACTTCGATTACCGCTTGTATCGGATTCTCGACGGCCTCGACCTGACCCGTTACTTCGATTCGATCACGATTTCCTCCGAAGCCGGCTATGCCAAGCCGCGGCGCGAGGTGTACCAGGCGGCCCTTTCACGCGCCGGCGCGCCGCCGCATGAGGCGATGCATATCGGCGACTCGGAGCATCTCGATTTCGCCCCTGCGGCGGCCATCGGGATGGCTGCGGTCCTGATCGATCGCGGAAATCAGCAGGCCGCACCGTCGATTGCGGCCCGCACCGCCCGAATTTGTTCGCTTGCCAGCGTCCCACAGGTTGCGCAAGTATTCAGACTCGCTTGACGTTGTCGCTGCGTTATTCTTATCTAAGGCCACAATTTTCCGGGGAACAGTATTTTGGGGATTACAAAAATGAACCGTGTGCTCTTTTCGCGTCGCCTGATGGTGATGCTAACCGCATTTTTTACGCTCGCCTTCACCGCCGCCGTCGCCTCCGCGCAAAGTGCCGGAGACCTTGCGAGCGAGCTTTCGAGCCTCTCGGGCCAGATGTCGTCCGCCGAGGCCAACGCATCGACTGCCGACCAGGTGATAGCCAAGCTCGACAACGCCGAGGGAACTTTTGCCAAGGTCACTTCGAGCGGCAAGGTGGACAAGGGCGCGCTGATACCGCTCTACCATCAGCTCGATTCGATGCTCGATCGGATGCAGACGGTCTATTCGAAGAAGAAAGATGATTGTATCGCGCAGATCGACAACGGCGGGCAATGCGACTACGACCAGCCCGAACAGTTGGCATTGAAAGCCGCATATCCGCTTGCATGGCTGCGCTTCACGGCTGCGACCACTCTGTTCGACGATAACGCCGACCAATCGAAGAAACTGCTCAATGAGGCGATCGACGGCTTCACCGCCAGCACGCTGGCGATGCCCGATCCCAACCTGATACGCGAAAATACCCTCGGCCGCGCCTACTGCGAACGCGAGTTGGGCAAGTTCGATCACGCCGAATACGACCACGCGATCGCCGACTTCAAGAAAATCATGGATGACGGCAGCGGCACGCAGCAATACGCAGCGGCGCGCGAGGGACTCTCCACCACTTACGCCAAGATGGGCAAGGCCGAGGAGGCCGCGAAGCTGCTCCCGCCTAGCGGAGGCGGGAAAGGCGGAGGCGGCGAGCTCATGCTTCAGTTGCAGACCCTGTTCAGCGCCGAACGGGCCACCAGCGACCCGGCCAAGAAGGCCGCCTATCACAAGCAGATCATCGACGCGATGAAGACCAAGGAAAACGACAAGGAAGGATGGGCGATCGATGTAGCGGCGGCGTCCAAATTTCCAAACAACGCAGTCGAGGAATTCGGCAGCTCGAACGATCCGTTCGAGAAATGGCTGCTCGCCGCCGTCTTGCTCTCGCGCAAGGATGAGGCCAACGCGGCCAAGTACTATGTCGAGGCGGGCGCCAGCGGAAAATATCCCAAGGCCTACAAGTTCGCCATCGACATCTATCTGCGCGAGAAGCGCTACGACCAGGTCGAGGCGATGCTGAGCAAGATCGCGTCGGGCGGCGGCGGCGACGCGCAATGGGCCGAGTACGTGAGATTCAGCCTCGCGCATAGCCGATGGGAGCAGGGCGGTTCGAAGGATAAGGCGCTCGAAGATCTGTGGGTGAAGGCCGCGCAGGACTACGTGCAGAAATATCCCAACGGCGAGCACATTGCCGAGATGCGCGTGCAACTCGCCGGTCTCCTGCAGCAGCAGAATAAATACGTCGAGGCCGCCGAGTTGTACTCCCAGGTCAAGGGCGACCCCGAATTCACCTTCACCGCCAAGTTCAAGGCCGCCGAGTGCTACTACGCCCAGCTCCAGGGCGCCAGCGCCAAGGATAACAAGGGGCCCAAGATCGATACCGAGTCGGTCAGAAAGCTGACGCTCGAAAACATCAACGAGGCAATCAAGATGGGTCCCGAGGCGGAGCGTACCGCCTCCGGGACGGGCAAGAAAACGGTTCATGAGATTCGCGGCGAAGCGATCTACATGCTTGCTTCGATCCTCGAAGAAGACCCGGATAAAGTTGACTACGCGCAGGTCGCAACGCTGCTTAACGGATACGAATCGCAATTCCCGAGCATGAATGCGAAGTTCCAGGATGTGGCCGAATGGCGCATCACGGCGCTCGATCATCTCGGCAAGTACGACGATGTCAACACCGACGTCGCCGCAATCGTCGAACGCAGCAAGGGCAACATCGCCAAGGGCGATTTCATCAAGGAACTCGGAATCGACTTCTGGAAGGCGGCGCAGGAAGCCAAGGCAAATAACAAGGAGACGGCATACAAGAAAAACGCGATGCTGACCGCCACTGCGTACAAATTTTTCGCGGACATGGTGGCGTCGGGCAAAATCCCGGTCAAAAATCTGACCGGTACGCTGTCTATTTACGGCCAGGCGCTGCAAGCTACCGACCATGAAGAAGAAGCGGAAAAGGTTTATCAGGAGGTCGTGAAGGCCGACCCCGCATCGCCCGATGCGAACGCCGGACTCGCCCGTATCGCGCAAGCCAAGAAGGACTGGAAGGACGCGGTGACGCTGTGGACCACCGTCGAGAGCACGGCGGCCGAGTCCGACATCCTGTGGTACGAGGCGAAATACAACATCGCGGCTATCTACAACGAGCAAGGCAATACCCAGGGCGCATGCAGCAAGCTGGCGCAGACCCGCGCCGAACATCCCACCCTGGGCTCGCCCGAGATGAAGACTTCGTGGGACGCGCTGCAGCGCAAGATATGCCTGGATAACCGGAAGTAGCGCGGCGATGCTCAAAAAGATTCATCACGTCGGCGTCGTCGTGCCGAGTCTCGACGCGGGCTTGAGATTCTGGCGCGACACGCTCGGCCTGCATTTCACCACGAGCGCCACGATTGAAGAGCAGGGCGTCCGGGCCGCGTTGCTCAAAGCCGGCGAGAGCGAGATCGAACTGCTCGAACCGCTCAACGCCGGCAATGCCGTGGGCAAGTTCCTCGCGCGCCACGGCGGCGGCTTGCATCACGTATGCTTCGAGACCGACGACGTCGCCCGTGAGCTCGAAGCCGCGCGCGGCAAAGGAATCCAGCTAATCGATCAGAAGCCGCGTCGCGGCCTGGCGGGAATGATCTGCTTCCTGCATCCCAAGGCCACCCGCGGCGTCCTGGTTGAATACGCCCAGCCACCCGGCGAGTAGAGAAAGAGATGCCCATTTACGAATACCGATGCGCCAAGTGCGACCACTCGTTCGAGGCGCTCGTGCGCCCCGGTGACGGCGGCGCGCAGTGCCCGCTCTGTCACGGCTCGAAGCTGAAGCGCGAGATGTCGACCTTCGCGGCGCGCGGCAGCAATGGCGACGGCGCCGCCGCGGCCGCGTACGCGATGGCCAATTCCGGCGCGGCGAGCGGCGGTGGATGCGGTGGTGGCGGATGCGGCGGGGGTGGATGCGGCTGCCACTAGCGCCGCGCTCGCTCGCTTCAGCTCTCTTTGCGCGCTTCGAATTCCTTTTTTGCCGACGCCAGCAATTCGGGCTGCGCGAGCAAATCGTACGCGGTCATCGCCATCGCCTTCGCCACCCGAATCATCGCATCGTAGCCGCGCTCTGAGTCTGCGTGCGCGACGAACGCGTCTTCGTGGCAATTGCCCTCGCCGTGACGCGAGATCGCGAACGACGGATGAATCGCCGGCATCACATGACTGACGTCGCCCATGTCGGTGCTGCCGGTGGGCGTGCCTGCCGGGGCTTCGATAGATTTTGCGCCGAGCGCCTCGCTATGCGCGGCGTAACGATGCGCCATGCTGAGATTGTTGATCATATTCTTGTAACCGCCTTCGACAACATGCTCGACGCGCGTTCCGGTCGCCATCGCGGCGCCCTCGGCGCATCTGATCACCCGCGCGCCGATTTCATTGGCGTAGCGGCTGGTCCTGGCGCGCGCCAAAAACAGGCACTCGGTGCGCTCCGGGATGATATTAACCGCGCGGCCGCCGTCGGTGATGATGCCGTGGATGCGCGAGCCGTCGCGCAGGTGCAGTCGCATCGCATCGACGCTCTGAAAGGTCTGGATCACTGCGGCCAACGCGCTCGAGCCGTCCCATGGCGCCATGGCCGCGTGCGCGCCGCGACCATGAAAAGTCAGCTTGAGATGGAGCGTGGCGAGCGCGGGCATCGTGCAGAATTCGGCGTCGGTGGGATGCGCCATCATGGCCGCATCGACGCCCCGCAACGCGCCGTTATTGATCAGGATTATCTTTCCACCGCCGCCTTCCTCGGCCGGGGTGCCGAGAAAAACGACTCGTCCCGGCAGTTGGCTCGCGATGCTCTTCAAACCCGCGACGGCGCTGAGCGCGGCGCCGGCGATCAGGTTGTGGCCGCATGAATGGCCATTGGGCAGGGCGTCGTATTCGGCGAGGATTGCGACCGTGGGACCGCTGGCGCCGAACTCGGCGCGAAACGCGGTCTTGAGTCCGCCGGCCTCGCGCTCGACCTCGAGACCCAATTCGGTGGCGGCTTTGGTCAGCAGGCCGGCGGCGAAATGCTCCTGGAACTTGAGCTCGGGATGCTCGTGGATTTCGTGGCTGAGCGCGACCGCTTTGTCGCGGTAGGTATCGATCGCGCGACAGATTTCAGCGTGAGCGTCCATCGATATGCTCCCGTCGGTGCTGGGTAGCATTGTGAGTAGCACCGAGCGTGCAAATTATCCAAACTCCGCCGCGGTCCGGAAGCCTCTCCCAATTCTATAGAGCCCGTTTCGGAAACATTTCGCGTTGCTTCGCGGGCTGTCCCTCAGTCGCCGGCAGTAGCGCTGCGATTGCATCCGCAGGCACGTTCGCGAGCTCCTTCGGCTCCATCTTGTAGAGCCCGCCTCCATAGACCCGGCCCTCTCCGAGAAGGGTCGCAGACGGGATCGAATCCAGGAACTCCCAAATTTGGCGCGCTAGTTGCGGAGCGCCCTCAAGCGCTTTCGCCAGTGCCGGAATTGGGTAGAGCATCAGATACACATTTGCCGCTGTCGCCTGCGAACGATTGAGAATGAAACGAAAAGGCTTTTCTCGCTTGGCGAGGCCCCGCCCCATGTAGGTACAAACGAAGGGCGCTGGCGGACGGGTTTCCTGCGAATACCAGGGATTTCGACGGCTGCACAAATAAGTATCGGACACCTTTGGCTTGCCCGTTTTCAGATATGCCCAGAGCTTCGGGAATCGCCCGCGCACCTTATCTTCCGGCAGCCGACAATCGAGGATGAACTGTTGCCGTTCAATCCGAGGCGCTCCGTCTGCTTCGGCTTCGATTACGTCTGAAGGAAGATGACGCGGCCCCGGCAAGATCGGCTTGAAAAATTCAAGTGGCAGCCCGTGCTCTTCGATCTCTGCGCGCGACAAAATGAAAAATCTGTTATGGCCAGTGGCGAGGCCACGCTTTATAGAGAAGAAGTCCGCGAGCCGAAGTCCTTCGCCAGTGTCCTTCATTCCGGCCGTCGCCAAACCCGTCCATTTGCGCTGATTTTGCAGAGCCGAGGCAGGCACAAGCCGCGAATGAGTCGGCCGCGAGAGCGTCCCCCCATAACTCAATGCCACTTGGTGCCCGGATTCCGCACGCCGTTTGCGAAACCAGACCACCGCCGAAGACACAAGCGCATCTCCGAATTGCAGATCGCTTGGGTCGAACCGATGAATGCGCAGCAACTCAACTTTATTGAGCAGGTAGCGCTTCACTGGCCCGCCATAGTTAACGTCCATGAATTCGCTGGGGATCAACCATCCTGCAATTCCGTCATCTGCCAGCCACGCATGTGCCAACCCGAGGAAATAACAATACAGCCCGGCCAGGCCTGCCATGCGGACGCCGGATGCGGCAGTCGTAGCGGCCTGCAGCCGTCCCTTTTCATCCGCTCCCATGTGATGATGCCGGACATAGGGCGGATTACAGACAATGAGGTTGAAGCGTTCCGCTGGGATGGGCGGTTTCATCGCCGTAAAGTCGTCAAGTTCGATTTTGAGACCGCGATCGAGCCAGAGTTCGCGCGCGGGATTGCCATAATGAGGATCAATTTCGACCCCTACCGCGGCCTTTAGCCGCTCCGCCGCGAAGTGGCGCAGCAGCGCCGTGTAGAAAGAGCCGGTGCCGATTGCGGGATCTAGGAACCGCACTGGCGCGTCCTCCGGCACCAGCGTGCGCGCGTGCGCCAGCAAATCAGAAGCAAGAAGCGTCGGTGTCGCGAACTGGCCCAGCCGGTTGCGCTCCTTCTGTGTCTTGCGACCGTCTAGCTCGTCCTGGAGGGCAACCCGGCGTGCTTCTATTGCCGACAGCGCATCCATTCCTACAACCCGAACTTGGCGAGTTCATCGATCCGATGTTCCCACACCCAATCAATGCCTTCAGCCGCCTCGTATCCAAGATAGCCGCTATCGAAGTATCCGCACAGAAACAGGATGAAGCGAACCTTCGCGCCATAGGCGACACGCAGCTGACTCACTTTGGCGGCCTCTTCCTTGCGGCGCTTGTTCACGTTGGTGAAGTCGCCTGCCGATTTCGCCTCGATGAGCAAGGGCAGTTCGCCGGCTCCGGCCCTTTTGGCATGACAACGGTGTCGATCGGAATGTTGATCGTCGGCGCAGGACCTTCACGCTTAACCGGCACGTTCAGACGGAAGCCGAACGTGCCAGGCGGCATAGCGTCGAATTTAGTTTTCGGTGGGAGAGCACTATAGCCGCGCGCTTGTAGCCAAGCCCCTATTGCCGCAAGCTGACGCTTCTCCTGGGCATTGCGGATAATTGGATTTGCGATAGATCCGCACAGACGATCAGCGACGATGGTAGCGGCGCGGTGCATCTCAGGCTCCGTCGCGGCCGCTCTGCGGCCGCGCCATACAAAAATATCCGGATCGGCCATCCGCTCAACGATGGCGCCAATCTTATTGAGATCCTTTTCAAGCGATGCTGCATTCATGCGCAACGGGATCGTTCCTTTCTCCATGCAGCCGACTAGATTGCGCGATACGCCTGCGAGGCCGATCAACCTGTCGACCGCCAGCGGCGGGCAGGTAGCCATACGCAACGTAGGCAGGACGCTTGGCTCCAGCTTCAATACAGCCGCACTCACAACCGTTAGATTTTTAGTTTTAATGAGGGTCGACTCGACGTCCTTGGTCGTCTTGATGCGTGTTTCGCGATAGGCGGCGGGCGCGAACTTCAGAAACCAATCGTTGTACATATCGACCGACTGAAGAATATCAGCCTTCCAGCGGTCTGGCTTGGTCCTGTTGACACCTCGATTTTGACTGTCAGAAGGCATTCTTGCGCGACCTCTTGTGACCCAAAGTTGACCGGTCTGCGGCGCCAAGGCCGATCGTAGATCACACTTGGCATCCGGGATAGAGGGTCGCAAGCAAGAAGCCTGTATTAACGCAGGTGTTGAAACGCTTGAAACCGAAACCGACAGGCAACGATTGTCCTTTAACAACCGGCTACGGGCGGACGCGGGTCAGCGGCTGCGTCAGCATTTCCGGCACCGGCTCGCCCTTCTCGACTTTGTGCTGCGCGTAGTCCTGCATCGCGGTTACGATTCCTGCCACCGTCTTGCCGAACATCAGATCGCGATTCTCGCGCGCCCAGTCGTTGGAGTATTTGATCTGATGCGCGACCTGACCCTGGAACTGCGGCGCGACGTAACGCGCGAACAGCTCGTAGGAGCGAAGCGTCTTTTCGCGCGTGGTCCATTCGTGCGCGAGTCCCAGGATGCCGCCGAAGCCGCCGGTTGCCTGCTGCAGTTCCTTGATCTTCGCGATCGCATCGTCGGGCGTTCCAATGATCGCGCCGCCGCGCCCAATCATCCGATCGATCGTCAGCTCCTCGGCCGGCTGATTCGGATATTCCTCGAACTGGAGACGCGCACCGAGCGTGTCGATAAAGTAGTCGCGAATCCACGAGTTGGCGCCGTCGCGAATATCGTCCATCGCCTCCTGTCGCGTCTCGGCGAGGTGAATCGGGAAGACCATCCGCCAATTCCTGCGGTCAACAGTCTTGCCATTTTCAGCCGCCGACTCTTCCGCCATCGCCCAGCGCTTCATCAGATCGTCCAGACCGCGCGGCGCGTACGAGGCGACCGACAGCACGCCGCAGCCGAGCTGTCCCGCCGCCACCATCCCCGACGGCGACACCGTGCTCGCGACGAAGATCGGCAAGTGCGGCTGCTGAAACGGCTTCACCTGCAGGTGCGCATCGACGAGCTTGAAGTACGAGCCGTCGATCGAAATCTTGCCCTCTTCAGTGAACAGGCGAAGGATTGCGCTGACGCCCTCGACCATCCGCTTGCGCTGAGTTGTCGAGTCGATGCCGAGCATGTGCGCGTCGGCGGCCAGCGCGCCCGGACCGCATCCCAGCATCACGCGGCCATGGGTCAGATGATCGAGCAGGGCGAAACGGTTGGCGACGTTGAAGGGGTGATGATACGGGATGCTGACGACGCCGGAGCCGAGCATGATCCGCCGGGTGCGCGTCGCGGCGACCGCCATGAAGATTTCGGGCGACGGGATTATTTCCCATCCCGACGAATGATGCTCGCCGATGAACGCCTCTTCGTAGCCGAGCGCGTCGAGCCACTCGATCAGCTGCAGGTCGCGTTCGAAGCAGAGCGTCGGGTTTTCGCCGACGCGGTGGAACGGGGCGATGAAAATTCCGAACTTCATCATTCCTCCTTGGTCGGGCAGGGTCTAAGCCGGCCGCCCTGGCCCACGGCAGGCTTGTCAGGTTACGACGAAATCAGAACGCGAAATAGGGCTGGTACCGGCTGGATTGCGCGGCCGCCTTGAAACTTTGCCTGCGCGAATTCGTCCAAGAGGTGGAAGCATTGGGAATGCAAGAGCCCGGAAGAACTGACTGGCTTGCCCAACGCAGGAGCAAATAGGATCATTACATATGAACGCGCGCCCCTGCGGCGGAGCGCTGGCATCGCGATGACAACGACAACAATTCCGGGCATAGCAGGCAGCTTGATTTCCGCGGTTACGGCCGCGGTGATGGCGCTGGCGATCGTGATTGGCACAGCCGTGCCCGCCGCGGCGCAGCAGGGATCGTCGATTCCTGCGCCGATGGTGATGCCCGGCGGTCAGGGCAAGGAAACCTCGACGCTCGAGCTGCCGTCGATGCCGGCGAAACAGGGCGGCGACTCGCTCAACATCCCGCCGCAGGTTCCGCAAGCCGGCCAGGAGCTGGTGCTGCCGATGCGCGAGTTGCGCCAGCAGCCGGGTTACGAACAGGTCACGGTGACAGTGACCGAACCGAGCGGCAGCTACATCACCGGGCTGCAAAAGGAAGATTTCAAACTCTACATGGACGGGCAGCAGCGCCCGATAGAATTCTTTCGTCAAGACCTGAACACTCCGGTCTCGGTCGGCATCCTGGTGGACACTTCGGGCAGCATGACGCCCAAAATTCCGCAGGCGCGCGCCGCGATCTCGCAGTTTCTGAACAATCTCAATGACAAGGACGACGTGTTTCTGTTCGCGTTTTCCAGCCACCCGTTCCTGCTCCAGCCGTTTACGACCAATCACGATCTCGTGATGCGCCGCCTCTCATTGCTGCACGCCTACGGGCAGACCGCTTTGTTCGACGCGATCATGCAGGGGTTGCAGATGGTGCAACGAGGCCGCTACGACAAAAAAGCGCTGCTCGTCGTCACCGACGGAATGGACAACACCAGCGCCTCGACGGTGAATGACGTCGTCGCCCAGGCGCGGCGAATGGGCGTGC
>Ga0187880_1002123_pt1 | contig 15556 bp, 15 predicted proteins | sample June2016WEW_19_4_FD_132998 | JGI IMG/M metagenome (GOLD analysis project Ga0187880, IMG submission 132998) | Peatland microbial communities from SPRUCE experiment site at the Marcell Experimental Forest, Minnesota, USA - June2016WEW_19_40 | ecosystem: Environmental > Terrestrial > Soil >...
GTCTACGATCTTCGGGTCCTCGTGATCGGGCGAAAGCTCAAGCGGAGTTCCGTCTTGCCAGCGGCCCACGAATTTCGCCGCAAGCTTTTCCTTACCGCCCGGATACTGCTGCCCTTTCTTGTCGAGATAATCGCGGAACGCGGCTACGTTCTGATGCATCTTGCGATAGACCATGAAAGTGCCATTGCGCGCCAAAAGGTGAGGGATGGGCGCCACCGGAAGCTCGCCGGCTTCATCGGCATACCCCAAGAGAAACTCCCCGGTCGCGAGCGGCTCCCACGTGCCGTCTTTCGCCAGCTTGCCCTGGCCGGGGACGCACTCCCGTTCCGCTCCCTTGAAATCTGGGTTTCCGAATCCGTCCCGGTAGCCGAAATGTTCGTTGGGCGTGGGCTTCGCGCGAAGATAGATCGCGCAAGCGTCCTGCGCTTGAAGCAATCTCGCTCCTTTGGTCTTGTCCATGATCTGGCTCGCGCGGGCACAACTCTCTTCAAGCGCCGGGAGGGATTCCGCATACACCGCCAGCCACGCGTGCACCCGTTCTTCTCGCCACACTGGGTCCCAGTGTTCCGGACCATTCTTACCTGTGTCATAGAGAATGTCGCCGCGCGCCTTCATGCCTTGTTGAAATTCATCCGGAAAGCTGAGCAGCGTCACCAGCGGCAGGTCCAGCTTGACCAGTCCCCTGTATGTGAATGCGATGTTGAGGGTAGTTGACGGCTTCTTGTCCCAGCGTTCACCAGTGGTAATCAAGGGAAGAAGTCCCAGGATAAACTCCTGCGCCTGCTTGCGATCTAACAGCTCCAGCAGCAGGAAACGGGCGTGGGGAAAGCTGTACCCCTTGAGGGCAAAGCCCTGAATGTCGGAGACATCGATCTTGGTGTTGTCGGTCCTAATCATGCGGACGATCCTCGGATGGGGATTTGTCCCCGTGCCCGCCCGGCAGGGGTGGAGGCTCGGCCTCCAGCCGCTTCAGGAAAGCGCCAAATAGCTTCTGAACTTCCTCGGGGGGCCTGCCCTGGTTCCTCTCGATAAAATGGGCTAGATCCGACTGTGTTTGCAGCGCTTTCAGACTCTGTTGCACCGTGCGATCATTCACATCCGCGAAGAAGAATGTAGTCTTGATCTGACACTTCTTCACATAAGCAATGAAGGCATCGACCTTGTCCACGCCGGGGTAGCCGACGCAATGTTGCCAAACCTCATGAACGAACTTCGGCACTTCTGTAGCCATGCGCTTGAGATATGTATCGAGATCACCGTCGAAGTTCGTTTCGAAGATGAGGTAGCGCGACTTCAAGTGTTCCTCACAGGCGGGTCTTCCCACGAAAACTACGTCGTCCAAAACCACTAGACGCGCCAGATAAGTGCTTGATACTTTCGCGAAGGGGCTGGTGTGGTCCTTAGGCAAGTCGCAGAGATACCAGCGGAGTTGGGTCACGTGGTCGATATCGAGCCGCTGATCTTCGATGATCGGCGAGAGGATCGTCAGCCCGTAGACTTGTCCGCTTTCATTTGCCATTACGTTCCTACCGGTGCGATACCCGTTGATCCAAGGTCGGGCTCCACTCTAATCAGAAATTCCAAATAAGCTTTTTCGAACTCTGCCGGCGACAGTGATTGGCTGGTTTTCGCAAAATCGTCCAGCGCATCGCACACGCGTAGCGCAGCCTTCACATCATTCGTGGTTGCCTTGGGATAGCAGTCGTAGTAATAGTCGGTGTCGAATTGCACAAGCCGGATGTAGTCTTTGAAGGGTGTCACCGGCACCGCACCCGGAAACTTTTCGCTCCACCTCCAAATCGCGTTCAATCCTGTGGAAAGAACGGCCGAAAAGGCGTCAATGTATTGGTTCCATGTCCCGTTGAAGTTACTGAAGAAAATCATGTAGTCGTAGTGCAGGTTCTCACGGGGCTGTTCGTCGGAAAGATGAGGAAACTGATTCCGGCGGATGATCACCCAGCGCGCGAAGTGAATAAAAGACAGGTTCTTCAGATTGGCTTGCAGTGGCTTGATCGCACCCAGAATGAAGAAGAGTGCGCGCAGGATGGGAGTCCTCCACACCTTCATTGGCGTGATGGCGTTCATTGCATATGCTTTGCCGTTTATGTTCGTCACAAAGTTGCCGCCATCTTGAATTCAAGCGATATCGACGGCGCCGACTTCCGGATTGCCCGATTCCGGCTCGGCGAACTGAACAGAACGTTAGGGAATAGCCGACGGTTCTGCGTTCCATCGACCGCTTGCTGCTGAGGATCGTGTGGCCGTTTTTTCGGACTGAAGATCGAAATAATCAATAACATTGTTGATCATCGCGGTCGCAACCTCCGTGTGAATTCGCGTCGGTAGGTACCGACTATAACGCGATCACCCATCCCTGAAAACTCGGTTTCCGGGATACCAGCGCACCATGAAGCCCGCCCTCTATACACATTCCCCGTATCGTGAGCGCGGTCTTTTTCATGGCCGCCGACAATCACCGCGTCTCCATATTCAGGACCCGGGATCTGAAGGAAACGGGCACCCATCGGCTCCTTTCAACGCTCTGTCGTCCATCCCACTGGCTGCGGATAAATGATGACAGTGCCTCCGGCGTCAGCCCTGAGCCAGATCGCCATGAGCCTCACCCAAAGAAGCCGAATTGCCCCCAGCCGAATCCTAGCGACTCGTCGACGTTCAGCTGGCAAGGTTTGCAGCGGCGCAAGACACGCGAAACAGTCTCGACCAGCGCCAGTGTTTGCTTAGGATTCCAGCCCTCTTTGCAACACCTCGCCTTGACACCACCCACATAGCTGGATCTGCCCTAGCCCTCCCATCTTAAGAAATAGTGTTAGAAGGAGGGGCAGCGTTTCACCGTGTCAAACAAAAAGGCCGGGGAAAGTGCAGCGACCCGTAGGGTCGTTGCGATTTAGCTCTACAAACAAACCTTGTCCATATCCATAAGAACGACAGCCCGGTCTTTTTCCCTTCACGCGTTTTTAGACAAAATTCGGTGTTGACTTGGACCGCCACCCGGTCCCTAGAGGCATAGCACCCCGATTCCGCCACGCACCGCGTCCAACTGCCGTTGGCTCCGACGGTAGTGTATGAGCTACATTTTGTGTTCCAGCGTGAAGGGGGACGCTTGGACCTCCATGATGAAGGTCAGCGTGTTGGTCTCATTCATCACCGATGACAAATGACTGCCAAAAGGGACAAGCGGCTGCAATACAGGGAGTACACCGCAAGTGGGGCTGAGGGCACCACGATACAATCTGACTGAAGAGAGTGGGAGGTATGCAGATAGGGCAGCTGTGATTTTCCGATGTGTCTGCACTTTGCTTCTGACAGGCACTCTGCTGTTGACGGACTGCCCCACTCCTTCTACGTAGTCTGAGCGCGGTCCTGCTCTAGGCGGGCACCTGTCGGCGATCGTCGCTGCTAACTCCACAGGAATCATTCTCCCGGTAGAGAGCCCCGGGGTCACGAGATCCGGAAATTATTTGGGCCAGAAGTCGGATTCGAGGACATCATCCATTTGATCTCCGCGAAGCGTGTTTCCGGCCAACTTCCGGTTGGCCGACTACTCACGAACTGGCTTGTTTGCGTCCCAAGATGGAGTGGATTACCTTTCCGTGGTTTGTCCGTCTCAGTATCTATAGAGTGGTAGGATGACACTGCTCCTGCCGGGGCAAGTCTTAGGCGGACGGAGGCCAAAATGGCGACATTGGGATCCGCACAGCTACCTGCGCAAGGTTCCGTCGCGAGCAGTGTTTCGACCGGCCCAGTCATGGTGCTTGCGCCGAGGCACTCTGCCCTCGTCCGCGTGACGCACTGGATAACCACTCTCTGCTTTTTCGCCCTGCTCGTCACCGGCATCGAAATTGTGATCTCGCACCCGCGCTTCTACTGGGGCGAGACGGGCACCGTCTTGACGACCCCGTTGTTTCAACTGCCAATTCCTTCCTCAAGAAAGTTGGTGCCGACGGGTTACGGTTACGTGCTGCCCGACCAGAACGGCTGGAGCCGGGCACTGCACTTTGAAGCTGCCTGGATCGCGGTGCTGACAGGCTTGCTGTATATAATTTCCGGTCTGCTTACACGGCATTTCCGAAAGGACTTGGTCCCCAGCAAGGCCGATCTCTCATGGCGGGCGCTCTTGACCTCCTTTGCAAAACCGTTGCGCTTTGAACGGCCGAGTGCGGCAGAGGCTTCTTCCTACAATGGGCTCCAGCGTCTCACGTACCTGTTTGTGATCTTCGTTCTGTTCCCCCTGGTCATCTGGAGCGGCCTCGCGATGTCCCTCGCCTTTGCTTCCGCCTTGCCCTGGTCCGTCACTTTGTTGGGCGGCCGTCAATCCGCGCGCACGATTCATTTCTTTGTCTCGCTGGCTCTGGTGCTGTTCCTGTTTGTCCACGTCGCAATGGTTTGCCTGGCCGGTTTCTGGAGCCGCACCGGAGCGATGATCACGGGCCGCACAGGCACGCGTAAGGAGCACACATGATCGACCTTTCACGCCGAAAACTCATCGTATCCGGACTCGCAGCGGCCGCAGGCGCATCGGGATTGGCCGTGGCGGCGCACCTCGCGCAGAAGTATGGATTGGTTCCTCCCGATCATGGCGGAATCTACGGCCTCGGCGAAACGCTGACGTATGCCTCGCAGCGGGTGCTGACGAGGCATTCACTGGCGCGCGAATTCCCTCGAAACAAGATTTCGCCGCGTCCATTCCCGAACGAACTCGCGCCCCTCACGGAAGACTTTAAGCGCCTTCAGGCGGGCGGATTCGCAGACTGGCGGCTCTCCATCGATGGCATGGTCCATCAACCTGCGTTGTTCTCGATTGCTGACCTCAAGAGCTACCCGCCTCGCAGCCACATCACCGAACTCGCCTGTGAAGAAGGCTGGTCCTACATCGCCGAGTGGATTGGCGTGCCTCTCTCCCACGTCTTGCATCTTGTCGGGGTCCACCCCCAAGCCAGATACGTCGTGTATGTCTCGATGGAACCCGATACATGGGACAGCATCGACATGGCCGATGCTCTGCATCCGCAGACATTTCTCTGTTACGGCATGAATGGCAGTGATCTTCCAGTAGCCCACGGTGGACCGCTTCGCATGCGGCTCCCTCGGCAAGTCGGCTACAAGAACATAAAATTCATCACTCGCCTGACGGTCACAGACAGTCTGAAAGGGTTCGGTAATGGCTGCGGCGCTGTGGCTTGCGAGTATGGCTACGCCTGGTACGCCGGCATCTGACACGCCCTGGACTGTCGAGGCTCGAGAAGACCTAGATCGTCGGCAAACTGGAAATCAGGGACTGCTCGCTTATGCAGCACCCGGATCACGGGCAAACCGGAAGCAATCCGTTTTCAGAAAGACAATCTTCACTTGAATGTTGAACCCCTCCACCGGCCAGAAGTCGGCTTGTGGGAAGTTTCACCAGATTGATACTGGAAACACGCCTGTAGTAAGGGACGCTGTCTCGAAGGTAGCCAAAAGTCAAGGGCGGTTTCGCCTCATGATCGGTTTGTGATCGTATTGCATTCGCTGGGTGGAGTCTTTGAAACCGGACTGCGTGTCTGGCCTCCAGAGAAAGAGGCCCGAAAGCTAGCCTGAGGAGTTGAGAGCAAGACTTTCTCTGGTCCGGTTTGAAAAAAGGAACTGCAGAATTACGGCGATTTCCCGTAACCTCCAGAGCAATCCGAGCGGATTTCTCTGCACATCAGACTTGTTGGTAGCGCTACCGGGAATCGAACCCGGGTTTGAAGATTGAGAATCTTCCGTCCTAACCCCTAGACGATAGCGCCATCAATGACTTACACGTACCCCGGGCTGGCGTTTACTCCGCCTCTTGTCGGGCACTTTGATAATACGACCCACGCCGCAGGCCGCGCAAGCGCGGCTGGAATCCTAGTGCGTACAGAAACCGGTGCGCATATTGCAGCACTTCTGCGCGCGAATAGATTAAGCTGTTCGTGTTCTCTGGAGAATCTGTGAACATCTTTCACATCGTTGGAGCTCGCCCTAACTTCATGAAAGTCGCTCCTGTCCTGAATGCCCTGAAGGACCGCGACAACGTGGTGCAGACCCTCATCCATACCGGGCAGCACTACGACGTAAATATGTCCGACGTGTTTTTTCAGCAACTGGGAATACCCTCCCCCGATGTGAACCTGGCGGTCGGTTCAGGCACGCATGCCAGGCAAACGGCTGAAATCATGATCCGTCTGGAGCCGGTCGTGCTCGAGCGCCAGCCGGACATTGTCCTCGTGTATGGAGATGTGAACTCAACCGTTGCCACCGTACTGGTCTGTGCCAAGCTGGGCGTTCGAGTCGGACACGTCGAAGCTGGATTGCGTTCGTTCGATCGAACCATGCCGGAGGAGATCAACCGCCTGGTGACCGATCAGCTTGCCGACCTGCTGTTCACGCCCTCGGAGGATGGAGATGAGAATCTTCGGCGAGAAGGAATTGCCCCGGAGAAGATCTTCCGCGTCGGCAACGTGATGATCGACTCGCTCGTGCGCTTGCTGCCGTTGGCGCAGAAGGCCAGTCCGAATGGCCTGCCGGAGCGGTATGCCTTGGTCACGCTGCACCGGCCGGCGAATGTCGATGATAGCGCGACGCTAAAGGGGATCCTGGAGTCGCTGCTGGAGGTGAACCGGGATTTGGCGGTGGTTTTTCCAGCCCATCCACGGACCCGCAAACGAATTGCTGATTTTGGATTGAATGCCGGACAACTGCGCGTGCTCGACCCTCTGCCCTATGTTGATTTTCTGGGATTGCAATCGCGCGCGACCGTCGTGATTACGGATTCGGGTGGCATTCAGGAAGAGACCACCTACCTAGGCGTTCCTTGTCTCACGGTGCGCGAGAATACGGAGCGCCCGATTACGGTTTCCATGGGGACTAATGTATTAGTGGGCCGCGATCGGGAGAAGCTGCGCACGGAATTATCGCGAGTGCTTGGTGGGAAAGCGAAAAAAGGAGCTGTGCCGCCGCTTTGGGACGGACACGCCGGGGAACGCATTGCCGATGTTCTGGTCGGGCAACTTTCGCGCGGGCAAGGCGGTCAGCTGAAATAGTCAACGCAATCGTTGGCGGCCGATCGGTGACAAGCGATGAGGCAATCGGTCCTCGGTCTTCGGTCCTCGGTCATCGGCAACCATGAGAACCATTTCATTCCGGATTCTGCTGACGCTATGTGCTCTGCTTTGCGTCGCCCTCGCAGGCTGTCACAAGGCGAAGCCCCACAGCGTCACGCTCACGTGGCGATCACCCCCCGTAACTCCCGGCGTCCAGATTGTCGGCTACAACGTGTATCGGACTACCGCCCCGAGCAGGCAATTCGTAAGAATCGCTTCCCGAGTTCCAGGCCCACCTTATGAAGATCGCCTGGTGCTCAGCGGCCGTACCTATTTTTATGTTGTGACGTCTGTGGATCAAGGCGGCCGGGAGAGCAGGTTCTCCGACGAAGCACGAGCCGCGATTCCCTGAGATGGCTAATTCGGAATGACGGCTGTTGCCTGATTCGAGTATCCGCTCTGCTGCGATTCGGCATTCTCGGCCGTGACCACGTAATAGTAGGTCGTGCCAGAGACGACCGTGCTGTCGGTGTAGGCGGTCGAACTGTCGAGTGAGGAGTTGATCATGGTGTACGGACCACCCGACACGGTGCTGCGGTAGATGTTGTAGCCGACTGCGCTCTCGGAGGCGTTCCAGGTGAGGTCCACGGTGTGCTGAGTTTGCGCGATTCCCGTACCGGTCAACGACTGCACGGTCGGCGAATTCGATGCGTTGCTCGAGAATGACAAAGACGCGGAAGTGGCGCCACTCGACTGCGGTGTGAAAGTGACGGTGAAAGGAGCGAACTGACCGGCAGGGATGGTTACCGGAAACGAAATTCCGGAGAGCACAAACTCACCGTTGTTAAGAGTTGCCAATGTGACCGTGACCGACGCGCCGCTGGCGATCAGGCTACCGTTGAGCGACGAACTCGTTCCATCGACCACGTTGCCAAAGTTGAGACTGGCGGGAGAGACTGCCAACGTTCCCGCAGCCGTTCCCGTCCCCGAAAGAGCGATATTGAGCGGCGAGTTGGAGGCGTTCGACACCACCGACAGGCTTCCGCTCGCCGTACCGGCACTGGTCGGCGTAAAGGTCGCAGAAAACGTTATGCCTTGATTTGGAGTGAGCGTGAGCGGTAAGTTCAATCCACTGATTGAGAACATCGCCCCGGTCAAGTTTGCTGCCGAGATGGTGACAGCCGATCCGCCCGTATTGGTCAAGGTTTCCGAGAGACTGCTGTTGCTGCCGACCTGAACGCTGCCGAACGCCAGATTGGCGGGATTAGGGGAGAGTGTTCCTTGAGAGACTGCAACTCCCGTGCCAGAGAGATTCAGCACTACCGAGCTGTTTACCTGCTCTGAGGTGGTGGAAAAGGTCACGCTTCCGGTGTAATTTCCGCTTCCAGGGGGCGCGAACGTCACTGTCGCCGGAGTCGTGTCTCCGGGCTGCAACGTAAGCGGCAGGTTGAGGTTGCTCAGTGCAAAGCCCGCACCGCTCAGCGTTGCCTGGTTGACACTGAGAGTGCTGCCGCCGCTGTTCGAAAGAGTCACGGTGGTGTTCTGACTGGACCCAACGGCCACGTTGCCGAAAGCAATCTGCGGCGGATTCAGCGAAAGCGTACCGGCCGCGACCGCATTGCCGGAGGCGACCAGCGAAACAATGGTCTGCGCATTCTGACTTTCGAAAGCAATCGTGACGGATGGATCGCCGGGAGCGGCAGGTTGGAACGTGACATTAAAGGGAGTGTTTTGTCCCGCAGCCAGCACCAATGGCAGCGTGATACCGGTGACTTGGAAGCCGGAGCCCAATCCTGCAATCGAGCTGACGGTAACCGAAGAAGAGGTATTGTTGGAGATCGTGTCAGCCAGCGTCGCGCTGCTGCCGACGGCCACGTTTCCGAAGCTCAGGCTGCCATTCGCTACGCTGACAGCGCCAGTGGGACCCGGACCCGAACCTCCGGTCAGGCCTCCGCACCCAGCAAGGAGCAGCAGGCTGGCCGCAATTCCGAGGGAGATGGCCAAACGGCGATTCAATCGATACCTGTTCAACGCGACCTCAGTTTTTTGCCGTTGCCGCATGCTAATACAACGGCGGGGGTTTCCTGGTCACCGGATGCCCTAACTATTCAGCCCCGGCATAACCAGTGTCACTGAGGGCGGCCGGACGTCATAGATTGCGAAGGGCCAGCTGGGCGCGGCATCTGGCCAAGATCCGCGCGGCCAAATCCCCCTAGCTTGGCTGCACTGTTGTGCGAAAGGCGCGAAAGCGTGGGAAAGGAGGACAGGCCCAAGCAGGAAAAGAGGACAAACCTATAAGTCATTGCTAATAAAGGGGAACTGGGCGTGCAGGCTAAGAATCCCGAGGCCGCGTTTCCTCGAGTAATGGGGGGAGGTGTACCTCGGTAATTAAAGAATCCAGGGGGAACGGGGAGGACACAGGCGGAAGCCACGCCCCTACAACTCTCTGGCGGACCAGCTTTGCTAGAGCTTCGCGGCGAGCGAGCGAAGCGTCCCGCGAGAGGATGGAACGGTAACTCGATCAGCCTGCGAATCGCTATCGGGGGAGGACGAGTGCCCCCGCCGACGGCGGAACCACGCAGCGGCCCTGCTTTCGGCCTCTGCCAGTTGTTGAGGAGACATTGTCTGGCGGGTGTTTTTCTTGCCGGTCTCGATCCGTTCGAGCATCAAGGTCCCGGTTTTTTCTGCAAGCAGGTACCACATGCACGCGGAAACAGAGGCGGCCTGGAACCCAGGGACTTGTCCCTCTGCATTGTTCTCAACATCCTTGATCTGTGAAAAATGCTCGGCCATGTGGAGTTGCGCCGAGGGGTCACCGGCCTCGGCGGATTCAATAATCGCAGCGAATGCTTTGCTCTCTCCGTTAGCGCCTCGTTGCGGGGACTGCGAGTTGTTCATGGTCAAATAGAGCAACTCGGTGCGACTCGAAACTCCCAGCTTGTCAAAAATGCGGAACAGATAATTCTTGACCGTGTGTGGGCTGAGCTCGAGAGCTGCAGCGATTTCGCGATTGGACATACCCCCGGCCACGTGCTGGATGACCTGGCGTTCGCGCACGGAGAGGAGTTCGATTCCCTGGTGATTGGTAGCGCGGACCATAGGCGAGTTGGCGAGAGCCTCAAGAGCATGATCGAGATCGATGCTACGCGCCCATATCTGACCTTCATGAACGTTCCGAATGCACTTGCAGAGGCTCTCGATTCTCTCTTGCTTGGAAAAAATTCCCCTTGCGCCGGCGCGAAAGCACTCCAGAACATCCTGGGGTTTGGAGGAGTCCAGCAAGATGACGCCCCTGATCTGGGGCCGGAGCGCACGCATCTCCCGCAACACCTGGGTACCGTGTCCGGGCTGGTTGTCCAAATTGTGACTGATCACAACGACGTCGATCGGCACACGAGTGACGGCGGCCAACAGTTCTTCGGAATTCGTGGCCTCAGCTACCACCTGCAGGCCGTGATCGCTGCGCAGAGCATCGGCCAGGAGTTGAGTGTGGATGCGAGTGCTGTCGGCAACGACAATGCTGACAAAGTCCGAGCCCAGTTTCTCATCGGGTGACATCGGGTCTCCTGAAATTGGTTGTACGAAGCGGTGGGGGGCTCAAGCGATTCCGTTCGTAAAAACCGTATAGATACTGAATGTACAGTGGCCTCGGGGGATTGGGGGAATGTAACGCAAGAAAAGCCCGGCCAGACTCTCTTGTACTAGCGAATGTATCACTAAAGTCAGGAGACGGCAAGCAAGGGAATTGCAACCTATGCAAAATGGTGCATTGGTGATCGCGACCCTTGTCCCAGTTTGACAAGTTGCACGACAATGCAAGGGATCGGGCTCCAGCAGCCGTTTCGATTAACCCGGGCAGGACTTCCCGAACAATCATCATGTCAATGAGATACCGACGATCATCTTGTCCGATTGTCGAAATCGAGAGCGAACTAATCGCCCCTCCGAAAGCGTATACCACGGCTGTGCCATAGAATAATGTCTCCAGTCCGTGTACCTTAGTCATGAGAAGATCAGCCCGAGTCCAATAGAGGGACTATGTCCTAAGAAGTTCTACCACTTGCACGCCCTTGCAAGTGACGTTAGTGTTACACCAACTAAGCAACTCCCCCCGCTGATTTTGTATTCCTGATGCTTTCCTCCCCCCGAAGGCGTTGACTTACTCCCCCGTGCGTTTGCAGGCGGACCCATTTCATGGGACCCAGAGGGCGAAGCTATGAGTATTTCCCATCAGATCTACGAGGCGGGCGGCGGACTAAGCCCATGGTTATCGCAGGGAGAACCGCGCTGGTACGCGCTGCACACCAGAGCGCGTCACGAAAAATCGGTCGAGCGGCGGCTGCGCGATCAAGGCATGGAAATGTTCCTGCCAACCACCATGCAAGTACATCGCTGGAGCGATCGCAAGAAAAAGGTGGAAGTGCCGCTATTCAGTTGCTATGTGTTCGTCCGCTGTAGTTTGAGTGCAGAAGACCGGACACGCGTCTACCAGGTGGACGGTGTGCACGGTTTTGTCGGTACTCGCGGGTCGAGCCTGCCGATTCCCGATGAACAAATCGAAAACATACAAAAGGTTCTAACCCAGTCGGCGCCTTGGCGTTCGTACCCCTTTCTAAAGGTGGGGCAGCGGGTGCGGATACGTGGTGGAGCGATGGACGGAGTGGAAGGCGTGTTCTTGTCTGAAAACGGCGACCACAGCCTGATTGTTTCCGTCGATGCGATTCAGCGGTCGATGGCCGTGCGAATTGATGGGTACGACGTCGAGCCGGTCTGAAGAGCAGGTCTCAGGTCTCAGGAAAAGCAACACCGTAGTCGAAAGAAGTCGTTGTAGTTCACTCACCAGTCTCCTCGTCCGCGATTCAAGATTCTTAGCCATTCTAGTCACTCATAGCCATGTATCAGCCAGAAATCGAACAAATCAGAGAAGAGTTGTACTTCATCTCAGCCAGCGCAGCTACGCGCCGGTTGCGTACGCAGGCACAATTGCTCTCGCAGACTGAGGTGCCGGTGCTGATTACCGGAGAAGCTGGCAGCGGGAAGGCGACCGCGGCCCAGCTAATCCATTCCCTGTCGATTCGTTCCAGCTTCCCGTTCATGCGGGTGCAGTGCGCGGTGCTCACTTCCGACCTGCTGGAGAATGAATTATTCGGTTACGAACACGCTTCTGCCGATGGGCGCCCGGAATCGACGCTAGGAAAGTTCGAGCAATGTGCCAAGGGAACGATCCTGCTGGATGAATTCGATGCCATGCCGGACGCCGTACAGCGCCGTCTTTTGAACGTGCTGGAAACGGGAGAATTTGTCCGGTGCGGCGGCCAGAACCCGATCCGGGCCGATGTGCGCATCATCGCGGCCACAAGCGGCGACCTGGAGCTGGCCGCTACCGAGAAGAGAATTCAGGAAGAGCTGTTCTACCGCTTGAGCGTTTTCGAGTTGCGTGTACCACCTCTGAGGGAGCGGCACGAAGAGATCCCGCTGCTGCTTGGGCACCTGATGAACCGGCTGACCCGGCGCTATGGCGTGCCAGCACCGCACTTTTCCAGCACGTTGCTGGATGCATGCCAGCAGTATGCGTGGCCCGGCAACCTGCGCGAACTGGAGAACTTTGCCAAGCGATTCCTGGCGCACGGCGATGAGGCCGCGGCGTTGCATGAATTGCATTCGCGTCCCGATCACGGACTCGTAAGTAAAGGTGAGAATGGGAACGGAAATGGAAACGGACACGCGAAACCCAGCGTTCACGTCTCGAATACGCACCCAGCGGAAGAAAAATCGTCTCTGAAGTTGCTGGTAAGAAACGCAAAAGGGGAAACGGAGCGCAGCGCGATTGCCCAGGCACTCGAACAGACGCACTGGAATCGAAAGGCGGCGGCTCGTTCACTGAATATCAGCTATCGTGCGCTGCTTTACAAGATCCAGGAGTACCACCTGGTGCCCCCCGTAGACTCTTCACGACTTTTCGCTGCCGATGGTTTGCGGCAAGTGAAATAGCGTTGCCATGGAAACAGTTGCGATTGAACTCGGTAGTATTGAACAGATACGATTGAAGCGGTGTATAGCTGAGAGGCATTGCTTATGACGCAACCCTTCGCGGCCCATCGAATCATGCAGGCCCTGGCGCTTCTGGTCGTGGGTTCCATCGGAGCGTTCGCACAATCCGATTCCGCATCGCACCCGCCCGCCGCTGCGACCGATAAGCAGGCAGCCGGTAAAGCGGCCGAGAAGTCCGGTGAAGGATCGCGAGCCGCGCATTCGGATAGTTCCTACGTGATTGGCGCCAATGATGTCCTGGCAGTCAATGTGTGGAAAGAACCAGATATCTCGCGTTCCGTTCCCGTGCGCTCCGATGGAAAGATTTCTCTGCCGTTAGTCGGCGAGTTGCAGGCCAGTGGTCAGACTCCCCAGCAGCTGGAGCAAGAAATCACAAAGCGCCTGCAGAACTATATCTCCGAGCCGGAAGTCACGGTCATCGTTACCGATAGCAAGAGCCAAAAGGTGAATATCCTGGGGATGGTGTCGCGCCCCGGAGCTTATTTATTGACGAGTTCGACCACGGTCCTCGATGCGGTTGCGATGGCCGGCGGTTTCAAAGACTTTGCCAAGCAGAAATCCATTTATGTTCTTCGACAAGCTCCGGACGGAACGCAGCAGCGAATCCCGTTCAACTACAAAGATGTGATCAAGGGCAAGAATCCGGAGCAAAATATTCGCTTGCAAGCTGGCGATACCGTGGTGGTTCCGTAGTGGCGATGATGAGTATTCGACGCTGCTTGATTCTCGGATGGCTGGTGGCTGGGTTGCAAGTTCTCTCGGCAGAGCAGAATCCGCCCGCGCAGAACCCACCGTCCCAGAGTTCCAGCAATGGTTCCGGCAACAGTGACGAAAGCGCCAGAACGGCTCCGGCGGCCGCACTTTCGGGCTTAGCGGGGATGCAGGGGCACGGTGACACCGGAGACACCAGCAGTAATTTGCCCCCCATACCAGCGTTGCTTGGTGGAATCGGGATTTCTCCTGCATTTCTTTCGGAGATGGAAGAATCGAATTACCTCCGAGGCGGGGTGAATTTGGGCGGCGTTTACGATTCGAACCCGCTGCTGGCTTCGAGCGGGGCGGAAAGCAATACGAGCGAGTCGATCTTCCCCAACATTAGGATCGATGAAACCTCTTCTCGAATGCGCTGGACGCTGGGATACGCTGGCGGCCTCACGGTGAATCAGAAGTTCACGAGCGAGAATGAGGGATCGCATAATCTGAATTTCGACTCGCAATACCGGCTGAGCCCGCATGTGAATTTGCGGGTGGCCGAAAACTTTTCCATGACCACCGGATTGTTCGACGCAGGCAATGGCGCCGACGTCGTCGCGGGCTCGGGCGGACCGAATGCCAGTCTGATTACGCCCCTGGCCACGCAAAAATCTGATGTGACGACCGTCGAGACGAACTATCACTCTGCCTTGAATGATTTGATTGGGGCTAGTGGATCATTCTTTGATTCGCACTTCAGCAATGTCGCCGCGGGAGCGCAGTTGGCGAACACCCAAACCGCCTCGGGGTCTGCATTCTGGCTGCACCAGCTTTTTCATGGAGACTGGGGCGGCGTAAGTTACCGTTTCCAGCGCATCACTTTTAATCCTGGCGGCGGTGAGACTCAAGTTCATAGTTTCCTCGCGGTGGACACAGTGAACCTTTCCAACCGATTCACGCTGACTGGTTTCATCGGTCCCCAATACGTGGACAACCAGGGGTTGGTCCTGGGTGCGCTGCAGTCGACGCAATCGAATGAATGGTCCGTTGCCGGTGGAGTGGAGGGCGGCTGGAAGAATCAACACAACAGCTTGTCCGCTGGGTACTCACGAACCATCATCGACGGCGGCGGCCTTTTGGGTGCGGTGCGTTTGCAGACGGTTCACGGCAGCTTCCGGCGCCAACTGACTCCAGGGTGGGCGGCCGCCCTCACCGCGAGTTACGGAACGAACCAGTCGCTGATCGTGCCCTTCGCGACCAGCGCGAGTTCAATCAATTTAACTTCGGCAGGCATCCTGCTGGAACGTAACGTAGGGAAAAGCCTCGGGCTGCGGATGGGTTACTCGCATGATTTTCAAGAGCAGTTTGGACTGCCCGCCCCAACCGCAACGCAGAATGCGAACCGGAATCGGGTTTTCGTAACGCTGTCGTACCAGTGGGCCAAACCTTTAGGAATGTAGGCATGGAAGAAGAACTGCAAGAATCAGGCGAGCCCATAGATTTTGCCCAGATCAAGGGAATCGTCCGCCGGCGCCGGTGGCAATTTCTGGTGCCTTTTTTCTGCGGCTGGGTGCTGGTGTGGGGAGCGAGTTGGCTGATCCCTTCGACCTATCGGTCGGGAACGCTGATTCTGGTCGAGCAGCCCTCCGTGCCTGAGAAATATGTTGAGTCGAACATCGAAAGCGACATTCAGCACCAGCTGGACAGCATTACGCAGCAAATCCTTAGCCGCACCCGCCTGCTCCGCA
>Ga0187880_1002131_pt1 | contig 15522 bp, 16 predicted proteins | sample June2016WEW_19_4_FD_132998 | JGI IMG/M metagenome (GOLD analysis project Ga0187880, IMG submission 132998) | Peatland microbial communities from SPRUCE experiment site at the Marcell Experimental Forest, Minnesota, USA - June2016WEW_19_40 | ecosystem: Environmental > Terrestrial > Soil >...
GAGCCCTTTGCCTGAGGCGATTCCAAGGCGTCCTGCTGCGTCCTGTATTATGAAGAGCGGAAAAATGAGGACTATGAGTATGAAGATCATTCTGTACCCCCAAGCTGCGCCTGCTTGGAGTCCCGTGATGATGGAGGCGACGTCTACGTCAGCTATCATTACGATCCATGCTGGTCCGAAGTTTTTTAGCCAATCGCTGACTTTTTGATTCATCTCTCTTATCTCACTTAGGCTAACCTAAGTCTATCGCTGGAATAAAAACATTTAGGCTCACCTAACTTGTTCCGCTTCAACAAAACACAGCAAATATCCTAGTCAAAACTTATATCACAATCAAGATTACTCTACCTATTGATGCTAATGTGCATCTCAGAAAGCGTCGAAGAATACTTAGAAACACTCTGGAAATCAGAAGAGCAAGGAGAAAAAATTACTCACTTGACTTGGATAGCTGACCATCTGGGCGTAGCCGCTCCAAGCGCTCTGGAAATGCTTAAGAAACTGGAAAAAGAAGGTCTCGTAATCTACAAAGTGCGGCAGGGCATCGAACTTACAAACGAGGGGCGGAAAATAGCAAGGAGAATTGTTCGAGCTCACAGGCTCACTGAAGTTTTGATGAAGGAAACTTTGAAGACTGATGTTCGGGAAGAAACAGTTTGCGGCATGGAGCATCATATGGATGAAGAATTTATGGATGCGCTATGCACGTTGCTGAACCATCCGACAATATGCCCCCATGGACGACCCATCCCCAAAGGCAAATGCTGCCCGTAGAGCTGGTTTTTAGATTGGCGCTTCTAAGCAATTCAGGTTAAAAACTGTTGTAGAGATGCGAATCCTTTTTGTCTTCGTGCATTCCATAAGTTCTCTTTAAGGGAAAATTGTGCCGTTGATCGCGAAGTTTGACCCTTGGCAAAGTGGACTCTGTACTTGCCCGCCCAAGCTTACTTTCAACCCTTACACGGGTTGTGATCACCAATGCATCTATTGCTACGCCTCCAGCTACATCCTAAACTTCCGAGATTGCAGACCTAAAAAAGAGTTGGTAACCATTTTGAAGCGTGAAGCAGCAAAGCTTAATGGCGAAACAATCTCGTTATCAAACTCATCCGACCCATACCCGCGCGAAGAAGTTTCTGAAGGCTTGACTAGACGATGCCTTGAAATCCTTTCCGAGAGCAAATGTAAAATCCAAATCATTACCAAAAGTAATTTGGTGGTAAGAGATGATGATTTGCTTAGGAAAATGCCTTCAACCGTTGCGTTAACTATAACCACCGAAGACGATACCATAGGCAAACTGATGGAGCCGTTTGCTCCTTTGCCCTCCCAGCGTCTTAGAGCAGCACAAGATCTTATCAAGGCTGGGATACCAGTCTCAGTAAGAATAGACCCAATTATACCTATAGTGAACGACCAGCCGCAAGAACTAATCTCTACATTGGCAAAAATCGGCATCAAACACTTAACTTGCTCAACTTACAAGGCTAAACCAGACAATTGGATGCGTTTCGCAAAAGCTATGCCAAAAATCGCAGAAAAAATCAAACACCTCTATTTTCAGCAAGGCGAAAAAGTAGGCGGTAACACGCTTCTACCCAAAGAAATCAGATATAAGATTCTTAAAAATGTCCGAGAAATGGCGCTGGCAGAGGGAATGAAGTTTGGGGTGTGCAGGGAAGGATTAAAGGAGTTAAACACAGCGCCTTGCGATGGGTCGTGGCTTATGCCTAAAGCTAAGGAGGCTTAATCCGTGCAGACCCGTGTGATTATGCTTGTGGATTTCGACTATTTCTATGCGCAATGCGAGGAGCTACGCAACCCAGCTATCAAGGACAAACCCATTGTCGTCGGCGTCTACTCGGGACGCACAGAAAGCAGCGGAGCTGTCAGCACAAGCAACTATGTCGCCAGAAAATACGGCGTCAAATCAGGCATGCCCTTATTTATGGCTAAGCGAAAGCTTGAGGATCTAAACGCGGTTTTTCTGCCGGTTGACCACGAATACTACGACCAAATAAGCGATCGCATAATGCAGATTCTGAAGGGCTACGCGTCAAACCTAGAGCAGGTCAGCGTTGACGAGGCATACCTGGACGTTACGGAGCAAGTCGAGACCAGCTTCGAGAAAGCTAAAGATTACGCGCAGAAAATCAAAGAAAATGTGAAGAGCCAAATCGGGATTTCTTTTTCGGTTGGCGTTGGACCGAACAAGCTTGTGGCGAAGATTGCCTGCGACAGCCAGAAACCCGACGGCTTAACAATCGTGACGCCTGAAGAAGCAAAGAGTTTCCTTGCGCCTTTAGCGGTTGATCGGCTCTTGGGCGTCGGCAAAAAAACCTCGGCGGTTATGGAATCTTTAGGCATCAAAACAGTCGGAGACCTGGCGGCTTTCGATGTGCAGCGGCTCGTAGCAATTTGGGGAAAAATATTGGGTGTGTATTTTCACAATGCAGCCAACGCTATTGACAATGAACCCGTACAGGAGCAAGGTGAAGCGGAATCTATAAGTCGCATCGGTACACTGAAGCAGGATTCACGCGACTTAGAATTTATTTTGCAGAAAACTGACGAGCTAACTGAAGACGTGGAAAAAGATGTTGCAGTGAGGAATCTGAGTTTCAGGCAAGTTGCAATCTATGTTGTGTTGACTGATTTAAGCAGCAAAACCCGGTCAGTAACGCTTGAGCCGGCCAAAGACAAAGAAACCATCAAAAAAAACGTCAGGGACCTTCTTGAAAAATTCTTAGGAGAATCCCCGCTTGAAGTTCGCAGAGTCGGCGTCAAAGTCTCAGGGTTCACCAAGGAACAGCCAAATCAAAAACAGTTAACACATTTTTTTCAAACAGGCTAACCTAAGCAAACTTTTATTGTAAGCGTAACTCTAGGTTTACAGGTTAAATCTTTGAGTTGTGAAAAGCCGAACAAGAAAAGACTGCCGCCTGACCAACAGGCCACTGGACACCTTTTACGTTGGGGCATCGACCACCCAGGCATTACCTCAACTAACCCTCAGTTAAAACTTGAAACATACACTTTAGCCGTAGACGGGGAAGTAGAAAACCCAGTTAAACTGAGTTGGAATGACTTTATGAAGCTGCCTAAAACTGTTTCAGTGAGCGATTTTCACTGCGTCGAGGGATGGAGCGTTCTGGACTGCAAATGGGAAGGCGTAAAAATCAGTGATATCGAAAAAATTGTCAAGCCGAAAGATGTCGCCAAAGCTGTTACTTTTGAATCGGCGGACTCGTACACAACTTCGCTTTTCCGAGAAGAACTCATAGGCAACGATGTGCTACTTGCTTACAAGCTTAACGATGTTGTGCTTGAAGAAGGCTATGGGTTTCCTGTGCGTCTCGTAGTTCCAAGCAAATATGCTTACAAAAGCGCATTGTGGGTGGTCCATTTGCAATTTACACGCGGCAAAGCTTTAGGTTTCTGGGAGCGCCGAGGATATAGCGACAGTGCAGACGTATGGAAAAATGACCGTTTCAGACATTAAAGCACAAGAGTTAGCATAAACAACACTTTGTAGCCGAATTAGTTTCGTTCGATAACTTAAAGAATACAAAATAATCCTTCCAAACGCAGAATAACGTTTATAAGCTGGCTTTAATACCGATGGGGGACATCAAAGAGGTTTAAATTATGACTCAAGAAAACATAGAGGCACAACCCGCCCAAAAACGCGGGCCGCTAACCGACAGTGTCACCGCCGGATGCGCCGTTATTACAGCGCAAAGCAGAAAGCAAAGAATGCCCCTGCGAAAGAGAAAGAAAGAAGCCAAGAAAACACTTTACCTGAACAGAATATAAGCTAAAGCTCTGTGCTTCTTCATAAAGCATTTTTCACGCACTTTAATTCTTTTATACTAGATCACCATCGGCTTAAAGCATTGAGCAGGCTGTAAACTTGGATTACTCTGAAGCAAAACAGGGAAGACTCTTCATTCTCAGACTTTACCAGGGAGAACGAATTCACGAAGTTATAGAAAAATTTGCTTTTGAAAAGCAAATTTCAAGCGCTCTCTGCTTCTTTATAGGCGGTGCAGAAGACAAAAGTAAAGTTGTCGTCGGACCGAAAGACGGTGCCGTTCTTCCTCCTGAACCGATGGTAACCCTGCTTAAAGGTGTCCACGAAGGCTGCGGAGTAGGAACCATTTTCAAAAACGAAGCGGGCAAACCCACACTTCATATGCATGCCAGTTTTGGAAGAAACGACAACGGGGTTACAGGCTGCGTGCGCTTGGGCGTGGATGTTTGGCAAATCGGCGAAGTCGTCATATTGGAACTTGTCGATGCTTTTGCCAGGCGAGCTAAAGATAAGGAAACAGGTTTTGAACTTTTAGACGTTGGATAGAGCTACGTTTGGGTTTGGTTGAAACGCACCAAAAAGAGCCTATTGGGCATTTGCCCGAAGAACGGCTGGTCTGTTGGGACACCGAATCTGCCTGTGCTGTAAATCATCTGGAGAATGTCGGCGTATGTTAAAGTGGTGTTGTAGAACTGGGTGTTAGAACCGTAATCGTAAAGGATTAGGTATTTTACGTTGCGTTGTTCGCACAGGCTTACGAATTGGGTTATGTTGAAGTTGATTGTGTAAGCGTCGACGGGTAAGCTGGGGTATTGCCAAATTTGGTTTGGCGACATGTTTTCAGGCAAATAAAAACGGAACATGTCTTCGTCTAAAAGGTTGAAAGAACAAACAATAACCGCAGACTGGTTCTGGTCTAAATGGTTAGCTAGATAGGCGGTTGTCTCGGCGATTGGGATATTTGTTTGGTCTCGAATCGTCATTTGGTACGCGTTGTCGGCGCTGTATAGAATCGTTGATGCGGCAAGGAAAATGAAAAGCGCCGCTACCAACTTCTTAATTGGCACTCTGCTGGGAGCTATCTGCTTAGGTTGCCACGAACGGATCTTCCCATAAAGAAAGATGAGAAAAGTTGCAGCTGAAATGGCCAAAATCGGAAAAACTGGGTCGACGTAGCGCCATTGTCTGTTTGGAATAATCGTGAAGAAAACGTAGACTGCCAAGAACCATGTTAGAAGGAATACATCTTGTTTTTTTCTCCGATAAGCAAACAGACCCAAGCCAGCTAGGCCTAAAATCATAATGGGTATGGAGATTGGGTGTACCGCTATATCTTGGAATGGCGAAGTTAATTCAATCAAGTAGTAAACGGGAATGAAGAATCGGTTGCTGTATGCGGGGGTATTTTGGGAGCCGTTTTCTAATACAGAAGTTATGGTTTGGAATTTTGTTTGGCCGTCAATTTGGTAAACCAGCAAAAACCATGGGGCTACAATTACAATCGCGATTACAAATATTACCAAGAGTTTGGCTAAACTTATCTTCAGTTTTTTTCTGGACAAAATAAGCACACTAAACGCCATTGCTATCGCTGCTACAGCCATTTGATATTTCGCAAGAATACCTACACCAAAAACTATCCCGCTGAAAACAAGGGCTCTGTAGTTGTTCTTAGTTATCCAAGAATAGAAAAGAAACATTAACGCTGTGAAAAAGAAAATAAGGATCGTTTCAAGCAGCGTCACCCTTGAAACCCAAAAGAAACCCGGAGTTACGCCGAGCAAAATACTCGATAGCAAAGCATTTTTTGGGCCATACATTTTGTTGGATAGCTCGAATACTGCCCAGACGGCGAGCAAAGCAAAGGTAACTGAAACTAGTCTGCCGGCAACGGTGGTTAAGCCGAAGATTTGTATGTACCCTGTTGTGATGAGATCGAAAAGAGGTGGGTAGTACCCGTATGTCGTCAGGTATTGGTGTGGTTGGCCGCGAGATAATAGTAAGGCGCCGAATAAGTGAGGCATTTCATCCCATTGCGGAGACATGTAGCCTAGGCTTAGGGTCAACAGGTAACCGTAGATCACGGCGAAAGCAAGAAAGACCAGTCGCCACTTATTTGCTGTGACTGCAAGTTTTAGTCGTGACGCTGCAGAGATGCCGCTTGAAGGTTGCGTTGAACCAGGCGGGCTTGGTTGTTTTATTGTCAGCCTCTCTCCCTAATGCAACCACTATTTCATACTACGTAAAAAAGCGTTTGTTAAATTAGCCTTTGAGGTTCAAATATTGAAAGCATCATATCCTTATTTACCCAAAAGAGTCTTATGGCAGCAAAATTAAAGGTAATGAAATCAAGCGTGCCTTGAAAAGCCGGCAAGAGCCTAACCATGAAACTGTCTATCGTAATCCCTGCATACAACGAGGAAAAAAGGATCAGACGGACTTTAGAGTGCTTGGTTGACCAGTTCAACGGTTCCTGTGAAATCTTAATCGTATCAGAAAGCAAGGATAAGACCAACGATATTGTAACGGAATTTTCCAGGAATTCGGCGGTTGTCAAACTGCTAGCCTCAAACAACCGTCTCGGGAAAGGGGGCGCTTTCAAAAAAGGGGTTGAAAACTCCCATGGCGAAATTATCATGCTTCTCGACAGCGATCTTCCAGTGCCAGTTTCAGACGTTGAGAAAGTAGCATCTTGCGTGGGCGGAACCGATATCGCTGTAGCCTCACGAGAGGTTGCCGGGACAGAAATTTTGGTTTATCCTCCCCTTGTAAGGGTCTTCGCGGGCAAAGCCTTTTCCCGAATATTCAATGTCCTATTCAACCTCAACGTCAAAGACACTCAATGTGGCTGCAAAGCCTTCAAAAGAGAGGCGCTCCAACATGTCCTCAGCAAGGTCGAGAGTAACGGCTTCGAGTTTGACGCCGAGCTACTTTTTAAATGCAAACGCAATGGGTACACGATCAAAGAGGTTCCTGTGACTTGGAGTTACAAGCCTGATTCAAAGCTTAACCTATTTAGTGACACATTAAAGATGGGGAGGGGTGTTTTCAAGTTATGGCTGAAAACCTACATAGTCACGCAGAAGACTTAGAGCGAATTGAAGAAACCGATTTTTGGAGCAAAGTGAAAGTCAAACTAATCTTGGGTCTGGTTGAAGGCAAAGACGTTTTGGACATCGGCTGCGGCTCAGGACGGCTGTCTAAAACGTTGTTGAACAGGGGCTTTAAGGTAGTCGCAATAGATACTGATTACAAAGCGGTTGAAATTGCAAAAAAGAAAGGAATCACCGCATTTGTATCCGACATTAACGAATGGGCAACCGACGAGAAATTTGACTGCATCGTTCTTGGCGACGTGCTGGAGCATATTGAAGATGACAATTCAGCTATGAGAAAAGTTCATGGCATGCTAAAACCCAACGGTTGCATCGTGGTGAATGTGCCATCGTACCCGTTTTTGTTCGGCAAACACGACGTAGCTTTGGGACATAAACGAAGATACACTGATAACGAGCTTAAAACCAAACTTAAAGCAGCAAGATTCAAAATCGAATATTTCAGACACTGGAATTTACTTGCTTTTCCCATAACAGTATTGACCAATATTTCCAAAAAAGACTATCCTCATGAAACAGTATCCAACATAACGGCATTGTCCAAACTTCTGGAGAAACTCTTGCTGCTGGAATCAAGAGCAAATTACTTGTTTGGGATTTCAATTCTGTGCAAAGTTAGACGGTAGTCGTTAATGGACAGTTTGTATTTGGGCTTTCAAAGAAAAAAGCTATTTTTGTTTGTTGGGCTAATGCAACCATTAGAAGTTCTATCTCCATTTGCTTGAAATGAGGCTGCGATTGCCGTCATTGAACCCAGAACGTTCGGGATTTCTTGTTGTATTTGGGAAATAACAAGTTTCAGGTCTTTCTCGTTGCTTGATTTGACGGCACATATTAAATCTCAGGATCCAAATCCAGCGTCAGCTGACAAAGCTCTGAGAAAACAATGTTAGCAGTAAGTGTCTCTTCCTTTCGAGTGGTATGAGGAGAGTTGAGGTGTTTGGTGCGAGTATTGATTAAAAAGACTTCGAAGGGTACCCTAATTAATCGGTGGCTGCCCTTTTAGTTTGAGGCTTTGGTAGTCGTTGGAAGCAAATTGGAAAACTTTTCATCTTCAAGAACTGAATTGGCTAATCTTTTTTCCGACTACGGGAAATGAGGGCAGAAAATACTTGTATTACTCCGTGGAGTTTACAGATCGAAGCAAGAGTAATGAAAGAGCAAAAGTCTGTTTAGCAGAAATTGTGGACAATCCTGTGTTCGAAAAAAGTTATCCTCATTCTGTCGGTTATTTTAAGGGATCAGTTTATGAAAAAGAGACGTTGGGTTCTTTTTATCTTGAGATTAGAATCATTAAGTGTATTGAGGATTTTTGGAAATTTCTAAACGATTTGGACATCTAAAATTAAAGTACTTGACTTCCATGCTTTGTCGACCTCATAATAAATGAGGTAATGAGGCGCTGGGCGACTTGGAGCCATGATGTGTGCGTTTTTCCCCTGTCAATCTTCTGAAGCGGGATTCATTGAAAATTTTTCGGTTCTCCAAAGAAGGTGGTCAAAATAAATTCCCTTTTGAGTGCCCTTATGGGGGTGAAAAGCTTTTCCACAAGCAATATTCATCATGCCTGTGAAGCTACTGAGGCTATAATTCTTGCCGCTGTGCTCAAATCCATCTTTCCTGTGTTCAAAACCAAATCATAATTCGCTTGATCTTCCCAATCGATGTTGTAAAATCTTCTCAGATATTCAGCCGCTGCTTTGTCATTCTCTTCAACCAGCTTTAGAGCGTCCTCACGACTCAATCCGCCACTCTTCATGAGTCTTTCAACTCTAACCTCAACAGGAGCAATGATCCTCACGTGAATCACGCCTACTTTATTTTTTAATATTGCTTGTCCGCCTCGTCCTACAATAACTGTTTTTCTTCTGCTAGCCAAGTTATTTATGACCACTTGAATCACAGAGAGGCATTCATCTTCGTCAAGGGTCTTACTGATTTGTGCATTGTCTTTCGGGTCAAGGGATGCAGCGACAAGTTTCTTGCGAACTAAAATTCTATCTACGAGACTCGAAACCTTGTAAGTATCTTCAGACAAGTCCGCAATGTTTTCCTCACAAACACCAAGGCTTTTGGCCACACTTACCATCAAACTCTTGTCGAAATATGCATAGCCAAGAATCTTGCTGACATCCAATGCAATTTCGTCTCCCCCGCTGCCCACCTGCCTCGAAATCGTTATGACCGTTGGCATGACCCACGCCACTTGTTCCTCCCCTAATTTATGTTCTAAGATCTTCCTGATTTCCTCATAACTTGGTTCATCATCTGGATTATCGGAAACCCACTTCGAACGCACAATGCCATTTTCATCAAGGATGAAAATTGCCCTTTTAGCAATTGGGTAACAGCCACTTCCCCAGCAACACGCCACAAATTGGCCCTGACGTCCAGCGAAATCAGGAACCTGCAATCCGTACGTTTCGAGGACTTCACGCTTGTAGTCGCTCAGTATGGGAAACGGTAACCTGTTCTTCACGGCAAGAATCTTATTCGAGAAAGGAACGTTTACATCCACTCCAACAATTTGAGCTTTCAAATCAATCAACCGTGCCATCGAATCTCGGAAAATACAGATTTCTTTAGTGCATGTTGAAGTAAACGCTCCAACGAAGAAAACTAACACGACTTTTTGCCCTAAAAACTCTTTTAGGTTTCTGGTTATATTTTCCGCGTCCACAAGGCTGAAATCAGGCGCCTTGTCCCCGACTTTGACCCCATTTGCCATAAAAATCAGTTCTCCCTACATATACGAAGAGATATTCTTGTATAAATGGCTAATGCATAGCTAAGAGTGCAGTTTTCGGAGTCTAACTGCTGATTCTGTGTTATCTGTGTCCCGCCAAATACTTTACAACAAGATTTGAACGTTGTGACTCCCAATTCCATTCAAAAAATAAACAGAAATGCTATTCTGTTTCAGCTGTTCTATGCCCTCTTCTTCCAAGTAAAGAATCAAGCTGAAAAGACCTCGGCTGAAAATTGCCGAAAGAAGCAATTCGAAGTCTGAAAAATATCTAGTAGCCACTGTACGGATGATTTCTGCGCCTGTGAAGAAGTTTAGACTTAACGTTAAGTAAACTGATAAGTAACGAGTGGAGGATGATGCTTGATAAGGATCTTAAGTTTGAATTGAATAAATCGGGTAATTACCAATATGGCGCCAAAAGTGATTACACCTCCGCCGAAAAGATGCTAAACTTTAGGCAGGGAATAAGCGGCCGTTAAACACCTTTATAAAACCTAGCTTCCCTTTATCTATTAACCAACTCAGGTTGCCTGATATGGCTGAAAGCCAAGTGATAAAGAAGCAAGGAACTAGTTTTTTAGCTATTTCAGTAATCGTTATTGTTATTCTAGTGGCTGTAATCGGCGCCCTTGTCGTATTAATTGATCCAAACTTTGTTTTCTCACTATTAGCAGGCAGCTCCGGTTACACGGTTGGGGGCTCAATTTATCAAGTAATTTACGTAGACCTAACCCTTGTCACCGATGTCCTGTATCTCTTCGGCGGCGGCGTGATTGCTTTTGGCGCTCTTTTGGTTATTATTCGGTTTACACAGCAGAAACTTAAGGATCCCTATCAACCGACTTCTTCAACTCGTACCTTATCTGGGTATTTAACTTTGAGCTTAAACTTTTTTATCGGCGCAGAAATTGTTAGAACAGTTGTTGTTGGAGAGTCTGAGATTGGACTTTTGCTTTTGGTCATCGCCAGCAGGGGGCTTTTCAGCTTGATTCTTTATTTGGAAAGACGCTGGCATGGAACAATTGAAAGTGAATAGGCTTTTTCCAAGATAATTGACAGAAACCATGTAGTTTGAAGCTATTAGAGAACTAGCTCGGTGTAGTAATGGGAGAACAAAGAGCTGTACGAAGAGTACATCAACCAATCAACGTTACTTCACTAATTTAGCCACAGATCGTCCTCTGAAAAGCCGCAGAGCCATTGTTTGTTTGCTCAGTTTTTGCCTAGGTAACCTTAAATATGTTCATAATGGCGCTGCTGGATATAACAACTGCAAATTTAACGCTGCCCAAGAGGCAACTTTAATGTTTAAAAGCCAAAAATTATTGGATAAACATGCATACTTATCTTTTAATAATAATCTGTCAACAGGATAGCCATGAAAAATTCTGAATGCACAATTGCAACTAACACAAAAATTGAAAAATGTTTTAGTGTTTACTGATTGTGTGTTGCTCAACTTCGTGTGGGTCAGGTTCGCTTCTGCATGCTGCTGTGTTTTTCGATAAAGTTTCGATTCCCAGAATGTTTTCGCTAGTTGATTTTTGTTACATGCGTTGAACAGGATATGCATGGATCGTAAGCCCGTACTAACATTTCTAATGTTAACTCAATTTCTTTTTGGGGTTTTTCTGCTATCTGTGGGACGAGAGCGTTCATATCTAACTGAATATTGGCGTGATTTTGGTTAGTTGGGATTATGCAGTTGGCTTTCGTGCAGACTCCCTTATCATTGTAGGTGTAATCGTGGAAGAGTATTCCTCTCGGAACTTCTACCGCGCCGACTCCGGTGCCTGCTTTAACTTTGATTTCTGGTTTGTTGTAGTCGGGTTGAGTGTTCAAGCCAGTAGCTTCAAGTTCGTTTATTAGTCGTATTGAATCTTCAACACTGTGAACTACTTCGACAAGTTGCGCTATACTATTCATGAAAGGATTATAGCAAACGGGTGAAAGATTGAATGTTGCAGCTGTCTTTTTAGCCATTGGAGATAATCGATCATGATTGAGGTTAAATCTAGCTAAAGCACCAACCATGTATGAATCACGGACATGTTTCGCCCATTTTGCAGTTGATTGTGGAACAATGTACTCATTGGTGTAAGCAAGGTAGTCTTTCACTGGTGCGCTAGCTGTATCAGATGAGCCGAGTTTCCCGTCGTAAAGCGCGTACTCGTTGGAGTCAGTTAAGGCAATGAATTCTGTTTCTCTTTTGAAATTAGGTAATTTATGCGACAAGCTTTTGAATAATTCCGCTACTGTCTGAAGATTAGGAATAGAATCTTGCAGTTTATCTCTGAGAGCAGCCAACTCTTTCATTGACGGAATTTTTGAAAATCCACCTGGAATTAATCTTTGCGGGTGCGTCGTTCTTCCGCAAATCAAGTTCGACATTTCATTTGCAGTCCTGTGGAGTTTAAGAACAATCTTAACCTCTGCAAGATTAGTCGAGGCGAGAGGAATGACCGAACCAACGCCCATCAAATCTGGAAGAACGAGAAAACCCAAATGTAAAATATGACTCTGTAAATTTTCAGCATGCAATGCTAGCTTTCTAAGTTTCAAATCCTGATCACTGATTGTCACTCCTAAAGCTGATTCTGTGGCTTTCAACGAAGCAAGTGTATGGCCAATTGAGCAAATACCACATATTCGAGAGGTAACATGATGCAGTTCGTACCATGACCTGCCGACAACCATGGCTTCGAAAAATCGTGGTGCTTCTGGAATACTCCATTCACATCTCTCTACGATGCCATCCTTAATTTTTACAGAAATATTTCCATGTCCTTCAACTCTGGTTACATGGTGGACGTTTACTTCAACATTTGAATTTTTCATCTTTTTGCCTCCTGCCAACCGAAATATAACCTAAACTTGTTTATTGCATCATCAACTGTTTGACCATATTTTATTAGAACTTCTTTGTGGGAGTTCTCGTTTGGATTATCAACTAATCCGCGGCAGCCCCAGCAGATTGTGCCTTCATTGACGCAGCATGAGTTGCAGCCGGCCCTAGTTACTGGTCCAACACAATATTGTCCACGTTCAAAAGCGCAGACGTTCTCATTTTTTTTGCATTCAACGCAAACAGGATACGTGGGTGTGTCAGGCTTCTTTCCTAGCAATAGTGATTTTACTACCTGCAAGAAATCTTCTCTATCTATTGGGCAACCGTAAACGTAGGCATCCACTGGAATAACTGCATCTATAGCTCTTGCGGCATAAGAATCAAACAGTCTTGCGTTTTCTCCATAAACTGTTTTCTTTACGGCATCTAAATCTTTGTAATTCTTGAGCGAGTTTATTCCACCGATTGCTGCGCATGATCCTATTGCAACGACGATTTTAGCGTTTTTCCTAATTTGTCTTAATCTATCTTCGTCTTGCAGTCTCGTGCAGGAGCCTTCAACAAAAGCGATATCATAGTTGTCGCTATGTTCTTTCATTACCTCTCTGAAACTTACGACTTCGATTTGGCCGAGCAAAGCTAAAAGATCTTCTTCGAGATTTGCTATTTGCAGTTGGTCTCCTTCGCAGCCTGCAAAATCAAAGAAAGCTGCTTTGGGTTTCATTATAGTGCCTCCGGTACACCTTTAATTTTAGAGTAGTTAAACACTGGGCCGTCTTTACAAACATAGATTTGGTTGATTTGACAGTGTCCACATTTTCCAACTCCACATTTCATTCTCCGCTCCAGAGACATAATTATGTGGTCGTCTGGAACACTTCTCTTTTTCAAGTCTGCGATAACGAACTTGTACATGATTGGCGGTCCGCAAATCACAGCATAAGTCTTTTCGGGATCAATCTTGATTTGAGGAATCAAAGTTGTTATTACTCCTGTGTTGCCTGTCCACGCCTCCGTCTCCGGGCATCTATCAACTGTTGGCATGAAATCTACATCGCTCCTCTTGGATAGCGCAAGAAGTTCATCGGCAAAAAGTAGTTCTTTTGGTTCTTTACAGCCATACAACAGGGTGACTTGACCATAGTCTTTTCGGTTGTCAAGAACATAATTGAAGAATGACCGCAACGGCGCGAGCCCAAGACCACCCGCGACAAACAATAAATCCTTACCTTTCAGGGATTCCGTGTCAAAACCGGTTCCGAATGGTCCTCGAATTCCCACCTTATCGCCTATCTTAAGCGAATGAACTTTTGTTGTTACATTGCCCAATTTGCGAACGCATAGTTCAAATGTCTCTTTCTTAGTAGGCGGCGATGAAATTGAAATTGGAGCTTCACCTATTCCAAACACTGAAAGCTCAACAAATTGTCCTGGCTTGTGGCCTAAAACTAAACCGTCATCTAACTTGATTTCAAACAACGTTTCCATAGCTGTCATAGGCTGTTTTCTTATGATTGTTGCAAGTTTAGGAACATAATCTATGTTGCCTTCGGTTTGAATCTTAATATCCGGTGTCGATACAGTCGTCACTTGCCCATAATTCACGCTTTCATGGTACATATCGTTGAATAGGTTGACGGGACTTGCAATATCGGGAAGGCAGTTTGATGAGCATCTGCCGCAACCAACGCACGAAATGAATCCGAATCGGTCATACAGATATTTGCCTTTTTTAAAGTACCTGTGTCGGTATCTTGTCGGTCTTGTCGCACGGAAGTTTTCACCTGAAGCGACTTTCGCAAAGTCTTCAAGTAAGCATCCATCCCATATTCTCACTCTTTCGCCCTGTTCAAGTGATAAATCAGGGTTGTCTTTGACGTCAAAACAGTAGCATGTTGGACAAACAAGGACGCAGGAGCCGCATGCTAAACACTTCTCCGAATGTTTCTCCCAAAAACTGCTTTCTGTATAAAATTTTGTCAACATTTCCGGAATTAATTCTGTAGGAAAATCCAGTTTTTGTTGGCTCATCATCATTACTTCACGCTTTTTCTGACCGACCAACTGGGTGTCCCTCGCAAGAGCGTCAGTGACGTTTTTGGCATATTTATCCAAAAGCTTTTCACCCTTTTCCGAACCAATGTTGATTACATACCGGTTTCCTACGTCAGTAAGCATTAAATCATAGCCATATTCGACCGTGGCGCTACCCATGTAAGGCGCAAAACACCATTTTGACATTTTTTGAATGTTGACACCGATAATTATTGATGCTTTCCGTTTTTCAAAATAATATGGGTCTGATTTTGTTTCGCTGAAGATTTCATCCATGTGAAGAAGGGCTACTATGTCATATGGGTGAACGCCGACTAGCACCATGGGCTTGATTTCAGACGGGCTCTTCGCAGAAAAACTCTTTCCCACGTTATAAGTAACTAAAGTTTCTCTCTGAGGAAAGAAATACTTCTTCGGAGGAAGAAGAGTAACGTCATAATCCATCCGCAGCTCACTGGCAGATTCTAAAGGCCCAAAAGCGAATTTATCTCCTTTCGCCTTGACACCTACAACGTTCAATGAACCATCTTTTATTAAAGAATTGACAAACTGAGCAAAATTTTCTTTTGATATAACGCGCATCTTTCACGCTTCTCCACTTACATAATGCAAGCTTTTCCTTGCTTTTTCATAGGAAGAAATGTGGTACATTTATTCTTTTCCGCAATAAAGATGAAGAAATCCCATGGAAATACCATATATAAGCATATATACGGTCTATACAACGGTTTTCTAATCCCCCTTACAATTTATGACATTTATTTTGAAAACATCTTAAGGACTGGTTTCCAATGAATTCCTTTAAATTGTAACCCCTAACCTTTTATATTAGTAGACTTCAAAAGGGGCTTCGTTAAGTAAAGATTCCAACAAACTTAAAGGAGGATCAAATGTTTGTCTGACAGAGATAACAGACGTTCATTGCTAGAAAAAGTTTTGA
>Ga0187880_1002140_pt1 | contig 15461 bp, 12 predicted proteins | sample June2016WEW_19_4_FD_132998 | JGI IMG/M metagenome (GOLD analysis project Ga0187880, IMG submission 132998) | Peatland microbial communities from SPRUCE experiment site at the Marcell Experimental Forest, Minnesota, USA - June2016WEW_19_40 | ecosystem: Environmental > Terrestrial > Soil >...
AGACCCTCGACCAACGTCGCCGGCTGCACTACTCAACTGCAGCCTCAACCTCAACCCAGATGGGCCAGATCCTCTCTTAAATCGATTGCTGACTTGTCCAAAAGGTTCTGACGACGTACACCCGACGGCAAGGTCCTCTTGACTGGAGGGCTCAAAAAATTCTCTTCCCCCGCGCTGAACACCGCGGAAGTGTACGACCCCGTGGCCGATACCTTCACCGCCCTCACCGCCAAGATGACGACTGCTCGTAATCAACACGCGGCGACCCTGCTCCCCAACGGCCTCGTCCTCATTACCGGCGGGTCGCCTGATGAAAACGGCGACGGTCTCGACACCGCGGAAGTGTACGACCCCACAGCGAATAAATTCACGGCCCTCACCGCCACGTTGACCACGCCTCGTGGTGGTCGCACTGCCACTCTGCTTCCCAACGGCCAGGTTCTCTTAACCGGCGGGTTTTCTAACGACGGCTCTCTCAACACCGCGGAAGTGTACGACCCCACGGACCAGACCTTCACCGCCCTCGCCACCACGATGACGACAGCTCGTAGTGGTCACACTGCGACCCTGCTCCCGGACGGCCAGGTCCTCTTGACCGGAGGTTCTAGTAACCACACCACTTTTAACTCTGCGGAAGTGTACGACCCCGTGCACAATACCTTCACGGCCCTGACCGCCACGATGACGACTGCTCGTGCTGGTCACACCGCGACCCTGCTCCCCGACAACCAGGTCCTCTTGACCGGTGGGCTTATTTGGGGCACCAGCACCTTCACCGTTCTCAAGACGGCGGAAGTGTACGACCCTGTGGCCAATACCTTCACAGCCCTCAACGCCACGATGACGACTGCTCGCGCTTTCCACAGGGCGGCCCTGCTCCCCAACGATCTGGTCCTCATTACCGGCGGTGGTTATGGCAAATCCACCAGCTCCGTCACCATTCTAGACACCGCGGAAGTGTACGATCCGTAAGAAGGCGAATAGATTGATCGATGGCGGGCGCGCCCACGAAACGGAGAATTGTGCACCATGCCCGCTCCGCTGCCCGACGGGCTGCATCATCAATGCGTTAGGATCTGATTTTCGGTTATGACAGGTCTCCGCTGCGGGCCAGCGCCGCGCGAATGAAACGCGAGCGGACCTGCTCTCGGGCGAGTATTCGCTGCGCCGGCGGCAGCGCGAGGAGCGTGCGGAAGACCGCGTTGAGGAAACCCGCGCCGCGCCCGGCCCCCTCATCGAAGATAAGCTGCGCGAGCCGGCCGCGCTCGATCACCATGCGCAGCGTGCGCTCGAGCGTGTCCTTCGGGACGTAGGGGCGCTCGGGACCGCGCTGCATGCGCATCGCACGCTTGCGGCACGCGTCGGCGCACAGGCCGCATCCGATACAGCGATCTTCGTCGACGAGCGGATGCAGCTCGTTGGTGCGCCGCGCCTGGCTGCGCTCGGGACGCATCGTGATCGCACCGACCGGGCACGCCCGCGCGCATCGCGCGCATCCGGCGCACTTGTGGGGATCGGAGTGCGGCTTGAAACCGCTGGGGTTTACCCCCTGCAGATCATACCGGTTGATCGACTGAAGCTGGGTGCAGCAGCATGCGCAGCAGCTGCAGATGTAGGTCGGCTGCTGTTGAACGTTGTCGGCGATATGGACCAGGCCACGCTCGCGCCCGGCGGCGAGGAGCTCGAGCGCCTCCGAGCGCTCGATGGCGCGGCCGAACTTGCGACGGATGACGAAGTCCGCGCCGCCGTTGAGCGACATGCATATCTCCTGCGGCGCGTCGCAGGCGGTGCCGAGGTGCCCGGCCTTGTGGCGGCAGTAGCAGAGCGAAACGGAGCGGGATTGTGCGTCGCCAACGATCGCGGTCGCGCGCTCATAGTCCAGCACCTCGGGGACGTCGTCAGCGAGCCCCGACTCGTGGACCAGCGCGCGCCCGATCACGGTCTCTTCGCCAAAGACCTCGCGCATGAACGTGTCATCGCCGTGGACGTAGGCGTCGAGCGCCTCGGCCATGCGCTTTTTCGGGATCGAGTCCTCCGTGCGCATCATCGAGAACTCGAAGAACCCGACCACTGGCGGCGCCAGCACGTACTTGGTCTCCCCGGTCTCGGGATGGACGAGGTCGAGCACCAGGCCGCGGTCACAGAGCGCATCCAGGCGGGGCTTGAGCGCCTGGGGGGCGAGGTTGAGACGATTGGCGATCCCGTCAAGCCCGGTGGGCATGACCGGCATCCGCGAGGCGAGGTCGGCTTCCTCGGGGCTGTACAGGATCTCGAGGATTTCCTTCCAGCCATTCCAGGCGCGCGGGTCGCGCGGCTCCGGGAGCGCGATCTGGGTAGCCTCCAAGCGGCGCACGAACGCGCGGTACTCATCCTTAAGATGGCCCAAATGCCCCATCCGAACCTCCCGCCAGACCGTTAAACGGGGATTTCCGTTTTGACGCTCCGATTCCAACTCGGCGTATAGACCCAATGGCCTCGCTCTGCAAGGTTTTAGCCGGTTTTGGTCAACCGGGTTCCAGCGGCGCCGGGAGGAGCCGGTTTGGCGGTCTACGAGAGGTCGCAATCTCTTGCGCGAATCGCCCGGCCATCTTGCTATCGCCGTTGCGTTCGGCAATTTTCATACTCATTCAGCGCTCTGAGGCCCGTGGGATCTCCCCCTTGCCGGGAAACACATCAACTATTCGAAAGATGCGGGCGTAAAGCTCTGCTTTTTCGGCGGCATTCATGACGGCGAATTCAAGCAACGAAAACGAAACTCGCGACACGATCCTGGACGGGCGTATCATGCTGATCCAGCCCAGGCATGGTTACCGCTTCTCGGTCGAGGCGATTTTGCTCGGCCGCTTCGCGCGCGCGAGTATGCGCGAGCGAGTGCTGGAGTTGGGCGCGGGCTGCGGCGTCGTCGCGATCGTGATGGCCGCCCTTTATCGACCGCGCGAAGTCGTTGCGATCGAGATCCAGCCGCCGCTGGCGGCCATGATCGCTCGTAGCGCCGCGATCAACGGCATCGAGTCGGTGAATGCGGTTTGCGCCGATCTTCGGCAGAGAAAAATCGCGGGCGTCGAGCCGGCAAGTTTCGACCTGGTCGTCGCGAATCCTCCCTATCGCGCGGCGGCCGCCGGCCGCGAGAATCCCGACCGCGGCCGCCGCCTGGCACGCGGCGAAAGCAACGCGGTGCTCATGGATTTCGTCGCGGCCGCGCGCCGCTACGCGCGCAGCGGAGGGCGGGTTGCGTTCGTCTTCACCGCACGCAGAAGCGCCGAGCTGATTTCCGCGATGCGCTCGAAGCAGCTCGAGCCCAAGCGCATCCGTTTCGTTCATCCGCGGATTGCGATGCCGGCATCGGTGATGTTGATCGAAGCCCGCGCCGGCGGCGGAATCGAAGTAACTATCTAGCCGCCGTTGATTCTCTACGAACGCCCGGGGATATACACCAGCGAAGCGCGCGCAATACTCAGTTCGCCCTGACTGAGCAATAGTACATTCGAAATTGTACTATGGTAAATATCATCACCAACAAGCGCGACAAGCGTATACGAACCAATGGCGAATAGCGCTCCGATCATTTCGATGCAAGAGCTCGGACTCAGTAGCTCCGTATCATGGCTCTCGACAATTGGATTTGCCGTAGCATGGCTGGCGATAATGTTGGCCTATAGCCCATTAGCGGACAGGCTGGCGACACGATGGGTTGATAAGCCGCCAATCCTGGACGCGTTTCGCGCGCTGCAGCAATCCAGGAGCAAACTCTTGATTGGGATCGTAGTGGCTTGGGCCCTCGGGGGATTTTTGGAGGAACTTATCTTCCGGGGAATCATCCTTCAATCGATTGAAGCACTACTGTCGGCATGGCTCGTCGCGCCGATGGCGACTGGTATCGCGGTATGTGCCGCCGCGGCGGGAGCGGGTCTCATTCACTTATACCAAGGTCTGCGAGCCGTGATCATCGTAACTCAGCTCTCAGTTCTATTTGGCCTGCTATTTGTCGTAAGCGGGCACAACCTGTGGGCTGTCATATTGTGTCATGGGCTGTACGACACGATCGCGTTCGTCAGGTTTGCCAACAAAAAATCCAAGTACTCAAGACTTGACGGTGATTCGTAGCCAGGTGTTGAGGAGTCGCTTGCGCGTAACGTTAATGGGCCACTATTACTCAGACGTCAGGAATTCGCTCGCTTGATCCGCGACGTAACCGGGCATTTCCATCGGCATAAAATGACCCGCGCCGGCCACATCGATCACGCGTCCGTTCTTGAGCTGCCTCGCGACTTTTCCGGATAGCGCCACGCCGAGCGAATCGCCGCGCGCGCCGAACATTATCAATAGCGGCGCCGTGCAGCGGAGAATTCGCCCGAGCCCGTCGAAATCGCGCGACGTCTCGTAGAATTTTGCCTCGACCTCGGGCGCGCATTTGAGTTCGCGCCTGCCATCGCTGGTCGGGCGCGTACCGAACTGGCAATAGTCGTGCAGAATATCCTTCTGCCAGGTGCTATATGGCGGCTTGTCGTGGAAGCTCGAGTACATCGCCTCGACGCTGTCGAAAATGCGCCTGCGCTTCAGCGTCCGCTCGATGAACGGATTGCGCCATCCGAGTTCCGGCGCGGTCGGCGACTCGAAGATTACCGGCTCGACCAGGATCGCGCGTGAGATCAGGTCCGGGCGCTCGCAAGCAAGCCCGCCGATCGCCGTCGCGCCGGCGGAATGGCCGACCGCCCGGACGCCAGACCATCCCATGGCAGTTATAAACCCTTCGAGGTCCCGCATCGTCGAGTCCCAGCTATAGTCGCCGTCGGGTGGCGCCGAACTGTCGCCGTGGCCGCGCTGGTCGTAGCCGTACACGTGGCCGATCGCGCGCAGCTGCTCTGCGAGCGGCCGGTAGATGCGGGCGAGAAATCCGGTCGCGTGCAGGATCACGATTGGCGCACCGTCGCCGCCCAAGTCCAGCGTATGGATTCGGATGCCGTTGACGTTCATGAAGCTCGACGCCGGTTCACTGAATGTCGAGTTGATGCTGCGGGGTTCGATTTTTTCCATGTCTTGAGGAATCGATTGTCAGGGCGTGACTTGCGCGATGTCAAGGGTGCGGCCGCACCGCGCGTTGCGCGCCCATGCGCTTTGCGATTAGCTCATCGTTCATGACTCGGCTGGCAGCGCACGGAAAATACCTTCTCGACGGCGCGCAAAAATTCTACCTTCGCGGCGTTTCGTACGGGCCGTTTGCTCCGAATTCCCGCGGCGAAAGGTATCCCGAGCCCGAACGCACCGCCGCCGACTTCGCCCTGATGAACAGGCTCGGCGCCAATCTGATTCGTCTGTACGTTCCACCGCCGCCGTGGATGGTCGAGGAGGCGCAGAAGGCTGGACTGCGCATGATGCTCGGCATCCCGTGGCCGTTTCACATGGCGTTTTTGGATTCACGCGACATGATGCGCGAAATCCGCGACGCGATCCGCAAGACGGTTCTCGAGACGCGCGAATTCGGCGAAACCATCGCAGCCTACAGCGTCGGCAACGAGATTCGATCGGATATCGTGCGCTGGCACGGGCCGCGCGCCGTCAGCCGCTTTCTCGCCGAACTCCGTGACCTCGGAAAACAGATCGATCCCGGCGCGCTTTTCACCTATTCGAACTATCCGTCGGCCGAATATCTCGATCTGAGTTTTCTCGATTTCATTTCGTTTAACGTGTATCTGCATCGCGAGGAAGACTTCCGCCGCTACTTGACGCATCTGATGGGACAAGCTGGGGAACTGCCGTTGGTGCTCAGCGAAACCGGCATGGATACGGTTCGCGAAGGCGAGCAACATCAGGCCGAACTCCTTTCATGGCAGTGCCGCGCGGCATTCGAACTCGGATTGTCCGGCTTCATCGTGTTCGCGTTCACCGACGAATGGCACACCGGCGGATCCGAGATTACCGACTGGGCATTTGGACTGACCCGCCGCGATCGCTCGCCCAAACTCGCGTTCGATGCGGTCGCCAAAGTCTTCGGCGGCAATCTGCCGCCCCCGCTTGAGGCCGCTCCCAAAGCGACCGTGGTGGTGGCCGCCTACAATGCGGCATCGACGCTTGGTGAATGTCTCTCCTCGATTCGCGAGCTCAACTATCCAGACTACGAAACAATCGTCATCGACGACGGATCGACCGATTCGACTTCTGAAATCGCCGGCCGATCCGGGGTCCGCGCGATTCGCATCGAGCACAATGGCCTCGCCGCCGCGCGCAACGCAGGCGTCGGCGCCGCATCCGGCGAAGTCGTCGCGTTCATCGATGCCGACGCGCGTGCCGATCGCGACTGGCTGTATCATCTGGTCGAGACGATCGAGCGCCGCGATGCGGCCGCGGCGGCCGGCCCGAATTTCGCCCCCGCTCCCGCATCTGCTCGCGCCGCCGCGATGGCTGCCGCGCCCGGACTGCCGCGCGAGGTGCGTGCCGGCGACGATCGCCTCGCGCAGCTGTGCGGATGCAACATGGCGATTACCAAAGCCGCGCTGCTGAAGGTCGGCGGCTTCGATCCGATGTTTGCCACCGCCGGCGACGACGTGGATCTTTCCTGGCGCCTTGCGGCGTCGGCTGAAACGCTCGCGTACGCGCCTGGAGCGGTCGTGATTCATGAGCGGCGTGCGACGCTCGCTGCCTACCTCCGCCAGCAACGCGGCTACGGCGCCGGCGAAGGCTTGCTGCTGCGCAAATATCCGCTCCGGATCGCAGACCAGGACGGGATCTACGCGGGGCCGTCATGGATCGGCTCGATGCTCGGCGGCGCGCGCGTCTATTACGGCGCTTTCGGCCGCGGCCTCTTTCAGACCGTCTATTCGGCGGACAACTCGTACGCCGACCTGCCGCTGACCATTCAATGGGTCGGGTTGTCGCTGATTCTTCTGATCCTTGGCGGGGTCAATCGGTTGCCGGGCGTGCTCGGCGCTGGTGGAATCGCGCTCTCGATGCTGGCCGCGGCGGCGGGCGCAGCGTCGGCGCCCTTGCCGCGCGCGCATTGCGGCCCGGCGGCGCGAATCTATCTCTGGATTCTCAATCTGTTCGGCCCTGCCGTTCGCAGTCTTGCGCGCGAGCGCGTCAGATGGCGATTTGAGCCCGCGACCGCCGGCGGAGATTACAACGGTCCGGTTGAATTAAACGGCCAGGTCGAGTTCGTCATGTCAGGCGGCGCTGCGCGAATCGATTCCGCGACGATACTTGCCGCCATCCGCGAAGCACTGGTTCGCCGCGGCGTTGCAGTGGCCGAGACCGACGGCTTCCAGTCCTACGACCTCGAGATCGTGGTTGCGCCGACGATTCGCGTGCCGATAAACGCGTTGCTCCGGAACGACGGGAGCATCGCGCTGCTCTGGCGTCTTCGATCGGCGCCGCGCCGGGCGCTGATCGCCGCGGCGATCGCGCTGCTGGTCTTGCTGGCCGCGGGATTCTCGCTTCGCGCGGGAATCCTCGGCGTATTATGGGCCGCAATCGTAGTCGGGCTGTTGGCGATCAATCGCGCGCGGCGTATTCCCGCGATCATCAAAGTCTGCGCAGTCGAGGTAGCCGGGTCGCTTGGAATCTCAATGGCAAAGCGCTCGGAAGACGAAACGTAAATGCGCACGCTGGAACTTTACGGCCACGTTATTCGCAGGATGCGCCCGCATCTGGGCCGTCTCGCGATCGCAATCGGCGGTGTGCTGCTTGCCTCGGCGACCGAGGTGCTCAAGCCGTGGCCGCTCAAGATTGTAATCGACAATGTGCTGCGTGGCGCGCCGTTGGTGAGCAAATGGATTGCGCCGATGCCGCGCGGCGAGCTTCTGGCAGCCGCGTGCATCAGCCTCGTCATCTTGTACGCGCTGCTCGGCCTGCTCAACGTCAAGACGAATTACGTCACCGTTTCGATCGGCCAGCGGATGGTCAACGAGTTGCGCGCGCGCCTGTTCGATCATTTGCAGCGCCTTTCGCTGTCATTTCATCGCCGGCGCGAAGTCGGCGACTTGATGGTGCGCATCACCTACGACACCTACTCGATTCAAACGATCGCCATGAATGGATTCTTCCCGGTGTTGTCGTCGCTGATTCTGCTGGGTGGGATGTTCGTCGTGATGATCAGGATGGACGCGACGCTGACGCTCGTGGCGCTCGCGATCATACCGCTCCTGATTCTGCTGATCATGTCGATCAGCGGTCGAATCGACGCGATCGCGGGCGGCGCGCGAATCAAGGAGAGCCGTCTGTTCACCGTCGCGCAGAGCGCGCTCGCCGCGATTCTCGTCGTGCAGGCCTTCACGCGAGAGGGCGAGTCGTACCGCGAGTTCGTCGAATCGAGCAGCGAAAGTCTGGAGGCGACCCTGCGTCTGTACACCCTGCAAACGATTTACGCCGGCGCGGTCGGCGTGTTGATCGCGTGCGGCACGGCGATCGTGATTTACCTCGGCGCGCAGCACGTCCTTGATGGGCGGCTCACCATCGGTGACCTGATCGTTTTTACGACTTACCTCGCCTCGCTCTACGCGCCGGTGAACCAGATTTCGCAAACCTACGGACAGATCGAAGGCGCGAAGGCGGGACTCAGGCGATGCCTCGAGTTGCTCGCAATCGATCCTGAAATCAAGGACCGTGCGGGCGCGCAGACGCTTGGCCGCTCGCGTGGCGAGATCGAATTCGACAATGTCGTGTTCGGCTACGATCCGGGCCGAACCGTGCTCAAGGGGATCAGCTTCAAGGCTGCGCCAGGCGAGACCATCGCGATCGTCGGTCCGAGCGGCTCCGGAAAAACCACGATGGCCAGTCTGCTCGCGCGTTTTTACGAACCCCAGCAGGGCGTGATCAAGATTGACGGCAACGATACCCGATACCTCACCCTCGATTCGATCCGCAGCAACATCGCGATGGTCCTGCAGCCGCCGCTCGTGCTCGGCGATACTTTGCGCGTCAACGTCGCGTTCGGGAAGCCGGCGGTTGACGACGCGAAAGTGCTCCGCGCGATCGAAATGGCGCGGCTCGGACCCGTGCTCGCCAAGTTGCCGGACGGCCTGAACGAAGTGTTGGGGCAGGGCGGACACAGTCTTTCCGAAGGGGAGGCGCAGCGCGTCACGATCGCGCGCGCGTTGCTGAAGGACGCTCCGATTCTGATCATGGATGAACCGACCAGCGCGCTGGATTCTGAAACCGAATCGATGGTGCTCGCCGCCGTGCGCGAGGCGATGCGGGGACGGACCACGCTGGTGATTGCGCACCGGCTCTCGACGGTTCAGAACGCCGATCGAATACTCGTGCTGCGCGATGGCGTAATTGCCGAGCAGGGATCGTTCAACGAGTTACTGGCTCGAGGCGGCTTCTTCAGCTACCTCTACAACATTCAGGCGTGGAGCCGCGAAGCCGCCGGCTAAAGATTCACGGCGCTTGGCGCTGCGCGCATTTGGCGGGAAGATAGATGCTTACAATTGGTCTCACTGGTGGAATCGGTTCGGGCAAGAGCACCGTCGCGGGGATCCTCGGCGAATTCGGTGCGCCGATTCTCGACGCCGACAAAATCGCGCACACCACTTACGCTCCCGGCGGTCCCGCCTACGACGCAGTCGTCGCGGCCTTCGGCGCGGATATTGTTGCTCCCGATCGCACAATCGATCGCAAGAAACTCGGTTCCATCGTGTTTGGAAATCCCGAACAACTGGACAGGCTGACGTCGATCGTATGGCCCGCCACGTCCGAGAGCATCCGCCGCAACGTCGCCGAATTGCGCGCGAGCGGCGTGAAGATGCCGATCGTTGTCGAGGCTGCGATTCTGATCGAAGCAAATTGGCAACCGCTGTTTGACGAAATCTGGCTGGTGCGCGCCTCGCGCGAGCAAGTGGTTGGCCGAATCGAGCGCCAACGCGGGCTGAAACCGGCTGAAACCGAGGCGCGAATCCGCGCGCAGTTGCCCGACGAGCAACGCGCGAAGCATGCCAGCCTCGTGATCGAGAACAATGGATCGCTCGACGAGTTGCGCGACCTGCTGAAATCGGCGTGGTCCGATGCGCTCAAGCGAAACGGTTAGGCACGAAGCGCCGCCAGCACCGCGAACGTAACGACTTCGACCAGCGCACATCCTCCCGCCAGCGTATAGCCCGAGGCCCCGCCCATGCGGCGGCTGAGCATCAGACGCATCGCAAGAATGGTCAGCGCCAGCGCGACGATCACCGCCAGCCCGACGTTTTGATACAGCCCCATCGTGAGTCCTAGAGCGACCGCGCTGGAGACGGCGAACTCGCGAAACGAGATGCCGCCTTCATACGGGATGCCGAGGCCCCAATGCTCCAGCGGTTTCAGCCCGTAGCCGATCGGAATGATCGCCCATCGCGACAGCATCATCGCCATCACGATCGCCGCCGCCCGTCCCGCGTCGTCGGTGATTCGCGACAAGCACCAAACCTCGAATGCGAACGCTACGATCGATGCGCCCGCACCGACCGGTCCGATTCGCGCCAGTCCGGTCGAGGCTGGCCGTGCGCCCCGCCGAATCACCTCGACCGTGTCAGCGACTCCGCGATTTGCCAGCCCCAGCGACAGCCCCGCTCCTGCGATCAGCACGACGAACGAGCGTCCGACCGGTCCGGATACCAAGCCGGCGGTTCGATCGGCAATTGCGAGAATTACGCCGAGGATGAATCCGACAATCGGGAAATAGACCATCGCGCGCGAGCGCTGCGCGGCGTTGCCCTGCGATCTTTCGTCGAGGATCGGCCACAGTGTGAGCGTCGCGGCTGCCAGCACGGCTTCGAACAGCAACTCGCGCGCACTTGGAAGACTCGTATCGCTCGCCGATTCCATCGCGACCCCGGTTGAATAGCTGATTACAACAGATCGCGGCGGCGCTACGATAGGCAGTGAAAAGTGAAAAAGTGAAAAGTGAAAAAGTGATTACTCGGAAAAGAAATCGGAACCGCACTGTGCCATGAAAATTCTGGTAATGGGCGCGGGCGCGGTCGGATCCTACTTCGGTGCGCGGCTGCGGGCGTCTGGCGAGGACGTCGTATTGTGTGCACGCGGCGAAAATTTGCGCGCGATTCGCGAGCGCGGCCTCGACATCACGAGTATTCGCGGCGATTTACGAATCGATGTCGTAGCGACTGACAAGCCGCGCGACTTCGCACCGTACGATCTGATTTTGTTCTGCGTGAAGGCCTACGACACCGACGCCGCCGCCGATGCTGTGTCAGGATGCCTCAAGCCGGGCGGCGCGATTCTGACGCTTCAGAACGGCGTCGAGAATGAGGCAAGGCTCGCCGGGATCTTCGGCCGTGAGGCAGTCATGGGCGGGAACGCGCGCGTGGGAGTCGAGATGGTCGCGCCGGGCAAAATTGTTCATCTGAGCACCGGCGACATCGACTTCGGCGAACTCGACGGCCGCGAGACGGATCGTGTCAGGGCGATCGCCGACGTGTTTCGACGCGCGGGGATTCTCGGCCAGACCTCGGCCGACATCATGACTGCGCGATGGGACAAGCTCGTCTGGAATGGCGCGCTCAACACCGTGACGACGCTGACCCGCCGGCGCGTCGGGGAAATTCTCGATGACCCCGAAGGCCTGAAACTCCTGCGCACGCTGATGCGGGAGATTGTCGAGGTTGCGCGCGCCGAGGGCGCGCTGATTTCCGACGACCGCATCGACGCGTACATCGCTCACTCGCAGAAGAACTTGCGCGCGCTCAAGACCTCGACCCAGCAGGACCTCGAGCGCGGCAAAGCGCTGGAATATGAGGCGCTCAGCGGCGCCGTCGTGCGCGCGGCGCGCCGCCACGGCCTGAGCGTTCCCGCGGTCGAAACCGTCTATGCGCTTTTGCGATTGCTCGACGGCGCCCCGAAGCCGCGCAGCTAGCTAAGCGCGTCGTCTTCAGCGCTTCTCGAACTGTTTGTTGCCGAACAGTATCTCCCACGATTTCTGGTCATGGGCCGGTTGATTCGCCGCCGCCGCCGCGCGCATCCTTTCGACAACCTCGCTCATCACGGCAAACCCGCGCTGGGTCGCGGGCCGCGCGCGCAGCTCGTCGTACCATTTCTTCAGGTTCGGAAAATCTTCGAGGTTCTGTCCCTGCATCGAATGCGGCACCAGCCACGGGTAGGTCGCGATATCGGCGATCGAGTAATCGCCCGCCAGGTACTTCGCTTCGCCCAGCCGCTTGTCGATCACTCCGTAAATGCGCTTTGCTTCGTTGGTGTAGCGGTTGATCGCGTACTCGAGTTTCTCGGGCGCGTAGCGGCGGAAGTGATGCGCCTGGCCGAGCATCGGGCCGACGCTCGCCATCTGAAACATCAGCCACTCAATCACGTTGTACTTTCCGCGCGTGTCCGACGGCATCAGCTTGCCGGTCTTCTCGGCCAGGTACATCAGAATCGCGCCCGACTCGAAAATCGAAATCGGTTTTCCATCTGGACCGTCGGGATCGGTGATCGCGGGCATTTTGTTGTTCGGGCTGATTTTCAGGAACTCGGGCTTGAACTGATCGCCCGTACCGATATTGACCGGGATCACATTGTACTTGAGGCCGACTTCCTCGAGCATCCACGTGATCTTGTAGCCGTTGGGCGTTGGCCAGAAATATACGTCGATCATCCGCGACTCCTTGTATGATTTAGTCGAACCGAAGCGTCCGTTTCACATTGCAACTTTGATCAGTCCGGCGCGCGACGCAAACTGAAAACGCAACTAGCGCGGCACCAGATCCAATTCCGCCTCGGCCGACGACTGCGCGCGGCTATAACTCGGGTCGAGTGCATGATACTCGCCGCGGCTCCAGGGGCCGATCATATCGTCGTAGTGACGCGCCGCCGGGTGATCCGATTCGCCGCTGTGATTCATTCCGAGCGCGCCTTCGGGGTCGGCAAGGTCGGCGATGAACCGGTACGACGAAATCTGCGTGACCTTGAATTGATCCGGCGCATCGCCCAAATCGAACCACGAGTTGTTGACCGTATGCCGTCCGCCTTCGGTCTGGTATGGCCCGCGGTTGAAGTACCATCCGCGCACGCCGCCGCGCTCGCCCAGCGGATGCGTAAATTCGATCGTCGTCAACGCGCCCCATCGCCACTTGTCGCGATCGTTGCCGAGCCGGGAAGCCAGCAGCGCGAGCGAGTCCTTCAGACTCGCGCGCAGCGTCGCGCTCGCGCCGCCGGCTCCTCGCGGCCACAGCGCACTTGCGGGTCGTACGATTATGTCTTCGCTCGCCGGATATGTTCCGGTGTCCTCGAGCAGCATGAACGATTTGTAATCGTCGCCGAGAAGAGGCTTAAATACGCGCCTCGCCATCGTCACTTCGGTCGCCGCGACAATCGCGGCAGGCCTGCTGTTCGCCGTCATTGCACCGTCCCATCCGCAGATTTCGCCAAGCGCCCACCGCACGTCTTCGTCGTCGCCGTCGCCGGCCTGTACGAGCGCGTCGCGCAGCTTGAGCGCGAAGATCGATACGCGGTCGCGCTGGATCGATTTGAAATGGTCCGCCGTCATCTTGTCGCCCGCGCGGATCAGGTCCGAGATACGATCGAAGCGCCACGGCGCGACCCAACTTCCATTCCAGGGTACGTCGGCCAGGCGATTGTTCGCAGTGACGATGAAATGCGAGGGCGGATTCTCGATATGCGGCAAACTGTCGAACGGGATCATTCCGTTCCATTCGAAATTTCCCGTGAATCCCGCGGTCGGGTATTTGCCGTCGAAGCCGGTGCGATTCGGTATCGCGCCAACGATATGCCATCCGATATTTCCCGAATCATCGCCCCAAACGAGATTGAGCGGCGTCGTCGTGAAGGTGCGATAGGATTCGACCAGCTCCTTTCCCGTGCGCGCGGTGGCCGAGCCGAATCCAAACGCTGCCGACGGCCCGGGAGTCAGTCCCGCAAATCGCAAGGACAGCGCGTAATTCCCCCGCATCTTGACGCCGCTCAGCGGGTTGTCCTCGCGCGCAAGCACGTCGCTGACTATAGGGCCGTGCCGCGTCGAAAGGATCGTCCGCGTCACGTCGCTCGCGTCTCTGACGTGAATCGTCACGTCGCGCCGCTCCAGCGGAAGCCATTTTCCCTGAAACTCGTAATTCATCCCGTCGGCCGAGAGATGCTCGAGGCTGAGATCCATCACATCCGCGCACACGCTCGTCACGCCCCACGCGACATGCCCGTTGGTGCCGATCGCGACTGCCGGGGAACCCGCCGCGAGCGCGCCCGACGTGAAGCCGTCGGGAGTGACCAGCACCGCCTCGTACCAAATCGACGGGATCGATTGCGGCAGATGCGGGTCGCTCGCGAGCATCGGCTTGCCGGACATCGACTTGGTGCCATCGACCACCCAGTTATTGCTCGCGGGGATGCCCATATGCCCGATGCGCGCGAAGCCGGGCGTGAGATGGAACGACAGCTTTGCGCCGCCGAACAGCGCGGTTGTCTCGGGCGGCGGCGCCTCCAGCGGCAGCGACGGATACACCGGCATCAGCGCAGCGATCTCGCTCGGCGCCATCTTCGGCGCGAGGTTGATATACACCGACTCCTCGGTCGCGTTGTAACCGAGCAGCATCGCAATCGTCAGCGCGCCTGCTTCGAGGTCTTCGGCCGTGTAATGCGCCGGCTTGATGCCGAGCAGCCGAAACGCGGGCTCCAGACTGTCCTGATGGCCGTCGATATATGCGTTGATTCCGCCGACGAACGCGTCCACTTGCGCGCGCATCTCGGGCGGATAGGTCGCGACACTGTCGCGTGCGAATTTCTCAGGATCGAACAGCCGATAGACATAATCGCTTTCGACCAGGTCGGCGCCAAACACTTCGGCCAGACCGCCCTCGGCCAGCCGCCGGCGCATCTCGAGCTGGAACAGCCTGTCCTGCGCCTGCGTGTAGCCCAGCGCCCGCGCGAGGTCGAGCCGGTTCTGTGCATAGATATGCGGCACGCCGGCCGTGTCGCGAATCACCTTGACCGGCGCAGTCAGCCCGGCGAGATGGACGACGCCCGACTCCGGCGCGAGCCCGCTCTGGGTCGCTTGGTAGAACAACCCCGTCATCACGGCCACAAAAATGAACGCGACCACGAGTCCGACCACCGCGCGTCTGCGCGCGCGCGGCGAACGATACTGACGGCGCCGGGGACCTTCGCTTGGATGTTCCGCCATCGGTGGGTTCACACTGGATCGGCGGAGACTCGGCGCGCAAGCCTAGGTTGGCACCGAGTCGGCGTCGCCCTTGCGCACGCCCATCAGGTAGGCCTGGATAAATTCGTCAATCGCGCCGTCGAGCACCGCGCCGGTGTTGCCGACCTCGATGCCGGTGCGATGGTCCTTGACCATCTGATAGGGCTGCTGCACGTAAGAACGAATCTGACTGCCCCAGGCGATATCTTTTTTGTCCTTGCTGAACTTCTCGAGCTCTTCTTTTTTCTTGCGCTGCTCGAGTTCGAACAGCCGCGCGCGCAATATCTTCATCGCCATCGCGCGGTTCTTGTGCTGCGAGCGTTCATTCTGG
>Ga0187880_1002145_pt1 | contig 15440 bp, 19 predicted proteins | sample June2016WEW_19_4_FD_132998 | JGI IMG/M metagenome (GOLD analysis project Ga0187880, IMG submission 132998) | Peatland microbial communities from SPRUCE experiment site at the Marcell Experimental Forest, Minnesota, USA - June2016WEW_19_40 | ecosystem: Environmental > Terrestrial > Soil >...
CCCAGCGGCGCAGATTAAAGGCCGTGCGCGTCTTGCGCGGGGGCAACTCAAGTGTCAACGTCGCCATGCTGCCAATCTATGAGGTTTGACCTTAGCCGTCAAACTGATAGATGGTTTTTGACGCGCCAGCTTATACTTGGCGCTGCGCGGGTGAGCCTTTCGGCTTCGCCCTCGGGTCTTTGCTGGAGGGTGTCAAAAGTGAGAGTGAGAACTGACACCGGCCCGCCCGATGTAGTTGCGCGCCTGCCCGCCGAGCGTGGTGAACTCGCCGCCCAGCAGAATCTTCCCGTCCGCCTGCACCGGGAGCGAAATCACCCGATAGCAGGCCCCCGGATTGAACCCGGTATCCAGGGTGCCGTTCGCATTCAGCCGCCCGATGCCGGTGCGCGTCTGCCCGCCCAGCGTGGTGAACCAGCCGCTCACCAGAATCTTCCCATCCGCCTGCACCGCCAGCGCATACACCCGATCGTTCGCCCCCGGATTGAATCCACTGTCCAGAGACCCGTTCGCATTCAGCCGGGCAATCCGATTGCGCGTCTGCCCGCCCACCGTCGTGAAGAAGCCGCCCACCAGTATCTTCCCGTCCGCCTGCACCGCTAGCGGAAACACCCGATCGTTCGCCCCCGGATTGAACCCGCTGTCCCGGGTCCCGTCCGCATTCAGCCGACCAATCCGATTCCGCGTCTGCCCGCCCAGCGTCGTGAAATTGCCGACCACCAGAATCTTCCCATCCGGCTGCACCGCCAACGAATTGACCCGATCGTTCGCCCCCGGGTTGAACCCGCTGTCCAGGGTCCCGTTAGCAGTGAGCCGCCCGATGTAGTTGCGCGGCTGCCCGCCCAGCGTGGTGAACCCGCCGCCGACCAGAATCTTCCCGTCCGCCTGCACCGCCAGCGAGTACACCGTAGGATCAATAACGGCTCCCGTCCCCGGATTGAACCCACTGTCCAGGGTCCCGTCCGCATACAGCCGGCCCATGTAGTTGCGCGCCTGCCCGCCCAGGTTAGTGAAACCGCCGCCCACCAATATCTTCCCGTCCGCCTGCACCGCCAGCGAAGTCACCTCTTCGTTCGCCCCCGGATTGAAGCCGTCGGGCACGGGTGACTGGGCGGACGCGGTTTGAGGCGTGAGAGTTGAGAGTTGAGTGCAGGCGGCCAGAGCGGCAGCGAGGATGGAGAATTGAGGCGGGAGGATGGCTTTCATAATGGGTGGGTTCACTTGGATTCTCAGGGCGCGCGAGGCGTGCGGGTGAGGGGGGTCAATCAGCGCTCCATCGGATGATCCTCGATGGGCTGGGAACGCGGGCGCGCACAAGCCCTATTGCAATCCAATACGCTCGGGTTAGACTGAAGGCATGACAGTGACTTTGGAAGAAGCTCAGGCCAACCTGCCCGGCATCGTGGCCAAAGCGGCGACCGGCGAAGAGGTCTTCATCGCCACGGGCAGCGGACGCCCCGCCGTGAAACTCGTCGCCGTGGCGGTCAACGGCTCGCGGTTGGCGCAGGATCCGCAGGTGAGAGGCGCGCTGACGATCTTGAACCACGAGGCGCTGGTGAAGCCGCTTCCGCCTGAGGAGTGGGGCGAATTGGCGAAGCGTTGAGCGGCGGGCCACGGCTCCACCCGCACGTTCATGCAGTACGTCCTGGACACCTGCACTTTTCTCTGGCTGGCCACCGACCAGAGCAAACTTTCGGCGCCAGCCCAGCAGGTCATCGCAGACCTCAACCACACGCTCCATATCTCCGCCATCACCGTCACCGAGACGCACCGGCTGGTGCGGAAGGGAAAGATTACGTTGCAGGCCAACATATCTCTGGATGTCTGGTTTCGAGCCGCCCTGGCGCAGCATCAAGTGCGATGTGAGCCGATTACGCTGGAGATCGCGCACGCGGCAGAAATCCTGCCGGCCATTCACAACGACCCGGCGGATCGGTTCATCCTTGCGACGGCCCATGCGATGGGAGCGCGGGTTTTGTCGCCAGATGGGATCATGCCGCAGTATCCGGGGTTTACGGTCGAGTGGTGAAGTCGCTGGATGCTTGGTCGTGCCGCGAGTCAGCGGCCTGACGGCGCCAGTGGTGAGGAGCCGGGAGTTGAAGGTGTGCGGGCCGCCAATTGTCGCAGGGTTGCCGCCTTCTGAAAGGCCACACGGTCGCCATGTCGTTCGATGGATTCGAGGACACGACAGGCCTCGGCAGGAGTCTGCGGGTAGTAGCCCTCCCGCAGAAACCACAAGCAGCGCGCCCGGTATTCGTCCACCAGCGCGTTCACGCGTTGCATGACCGTTGCCACATTCTCGTTCACGGCCCGATCATCCTACCGCTGCTTTCCTTTTCTCACAAGCCAATTTAGCGGGGTGCGCCCGCCGGAGTTCAGTTGGAAGGCGACGGAGGAGTCAGTCGTCCAGGATGTGGTGGAGCGCCTGCGGCGAGGCGGTTGAGGTAACCGGGGGGAAGAAGCCTCCCATTTCCTGCCGCATCGGTTGCCGTGAGGCTCAAGCTGGGAGAGCATGGCGTCAGCGCCAAGAAACTGCCTATGAGCCTCGGTTCGCCAAAGAGCTGCCGACGATCCCCCCTCTCCCCTTCCGAAGGGGATAGGGCCGGGGTGAGGGGAAAGCAGCGCTCCTTGATCGTGCGGCGGACCAAGAACAGCTCGGGCCAGCGCCCTCGGGCAGAAAACCCGGCCCGCACTTTTCCGCTCTTTTCCTTCTGGACAGGGCCCCCGACCTGTGGTCTGCTTCTCTGGTTGTAAGTCGGTTTGAACCGAAGAAGTCTCCGGACGATCTCGGCTCGCACGTTCACTTTTTGCGGATGGAAAAATCATGGATACCCGAAACTGCGCCAAGTGCGCCAAGGAAAAACCGGTCGAAGGCGGTATGGTATGCGAAAAAGGGCACTTCATCTGTAAGAAGTGCAACACCATCCCGCACGTCTTAACCAAAGACGACCACATCACAAAATGCCCCCTCTGCAAAGCACGCCTTCGGTGATCGCCAACAGACCTTACTTACCATATTTCCACAAGAGCCAAACGTAGATTCCCACTCACACCGCTATGCCACACTACACACCATCACAAGCAGCCGCACAACAACAAGCTTCGCAAGCAGCCACACAGATCGCCAAGGCTGGAGTAGTCAGCCAGCACGTCGCATCCATATTGAGCCAAAATGACAGGACCGTCGCCTGCGCGCAGAGAAAGCCGGGGCTGGAGGACCACCGCATGTCCTGTTTCATCATCGACGCTTCCGGTTCTATGAAAGACTGCCGCGATGCCGTTATCCAAGAGCAGCAAAAGACGATCACCACACTTAGGAATAGCTCAAAATGCCGAAGAAACGCGCTCTTCATCGGTCAATGGCTATTCTCCGACACTTCGACAAAACTCAATCCCTATACCCCACTAAGCACGGGCGGCGGCGACGGGGTGGTTCTGCTCGACCAATCCCGCTACAATCCCAACGGCGGTACAGCCCTCTACAAGACCGTCTTTCAGGTGCTCCAAGAAATCGCCGCCAACATTGCTTACTCCCTAAGCAAAGCCTTCAGCACCACGTTTACGATCGCCGTTGTTACCGACGGCGATGACACCGAGGGAGGCGCCGACCCCAACGACATCAAAGCAATCGTCCAGGAGCTCAAGACCAATGGGTACCTGGTCAGTTCCATAGTGATCGGCATCGAGAACCCGCGGTTGTCACGAAGCAAGATTGAAGAAATCAGAGACAGACTCGGTTTCGATACCGCTACCTTCGCCGGCCAGAGCGACAGCGAAATTCGCCGCGCTTTTGACGCCGCATCCCAAAGCGCTCTGGTATAACAGCCTTTCAGGGAGGGGCTATGCAGTTCATCACCAACGGCAAAAAGTACACCGATCCCAAGCTGGTGGCCCAGGGCGGTGAAGGCAGCGTGCACGCAATAGAGCCAGACACCTTAGCCAAAATTTACGAGAAGACGCTTCTCCACACAGAACCCCGTCGCAAGCAAAAGGTTGCCGCGCTTTGCGATTCATTCCACAGTTTCGCCCACATCGGGAGGACGGTCCTCTCAGCCGCATTTCCCCAGTTCCCCGCCTACGAGCGATTTGAGTCCCTCGCCGACATCCTCGGCTTCTCGATGCAGTGGTACAAGGACGCGCCCGAGATCGACAGAATTGGCTTCAACCTGGAGGCCAAGGCGTTCAACCAGGACAAAGGGATCTGCTTCGATGACAAGCGCGCCTTGGCTTTCATTTACAACATTTTTGAAGCAGTGGACCAACTTCACGCCGCTCGCATCATCCTCGGTGACGTGAACCCGCGCAACATACTTTACAATCCAGCCACAAAACTTCCCGTGTTCATCGACCTGGATGCGGCCCAAATCGGAAACTTTCCGTGCCTTACGACTCTGGACTTATACAACGATCCAGCCCTCGAACACGGCCCGAAGACGCTGGCGGGAGGCTACGTTTTCGACACAGGCACAGACATATTCGCCTTGGCGGTCGTTTGCTTCGAGTTCTGGATTGGCTTCAGGCCACACGTACTCCGCCGAATGCCTGTGAGGCCACAAAAGGGAGACGTGGAGAACAAGCGCCTGGGCATCAGCAGCCTCAAGTGCTTCGCGTTAGGGCGAGACTACCTCTCTAAGCTTGGTGTCACCTATATCGATGGTCCAGAAAACCAAGCGGTTGAGCGCCGCATAGCCCAACTCCAAACCCAGGACAGGCCGCTTTACGACTTTTTCGTAGCCGTGTTTGTCCATGGCGAACGCGAGAACCTCCTACTCTCGCTGCCGGTCAAGGATCGCAGGCACCCCGGCTACCGTTTCCTGGCGGACCCCGACTTCATGGCCATAATAGACGCAGCGGAGCAAAAGCGGAAGGCGTCAGCAGTCCAGGCGCGGCAGGGCTACATAAAGCCACGTGCAACCGCCGACCGCGACTTCGTTACGCTTATCGATTCAATGAGCACGGCCACGAACCGCCCCACGCCCCGCAAACCGCAACCGCGCCCGGACCCTGCCGCCCTGCGTTACTTCCTCGACCATTTCAATTTGGGAGTCTGATAAGCCCCGGCCTCGCGATAGCATGAAGCCCAAACTCCCATTCCAAACAAGAATCGTCCACTTCCAGCTTCCAGGTCAACCTTGTCGCCTGCCCTTTGCGATAGGAAGCGCGACACAGAACCACCCACTTGCCGTCCAAGATTCCCATAACTCCCAAGACGCCGTCAGCGTTATCGTTTGCCCGACCCGAATTGTGGGCGTGGTGGCCGATGGGTGCTATGGCACGCACCCCACGCTAGAACAGCACTGCTACTCCAGCAACGAAGTGGGCTCGCGGCTCTTGGCTCATCTTGTGTCCACGTCCGCAAACGGACTCTCAGCCGATCAGCCGGGACTTTCAGACGAGGCATTTGTCGCGAAGTTAAATGACCGAGTGTACAGGGCGCTCCGTCTCATGATACGCTCCTTTTCCGGCAAAGATCCCGTGCTCTCGAAACTCTTCGCCTGCGATTTCCTCATGACGACAATTATCGGCCTTTTGGTTACAGAATCACGGTTCCTTGTGTTTTATTCAGGGAATGGAGTTATCGCTGTCAACGGCGACATTGTCACTCTGGTCGACGAAGAACAAAATCACAGATACATCGCAAAGGATCTGTTCCCGGACCACACCAACCACAAGACCGCAGATTCGCCCCCAGAAAATAGGCTCCGCGTCTTCAGCAGTGGTTGCACATCCACCCTGGCGAGTGTTTTCTTGGCCACTGACGGCCTTGCTGACCTAGCAGCAAAGCAATCTGACGCCTTGAAGGAGTTTGCATCTTACCAACCTCCACCAGACCAAATTACGAACGGATTCGATTTCCTTCTGCAAGAGTTCCGGCAAAGGATTGCTTGGAACCCTGACCTCGCGCCACCCCTAAATGACGACGCAACCTTCCTAATGTTGCGCCGCATCAGCAAGGAAAATGTCTAGCATGATTACACTACAACAACAGGACATCTCATCATCCGGGGGCATTTTGGCCGCCTTGGCGGACAAGAGCTGCGAGTGCTTCGCCAGCGTACTGAGAGGCCATCTGAAGCCCATCCCCGAACACGCCCTACGCCACCTGGATAGAACCATCGTTCACACCGACCCGCATCTCGACGAGTACTTCGCCGAGTTGCTCTTCAGAGCCTGCCTCCCATCGGAGAAATGGCAATGTCCCTTTGAAGAACAGTCAATATATTCGGCGGATTCAAGTCTGGGCGGCCAGCTTATTTGGCCAACAGCCGCTACCGTCGGGCTCCCCGTCGCCATCGGGGCTGGCGTAAGGCCGCTCTTCTTCTTCGACGAGCACGTAGCCGGCCAGAAGAAGATTGCCCCCTCGGTCAGCCAGATCGTCGCGGACCAGATGCTCACAAGCATACCCAGTGCCCTGGCGGTAATGCTCAGCGAAATGAACGCCATAGATGAGTTTGGCGGCGGCCACCCGCAGAATCTTAACAACCTGATTAAGACGCTGCACGAAGCAAGGTTCTTCTTCGGGCAAGATCCCTCAACTGGTGGCGACATCCGAGATGGCCTAACCCCTGAGTGGAAGCGCGCAATCGTGGACGTCTGCTTGGCCTCCGTCCTGAAATGCCTCGCAGACGGAGTGGATCTTTTGGGCGACCCCGCCGCAAAGAGAGCCGCACTAGCGTCGTCCCTCGAAAATTACATCTCTCACAGCATCCACTCAAGCCATCCGCGCTTCTTGGACGCTGTGCAACGGATACGAAGCGTATTTGGCGACCAAGCCCGTGTGTTCCAGGAGGCTGTGCTCCAAGGCCGACACGGGCCGCTGAAGGACGCTCAGGGCAACACCACCCCGCAACTTCTCGTTCTATCCAGGGTCTGCTTTGCATGCGAGCACTGCTGGGGCCAAAACATCCGAGACATTATCGCAACCCATTTCTGGGAGCAGGAACTTCAGAGGCAACTGAATTTCTTCACGGTCCAGCAGGCCGTCCAGTCGTTGTTTTCTCAGCCCCGCCCACGGCTCGTCACGCCCGCCGGAATCCTGCGCAAAGCCGAGCTGCCGCCAATCGAAATCCAATCCCCTGCGGGTGGCCACCATAAACAAGCCCCTGGCAAAAAACGACCTGTCTGGGTTGTTTCTGTGAGCCCGGCTTCGGGGGTGTTCAAGCCGAATCAAGCAATCAGCAATTTCATCAACCAGAACAATGACGGCTGCGGGTTGATCCTGATACGCGACACAGTTCTCGGCACCTCGGTGCTCTTCAAGTGCTCCGGCATTCCCGACCCTAAGTGGAGGCGCCTCGTCGACGAAATCGTTAAAAAGGAAGGCAAAACCGTCGAGCCGGGGGAGGGGAAGCCGGAAGACTGTGGGTGTTGGCACGTTCCAGTGGACTCCGCCGGCGGAATGCCCCCGTTCATCGTTAACGGGAACAAAGCGCACCAATACGTTCCCCGGAGCGCCCTCGACGGAGCCGTTCTGTGCGAGCTTGTTAAGCGGACGTTTTACTGAGCTGTCTGGAACCAACCGCACTCTGCCCCCGCCGGGACCCCTAGCGAGGGTGCCACATAGAAGGGTCAAGGTAGATCGCCTTACGGAAATTCAACACGTCCGCAAACAAGATTGCCGGAAAACGTGTTCGCCTCGCGTTGTAGTCGCGTGCGTACCCGTTGTACGTCTCATACCGCGACTGCAGTTCCGTCTCAAGGCCACGCAGATCATCCATGAGGTGCAAATATGTCTGGTCAGCCCGAAGTGCAGGAAAGTTCGTAGCGAGTTGCGTAACGAAAACAATCGCTTGCCCCGCACGCTGGTAGTAGCCGGCGTGCCTTCTGTCTTTTGAAACCCTGAGCTGAATCAGGGCCTCATGATTACTGTACCGCGCCGCAACCTCCAACAAAGCGTTTGCCAGATTATTCCGCTTCTGCATCGCCACCTCGATGTTCGCCTCGGCCTCATGAAGTCGGTGATTTAGTGGGTTGATATCATTGTAGATGACTACTGCAACCCACCCCAAAACAACCGCCACGATTATTGCGAATCCGATAAGCATAGCCACCTTATCGCTACCCGCCAGGAGAGCTCTCAGTCGTAGTGGCGCAGCCGCAAGGAATCTCCTCCCCTGTGACGACACCGGTAAACAAGAATTGGCTCTCGCCTTTCGTCATGCGCAACACTGTATCCGACCGCGAGCCTGGGGCAAGTGCAAAAACACAGCGCAAAAAGCACGCCCACGCTCCCCGGAACACCGCATTTGAGAGGCAATTGGGCGCACCAAGCCGGCCCGCCAGAAATAACGCCCTCAGTTGCTTTTAGAGTGAACTGCCGCGCCGCCTCTTTCCGGCGTTGGTGTTGGACCCTCAACCCTCAACTTTCAACGCTCAACCCCCCTGAGCCGCTAGCCCTGGCGGGAGCAAATCACGCGGGCCAAATCACCAATGCGGTGCCGGAGGACGGGGTGCTGACCGGCTTGGAGGCGTCGTTGTTGAATTTGCAGGGGACGGAGTTGGTCATCCTGAGCGCCTGCGACAGCGGGACGGGTGAGGTGCAAATTGGCGAGGGGGTGATGTCGTTGCGGCGGGCTTTCCGCATTGCCGACGCACAGACCGTCCTGGCGAGCCATTGGAAAGTGAGCGACAAGGCCACCAGCCAGTTGATGACGGAATTCATCCGGCGCTGGCGTTCCGGCGAGCCCCGCGCAAAAGCCTGGCGTGAAGCCCAGTTGTCTCTGCTCCACTCCAACGAGTTCCAAAACCCATACTTCTGGGCCGCTTTCACCCTAACCGGCCAATGGCGCTGAACTCGGGAGTTGGACACTCCTGCACGGGATTAGCCCGGGTCAGTCCGCCGCTGGCAACGAAGAGGGTGGCGTGCATGAATGAAGAATGGAAAAGGAACACCCGTCCTTGAAAGGCTAGTGAATAGCTACCGAATACATGGTGTACGGCTATCCAACGTCTAGCCAACACCTAGCCAACATCTATCCGACACCTAGCCGACACCTAGCCAACACCTAGCCAACATGCGACGAATGCGTGAAAATCACGCATGGCTGATGGGTGCCGGACGCCGAAGGCCAACTTCGGACCTGAACATCCAACATCGAACATCCAACATCCAACATCGAATGGCGGCGGGGCCGGCAAAGCCACCCAAAGCCACATCAATGCGACATCAAAGCCATCCCAAAGCGTGTCGATAGCCAACTGATAGGCAAGCCAGGTGCATGCGAGGTACATGCGTGGTACATGCGTGGTACAGGCCTCCCCAAAGCCAGGGTAAAGGCAGTCCGTCGGCCCGCGTTTGGGGCGGTTTGCCTCCATAATCCTGGGCAAAGCCGGCCATGTTGCGCCTTTTTCCATTCGACAACCGGTCTTTGCCATTCCAAGTTCTCTGCATGGTTGCCGTCAATTCCACAATGCTGCCGCTGGGCACCCAAGCGCCGGACTTCCGGCTGCCGGACCCGAGCGGGAAGGTTGTAGCGCTGGCCGACTTCAAGAGCGCGCCGGCGCTGCTGGTCGTCTTCATGTGCAATCACTGTCCCTACGTGAAGCACGTCCGCGAGGGCCTGGCCAAACTGGCACGCGATTATCGCCCGCGCGGCGTGGCGGTGGTCGGGATCAACTCAAATGACGTCGCCAATTACCCGGCCGACAGCCCGGCGAAGATGGCGGAGGAGGAGGAGGCCGCCGGTTACATCTTCCCCTATCTCTATGACGAGACGCAGGCGGTGGCCAAGGCGTATCGGGCTGCTTGCACGCCGGACCTTTACCTGTTCGACAAGGACCAGCGGCTGGTTTATCGCGGCCAACTGGACGACAGCCGGCCCGGCAACGGAGTGCCTGTCACCGGCAAAGACATGCGGGCCGCGCTGGATGCGGTGCTCGCCGGCAAGTCCGTCTCGCCAAGTCAGAAGCCCAGCATCGGCTGCAACATCAAATGGAAGCCGGGCAACGAGCCGGACTACTGGTGAAGGCAGAAGGCAGAATGAAGAATGCAGAAAAAGACTTGGCGGCGCGCACGAAGAGTTTTGCCAGGCGAATCATCCGGCTGTATGTCGCGCTGCCACGCGAACCTGTGGCGCAAGTGCTGGGCAAGCAAGCCCTGCGAGCCGGGACCTCCATAGGCGCCAATTACCGGGAAGCAGATCGCGCCCGCAGCAAGGCGGAATTTATCTCGAAGGTCGGCGATTGTCTAAAGGAAGCGGACGAGACATTGTATTGGCTGGAACTCCTCTCTGACGAACAGATCGTGGCCACCAGCCGGCTGGCTCCTCTAATTCAGGAGGCGAACGAGCTAGTCTCAATTCTAGTCACCATTTCCAAGCGTGCCAGAGGAGAGTGAATGAGCCAGCCTTCCCATTCTTCATTCTGCATTCTGCATTCTGTATTCTTCTTTCCGCTTTCTGCATTCTTCATTCTGCCTTCTGCCTTCTCTTTTTATGCTTCTTGGCCTTGAGATCGGGGGGACCAAGCTGCAGCTCGTGCTGGGCGATGAGGCGGGAAAGATTTGCGAGCGGCGCAAGCTGCCAGTTGATGCGGCCGGCGGCGCGGCAGGTATTCGGCATCAGATTGAGCGGGCGCTTCCGGAGCTATTGAGCGGGCGCCAAATCCTGCGAGCCGGGGTCGGTTTCGGCGGGCCGGTGGATTGGAAGACGGGCAGGATCTGCCGCTCGCACCAAATCGAGGGCTGGTCGGAATTTGACCTGGGCGGCTGGCTTCGCCAATTGGCCGGCGCGCCGGTGGTGGTGGATAACGATGCGAACGTGGCGGCCCTGGGCGAAGCGATGCACGGGGCCGGCGTGGGTTTCAACCCGGTCTTTTACGTCACGCTCGGCAGCGGCGTCGGCGGCGGCTTGGTGGTGGACGGCAGGATCTATCATGGCGCGAAGCCTGGAGAAGCGGAGATCGGCCACGTGCGGCTGGACCGACAGGGGACGATTGTCGAAGCGCGCTGCTCCGGGTGGGCGGTGGACGCCCGAATCCGTGAGCTGAGGGTGAGGGAGCCGGAGGGCGTACTGGCTCGGATGGCCGGCCAGACGGTTGGCGGGGAAGCGAAGCATCTGGCCGCGGCTTGGCGGCAGGGGGATGCGGCCGCCAGGCGGCTTTTGCAGGAGACAGCGGAGGATTTGGCGTTTGGGCTCTCCCATGTTGTCCATTTGTTTCATCCGGAAACTATAGTCCTGGGCGGTGGCCTGTCGGGCGTCGGCGAGCCACTGCGCGCGTCGGTCGAACACGCCCTTCGGCCCTTTATGATGGAGGCCTTCGCCCCCGGGCCGAGAATCACCCTGGCGGGGCTGGGCGAAGATGCGGTGCCTGTGGGCGCGCTGGAATTGGCGCGGCTGTCCGGGTAGTAGCATAAGCCTCCGGCTTGTGGCAGTGCCGGCGACCCTCCGGGTTGTCGGTCAGATGTCCCTTCGTGACGCGTCAAGCCAGAGGCTTGTCCGGACAACTGCAAGCCGGAGGCTTACTCTACTCACTGAGGCGGTTACGATTTGGCCTGACAAACCATGCCTGGCAGCCGATTATCGGGGGCATGAACCAGTGGATTACCGACTACATCAAGGCCCAGCGGGCAGCGCATGATTCCATCCCGGTAGCGGCGGTGGCGCAGCTTATCGAGAAGCTGCGGGTGGCGCTCAAGGAAGACCGCCAGATATTTGTGTTCGGCAACGGCGGCAGCGCGGCCAATGCGTCCCATTTCGCGACCGACCTCGGCAAGCTGGCGTCGGATAAGGTCGGCAAGCGCTTTCGGGTGCTCTCGCTCAATGATAACGTGGGCTGGTTGACAGCGCTGGCCAACGATTACGCCTACGAGGACGTCTTCGTCGGCCAATTGCAGAACTACGGCAAGGCGGGCGACCTCGTGCTGGCGCTCAGCGTCAGCGGCAACTCCCCCAACTGCGTGAAGGCGCTCGAATGGGCGAAGAAGAACGGGCTGCGCACGGTCGCGCTGGTCGGCGCAAAGCGCGGGCGCATGGCCGAAATTGCCGAACAGGCAATTGTTATCAACGACACGCACTATGGACGTGTCGAGGATGCGCAGATGGGAATCTGCCATATGGCATGCTACGCGTTTGTGGAAAATGCAGAAGGCAGAATGAAGAATGCAGAAAGGGGGAAGCTGCCTTAGTCACTCTCCTCTGGCGCGCTTGGAAATCGTGACGAGAATCGCGACCAATTCGCTTGCTTCCTGAATCAATGGAGCCAACCGCTTGGCGGAGATGATCTGCTCGTCGGAAAGCAGCTCCAGCCAATACAGCGTTTCATCCGCCTCCTTAAGGCAATCGCCAACCTTGGAGACGAACTCCGCTTTGCTGCGTGCCCGGTTTGCTTCCCGGTAATTTGCACCAACGGAAGTCCCGGCTCGGAGGGCCTGTTTGCCCAGCACATGAGCAACAGCCCCGTTTGGCAGAGCTACATATAGCCGGATTATCCGCCGTGCAAAGCTCTTCGTGCGCTTCGCCAGGTCTTTTTCTGCATTCTGCATTCTTCCTTCTGCCTTCACTTCGGTAGTTTGAGGTCCACAGTCTCGCAGAGGACATGAAAGAGCAGTTTCTGCCCTTCCTGTATGCGCGCTGTCGAGGTGCCCGGCACTATCAGGTCGAGTGTGGCCACGCCCTTGGTGAAGCCGCCGTCGCGTCCCAGGAAACAGATACTCTTCAGCTTCTTCCGGTTGGCCTCTTCGAGAGCGCGCAGCACGTTGCGTGACTTGCCGCTGGAAGTGAATGCGAGCAAGAGGTCGCCCTGCTTGCCCAAACCCCAGATCTGGCGCGCGAAGATCTCGTCGGCGTGGTAGTCGTTGCACACCGCGGTCATGTATTCACCGTTGGCGGTTAGCGAGATGGCGGGATAGGGCCGACGCTCGTCACGATAGCGGCAGAGGAACTCGGTGGCCAGGTGCGTGGCGTCTGAGGCGCTCCCGCCATTGCCGCATACCAGCAGCTTGTGGCCGGAGGTGAGGCACTGGATGACCAGCTTCGAGGCCCGTTTCAGCGGTTGTTCCAGGGCGCTCAAGGCTCGAGTGGCGGCGATTGATTCCTCAATAGCGCGTTGCAGCAGTGTCATGCGAAAAGGATACGCGGGGGGCCCAGGGCTTGAACAGTGAAAAGGCGGGAGGCGATCGGGATTTTAGGCTGGCGCTGCCATAAACACCCGGCGCAATCTGAGGACATTATGAATACCAAGAGCAAGCCAACCGTAACCATGAACCGCCGGGACTTCCTGCAATCCACCGCCACCGCCACAGCCGCCCTGGGCCTCCTGGGCGCCACTCCTTATGTCGCCCGCGGACGCGTCCTCGGCGCCAACGACACTATCGGCGTTGGCTTCATCGGCGTCGGCGGGCGCGGGTCGAGTCACATCGCGACGGTGCAGCGCCTGGTTCAATCCGGGACGAAGGCGAAGATCGTGGCCGTCTGTGATGCCTACCGATACCGGTTGAATGAAGCGGCCAAGCCCATCGGCGCGAGGGCTTACATGAAGCACAAAGAGCTGCTGGCGGACCCGAGCGTCGATGTCGTCTGCATTGCCACTCCGGACCGGCTTCATGTTCCCCAGGCGCTGGACGCCATCCGCGCCGGCAAAGACGTTTACTGCGAGAAGCCGATGGGCCACTGGTCACAGTTCGACCTCTCCCGGCGCTTCTACGAGGAAACCATCAAGCTCAAGCGCGTCGTGCAGATCGGCAACCAGGGCAACTCCAGCCCCGCGTGGCAGAAGGTGCGCGAGCTGATCCAGCAGGGCGTGATTGGCCGCGTGCAGCTTGTCACCGTGGGATTCTACCGGCGCGGCGATTGGGGCGAGCGCATGCCCATCCTCGACCCGGAGGCCAAGCCCGGTCCGGACCTCGACTGGCAGGCTTTCCTGGGCGACGCGCCGAAGGTGCGATTTACGGTGGACCGCTTCTTTAGTTGGCGCAAATACCTCGACTACGCGGGCGGCCCCTGCACCGACCTGTTCCCACACGTGTTCACGCCTTTCGTCAGCGCCATTGGCCTCAAGTTCCCGTCGCGCGCCGTTGCGTCTGGCGGCATCTTCAAATACACGACTTACGACCGGGAAGTGCCCGACACGTTCAACATGTGCCTCGATTACCCCGAGAAGCTCTCGATTGTGCTCCCCTGCACCCTGGCCAACGATTATCCGCCCGAGGCGGCCATTCGCGGCGACGAGGGCTCGCTCACGCTGCAGAATCCCGGCGAATGGAACGCCGGGTTCGACAGCATCACCATTGTGCCGCCTAAGGGCGAGCCGCGCGTTTACCCGGCTGGCAAGTTGGACCCGACTCCCCTGCACTGGCAGAACTTCCTCAGTTGCGTGCGGAGCCGGGAAAAGCCGGTCAGTGACGTGGAGTTTGGCCTGCACGTGCAGGCGGCCCTGAACATGGCGATGCTCAGCTTGCTCAAGGAGAAGGTGGCAAAGTTCGACTTCGCGAAGACTAAGATCCTGATCTAACTTTCGGCAGGCATGTTAGCCGCCGACCATATCCGCAAGAAGCTCGGCACGCTCCCGCACAAGCCGGGCATCTACCTGATGCGTGACCGCTTCGGGACGGTCATCTACGTCGGCAAGGCGCGGGACTTGCGCAAGCGGGTCAGCCACTATTTCCAGCCGTCGCGACGCCTGGGCTGGGACCTGAAGTTCAAGGCGCTGACCGACGCCATCCACGATTTCGACTTCCACGTCGTGCGCAGCGAGCCGGAGGCGTTGTTGCTCGAAGGCAAGCTCATCAAGGAATTCCACCCCCGCTACAACATCAGCTTCCGCGACGACAAGCAGTTCCTGATGCTGAAGGTCAACCTGAACGACCCGATCCCGCGGTTCACCCTCACGCGTCTCAAGCAGGACGATGGCGCCCGGTATTTCGGGCCGTTCCCGAATTCGAGCGCGCTGCGCAGCACGCTGGCCCTAGTGCGACGCCAGTATCATTTGCGCGGGTGCCGTCCGCTCACGCCGACCGAGCGCGATTACAGGCATTGCCTCTATGCGCATCTGAAGTACTGCACCGCCCCGTGCATCGGCAATGTGGGGCGCGAGGAGTATCTACAGCAGGTGACCGCGGCGTGTGACTTTCTGGCCGGCCAGTGCGCGGAAATGCAGGAGCAACTCGGTGAGGAGATGAAGAAGGCCGCGGCGGCCCAGGATTACGAGCATGCGGCCCAGTTGCGCGACCTGCTGGCGGACCTGCGGCACACGACCAAAAAGGTGAGCCGGTTCGAGCGGATGCCCTACAGCCTGCCGCTCGCCATTGACCCGGAGAGGGACCTGGTAGAACTCGCGAAGGCGCTCGGCCTGGCCGAGCCGCCGCAGCGGATCGAAGGGTTCGATATTTCGAACATCAGCGGGACCTTCAAGGTGGCATCGCTGGTCAGCTTTCGCAACGGCCGGCCAGACCGGGCCAATTACCGGCGGTTTAAGATCAAGACGGTGGAGGGGCAGGATGATTTTGC
>Ga0187880_1002147_pt1 | contig 15437 bp, 14 predicted proteins | sample June2016WEW_19_4_FD_132998 | JGI IMG/M metagenome (GOLD analysis project Ga0187880, IMG submission 132998) | Peatland microbial communities from SPRUCE experiment site at the Marcell Experimental Forest, Minnesota, USA - June2016WEW_19_40 | ecosystem: Environmental > Terrestrial > Soil >...
CAGACTCTTCGCTCGCCCCGAGCCAGCTTGGGCGTAGCGGGTTGAGTGCGCACACCACCCCGCGAATCACGCCACGCCAACTACCGGTTGAAAACCCCGGGTTCCCGGACGGATTTCTAGGGACTCGATGCACGGCGGTTCAACTAACTTTTGACTGAATATCAACAGCTAAGTAATTGAAATTAAAGGTGAAAAGAAGATATCTTGCGGGTGTTGAGGTCTCGGGATGGGTACGAGCCGTGAACGAGGACAGCATGAGAGGGAGGCGAAAGGTTGGAGTAGGGTCGGCTTTCCGCCGCCATTTTGCGAGGGGTCCTCGCCACTACATCGCCATACTGAACCTCTAGCCGGCCGGGCTGGGAAACCTCGGCCGCGCAGCCTGGATTTGTCATCGAAACCAGGGACCCCAATAGCATATCGAGGGGGCTCATTGAAAATACTTACAATATTTCACTTGACAAATAGAAGCCGATGCTGTATATTTGGATTGTGAGGATTGTTGCCGGTCCAGCAATGCGGTAGGCCGAGCGGAAAGCACGTCCTCGAGGGGGGAGTCGGGGTTATGAACGAGGTACGGCCTTCCCTTCGTTTCTCTCCGGGGAGGATCTTGCGGTCTGCGGGACAGGCAGGACCTCCGCGGAACTCTTGGCACGATCGTCGCATAGTCGCCCGGCACGCGGAGCAAGATAGGATTGAAAATGCCACATCTCCCTAGCCTCACCACCACAGATAGCATGGCGACTTTATGCCGACCCACAGCACAAGAGCCCTAACCTGAGATCATCTTGAAAACAAAGGATCGCATTGGGCGATTTTCGTGCGCCAAACCTGGGAACACACTAAAGGTAAACCAGTTACAATAAACCAAGGGATTCTTCATGCTATTGACAAAATGACCGCTACTCAGGACTCCTTGGCAGATGCCGGAAGCACCGCGGCTGGCTAGATGACTGGGCTAATGATATTGGCTTCTTCGGTTTACACGTGGTTAGAAGAGGAGCATTACCCCGCGGGCCGCGAGGCTCACCACAATGGCCAGCGCCAGCAGCGCACCGGAGGCAGCTAGGGTCAAGCGCCAGCCCAATTCGCGCGTCATCGAGGCCAGGGTGGCCATACAGGGAATGTAGAAAGTCACGAAGAGAGTGAAGATGAGGATTTGCGCCGCGGTCATGACACCCAGGACGTGCGTGGTGCCGAGCGCCTGCATCAGCATCAGGAGTGATAGCTCTTTGCGCAGCACGCCGAAAATCAGCGTCAGGCCGACCGAACGCGGCAGTCCCAGGAGCGCCGTGAAAGGCGAGAGCGCCGCGTTGATGCCGTGCTGCCAGCCGTAATAATCAACCAGGCTAAGCACCACGCTGCCCACCACCAACAGCGGAAAGGCCACCAGCACGAACTCCCGCAGTCGCCACCAGGTTTTGAGCACCACCACGCGCACACCCGGCACGCGATAGGCGGGAACCTCCATCAACATGCCGGGTGAAATCTCCGGCCAGATCCGCGCCAGTACATGACCGGCGATCGCGATCACCACGATGTTCAGGGCGTAGATTCCCAACGCGTAATTTGCGCCAAGGTAGAATCCCACTAGCGCGAAGATCACCGTCATACGGGCGGAGCAGGGCACCAGGACGGCCAGAAATGCGGCGATGAAGCGGTCGCGCCGGGTGGTGAGAATGCGCGTGGCCATCACCGCCGGAACGCTGCACCCATACCCCACCAAGATGGGCAGAGTGGCGGTGCCGTGCAGCCCCAGGCGATGCATCGCCGCGTCCATCAGGTAGCCGACGCGCGAGAGGTAACCGATGTCTTCCAGAATCGCCAGGCCCACGAGGAATGGCAGCAGGTAGGGCAGCACAATCGCCACCGCTCCCGCCGTTCCCAACACCGCTCCTTTGGCGCCGGCAAACAGTGCGCCTTGCGGATTCATGTGCTGCGCGAGGGCCGCCACCACGGCATCGAAAAGGTTCAATATGCGATCCTCACCCAGCTTTCCGACGTCGAAAATCAGGCGGAAGAATCCCAGGAAGACTCCCATCAGCACGGCGTAGCCCCAGATGGGATGCATGGCCAGGCGGTCCACTTGCTCGCGCCAATCCGCCTTCGGCCTGGTGATGCGGGCCACTCGCTCAAATAGCGTGAGGCAGGCCGCATGACGCGCCGCGGAGATCGCCGCATCGGCGGGCTGCCCGGTGCGCAGTGCGATTTCCGCCTGCGCCCATTCCACCAACGGAGCCATTTCCGGTTCCTCGCGCCGGGTCTGTCCGGGATCGCTCTGCACCCATTGCAAAGCGCGGAAACGCGGAGGTGGGAATTCCGCTATTTGCGATTGGTGATTTACGATGGGGGATTGGAACGGCAAGGCTTTGGAATTTGTGGGTGGCCTTATCAAAAGTGGTTGAGCAGCAAGCACCGCTACCGCCGCCGTGACGCGCGGGCCTTGTTGGCCATCCATTGCTGAGGAATGCCCGCAACACGCCGACGAACAACGCCCTGCCATGCAAGAAAACGCGGCACTATCAAGGGCGGGTGAATGTCCTGACTCCTGGTTGCTGACTCCGACCCCTTCCCCAACTCCTGACCTATCTGGCACGGCCACCTGTCGCCCCTGTACTCCCGCGGCGATCTTTTCCGCTAGCTCCTCCACCATACTTTCGGCTTCCGGCGCATAAATGAAGGCGTGCGACCGCTTGCCCGACGCGGCCACTTCCTGCGCCATGCGAAAGGTTTCGAGGATGCCGCGGCCGCGAGCCCCAATCGCCTCAACCACCGGCACACCCAACGAGATCTCCAGGGCATGCGTGTCGATCGTCATGCCTTTGCGCGCCGCCTCGTCCATCATGTTCAGGCAGACCACCAAGGGCGATTCCAGGTCTAGCAACTCGAGAGTCAATTCCAGGCTGCGGGCCAGTTGCGAGGCGTCCAGGACATTGACAATAAGGTCCCAATCTCCCCCCAACAAATAATCACGGCTGACCTCTTCCACGGCGGAGGTGGGTGTCAGGGAATAAAGTCCAGGCAAATCAATGAGTTCCAATACCTCGCCGCCCACTCGCGCCTGTCCGTGAGTGTACTCTACGGTCGTGCCGGCGAAGTTTGAGGTGAGCGAGCGGTAACCCGCAACCGCATTAAAAAGGGTACTCTTGCCTGAATTAGGTTGGCCGACCAAGGCGACTTTCACTGGAGAACTTCGACGCGGATCTTCTCCGCCAGTTGCTTGCCAACCGCAACTTGCGTGCCTTGATTGTCGATCATCAAGGGGCCGCCAAAGGGGGCGCGGCGCAACACTCGGATGCAGTCGCCGGGCTGGATGCCCATCTGGTTGAAGGAACGGCGAACTTCCCAACCGCCAGTAATTAAAAGAATTCTAAGCTCGGCGTGGTCGTACGCTTCGTAGAGGTTCAATGGTGAGTCAAAGTTCGCGGAGTCTCGCATGGCACCCTTACTAGGGCACGAGGGGTTCCAGACCATCTGTGAAAGTAGCAATAAATTGCGCCGGCCGAAAGTGGCTAATTGCAAATGGTTTGCAACTAACTTTGGCCCCAATTGGCCCTTAAGTTAGGCCTTTTTAATGGTCTAGGGTGAGGGGGATTTCACGCCCTTGGCCCTTCTTTGGTGGGGTAGCACCCGCAAGGGCCGGGGCATGGGACACGGGATTCGGGATTCGGGACTGGGCATCCGAGACTCGCGTTCGGCCCCTGAGTTTTTGACCGGATCTCCGATCTCTAATGTTCGATGGTCCGACCCTTGGCCGCACCTAAACAATGCTAACCCCGTGTCCCGAATCCCGCGCCTCTAATCTCGCGTCCCGTATCCCGTATCCCGTGTCCCGAGTTTTTCAATCCGCGCTTCGATATCCCGCAGCCAAGCTTCATCCCGAATGCCGGGAAGGTTCGCCCGGACATTTTCGATTCCGCCACGCCGTGCTGTTTCCGCCAAATTGACCGCCACACTCAAGTCCGACGCAGCTTGCGGGATGGTGTGCCCACCCAAGCTCGCGACCTCACGCGCCACCTCTGTTGCCAATTCCGCCGTGTCCATAGGCACCGCAGAAGCCTGCTTGCTGGCTGCCTCAATCGCCTGGTCGCGGGCGGATTGCTCCGCCTCGGTGGACTTGGGTAACTTGAAAGCGCGGATGACGGCTTCATAACTCTTGGCGTCGTGATCGACCGTAACCAGCAACCGCTCGCGCAATGCGGCCAGGCGCGTGCGGGTGGCTTCGATCGCAGGGTGATGGGCGCTAAGCGATTTCCGCTTCAGCGACAGGCCACACACCATCTCTCCCAAACCCGCCGCTAGTGCCCCTGCCAGCGCCACAACGCTGCCGCCTCCCGGGGTCGGCGTGGGGGCTGCAACCGCGTTCACAAACTCCTCCACCATCGCCCGCAGGGGGGTGTCAGGATGGGCAGTACGGCGCATCTCCTGCGGAATAGCCGCAGGGCTGGAGAGCGAGCCCTGCGCTACAACCTGTTCCAGGCGATTTTCGACGATCATTTCCGGCCGGAAATTCTCGAGCCGTAAAAGATCAACGGCATCCTCGTCCAGCGCCCGTCGCGGAACCAGGCCCACAATCTCGCTGCCCGCCACCTGAACGCCGAGCGCGGCAGCTTCTCTCGTCACCGCCTCAAAGACCGTGGCCAGGGAAGTGGTTTCAAAATCTGTCAGATTCATAGACACTTGCGCCAGATTGCGGGCCTTCAATTCCACTCCCATCGCCTTCACGCAGGGGAGTCCGCCGCTCGAGGCTCGAATCTTCTTGGCGATGGCCTTGGCCGGCGCCACGTCGGAGGTGTTCAGGTTGATGTTGTAAGCAATCAGGAATTTGCGCGCTCCCACCACCGTGGCGCCCGCCGTAGGGTGAAGCGCGGCCTCACCGAAATCCGGCAGGCGCGCCGGGTTTGATGTGATCTCCTCCCGCACACCTTCAAACTGCCCGCGCCGAATGTTCTCCAGGTTGACGCGCTCAGGCTTGCGCGCTGCGGCTTCGTACAGGTAGGTCGGGATCTTAAATCGCCGCCAGGTTTCTTCCGCCACCCATTCCGCAATGTGGACGCAGTCTTCCAGTTTAACGCCTGCCAGGGGCACAAATGGGACGACGTCGGTCGAGCCCAGCCGCGGGTGGGCACCCCGGTGATGGCCCAGGTCGATCAACTCCGCCGCTTCGGCGATACCGCGCAAGGCCGCTCTGCCCACACTCTCGCGGGTTCCGACAAAGGTGATGACCGAACGGTTGTGGTCAGCATCCATTTCCCGGTCGAGCAGATAAACGTCCGGCCCGGCGAGCAGAGCGCGAATGATCGCTTCCACCACCGCCGTGTCGCGGCCTTCACTGAAGTTGGGAACGCATTCGATGAGAGTTTGCATAGTGTCAATGTATCACGAGAATCAATCCGGAGTCCGGGATCCGAAGTCAGTCATTAGTTCAGATATTTTCATAAACCTTCTGGCCAAGCGCGCTAACTGTTCTTGTTTACTCTGAACTTCTGGTATAGGCTTTTCGCAGGCTGCTATCTCACTTGTTTTCAAATACATCACGGCATATAGACCAACTTCGTTTATTTTCAATAACATCACGGGGTGCCGAAAACTGTCATACTGTGTTTTCAATAACATTCAGGCTTCGCTCGTCTTTTTTTAACATCTTTTTTTTGGGGACCGCTCCCACACGCGAAGTTCCCCTCCGCCTCGACGACCGGACCGCCCGGCCGAGGTGGCGCTTTCGGCCCTACCATCCTGCGAAGATTCGTGGGACTCAACCCCAAAATCTCCCTCTGCTGAAGCACCACCGCGATTTCTGCCTCACGAAACATGTCCACGGTTTCGGCAAACAAGGGATGCGCGGCCTGTTCGGGAGTCAGAACCGCCCGCGCCACTCGGTCCACCGCGTAGGGTGGGGCGTAGAACAAGGTCAGGTAGAGGTCGTGCAGGAAGCGCGACCTGAACCCGGTCCGCAGGCTGTTCATCCGTGACTGCGACTTGCCCCGCGCGGTGCGCGGGCCGGTGGATTTCCGGGAGCTGCGGCGATTGGCTTCGAGCCGGGCGGGAGTGAGGGTGGGGGACTTGCGTAGAGACATGTTGGCTCCTCACACTTAACTACGCATCTAGTGTACACCATAGCCTAAAGAAAAGTCAAGAGACAAGTTGTCACATTCTGTCGCGATTGCGTGTTAAATGCGTTTTGTGAGGTGGCGGCTTTATCCGTCGGCTGATGGGTTAGATGGCATGACGTAGCGGCGAGTTTACCTCGCCCAGTGGCGGAATGAAGCCGCCGCGACATGAAATTGGCCCAATTGATTCTTCTCCACAGTGGGGAGGGTGCCAACCCTGAAAACTGATGACGGGCCAATGACAACTGGCCACGGACAACGGGCTACTTCCGCAAGTAGATTACCCTCCCCCGCTTCACCGTCATGACACAATGATTCACCGCGAAGTAGTAGGGGATTTCGCGGTAATCCTCAACATCCAGCGCAATCAAATCGGCCTGCTTACCTGCTTCGAGTGAACCCACGCGGTCGGAGCGGCCGAGCGCGGATGCGCCATTGATGGTCGCTGCGGCGATGGCCTCCGCAGGCGTCATCTGCATTTGCGCACAGGCGAGCGACAGGATGAATTGCATGTTCAGCGTGGGGCTTGTACCCGGGTTGAAATCTGTGGCTAGAGCCACCGCGGCTCCGGCGTCAATGAGCTTGCGCGCGGGAGGATAGGCCTTCAATCCCAAATGGAAATTCGCTCCAGGCACCAGCGTTGCGACTACTTCAGACCGGGCTAGGGCGCGAATATCCGCGGCCGAGACCTTATCGAGATGGTCGGCGGAAGCGGCGTTAAGCTCGATGCCGAGGCGCGCGGCGCCGGTGCGGGAAAGCTGCTCGGCGTGAATGCGCGGCACAAGACCGAACTCGCGGCCCGCCTCGAGCACCCGTCGGCAATCTTCCACGCTGAACGCGCCGCGGTCGCAGAAGCAGTCGATGAATTCCGCCAGCCTTTCTCGCGTCGCCTGATCTTTGGGCTTTGTAGCGCCGCCCTTTAGGGCGGCACCTGGAGTTTCTGTGCCGCCCTTCCGGGCGGCATGTGCCGGGCTAAAGCCCGGTGCTACGTCAGGCGGTACGTCTCCTCCCGCAGCCAGGGGAATCAGCCGCTTGATCACATGATCCACATATTGCCGGGGCCGGCCGCGGAAGCTTTCCGGGAGGGAATGGAGGGCAAGCAGCGTGGGGACTAAATTCAGAGCGGCTTCCGCTTGCAGTGCTTGAATGACGCGCAGGATCTTTGCCTCCTGTGCGATGTCCAGCCCGTAGCCGCTCTTCACTTCCACCGTAGTCGTCCCGTGGGCGGCGAATTGTTCGAGAAACTTGCGCGCTTGTTGCGCCAAAGCTGAAACGCCGGTCTTCCGAATCCTCTCGGCGGAGGATTGAATTCCACCTCCGGCGCGCGCGATTTCCTCGTAGGTTTTGCCGCGCAAGCGCAGCTCGTAATCATTCACCCGGCTGCTGGCAAAAATCAGATGCGTGTGGGAATCGACAAAGCCTGGCATCACAACGCGCCCGCGGCAGTCGGTGGCCTCGGCGCCCAGGCGCAATGCCTCGCGTTCCAACGAGCGTGTGGGGCCAACGCGCAGGATCGTTTCACCTTCTGTCAGCAGACCGCCATGGGGGATGATTCTCAGTTCTCCGAGCGCCGTACCACGGCGCGGAACTGGCGAGCCCGCCAGGGTCAGCAGTTGCGCGGCATTACGGAAGAAGAGCGAGGTTGGAGAAGCGAGTGGCATGGAAAAATGTCAGGTTTCTTTGAAATTGCCTAATTCCGAACTCACTACGCTATAATACCGGTCCAACACATTCCGGAGGTTATTGCTTATGCCCAATTATGAATACGCATGCAAAGCATGCAAGAAAGCTTTCACCCTGACGTTGACCATGGCAGAACACGATAAGAAGCGAGTCGCCTGCCCCAAATGCAAGAGCAGAAAAGTTGAGCAACAGTATGGCTCGTTCTTCACGGTGACGTCGAAGAAAAGCTGATAAGGACAGCGACGAGTGACGAGCAAGCGAAAAACGAAACTCGAAATTCGAAACTCGCCACGATTTTCGAGTTTCGATTTTCGAATTTCGGTTCTTATAAGCTTGTCACTTTCGGTATTCGCATTCCCGCCTTCTCCGCAAAGCTAGCCGCTTCTTCATAGCCCGCGTCCACATGGCGCGCGACGCCGATTCCCGGGTCATTGGTCAGCACGCGATTCAGCCGCTTCGCCATCTCCGGCGTGCCATCGGCGACGATGACTTGCCCCGCGTGCAGCGAGTATCCGATCCCCACGCCGCCGCCGTGGTGGAACGAAACCCAGCTTGCCCCTGAGGCGGTATTGAGGAGCGCGTTAAGCACGGGCCAATCCGCGATCGCGTCGCTGCCGTCTTTCATGCTCTCGGTTTCGCGGAAGGGCGAGGCCACGGAGCCGCAGTCCAGGTGATCGCGCCCGATGACGATGGGCGCTTTCAGTTCGCCCTTCGCCACCAGATCGTTCATCCGCTCGCCGAACAGCGCGCGTTCGCCGTAACCCAGCCAGCAGATGCGCGCGGGCAGTCCCTGAAACTTCACATGCTTCCGCGCCAGGCGAATCCAGCGATCGAGGATGGCGTTGTCGGGGAAAAGCTCCAGCACTAGGTCGTCGGTGCGATAGATGTCGGCGGGCTCACCGGAAAGCGCCACCCAGCGGAACGGCCCGCGGCCTTCGCAAAACAAGGGCCGGATGTAGGCGGGAACGAAGCCGGGAAAGTTGTAGGCGTCCTTCACGCCGTGCTCAAACGCCACCGTGCGAATATTGTTTCCATAATCGAAAGTGGCCGCGCCGAGCTTCTGCAATTCCAACATGCCCGTGACGTGCCTGGCGATGGAGTCGTACGAACGCTTCAGGTAATCCTCGGGATCGTTGCGGCGGAGCTCTGCGGCTGACTCCAGGCTCAGACCGGATGGGACGTAGCCATTCAGGGGATCGTGCGCGCTCGTCTGGTCCGTAAGCAGATCGGGGACAATGCCGCGGCGCGCCAGTTCCGGGATGACGTCCGCGCAATTGCCCACCAGTCCCACCGACACGGCATGCTTTTGGCGCACCGCGTTCTTGAGGATACGGACGGCTTCATCGAGAGAATTCACGCAGATGTCGCAATAGCCCGAGCGGATGTGGCGCTTGATGCGCTCCGGATCAATCTCGATGCCAAGGAAGGCGGCGCCATTCAGCGTGGCGGCCAGCGGCTGTGCTCCCCCCATTCCGCCCATGCCGCCCGTCACCACCAGTTTACCCGCCAGATCGCTCGCGAAGTGCTTCCGCGCAGCGGCGGCAAAGGTTTCAAAGGTGCCCTGGAGAATGCCTTGCGTGCCGATGTAAATCCAACTCCCCGCCGTCATCTGGCCGTACATGGTCAGGCCCAGGCGCTCGAGCTCGCGGAATTTTTCCCACGTCGCCCAGTGGCCCACCAGGTTGGCGTTGGCAATCAGCACGCGCGGCGCAGCTTCGTGGGTGCGGAAAACTCCCACCGGCTTTCCCGATTGTACCAGGAGCGTCTCATCATTGCCGAGTTCCTTCAGCGCCGCGACGATAGCGTGATAACACGCCCAATTGCGCGCAGCCTTGCCCGTGCCGCCATAGATGATTAAATCCTGCGGACGCTCCGCCACGTCCGGATCGAGATTGTTCATCAGCATCCGCATGGCGGCTTCCTGCTGCCAGCCCTTGCAGGTTAACGCTGTGCCGCGCGGTGCGCGCACCGGTTGGTACGAATTCGTTTCGGATGCCGTGCCATTGATCGTGTCAGGCTGTGCCATGTTGGTTCTCTCCGAGGGAATCTTAGCCCAATGTGGTCCGAAGAGAAAGGGAGCTTGCAGGAGTTGAAGAGTCGAAAAGTTGACGAGTTGAAAAAACATGTTGGACATCGCGGCAGAGCCGTAGCCAATCGAGTCTTGTAGGGGCACCCCTCGTGGGCACAGGCGTTAACCTAAGGGCGGATGGGCCGTAAGCCCACGTAGCGGGCTGCATCCTGTAGCCCACGGCGCCAGCTGTGGGATGGGAAAAGGAAAGAGAATCTGTGAGCCCCGGCAGGGGCGGCATCCGGGGTTTTCGTACGTCAAAGGTCTGCCCCCGATCGTGCTCGATTCTCGGCGAGCGGCGGCGGATGTCGCCCCGTACGGGGCTTACTTGCCCCGCCGCTCGCGCCCTGTCCCACGGCTGGCTCGCCGTGGGCTAAAATGACAACGCCCGCTTCGCGGGCTTTGAGGTGATTCACGCCACTAGGTTAACGCCTATGCCCCTGCGAGACGCGCAAAATGTTTGCGAAGAAATCAGGAGTCTACAGTATTGCAATGAAACGAGCAGCGCCTAAGAGTAACTGGTCATCTAACTGGTCATGTGCTAAATATGACCCATATGAAAACCACAGAAAAGCTGATCAGCGCGACCGAATTCAAGACGAAGTGCCTCAAGATTCTGGATGGGCTTCAGCCGCAGGGCATCGTCATCACCAAATGGGGCCAGCCGGTCGCCAAACTCACACCGTTGCGCGTGGTGGACAACTCGAAGCTGATTGGGTCGATGAACGGCAAGGTTGTCGTGAAGGGGAATATTTTCTCTGCAGGCCGAAAGTGGAATGTTCAACCTTGACAAACACATGCTGGTGGTGATGATCGAGCTAACGCGCGACTGCCTTCTCACATTGCTTCTATGCTCTGCCCCGGCGTTTGCTCAGACCATTCCAGACTTCTCCGGGGTGTTCTTGCGCAATCCCGTCGAGAGGCACGGCGTCAATAAGATCAATACAGAATTTGATGACCTACTCGTCCTGAACATAAAGCAGGGCGTGGACACACTGGAAGTCACAGAAATGCAAAACGGAGCGCAGGCGACAAGTGTCTACAACTTGAACGGCAAGCCCTCCATTAATGTGAGCCCTGACGGCATGCGCAGCAATGATCGGATAGAGTTTAAGGACGGCAAGCTGACGATCAAGTCTGAGGTGACGGACCGCAAGGTAGTTGTCTTCAATCGGCTGACAGGGGAGACCTGGAGGTTATCCCCTGACCTGCAAACTCTTACGATACGGGTGAAAGAAGGATATCCCAGGTTAGGGGTGCAAGGTTTCCGCCCAACACAAACTTACACGCGCCAGACATCATTGCCGGTTGCGCTCAAAAATGCCAATATGGCGTCGGAAATGAACAAATGCAATGTTCTTCCTCCCTTTCTCTCCAAGAAGGGTTCTCCGAAGTTAAACCACGGGGCCATCCTCGGAATGACAGGCTTTCAGCAATTGGCGTGGCAGGTGTCGTTCGGGGCGGTTCTGGACGGAAACTTTTTCAACGATTTAGAGCGCACGCCCACTTCCGGTGGCGTCAAGTTTCGCAAGAAAGGCATGCTCATCTCCAGCTATTCCGGGCCCATCAACCTGGAAGTCATCCCCACGGTCACTTTCACACGCGGGGAATTTGCGCTTACTAGTACAATCATGGGCCTCGAGCCCCTTCCCGAGTGGTTGCTAAACCTGCGCTTTCGCATCAAGTGGGTCGGTTCAGAATCCCGGGATTTAGGCGAGGTTCCCGCGGAGCTCCGGCAAAAGGCCTCGGATCTCGCTCCTCTCTATGAGCAGTACTGGCTGGAGATCCCCGCCCAGGATGTGCCGATCACAGACAGCCTGGAAGTTCATATTCTCTCCGCGGACGGGAATCAACTCGGCTGCATTAGCGGACACATCTGAACCTCGCAGTTTTGCCTGCTTTGATCGCGAGGTTTGCATATCGTCGGTGACGCACGGAAGAAGGTCTTGGATTTTTGCGCCAAAGTGATAGACTCTCACAACGGCATGGGCTCTAGCGAAATCACAACCCTCAACGAGCTGTTCCTCAAGGCGGTGGCCAAGCACGCCAAGCCGGATTGTTTCCTGTACAAGACTGGAGGCCAATACCGGGGCGTATCCTCGGAGGAGGCCCTGCGCAAGGTAGCGGCGCTCGCCTCTTTGCTCAGCCGCCTGCACGTGGAGCGCGGCGACCGCGTGGCCATTCTCTCGGAAAATCGCGTCGAGTGGGCGCTGACGGATTACGCGCTGCTGGGCCTGGGCGCCATCCCCGTGCCCATTTACACGACCCTGCTCGAACCGGACATCGAATACATCCTGCGCGATTCCGGGGCGAAGGGAATCGTGCTGGCGACGGAAGGGCAGCTTGCCAAGATCGTAAATGTGCGGCCTCATCTACCGGACTTGAAATTCGTTCTGGCCATGGATTGCGCCAAGCTGCAAGGAACCGGGGCAGAGTGCTTCGAAGGCAGCATCGCGCTGGAAATGGGCCTGGCGACCCATGCCGTGGAAGCCTTCACCGCGAGGGCGCAGGCCGCCCAACCCGACGACATCGCCACCTTTCTTTACACCTCCGGCACCATGGGCAAGCCCAAAGGCGTGATCCTGACGCATGCCAACATTGTTTCCAACGTGCTCGAGTGCGCGAAGCTCTTTCACCTGACTCGCGAAGATGCCTGCATGTCGCTGCTCCCGCTCTCCCACATTTTGGAGCGGACCCTCGACTTCCTTTGTTTCTGGTTGGGTGCGTCGATCGCCTACGCCGAGAACCTGGAAGCGATGCCGCAGAATCTGCGCGAGGTCAGGCCCACCTTGATGGGCGTGGTTCCCCGCGTGCTCGAGAAGATTCATGATCGCGTCATGGAAGTCGTCCGCACGGCTCCCCGGGCGCGGCAAAAGATCTTTTACTGGGCCTTGGGCGTGGGAAGACAAGCCTTCCCCTATCGCCTCAAGGGTCGGCGTTTGCCGCTGGGATTACGCCTGAAGCATGCCATCGCCGACGCTCTGATCTTCTCCAAGGTGCGCGAGCAAATGGGCGGCCGCATTACCATCCTCGCATCCGGCGCGGCTCCGCTGGCGCGGGAACTGGCCGAATTCTTCTATGCCATGAACCTGCCGGTGTACGAAGGCTATGGCCTTTCGGAAACCTCGCCGGTGCTTGCCATCAATTTTCCCGGCCACGTTAAGCTCGGAACCGTCGGCCCACTCATCGGAGGTGTCGAACTCAAGTTCGGGGAAGAGAATCACGATCCGGAGGGCGGGGCAGGGCGTGAAATCCTGGTGAAAGGTCCTAACGTTTCGCCCGGTTATTACCACCTGGACGACGAGAATCGGGTTGCCTTCGAGGCGGGATGGTTTCACACCGGCGATCTGGGAGCGATGGACGAAGAAGGATACCTGCGCATTACCGGCCGCAAAAAGAACCTATTTAAGACCTCCGGGGGAAAATACGTTTCCCCAGAAAAGCTGGAGAACCTCTTTCAGAGCCACCCTTACGTTCGCCAAATTGTGGTGCTGGGCGCCGGGCGCAAGTTCGTGGGGGCGCTGGTGGCGCCGGTTTACCAGCGTTTAGAAGACCACGCGCGGACCCACGGCGTGACCTTTCGAAATCGGGAAGAACTGGTGGCCCATCCGGAGATTCACGCGTTCATGCAGCAACTCATTGATGAAACCACTCGCTGGCTGCCGCCGCACGAAAGGATTCGTCAAATTGTGTTGTTGCCCCGCGAACTCACCATGGATGAGGATGAGGTTTCCGCAACCCTCAAGGTAAAGCGGCGAGTCGTGGAAGAAAAATATCGCGCCGCCATCGAGGAGATGTTTTCGCGCCACGCACCGCAAGCTCAGGAGTCAGGAGCAAGAAGTCAGAAGCCAGACTAACGTGGGTTTCTCAACACGCTCGGACGCCGTCGAAATCGCAGTTCCCACCCTCTGCTTTTCCCCCACGCCGCGGGTATACGGAGCGAAGCTTTGGAGTGCGGCAGCTCGCTGCCGCTTTCCTCCCCGCGAGCTTGCTCGCGGGATTCCGAAATTGTGAAGGATTCCCCGCCAGCAAGCTGGCTGGTGACAAAGCGGCAGCAAGCTGCCGCACTCTAAAGCTTTGCACGCATAATCAGGCTGTAGGGAGCACGTGATACGGCAGTGATCAGACGGCTCCCGACTCCTGGCCCCTCTTAGAATATATGTAACTTGATGCTCAGGTATTTCTTGGGGTCCTTGCGGAAGTCTGACAGGAACTCCTTTAGGGATTGGGAACTGTCGCGCAAATTGTTGAAGAGTGTGGGGTCAGTGGAGAGTCTTCCCAGCGTCCCCTGCCCCTGGTCGATGCGAGCAGTGATGGTGTCCACGTGGGCAAGCGTGGAGTTCATCCGGTCGTAGAGTTGACCGTCCTTGGCCAACTTCCCGAGTGTTCCGTGGCCCTGATTGATGTTATCGATCAAGGTGTTACCATTGGTCAGGAGCCGATTGAGATTGTTGTAAGCCGAGGGGTCGGAGATAAACTTGGCCATACTCCCTTCCCCATTTTGGATTTGATCGATGACCTTGTCCAGGCGGTCGAGAGTCCCCAGGGTGCGGTTGTAAAGAGTCTCGTCGACCATGAGTCTGCCGATGGTTCCTTCACCCTGCTGAGTGCGGTCTATCAGGGTCTGCGCGGTGGAAATGGCGGCGTTCAGTTTGTTGTAGAGCGTCTGATCGTAAATCATTTTGCCGATCGACCCCTTGCCGGCCTGGACTTGTGTGGTGATGTCATCGAGCTTGGCGGAGAGGCTATTGAGGTTCATGATGACTTGATTGGTGTTTTGCATGACCGCGGCTATATCGGCCTTTTCCGCGGTTTTGACCGCGCCGTTGTCCGCAATCACGTCTTGTTCAGGCGTCCCGCGCGTAATGTTCACGTAGCCATCCCCCAGCAGCCCGACCGTTTCCACCGAGGCCAGGGAGTCGCTGCGGATCTCGTCCTGATAGGCACGCGAAATCTTGAGGTCAACCTCTACGGCGCGCTGCTTATCGGTGAAAGGAGAGATCTTGATCCTGGCAACGCTGCCCACGGGAATGCCCGCCAGCCGCACTTGCGCGCCCTCGCGCAGATCGCCGGCGGTGGGAAGGTAGGCCTTCAGGGTGTAATGCCGGGCGAAGAATCCCCCTTGGCCGCTGATGAAGAAAACCGCAATGGCAAAGAGCACCAGGCTGACAATGACCATGATGCCGACTCGAAGTTGAGCCCACTGCACACGTTCGTGTTGAGACATGGTTGGTCGCCTCCGCGAAGTTCAAAACCCATTGTAAATCACCTGCTGATATAGAAAACCGCGATGGCAATAAGGGCCAGGCTGACAATGACCATTATCCCGACTCGAAGTCTGACCCACTGCTCACCCTCTTGTTGAGGCATAGTTGGTCTCCTCCGCGAAATTCTAAACTCCATTGTAGTTCATTCGCGGGGCAATCGGGACACGGGATACGGGACACGGTGCTGGCGGTGTGGAATTCGGGACGCGGCGCTCGGGAGAAACCCTGATCCCAAATTCCGAATACCAGATTCAGAATTCCGTACCCCGAACCCCGTGTCCCGTATCCCGTATCCCGCTTGTCTACGCCAGG
>Ga0187880_1002155_pt1 | contig 15410 bp, 12 predicted proteins | sample June2016WEW_19_4_FD_132998 | JGI IMG/M metagenome (GOLD analysis project Ga0187880, IMG submission 132998) | Peatland microbial communities from SPRUCE experiment site at the Marcell Experimental Forest, Minnesota, USA - June2016WEW_19_40 | ecosystem: Environmental > Terrestrial > Soil >...
GACCGAACCTCGCCATCCCACCTCGTCCTGACAGACCGCACCGACGGCGACCCCTCGGCGACCGATCCCAGCACTCCCGACCGGTCACGGCCTCACGATGCGTCCGCTCGCAGAATAGGAGCAGGCGAACTCAGGGGACCGTGCACGACCCGGAATGGTTCCGCAGTGATGTGCTGCCCCGGCTGGCGAGCCTGAAGCTCTCCGAGATCGTCGAGGCGGCCGGCCTGCTCGAAGGCGTCCGCATCGGACATCAGGCGTGGGAAGTGGACGCCGCACGTTTCGACGTGGGCGGCATTGGCCGGGGTGCTCGGTGCCGCGGGAGTGCTGGTGGGCAACGTGGGGGATACCGTTTCTATCCTGTCACTCGTGGCGCTCCCCGATCATTGTGATCGTCTGGCGCATCTTTCCCGAGACTCGAGGCATCGGTCTCATCCACTCGGGTACTCCCTGAAAGATGGCGTGCTGTGACGTCCTTCCTCAGAATCTCTGCGGACACCGAGCACCGTTTCAGAACAGCAGCCGCCGCTCAATGGGAAAAGAGGTGCCATCCGGCGTAGAGCCATACCGCGATAGCGACGGCACGAAGGACCGTACGGTGGAGGTAGCGAGCCACGAGATCTCTGGCGCTGGGCGCCGGCCCCTCGTCAGGTGGACCGGCGCTTCGAGTGTGCTGAGCGCGGCGATCGCAGCTGAGACCTGAACAGTTACGGATGGTGAAGCTCCAGCGGAAGATCTCCGGCACCTGGCGCAGTCTCGAGGGTGCCCGGCGACTACTGCACCGTCCGCAGCTACATCTCGACGATGCGAAAGAAGGGACAAGGACGTCCTTCGCGGGCTGCGGCTCCTCTTCGAAGAAGACGTCTGGCTCTCGGGAGTCGTCCCTCGGACCTGAGCGCTTCGCAGCTCGGTCGTCGCTCGTCGCCTCATGCAGCTGAGACCTGAATAGTTACGATAAGATAACGATAGATAATATGTGTGTTACTACCTATCGATCCGAGCAGGAGGCGGCGTGCTCGACAGCTCGGTAGCCACAATCCCAACGCATGCGGTCCGGCGGTTGCGCGACCGGCCCATTGTCGAGGCCGGTACGGTGCTCGGCTACGGGCCGCTGTTCAACGCCGGTGTCCTACATCACGCCGGCCTCTACCACCTCTTCGTACGGGCCGTGCGGGATGGCTACCGCCGCGGTGAGGGCACCGGGGCGCGTTTTGTCGACTACGTCTCCGACATCGTGGTCTTCACCTCCGTCGACGGTCACCGCTACGAGTACGGCTACGTCCTTGCCAGCGCAGGTATCGGGGCCGCGCTGAGCTTTGAGGACCCGCGGGTGCAGTGGGTGGAGGACCGTGGCAACCGGCGGCTCGTGATGACCTACACGCAGGTGCCCCCGCCCGGAGACGGACCGTGGCGCATCGGCGCCCACTTCCTGCACTGGGACGGCAAGAGGTTCGAGCTTGAAGAGGCGACGGGCCAGCTACTCGGGCCACCCGATGTAGCGAACAAGGACGCGGTGGTGTTCACCCTCTCCGACGGCCGCGTCGCGCTCATCCACCGCGTCCACCCTGACATGCAACTGGCCGTGTTCGACGACCTCGAGCACCTGTGGCATGCGGGCCCCGACTACTGGGACGCCTACATGGCCGACCTCGACGTGCACACGCTGATCCGACCAACACCAGGGGCGCTTGGCGTCGGTGCGGGGGCACCCCCCGTGCCGACGGAGGCGGGGTTCTTACTCTTCTTCCACGAACGGCGCGCCGACGGCTCGTACACGATCAACCTGGCGCTGCTGGACCAGGTCACCGGTCGGCTGCAGAGCCGCCTCTCCCAACCAGTGCTCGAGCCGGAGCTCGAATGGGAGCGCCGGGGCGATGTGGACAACGTCGTCTTCGTCCAGGGAGCGCACTGCGACGGTGACGACGTGTACCTCACTTACGGCGCCGCCGACCGCTGTGTCGGCGTGGCCAGCGCGCACGTGGGTCACCTGCTTGACGCCCTGCGCGCCGCCACCCGAAACCCCGCAACGCGAGGGAACCGTCGGAACTGACTCAATGCGACCCGCACTCGCCGACGGCAGCTCTTGCAACCGGAGCATCGTGCCCACAAACGCCAGGGTTGACTCCGCTCCCTCGTTGCGATTCCCGCCTTCTGGCTCCAGACCGTCGAAGCCGCCGCCGGTCGCCGGATCGAAGACCGTCACCCTCGCGTCGTTGTCTCCGAGGAATCACGTACCTGAGCGCCGCGCCGCTTGTGCCTACCGGTGGTCGCCCGTGTAAGCAAAGGCTCTCGTGCATGCTTCTGTCATCGTCCACGCCTCGATCGGTTGCTGGTCGAACGCCGGTTGAGTCCCGTCCGGGCTGCGACCACCGACCGGCGTGAAAATGAAGTGACCGTCGACCATCTCCTGGTCGACGAGCCATTCCAACAAGTGAAGTGCGTCGCTCGCGGCGCGCTGTCTCCCCATAGTGGTGGCTACCGCTAGGGCGGCGTCCGGCAATAGCGCGTTGGCATAGCTAAGTCGGGGCTCCGGCCACGGCCACGCGTCGTCGGTGGCAGGGCTGGGCAGGCTGTCCGCGGCGTCACTGACCAAGCGCCGCGCATTGGCATGGTTGGGTACGGCGTGCAACAGCTCGGCGGCGCCGAGGGCAGCACAGGCAACGGCGCGAGGGTGTTCGGAACGGAAGTCCGCGGCTTCACCGAAGAGCACAAGGGCTCGATCGCGCAGGTTCGTCCACGGCGCCCGCGCCACCGCGTCCCGAGACCAAGCAGGGCGCGGCTCGTCGCTGGGTCGATCGTTCGTCCAGGTGCCGTCCACACCGTGTCGCGAGCGGAAGTGGCCCCCGCCAACATGAGCCCGCTCGAGAAAGCCGAGGGCGACCTCTGTGAGGAGGGGCGCGTTGGCATCCGAGGCCAGCCGGGACGCGATGGCGAGCAGTTGCCCGGCGTCGCCGGTGCAATAGCCGCATTCCGACCGCGGACAATCCAGCTTGGCGTGTTCGAATATCCCAACCGCATCGGAATCGGGCGAGGTGGCGCAGAGCCGGCAGCGGCGCCACCGTCTCGATCACGCCACTGCCCTCGCCGGCAAGACCTCCGCAATGAGCGAACGATAGGTTGCGCCGACCGCGGGCCACAGCAGGGCTGCCCCCTCCCGCCGCGAGGCAGCCGCCATCCTCGCCGCCAGGCCGGGTTCGTACAGCACCCGGTCGAGAGCATCTGCCATGGCCTGAAAGTCCCCTTGGGCCACCGTCAGCCCGGCGCCCTGGGAAAGTAGCTCTTCGGCGTGCGGGAATCGCGTCGCAACAACCGGCTTACCCGAGGCGATGGCTTCGACTAGGACACCCGAGCTGACCTGGTCGCGCGAGTCGTAGGGCAGCAGCACGACATCGACGCTGCGGACCAAAGCGCGTAGCGACGCCCAGTCCCGGTAGCTGTCGTCGAAGTACACCCGGTCGGCTATGCCAAGGCCGCGGCTCTGGTCTTGCAACTGGTGGCGGTAGTGCTCGCCTTGTGCGGCGAGGACTTTGGGGTGAGTCTGCCCGGCAACGACGTACACCGGCGCGGGCGAACGCTGCTGCAGGAGCGCGAGCGCGGAGATCCCGTGCTCGATGCCCTTGCCCGGTCCCAGGAGGCCCCAGGTCAGGACAGTCGGTCGTTCGATGTCGGACAACACCGGTCCTACGAAGTTGGCAGCTGCGCCGTGCGGCACGACCACGACCTGTTCGGCGTCCGCGCCGTGGACCGCGATCAGACGTCGACGGGCGGCCTCGCTCTGGACGACGGTCAACGACGCTGACGTCATCACCTGATCGAGGATGTGACGCTGATGGAGAGTCGGGTCAACCAGCACGGTGTGCAGCACCGCAACGAGGGGCACCTGTACGGCCTCGATCAACTTGAGCACATCCTGCCCGTCAGGTCCGCCGAACAGGCCGTACTCGTGCTGGAGCACCACCGCATCCGACGATTCGATGGCCGCGACCGCCCGAGAAAGGGAGGCGCGGTCGTCGGTGATCCATTGGGCGACAACCTCCCCGTGTGTGTCGGCTTCGGCGTGGTCCATTATCCGGACGACTACGGCGCGCCAACCGGACTCGGGAGCGGCGATCGCCGCCGACAGGTTGCTCGTGAAGGTAGCCAGTCCGCATACGGTCGGCGGGTAGGTGCTCACTAACGCCACTGTTGGCGTAGGCATAATCATGGTGGAGACGAATGGTCCACTCCGGCTGGGAAACTCGGGCAACGCTGGCGCGTTACCCCCGTTGCCGCTCAACTGGCCGCGCGGTGGCCATGCCACGGTCACGGGAAGGGGCCGAGGGTCCTCGGCATCAGTGCGACGGACACCGTGGCTGGGGACGCTAGCGCGGCCACGATTGTCAGCCAGTGTTACGTCCATATCCATCTGTCTCTCCAAGTTCCATCGGGCCGTGTTTTCCACGCGTCGGGCAGGATGCCCCCGCGAGAGCGACGGTGCGCACGCGGTGGTGGTGACCAAGCACCTGGTGCTCTGGGGACATAACCCTCCTCTTCAGGATGATCAGAAGAGGCGTCGAGCCTGCACCCGGGCAGCGACCTAACGGGTCGTCCTAGCCGAACGGGGCGTCCCTGCTGAGAACTACGGGCGCAGCTTACACCTCGGGGCTGGCCCGCCGCCGGCGCACTCGACGCCGACGTTCTTCCTCGGGACGCGGCTCACGTGGTCGCCAACCACGCGAAACGTAGCTACGCGGGCATCGTGTTTGACGTCGTTCTTGTCATCATCGCGTTCGTGGTCGCGTTGACCAGTGTGCGGCGCGGTTCGAGCCGCTCAGGTGGCCCAGGTGTTCGCCGTTGACCGCGTTGGCCAGGCGGCGAGGTCCTGGCTCAGGCCGCCAGCGCGGCGAAGGCGGCCAACGGTTCAGCCGGCGGGCACATGCTCGGCGTTACGCGCATGGCAAGCCCACGTCGCGTCCCCACCGACGGCCGCTCGATCACGCCACCGAACCTCGCATGGTGGCGGCGAGGCTGACCGATCGAAGACGTTTCCGCGGTGGCGGCACACGCGAAGCCCCCTCGCTCTCGAGTCCTCCAGACGTTCAAATGTGCCACCTGTCAGATCCAACAGGTTTCCTGCTTTGGGGCACCCGTCAGGACGGCCTACAGCGGGCCAGGACGCCTGGGGGAGTGGAACACCAGTCACGGAACTGCCAGCTCTCCAGCTCAGGCTACGGCGCTTCACATAAGCACGCGGATCTTGACGGCGTATCCGTCTGGATCAGGCGCGACGAACCGACGTCAACTGGTCGGCCTTCGGTACGGCGACCTGTGCGCGACAGCCACCGACGGGCGCTCCTGGGCCAGTTCTCCAAAGCGCTAGCGGGGCAGAACGACGCGGACTTGTCACCCATGGAACACGTGCTACCAGCGGGTGGTCGGCGCCCGCTCCCACACCGGTCATACCAGCTGGTGGTGTTGCCCCCCACCACTACTTGACGTGTTGAAAGCCAGGCGATCAGAGGCAGTGGAGGTCCTTCGCCAGCTCCAACGCCTCGGCCATCTTGGCCCTGGCCACCTCGGGCTCCTCCTGGTCCCAGGCCGCGCAGGCCGACCCCAGCAGTGACTCGAGCTCGTCTGTGGGCCGCGACTGGGAAGGCTCGAGCATTTGACGGCCGGCTGCGACGGCCTCGGCGACCTGCCCGGCGCCCAGGTGCACGGCGATGAGCGGCCAAAGGCATAGCCAGTAAGGGGCGAAAACGGTGGTCCCCCATAGCTTCAGGGCCTCGTTGGCCAGAGCGACCACGTCCTTGGGACGCCCGTCCTGCCAAGCCAGCCAGGCGAGGTAGGCCTTGGCAGTGCCAACCATCCCAAGGTCGGCGGCGGTCTTGCCCGCCGCCATAACCTGCGGGGCGAGGGAGCGGACGGCCTCCACGTCGTGGCTGACGAGCGCAGTCGCGGTCAGGGCCCACAGGCTGTTCGCTCGCAAGAGGACCTCACCGATGCGCTCCGCTATGGCCAGTGACCTCTCCAGGTACTCCCGGGCCTCCTCCAGGTCGCGGTGGCACAGCAAGAGATGGCCAACGGCATAAGTGGCATAGCCGATGTCTTTCTGGTCATTGCCCTGGTTTGCCGCCATCAGGGCCCTGCGCACGTTAGCGATGTCCTCCTCGTCGACGCGGTAGCGGTTCCGCATGACCCGCTGATAGGCAAGGCACCGGTAGAAAGCCAGCCTGCGGGCCGGGGTCCCCCGGGCTTCCACCACCTGGCGGGCCTCCGTGAGGGCCGCCAAAGCCAGCTCCGGATCGTTGCGGCTGAGGTGAAGTTCAGCCCGGCCGTCCACCATGACCTCGAGCCACACGTCGGCCCATGCATCGCCCTTGTCCCAGGGGTGCTCGCCCAGCAGCTCCTCGGCTGCGTCGAGGGCGGCGAGGGCAGCGTCGTAGCGGCGTTCGTATATCTCCAGCTTTCCCAGGAGGGCCTGTAGGTGGGCGCTTTGGAGGGCGTCGTCGGGACCGGCCAGGTGGATGGCCGCCTGGAAAGCCTCCCGGGCTTCCTCGAGGCGCCAGGTGCGCCAGAGCACCTCGGCAAGCTTGGCCCACACCCGCGCCGCGGCCTGGGCCGTCACCTCGCTGCCCGAGTCGTCCTTGTCCGCTATTTCCAGGGCGGAGCGGTACGACGAGATCGCCTCTTCGTTGGCGAAAGCCCGCACGGCGTGGTCGCCCGCCACCTCGAAGTAGTGGACGGCGTGCTCAGCCTCCCCGGCTGCGGCGAAATGGCGGCCGAGGGGAGCGGCAACTTGTTCGAGCCGGTCTGCCGACATGGCTTCGAGGGCCCAGGCGGCCCGGCCATGGAGCCGGCGCCGCTCGGGACGCAGCATCCCCAGGTAGGTGGCCTCCTGGATGAGGGCGTGGCGGAAGCGGTAAGTGGGCTCGGGGAGCCCGCCCACCTCTTGGAGGAGCCCCGTGTTGCAGAGCTCGGCGATGGCCGGTCCCAGGGACTCTTCCGTCACGGCCCCTTCCGTCCCGCAGACGGCTGTGAGCAGGCCGAGGCCGAGTTCGGGGCCGAGCACAGAGGCGGTGCGGGCGACCTCCTGGCCGGCTGGGCCGAGCCGGTCCACACGGGAGCGGACGAGACGGTCCAGCACCTCGGGGACCTCTGCCCCCGGCGTCGCGGCCATGCGCCATATTCCCTGCTCGCGCACGAGGGCTCCGGTCTCGACCAACCAGGAGAGCCGCTCCTCCAAAAAGAGGGGGTTGCCCTCCACGCCTGCGCGCACAGCGTCCAGGACCTCCTTGGAGGCGCCCATGCCCATCAGAGAGCCGGCAAGCTCCTGCTCGGCCTCTTCCGGCAGAGGGCCGAGGTCGACTTGTCGTAAGGGCGCGGGACCCGTGGCCAAGGAGTGCTCGAAGCTGGAGGCTTCTGGGCCAGGGTCGGGCCGGCGGGTGGCCAGTACCAGGAGGGGCCCGTCTTGAGCCAGGGCGGCGAGTTCGGTGCTGAGGCGCAGCGAGGTGGGGTCGGCCCAGTGCAGGTCCTCCAGAACGAGCACGGTGGGGCCGATGGCGACCAGGCGCGACACCACCGATCCCAACGCGTCGAAGGTCGCCCGCTGCAGCTCCTCGGGACCGAGGCGCACCAGTCCTGCCCCACCTGGCAAGCCCATCATCCGGGCCAAGAGGGACCACAGGTCCTTGTTGCCCATCACCACGCCGAGCGCCCTTTCCAAAGCAGGGCGCACCACCGCCTCGCTCTGGTCGGGGGCCACGCCCACCCAGGCAGCCAGGAGCTGCTGATAGAGGCCGTAGGGGGTGGAGGAGGCGTAGGAGGCACAGCGCCCCTCCAACCACAAGGGCAGCCGGCCGGTCCCAGCCCCCACCCAGGCCATGAAGCGCTTGCGGCACTCCTGGACAAGGCGCGTCTTGCCGAGCCCCGCCTCTCCCACCAAGACCACGACCGAACCCCGTCCCCCAACCGCCTCGCGCAGGGCGCTGTCGAGCACTGCCAGCTCGGCCGCTCGCCCCACCAGCGGGGCCTGGCCGCCCAAGTGGCCATGACGGCCCACCCCGCGGGCCTTGGGCCTCTCGAGGTACGAGGCCGTCAGTGCCTTGACGTCGGCTCCGAGGGCCACATCTTCTGTTACCCCCCAATCGAAGAGGCCCTCCGTGGCGGCGCGCGTCGCCGGGCCCACCAGGACCGAACCCGCCCTGGCTATCGACTGGAGTGAGGCGGCTATGCCCACCACTTCTCCCACAGCTCCGTACTCGACCTTGGCCCCTCCCCCGATGGGACCGACCACCGCCAGGCCGGTCTCGATGCCGATGCGTACCGCCGGCGAGCCGTCGCCCGAAACAGAGGCCCTCGCCGACAGTGCCCGGAAAGCTGCCCGGACGGCCCGTTCGGGGTCGTCCTCGTGCGCCTCGGGCGCACCGAAGAGCGCCGCCAGGCCCCCTTCCGAGACCGAGGTCACCGTCCCGCCGAGGCCTTCCACCTCGGCGATCACCTCTGCCAGGGCTCCGCCGACGACCTCGCAGAGGTCCTCCGGGTCGAGCTTGTTGGTAAGTGCCGCCGGGCCCGCCACTTCGGCGAAGAGGACGCTCACGACCTTGCGCTCCTGCCTTAGGCGCGCCGGGCTCTGGGCAAGCGCTCTAGAGGGCGCGCCGGGGGCCCGGGGTGCAGCGGGCTCGAAGGTCGCTGCGGCGTGGACCTCGTCCAGCGCCGGGGAGATCCTGAGGCCCAGCTCTTCCAAGGCGGCGCGGCAGCGCTCGTAGGTGCGCACCACCAGGTGGCGCAGCCCCTGGGCAGAATAGGCCCGCATCAAGGCCGCGGCTGCCTCCTCGCAAGCTGGGTCATTTTCCAAGCAGGACTCCCAGGCCTCCACCACCGCCTCGGGGCGGGCGCGGCCTACTCCCCTGGAGCGGTCGCGTGCCAGAGCGAGGCGCGCCTCTTGGCGGAGGGCCTCCAGGCGTTCGCGCGGCCGCAGCGCCCACTCGGCGTAGGGCTCGTCGGCAAGCAGGTCCTCCTCGTCGGCCAAAGCGGTCACGAGAAGCTCGTCGCGACCCTGTCCCGGGTCCATGGCCAGCGCGGCTTTGAGCGCCTCTTCGTGGGCTTCGAGGTCGATCTCGACCGCAGCTTCAGGCGAGGCCCAGATATGGCCCAGGTCGGCTTGGAGTAGGCCGGCCGCCGGCTCGCCGAGCTCGGAGAGGACGCCCCGGGCCCTTGAGAGCGCCCCGGAGAGCGCCCTCAAGGCGGCGTGGGCGCCGAGGCCGGGGAACAGCTCCTCACAGGCGAAGTCGCGGCTGACCCGCCGCCCACGGCTCAGGAAGACGAGCTCGCAAAGGCGCTTGGCAGTGGGCCGTGACCAGGGGCCGGCGACTCGGCCGCAGACGGTGATCGTGAACGGGCCGAGCAGTCTGACGGTTACGACCTGCGACCCTGGCGGGTCCTTGCCCCGCTCAGCGGTGGCAACCACGGCTCCCATTCTCGCATGGCCCCGGCGACAACACCGCGAAAACAGGCCTTCTTTACCTTGACCCTGGAAGCCACGCCACGACCCAAAGGAACAGAGATGACCCCCACCTATTTGATCCACCAGGCCGAGCGCAGCAGGACCCCCGCCGAGCAGCGGGCGGCCGGTATGCGCTTGAGCGAGCTCGCCGCAACGTCCGCAGCACTGTGCCGCTCGTTCACCGAATCCCTGCGCTCCCTGCGCCGAGCCGTCCAGCACAGCTCCGCCGAGAGCGTCCAGCTTGCCCGAGGGTGACAGCTGGCCGGCTGCCAGGTACAGCCGGTCGCCGCTGCCGGGCTGTCAAAGATCCGATAGGCCCGTGCTCAAAGGAACCCGTCGCCGGCGCTGCGCTCGAAGAGGCGTTCGTCACCTGATGTTCGCAGTCGTCGTGGCTCGAAGAGCTCCTCACACGCGAAGCCGCTGTCCCAGCCGTCTGGTGCCCGTCGGCAACAGAACGACACTCAGAGTTCACCCGCGGAGCAAGCCCACAGCACAGATACTCGGTAGGACGGGCACACGTCGCATTCCCGCCGACGACCATTCGACGGCGCCACCGACCTCGCATGGGGGCGACCAGGTTGACCGATCGAAGACGTTCTGACGGTCGGCGCCTCCCGCGACGCTGTCCTCTCTTCCGAGGTCTATACGCGGCGTGCTCAGCGCAGGCTGTAGCCCCCGTCCATTACGAGCTCGCTACCGCAGCAGTAGCTCGAGTCGGTGCTCAGCAGGAACGCCACCGCCCGGGCGACCTCGACCGGCTCGGCGAAGCGGCCGAGGACGATCCCCGCCTTCCACTGCTCGAACTGGTGAGGCTTCAAGCTGAGCAACGGTGTGTCGACGTAGCCGGGGGAGATCGTGTTCAACCGGACTCCGCGCGGGCCCCACTCCACGGCGAGGGACTTCGTGAGGGCCGTGACCGCCGCCTTCGAGGCGTTGTAGGCGCACTGGTGTTGCGGGTAGTTCACTATGCAGTTTCCCGACATCGAGGCGACGTTCACGATGTTCCCCCCGCCGCTATCCAGGAGACGGCGACCGAAGCCTTGGCAGCAGAGGAAGACGCCACGCAGATTCACCGCCAGCACGGCGTCGAACTGCTCGATCGACATCTCTTCGGCCGGCACGTCGTTCTCCACGATGCCCGCACAGCAGACGAGGTCGACTGGTCCCGAAGCGAGCTCGTAGCACGAGACGACGGCCTCTTCGACGCTGGCGGCCATCGTGACGTCGACCAGAAGGGAGCGCACGCCGGGTGGAGGTGCCGGGTCCGTCACGATGTCGAGGCCGAAGACCGTCAGCCCGAGCTCCGCCAGATGTCCACTCAAGACCCGTCCGATGCCCCCGCTTGCTCCGGTTACCGCCACATGGTGGTTGAGGAACTCCATCTTGTGCTTCTTTCACTTGTCGTCAACGGTGAATGCAGGTCGAACACAGCCACGAGTGCCGGTCGAATGCCGCGGTACTTAGGCCGAAAACCTACCTTCAGGACGACATTGAGTCCAAAGGCTCGCGAAACGCGCCAACTGGCGTGTCTTTCCCGTCGTGAGGCGGATAGTGACCGGCCGTCGTAGGCTCGGACGAGTCAGTCGGGAGGAAACCGTGGCCGGTGTCAAGATCGTGACTGACAACGTGAGCGACATCCCGAGCGATCTTCTCGCGAGCTACGGCATCGACGTTGTGCCGCTCGATGTCCGACTCGGCGCTGAAGCAGTGAACCTGAGGGGGACAACCCCCGAAGAGTTCTGGCGCCGCGTGCGTGCCACCAGCGCCATGGCCGAGACGTCAGCGCCTTCCCCCGGTGCTTTCGTGCAGGCCTTTCTACGCGCTCGCGAGGACGGATTCGATGGCGTCTGCTGCGTGGCGTTCTCCTCCGAGCTGTCCTCGACTTATCAGGCGGCCTGCCTCGCGGCAAAGGAAGTTCAGGACGAGGTCGCGGTTCGCGTGATCGATTCGCGATGGGGGACCATGGCCGAGGGGCTATTGGTGCTGGACGCCGCAGAAAGGGCTCGCGAGACTCCCGACCTCGATGCGCTCCGTGACGCGGTGCGCGGGCAGATTGCGACCATACAGGCCTTCGGCGCCCTCGACACCCTCGAGTTCCTCCGCCGCGGTGGCCGAATCGGCTCGGCACAGGCCTTTTTCGGGTCGTTGTTTTCCATCAAACCGGTCATCGCGATGAGGGACGGTGTCATCGAAGGCGAGTCGCGGCAACGCACGCGTTCCGCGTCGCTTCGTTACCTCGCCGACAAGGTGGCCGCAGCGCTACCCATCCAGCAACTCGCGGTCACCCACGCCGATGCGAATGACATCGAGGCGTTCCTCGCCATGCTGGCGCCCATCTTCCCGCCGGAGAAGACCATCACGGGGTACATCGGTCCTGTCATCGGCACGCACCTCGGGCCGGGCGCGGTCGCAGTCTGCATGAAGCGGGAGTGAACTGCTTCGAGCACGCCGATCCCGAGCCTGCGGCGCCGGCGGAGCACATCGGGGCCGACGTGCCCATAGGTTCGTCCTTGCACTCGCGGGTACGCTCGGAGTACGTCCTTCGATCCGCTCAGCCCTTTTCACGAAGACTTGGAGCTGCTCGCCCCCGGACCAGGTGAGCCGGAAGCCCGTGCCGTAACTCTCGGCGAGGACCGGATGCGTGCTTGCGAGAGTTCGTGCTGTCGGCGCAGCGCCGGAGCGGCGGCTGCGGGAGCCTAGAGCGATGGGGCTTCGGATCCGTTTCGTCGAGCCTCGCCCGGCTGGCCACAACGTCTACGACCGCCTCCTCCTGCCTCGACTTGGTCTCCCGCTCATGGCCAGCATGCTCACCGAGGTGGGCCACGATGTCCGCGCTTACTGCGAGACGCTCGCACCGGTCGACTTGGACGACCTTCTCGGCGCCGACCTCGTCGGGATCTCCTCGACGACCGCCACCGCGCCGGCCGCCTACCGTCTCGCCGACTTTCTCAGCACCGCCTCTGTGCCTGTCGTCCTCGGCGGTCCGCACGTGAGCTTCCGCGCCGACGAGGCGCTCGGGCACGCCTGCTATGTCGTGCGCGGCGAGGGTCAGCAGACGATCTGCGAGCTCGTCACATGTCTCGAGGAAGGGCGGCCGCTTGGAGAGGTGCAGGGGCTCTCCTTCAGCGGTGACGACGGGGAGCCCCACCACAACCCCGCCCGGCCACGTTGCACCCAGGAGGACTTCGAGCGCCTTCCCATCCCCGATCTGAGCCTCATCGCGGGCAGTCGCCGGATGAACATGAAGCCGCTCATGACCCAGTGGGGCTGCCCCTTCGACTGCGAGTTCTGCTCGGTGGTGGCGATGTTCTCCCGGGCCGTACGCCACCGGCGCATCGACCAGGTCCTTGCGGAGCTCGACGGCCTTGGCGCCGACCGGGTCTTCTTCTATGACGACAACTTCGTCGTCAACAAGGCCCGCACGACCGAGCTCCTCTGTTCGATGCGCGCCACCGGCCTCACGCCGATCTGGTCCGCGCAGGTCCGCGCTGATGCTGCCCGGCGCTCGCTCTCCCGCCCGGAGGTCGACCATGAGTTTCTCACCCTCATGCGCCAGGCGGGATGCCAGCTGGTGATGATCGGCATCGAGGCGATCACCGACGAGGGGTTGGCACAGATCGGCAAGCACCAGAGCGTCACGGCGGTCGAGCAGGCGGTCGAGGCTTTTCACGACCACGACATCGCGGTGCACGGCATGTTCGTCGCCGGGCTCGACACCGACACCGCCTCCAGCGCCCCGGCGACGGCCGATTTCGCCAGGAGGCTCGGCATCGACACTTTCCAGCTCATGGTCGAGACCCCGTCTCCGGGCACGAAGCTCTGGGACCGGATCACCTCCGAGGGCCGGCTTTTGAGTGACGACTGGTCTTTGTTCGACGGGCACTACGTCGTCACGGCCCCGGTGCAGATGACTGCCCTCGAGCTCCAGCTCGGCGTCCTCGAGGCGATGCGCCGCTTTTACTCCTGGCCGACGATCCTCGCTTCCGGCGTGGCGAGAATTGTCAGTCATCTGCCCGATTTCACTTCGGCGGCGCGGCCGGCCTTCCTCCGTCGGCTCCCGACGATCGCGCGCCTGGCCTGGGCGCGGCGCTGGGAAGACATCGCGCCCGTGCTCGACGCAGCCCTCCCGGCGCAGGTGCGGGCTCGGGTCGGTGCCGCGCTCTGGCTCCCGGCCGTCCGCTTCTACGCCCGCCGCCAGATCGCGGCATGGTCGGAGCAGGACGCTTCGCGTGCCCACCTCGATTTCCTCGCCTCGCTCCCCTGAGATTCACGTCCACCGGACGCCTTCCGGGACCGACAGGCGGACCCTGGAGGTCGTAGCCGGGGTTCAGCCGGCAAGTGCCGTTTCATAGCTCTCAAGCACGTGCGCGTCGAAGGCCACGAGCAGTATCTGCTGCACCGAGGTCTGGATGGAACGGAGCGTGTCCACGGCTATTCCGGTGGCTTGTCCCACAGGGAAACCGAACGCGCCCGTGGATATGGCCGGGAACGCGATCGAGGCGATCCCCAGCTGTTCGGCGACCTCGATGGATCGTCGATAGCAGGACGCAAGTACCTCTGCCTCCCCATGGCCGCCTCCTTGCCACACCGGTCCGACCGTGTGGATGATGAAGCGGGCAGGGAGGCGGAACCCCAGAGTTGCCTTGGCGTCTCCTGGGTTGCAACCGCCGAGCACCGCACAGGCGGCGGATAGGGCCTCTGCGCCCGCTGCGCGATGGATGGCGCCGTCGACGCCTCCACCGGCTACGAGCGCACTGTTCGCGGCGTTGACGACGGCGTCGACTTGGATAGTCGTGATGTCAGCGCGCAGCGCTCGGATCATCGGTGGCATCAATGGCTCCCCCCAATCCTCTGTTCCCCACATCTAAACGAGACGACGTGTTGTGGGTGTCCTTGTCGACTGTTGACCATAGTCCACGCTGTGGGTGAGTTTCCCCTCGTTCTTCGGACAGGTTGGCCGTGTGATCATGACCCAGTGACGGCCGGGCGGTGAGGTCTTCGAACCAGAGCGGAGTGAGCTCGCTGACCGAGCAGCCGACAGCGTGTGCCATCGGCTCCTCACCTGGCCGCGTCGGGAGCGGCCGCTGACCGGTGGCTATCCTGAAGGCGTCTCATCCAGAGTGACCCGAGGGACCTGGCCCGATGACGGTCCGGCAACCGACCTGAGGCACGGTGCCAACGCCAGGCGATGAGGAGGACAAAATGACTGCACCGAGCCCGGCCGTGCCTTCTTCGCGGGAGGCACCCCCCGGAGAGCTGCTCGTCTGTCACAGCTGCTTGCTGCTGAAAGGCCCGGTACCCGGCCGGACCGACGGCGCCCGCCAGTTCTGCGACTGCACGCCAGGGGAAGTGCGCCGAGCCCAGTCCCGTTGGGGAGGCGACTTCAACACCTACGCCGAGCTCTGCCGCTGCTGCGGTCTGGTGTTGCTTCGCAGCGGATCGCGCTTCAGCATCTGGTTCTGCATGCAGTGGCTCGAGGCGATCAAGGCCTTGAACAGATCTGCCGGCCGTAGCCTGGTGCCCATCGGACGGCACTCTTTCATGAACGGCGTGGGCGCGAGCGCGGCGCAGCTCCGCACCGAGAGCGGTGCCCGGGCCTTGGCCGAGCAGTTCGCGTATCTCCTCGGCAAAGAGCGCAGCCTAGAAGGTTGGGCGCGCACGATCGTGCAGCGCAACCTGACCGAACTGGGCCTCGATATCGAACAGGACGCACGGTTGGCCGACTACCTGGACGCGGTCAGTGGCTCGGCGCTGTCCCCGCGGGCCGCATTCGAGGCTCTGCTCTCCGCCGCAGCCGACCGGAGCCTGGCTAAGCTTTCATTTAAACCTTTGATGCCTGCTCGAGGATGATGTTGGTCGCCTTCTCTGCGACGACACGGAGTTCGTCGATGAGGGCGCGTAGGCGCCGGTCGTTCCCGATCCACTCCTGATA
>Ga0187880_1002163_pt1 | contig 15394 bp, 10 predicted proteins | sample June2016WEW_19_4_FD_132998 | JGI IMG/M metagenome (GOLD analysis project Ga0187880, IMG submission 132998) | Peatland microbial communities from SPRUCE experiment site at the Marcell Experimental Forest, Minnesota, USA - June2016WEW_19_40 | ecosystem: Environmental > Terrestrial > Soil >...
GCGCAGGATTGGCCGCAATGGCGCGGCCCCAACCGGGACGCCAAGGCCAGCGGGTTCACCGCGCCCCAGACCTGGCCCAAAGAACTGACCCAGAAATGGAAGGTCACCGTCGGCCTGGGCGACTCCACACCGGCCCTCGTTGGCAACAAACTCTACGTCTTCGCGCGCGAGGGCGACGACGAAGTCATCCGCTGCCTCGACGCCGCGAACGGCAAAGAGCTTTGGCAGGAGAAATACGCCGCCCAGGCGGTGTCGGGACCGCCCGCGCAGCACAGCGGCCCACGAAGCTCGCCGGCCGTGGCCGATGGGAAAGTTGTCACGATTGGTGTGGGCGGCATCCTCTCCTGCGTGGATGCCGCGACCGGCAAGATGCTCTGGCGCAAGGATGACTTCTCCGGCGCCTGGCCCAGGTTCTTCACCGCCTCCTCACCCATCGTCACCGGCGGCCTCTGCATCGCGCAGCTCGGCGGCGAGTCCAACGGCGGCATCGTCGCCTACGACCTGGCCACCGGCGACCAGAAGTGGAAATGGACCGGCGACGGCACCGCTTACGCCTCCCCAAGCCTGCTCACGGTTGAGGGAATCAAGATGCTGGTCACGCTGACCGCGAAGAAGATTGTCGGCCTGGGTGTCGCCGACGGCAAGCTGCTCTGGGAAGCGCCGTTCCCTGTCCAGGGCATGTCTTACAATGCCGCCACTCCCATCGTGGAAGGCCAGACCGTCATCTACGCCGGCGCGGGGCGCGGCACCAAGGCGGCGAAGATTGAGAAGACCGCCGACGGCTTCGCCGCCAAAGAGATCTGGAGCAACCCGGATAACGGCGTCCAGTTCAACTCTCCGGTCCTCAAGGGCGGCCAGATCTACGGCCTCTCCCAGAGAAGCGTCATCTTCTGCCTCGACGCCAAGGACGGCAAGACCCTCTGGACCACCGAGCTGGGCGGACGCGGCTTCGGCTCCATCGTGGATGCCGGCTCAGTCCTGCTCGCGCTCACCCCCAAGGGCGAACTCGCCGTCTTCGAACCCAGCGACAAGGAATACAAAAAGCTTGCCACGTATAAAGTCGCCGACACCGAAACCTAAGCCTACCCTGTCGCCGCCGGCAAGGGCCTGTTCGTGAAGGACAAAGACTCCCTCTCGCTCTGGAACGTGGACTAAACCGCGCTGCAAATCCGATTTGGGTGCGCAAACGCCCTTCCCAGATGGCTTTGGGGTGGGTTGCGCTTGGTTCGTACCGGGCTTGTACCACGCATGTACCACGCATGCACCTCCCATGTACCTCGCATTTACCTGGCTTGCACTTGGCTTGCACCTGGCTTGTACCTGGCTTGTACCTGGCTTGTGGCGGCTTTGCCCCACGTCTCTGCATTCTGCATTCTTCATTCTGCCTTCGCCTCGGGGTGGCTTGGGGTGGCTTTTACGGAAGTCCGCCAAAAGCTACTCCGGGCCGGCCATGCCCGCTCTCAGCTATTTGATTGGCCAACCGCCGTGGTTCTCGATGACCAAGTCGATTTCGGCCATCAGGCAAACGGTTTCCTTGAGGGCAACGACGATCCTTTGGTAATGCTGGAGGTCGTCGTAGGTCAGTTTGCGGGTCTTGCGGTCTTTCAACCACTTCTCGCAGACCTGGTAGCCGCCGACGTGGAAGTTCCAAACCGCCTTGGGGACGCCACCGAAATACTGTGTGGAGTTGATCCATACCCGCTGGTCGGCGTCGGTGTAATGGGCTTTCTCGACCTCGTTGTCGCCTTTGACGGGAAACTCGGTGATGAAGTCGCTGAGCCTGGGCGATTCCATCAGGTGCATGGCGACCAATTCCGCGCCTTTCCCGGCCAGCGCGCGGAACAATTCGAGGTCGCTCGTAAGCGGCAGGCGCGGGAAATCAACCTTCAGGAACTCGGCGTAACGGGCCCGATACGTCGGGGAGTGAAACACCGCGTAGGCATAGTGGAAAACATCTTCCGGGCCGGCGGTTTTCTTGAGGTCGCCCCGCTCCACCTGGACCCATTTCAGTCCGAGCCGTTGAGTTACGTCGGCGATGAACTTGGGATTGAGGTTTGCGCGCCGCCCGCCGTACGCGGCAACGGGTTCAAAAAGCGCCATGAGCATGGTGCCGCCGCCGCCTTTCGTCTTCCGGTGGCCGTCGCCATAGAGGTAAAGCGGGAAGACGGTTCCAATATCGAAAATGGAGACGGCGTCTTTGTTAATCAATCCTCTCCCAGCCAGGAAGGTTCCGGTTTCCGATCTCCGGGTCTGCCGCAAAGTGATGAGGCCAAGATTCTCGCCCGCCAGCATCTGGCGCATAAGAGCGTGGCCGGGTGTGCCGATGAAGCCCTTTGACTGGCCACTGTACCAGGTAAAACGGATGTCGAATGGCCGGTAGAGGATTGGCCGAAAGCAGTCTGGACCGCGGTGCGCGAGCACGTCCGCCTTTGCGCTCGCCACTTTCCAGTCTCGGCTGTCCTGCTCCAGGTCGAACTTCTGGCGGAGAGCGGACTCGTCGAGTTGCCTGAAATCCTCGACCGCCCTTCGAATGCCCTCCTTTGTGAAATGAATCGAGACCCGGTCCCGTTCCGTCTTAATGGCGTTGCCGGAAACGAGAAAGGCTTCGCGCAAGCTCCATCCCTGCCGGTACTCTGCTTCTTGCTTGAAATCTCTCGGGACGAAGTAAAAGTGCGGCGCGACGGGCTTGAGTTCCGACCAGGGCGTCACCGAAGCGTCTGTTTCCGAAAGCGCTTTGTATTTGCCTTCCCGCCCACCCCAGAGGTCGGCATGGAAGAGGCGGCAGCCTTCCGCCCCGCGCAGCTTTATGAAGAACACAATCGAGACGCCCACCGTGATGTCGAACACGTTCTCATCCTTCGAGCCGCCGGGCGCGACCTCCTGCTTCTTGGAGCTGCCATGGAGGTTGAGAACGTAAATCTCATTGAACGTGGTCAGCAGGCATTCACGCATCCGGCGATGGGTGAGTCCGTCAAGATAGGTGTTGCTGGTGATGAAACCGATGATGCCTTCGCCCGTGCGCTCAATGCGCCATTGAGCAAACCGGATAAACTTAATGAAGTCGTCATCGAGGTTCAGCTTGGTCTCGTTCACCCCCTCCTTGTAGTCCCGCAGCAATCTGAGAATCCACTCGCCACGGTTCATCTGACCGAAGTTGGAGTAGGGTGGATTGCCGAGCACAACCAGGATGGGATCATCCCGTTTGATCTTGGCGGCGGCATTGGCTTCCTCGGAAATCCAGTTGGCGATGAGGTGCTCGCTCTTCCTGGCCGCCTCTTCGAGCGTGTTGGTCAGGTAAACTCCCAACCGCTGGTCAGAGCCAAACGTGTAGCCAGTCTCCTGCAACAAGAGGCCGAGTTTGAGGTGCGCGATGGCGTAGGACGCCATGAGCAGTTCAAAACCGAAGATGCGATTCAGGAGGTGCTTTTCCACATACCCATCCCAGGCTCCCTTTTGCCTGGCAAATCGCTGGTAGATGAGGCTCATGACAAAGTAAAGGAAAGCGGCGGTGCCAGTGGCCGGGTCGAGGACGAGCGTGTTTTCGTCGGCCAGACCTTTCGGGCGGTTGAACCGGGTCCGCAGCAGGTAGTCAATCGAGCGGACGATGTAGCCGACCGCGGGTTCGGGCGTGTTGAAGACACCGCGGAGTTGCCGCATCTTCGGGTCGTACGCGGCGAGAAAGGTTTCGTAGAAGTGGACGACGGGGTCTTCCTTGCCCTGGCCCTTTCCGAAGTCTTTCAGGATAGAGAACATGTCGGCGTGCTTGAGCAGTTCGACCACGTCGTCAACGGCCCAAGCGATGGTTTCCGGCATATCCACGCCGGCAATCTCGGAGAAGAGTTTGCGGAGGAACGGATTGGTCTTGGGAATGCAATACGCGACGGACTTCCTAGTAAACTCTTCCTTTGGCGCGGCATGGATGCGCGCGGCGAAGAGGCCGTAGGCGAGCGTCTGCGCGAACATATCGGCGAACTGCTTTTCGTCGAGGTCGGGGATTAGCGTTTCGCGGAAGGCAGCGAGCCAGTTGTGAAGCAAGCCCCTCTCGACTTCATGCTCGAAGGTCTGGATGATGAGGTCGCGGGTGATGCGGGTCATGCCCGCCATTCGCTGGGCCAGGTCCTTTGCTGTGCTGATGGTCAGCGCCTTCTGGTGGAGGAATGCCCCGAGAAGATCCGCAACTGCTGCCTCGCCGCCCGGGACGGCCTTAACCTTTCCCTTGTCGTCCAACTCGGCCAGCCGCGCAGTCAACCGGTGCTCGCCATTCACATACCAGCGGAATTCCAGGTAGTCGGTCAGAATCCAGTTCGGCAGGCCATCGCGATACCGGCCAAATTGCTCGCCGTGCGGCGGCTTGCCCCGCTCCATCAGGTCGAGGTTTTCACCCAAATCCTTGGTTTCAATGTGACCGAGCGGAACGTTGCCTCTGGTAATATTGAAATCGGGGGCGCCGCACAGGATGCGAGTCGGCTCGTTCGTAGCAACGATGTCCTTGCCGATGGACTCAAGCAGCGCTTTGAGCGCCGGGCGGTGGGTGTGCTCGGTAGCGTCGCCGTGCTTCAGGTTCTGGCTCAACGCGGCGAGGTAGATCACAAACTCAGATGTGGCCATGGCCCAGCCACTCTAACGGCACCGCCCGCAACTCGACAAGGGCGGAAAGCCGGCTTATTGCTTTCATTTCATCCAAAGTGCCCACGGATTCCAAGACCTCGGTCGGAATCTCAATGATCTCACTGGGCGCTTCCATCTTGGGTCAATGTTACGCCGAGCCGGCGCAAACGAAAGCGGAAGTGGGGATTATGGCGGCGCCGGAGCGTATCCGCCTGTCCCCGAGGTGTTCTCCCTGCCACTGAACCTCGGTTCGCCAGAGACCTGCCAACGATTCTCCCTCTCCCCTTCCGAAGGGGAGAGGGCCGGGGTGAGGAGTCCACGTGGGCCGTGGCGTTCAGAGCAGGGCAGGGCGTCTCTCGCCTGCCCCGCCCTGGGGATTGCCAGCCGAAAAAGGGGCAGGCGAGACATCCTGCCCTACGTTGAGTTAAAGGAGGAGAGGGAAACGGCGCCGCGGCTGGTGAACAGCGAGATGCTTGTAAGGGCCAGGGCTGGGGGGCGACAGGCGAAAAGCTCGCTGCCGCCCTGGCTTTGCAGTCAACCCCAAAGCCTGAAATTCGATGTGTCGCGCGGAGGCGGCCGGGAGCTCAGGCGGCCGCAGCCGTCCGGGACAATTTGCGGCGCCAGGAAATCAGCTTGATCGCCGCCGCCAGTGCGCCGAAGCAAATCAAGGCCACCGTCACCGGCTCAGGCACGGCGGTGATGTCCAGACTCCAACTGACCAGCCCGTTTTCAATTCCGGTGGTGCCACTATCCCACAGCACCAGGCCCCAGGTGCCATTCGGATCCAAGCCGTTGAAACCCGCGCCAGGGGTGCCGGAAGCGCCTGAAAAGGTCACGTCGTAGATTCTGTTTCCATTGGAAGTAGTGGAAGTCACCACCGGTTGGAAGCTCACAAACGGGGAGCTCGACAGGGTGCCCAGGTTAAGGAGGCCTTGAATGCCACTGCTGTTTCCTAAAAGCGAAGTCTTGTCATTGAAAGTGAGGATAAGCTCGACGCTCGTAATCACGTGCTCAATGCCGCTAATCGTATGCTCAACCGAAAAGACAGTGCCCCCCTGTGGAATCGGTCCCGAATCAGTGAAAGGGAACGGATAAACCCCGGCGTGCGCCGAGAGGCCGAGCAGCGCAGCCAACAGACTTGATAGGGCAGCCAGTTTCGTGTGTTTGTTCATAGATGATGCGTTCATAGCTTTCAGGTTCCCAATGGATTAATGGACGGCGAAACGATAATAACGCGGGGACGCAGGGTTGGGGTCCGTGCCAAGGATGAGCCCATTTCCCGGAGCGATTATGTCGCTGGCCAGTATGGTTACGCCACTGGAAAAATCAGCAACGCTCGAATACTGGATGTCGTAGCCTTTTCCAGGAATGCCATAGCCACGCAAGTACACGCTCCCGTTGGTCGTCGAGATGGAGTTGAAACTGCTCGTCGCCTGGCCGCCCAGCCACACCGTCACGTGGTTCGTGCAAGTGGCCGTGCCGCCATAGCCATCGCTGATGGTGTAAGTGAACTGGTCCGCGCCGACGAAACCCGACGCGGGCGTATAGGTAATCGTGCCGGCAGCCCAACTTACGTTGTTGGCAGGGCCGTTCGTACTGGTGCTGCTCACGGCGGTGATCGTCACCGTGTCGCCGTTGGCGTCATAATCCAGAGCGGCCAAGGCGCTGGCGCTGATGTTCAAGGCTGTATTCACAGTCGTCACGAAGTTGTGTGCGCCCGGAGCCGGCGGCATGTTGGCGACTTTGAAGGTAATGCGGACTTGTCCGGCAGAACCCGCCCCCCCAGTCCTTGTAGAGCCGGTATTCGCCCCACCACCACCACCTCCGCCAGGGCCTGAAGCAGGAGCACTCCCGTCAGCACCACTACCGCCATTACCACCCGGCCCACCTCCAGTTACAGCGGTTGCTCCGGTTGTAGTTCCAGCAATAGCGGTAGTGCCAGCGCCACTTGTGCCAGCGGATCCGCCGCCACCACCTCCAGTACTCGTGTCGCTACCGGCAGCACCACTTCCACCACTGTACGTGACATCGCCTGTTGATGCGCTCGCCAGACCGCCTGCGCCACCCATCCCATCATCACCACCGTTGCCACCCGAGCCGCCGGCTGCGACGCAGGTAGTGCTGTTGAAAGAACTGGCCCCACCGGCAGTGGCCGCGCCCCCACCAGCGCCAATCGTGTAGGAATAGGAGTTGCCGGGCGTGACTGCAAAGGAATTCACCTCGGCGTATGCGCCGCCGCCGCCACCACCCGCACCACCACCACCATTTGACGAATCAGTTCCACCACCACCGCCACCACCCCAAGTCTCGACCTTGATCATGGTGACACTAGGCGGCGCCGTCCAGCTACCAGTGCCTGCCGCGGTGAAAGTGTCAACCTCCGCGGCGATGTAGGCAATGCGGACTTGCCCGGCATAACCTGTCCCCCCAGTCCTTGGAGAAGTAGTATTCGCCCCACCACCACCACCGCCTCCGCCAGGGCCTGAAGCAGGAGCACTCCCGATAGCATTATTACCCCCATTACCTCCCGGCCCACCTCCTGTTACAGCGCCTGCTCCGGTTGAAGAAGTAGCGGAATTGCCAGCGCCACCTGTGCCGGCGGACCCGCCACCACCGCCACCATAAGTACCTGATAATCCAGTTTCACCACTTCCACCATCGTGTGTGACATCACCTGTTGATGCGGTTGCCAAGCCGCCTGCGCCACCCGCCCCATTATCAGCACTGGTGCCACCCGAGCCGCCGGCTGCGACGCAGGTCGTGCTGTTGAAAGTGCTGGCGCCACCGGCCGTGGCCGCGCCACCGCCAGCGCCAACGGTGTAGGGATATGAATTGCCGGGCGTAACCGCGAAAGACCTAATCAGCGCGTATGCGCCGCCGCCACCACCGCCGGCACCACCAGGTGTAGATGACGAATCAGTTCCACCACCGCCGCCAGCACCCCAAGCCTCAATGGAAATCAAAGTGACGCCCGCTGGCGCGGTCCACGTAGAGCTGCCCCACGTGGTGAAAGTCTCAATGGTTGGAGAGAGGTAGGTAATACGGATTTGACCGGCGGCACCAGCGCCACCCGCATAACTGGTGCTGCTATTGCGCTGAGCACCGCCCCCGCCGCCACCGGGGGAAGAGCCAGGATTCCCAGCAGAACCACCGCCGCTGCCGCTGCCTCCTGCCGCACCACCTCCAATGCCAGCAGTGCCGGCCGTAGGATTGCCGCCGTTGCCACCGTCGCCCGCTGCCCCAGCAGAACCGCCGCCGCCACCACCCGTGGTGCTGTTGCCTGTGGCTCCGCTGCCGCCGCTAAATAGAGATCCGGCGTCGCCAGTTGATGCGGTTGCCAAACCTCCCGCACCACCGGTCCCAGTATCACCATTGACACCAGGCGAGCCGCCTGCTGCGACACAAGCAGTGGTATTAAAGGAAGAGTTCCCGCCCGCAGTGGCCGCGCCGCCAGTAGTTGTGCCCCCGCTGCCACCTGTGCCGACAGTATACGAGTAGATTGTGCCGGGAGTGACCGCGAAGGAACTCACTTTGGCGTATGCGCCGCCGCCGCCACCACCACCACCGTTCGCAGTGGAAGACCTATCACTCCCGCCACCACCGCCTGCACCCCAGGCCTCGATGGTAATCGCCGTGACTCCACCAGGCACCGTCCAGGTGCCACTCGTGGTGAAGGTGTTTGTTGTGGTTGCCGCGCTGGCCGTCGAATCTCCGACGAAGATGCCGAGCCACGTGAGGAGGGTAATTGTCGTTAATGTTTTCATAGAGTTGTGTATGGTTCTCCGAAGCAGTGCCTGAGGGTGAAACGCGCGAACAGAGCGCAAAACCGAAGTGATCGCCGCGAACGTAGCCTAGAGTTGTTTCTGAACGGTTGCATTATGCATTTCTATGGCTTGGCATAGAGGTGTGTGGCCACCTTTGCGTGGCCTAAACGCAGCCCTTAAACCAAGTCAGAATCGACCCACCGCGGCCCACCCTACTTAAGGCAGGCATCTGACTTATTGGAATTCTGCATCAATCCTCTAATGGATCAAGCTGATTTTTGAGGTGCATGCGCAGCCTCACCGTCCAGCATCCGAAGCGCATCCGGGCCATGAACCTAGAGGTCCCGAGAGTAGAGCAGGCGTCTCGCCTGCCCTGGCTGCATGGTCGGCGCAGGCGAAACGCCTGTCCTACATTGGGAACGATCCGATATGGTAGAATGTTCTGGCTCGGCTAGACCCGAGCGTGTCTCCGTTCCTCTCCGGTCATGGGTACAAAGCTCACCGGCAGCATGGCATGCTGCTCAAGTTTGCCGCCCCGCTTGCGCAGCAGCACCAGGTCCTGGTGCCATGCCCGTCCGACCGGGATAATGATCCGGCCACTGTCCTTGAGCTAGCCGATCAGAGGCTGCGGCACGCGCTCCGGCGCGCACGTGATGATAATGGCGTCGAACGGCGCGGCCTCGGCCCAGCCCTGGCAGCCGTCGCCGGCGCGCACGTGCGCGTTCGTATAGCCGAGCCGCTTCAGGTCCGCGGCAGCCCGCTCGGCCAGTTCTTCAATGATCTCAATCGTGTAAACCTGCGCCACCAGCCCGGCGAGCACGGCGGCCTGATAGCCGGAGCCGGTGCCGATTTCAAGCACGCGGTCGGTCGGCTTCGGTTCGAGCTGCTCGGTCATGAAGGCGACGATGTAGGGCTGCGAGATAGTCTGCCCATGACCGATGGGCAGCGGATGGTCCGTGTAAGCCTCCGCGCGGAGACGCTCCGGCACGAATTCATGGCGCGGGACTCTGCTCATCACGGCCAGGACGCGGGCGTTGGTGATGTCGCGCCCGAGCCTGACGAGCTGCTCGGGCACCGCGGCGGCCGGGCCTGCCGGCGCGGGGAAATCTGCCAGCGCGGGGGCTCCCGCCGGCGGCATGGGCTGGCCCATACCCGTGCGATCAGGCAAAGCCCTCGGCGGGCGGAAGTCTTCACGGCCCGGCCCGGCCATCGGCGCCTGTCCTTCCCGCTGCGTGCCAAGCCGCTGCATCAGTTGCTCCTGGCGCTGCGCCATTTCGTTGACGCGTTGCTCCAATCGTTCGAGCCGGTCAGCAGGCCCGTTGCGCTCCGGCTCGGCCACCAATGCCGGTCATTCCCACCCTCTATAAGCCGGGACGGCTCGCGGTCCGGGGAGCTTGATGCGCCCCTGATGGCGCCCCTTGAGAAAGGGCTGGCCATCGGCGGGGCAAACGTGCATCATCTGAACTGTGCTTGCGCTTGAACCCGCCGCGACTGCGCTCACGGCCCTCGTTTCCGCTGGGTCGAAGGCCCGCCTTGGCATTGGCAGCCGGGCTGGAAGGCGTTGGTTCATGATAACTGGCGCAGGATGGTGTTAGGGCCAGCCACGGAGATTCGCGAAATGATTGGGTTTGGAAGAGACAAAAAGCGGCAACGGTTCTACCTGCTGCCCGGCATGGGCGGCCGGGCGCGATGGCGGAAGGAGATGATGTATCTGCGGTGGGCCGTTGCGGCGGGGCTGCTGGTCTCGGCTGTCGTGGCGTGCATCCTGTATGTGCTCAGCCACAACCGGTGACGGAGAACTCGGCGCAAGGGTCAGGCGAACAGCTTCGTGGGCCACATGTGCACTGCGTCAATCAAGCTCTGGTCGGTCAGCTTCAGCTCCGGAATCGGCGAAAGGCTAAGGAAGGAGAGGGTCATGAAGGATGCCTCCAATGCGCAACCCATGGCGCGCGCCGTTGCGTTCAACGCCGCGATGCGCTCAATGACTTCCTTGAGCGGACGGTCGGAGACCAGCCCCGCAATCGGCAGGGCGAGCTCGGCCCGCGCCTTTCCATTTTGAATCGCCACCTGGCCGCCCTGCATCTTCACCAGTTCCACAATGGCCCGGGCGATGTCAGTGTCATTGGTCCCGACGACGACCACGTTGTGCGCGTCGTGGGCCACCGTGGAACCCAGCGCGCCGGACTTGAGCTTGAACCCGCGCACAAACCCAACGCCCACATTGCCCGTGGCGTGATGCCGCTCGACGACGACCAGCTTGAGGATGTCGCGTTCCACGTCGGGCACGACCGGACCGCCTTTGCTCCGAGGCGTCTCGATGGTTTGGCGTGTGACGATCTGGTTCGGCACAACCTCGATCACCCGCATCCTGGCGCCGCGGTTGAGACGGGCCTTGAAGTCCTCAGGTGCCTTGAAGTGGAGGTTCATGGTGCTGCGCGGCCGAGGCACCAGCGCGCGCTGCGAGGCTAAGTACTTTCCCTCCTCGGCTGCCAGGATTCCCTTCTTGTAGGTCTGGCGGACGACGAGCTTCTTAAGGTCGTCGAAGACAATGAAGTCCGCAAAGTAACGGGGAGCAATGGCGCCGAAGTTCCGCAGGCGGTAATGCCGTGCCGTGCTGATGGTGGCGATCTGCAAGGCGGTCATCGGCGGCAGGCCCATCCGGGTGGGTGTAGGCCAACCTCGGCGTTCCTGCCGAGCACGGCCCTCGACTCCCGGGCGGGGGAGCACTATTCTCATTTGGCTCATGCAAAACATCGTCTTCCAGGCCCTCGCCGGAGCCGCGCGCAGCGGAGAACCTGTGGCGCTTGGCATCATCACCGGCGCCAAGGGGTCCAGTCCGCAGAAGGTCGGCGCCAAGGCGCTCTTTTATGCGGATGGCCGCATCAAAGGCACGCTGGGCGGCGGCTGCCTGGAGGCCGAGGTCCAGCATCGCGCCGTTCTGTCGTTGCGCTCGGGTCAGGCGGCGACGTTCGACCTGCTGCTTGACCACGACTTCGGCTGGGATGACGGCCTTATGTGCGGCGGCAAGGTGTCCGGGTTGATCCTGCCCAATGCGCAAACCGCCGGAGAGCAGTTTTGGACCGAGCTGGCCGGGCGGCAGACCACACTCTCGTGGGGAGTGAAGAGCGACTTTGCGATAAGCCGGCTTGAGGCGGGCAGGAGGGGGCCCGGCGAGACGCCTGGCCTGCTCTATTCGGAAACGATCACGGGGCCGTGCGCGCTGTGGATTGCGGGGGCCGGACACATCGCCCAGGCCGTTGCGCCGCTCGCGTTGCAATTGGACTTCAGTGTGACGGTCTTTGATGACCGCCCCGCGCTGACCAATCACCAGTTCTTCCCGCCAGAAGTCTCGCTGCAAGCGGACGTGTGGGAGAAGCTGCTGGCGCTGCCTTTGCCCTCAGTGCCGTGCTTTGGACTCATCGTCACCCGCGGGCATCGGCACGACGCGCTGGTGCTCAAGGAGTGGATTCACCGGCCGTTCCTGTTCCTGGGCATGATCGGCAGCGCGCGCAAGGCGCGCACGATGTTCGAGCATTTCACCGAGGAGAAGCTCGCCACGCCCGCCGAGCTGCAACGCGTGGCCTGCCCGGTGGGAATCAAGATCCGCTCGCAGAGCGTTCAGGAAATCGCGGTGAGCATCATGGCCCAGTTCATTGATAAGCGAGCGGAACTGGTCTATGAGAAGATGGAGTGATGGAGTAATGGAGTGATGAGGAGGCGGCTTGACATGATCGGGGGCGGAATTGGGTGGCCAGGACGCAACGGGCGTCGTAACAGTAAGCCATAAAGACCGTTCATGCAGTTTACGAGCACGGCGTATTTCGCCCGCTGCAAGGCGTCGAGCTGCCCGAGCACACCGAAGTGGAGTTTGAGCCCAAAGTTATCTCCCGTCCACGGGCTTACGCCAGAGCGCGAAAGGAAATCTACAGTATTCTGTCGGAACGGTACGAGACCGGGGTAAAGGATTTGGCCGCGCGCATGATGAGCACCAGCCATGAACCTCGTGTTCATGGACACCGTTGGGACGTATCTCGTTCGCGGTGATGCGCCGATGTCGAATTGTGCAGGCGTTGACGAACGACCGCCGCTTGCGTGCCGCCGGATTCGAGACGCTCTTTTGACAGGCAGACTTAGCCGGCTGCTGCAGCAAGCCTCGACTGGTCCGGGATTAATGTGTCTCAGATAGCGTGGCCCGGGAAAACCCGGTGAGCCTGCCGCTTTCCCCCCACCTGCCGTGCGGGCTAACTCACCAGCCAGCTTAAGATCGCTTTCTGCACGTGGAGGCGGTTTTCGGCCTCGTCGAAGATCGTCTGGGCGTTGGCCTCGAAGGTGGCTTCGTCGATCTCCTTGCCGCGATAGGCCGGCAGGCAATGCATCACGAGCGCGCCCGGACGGGCAAGCGCGACCAAGGAGGAATTGACCTGGTATCCGTTCAACTGGCGGATGCGGTCAGCGGACTCTTTCTCCCGGCCCATGGAGACCCAAACATCCGTGTAGAGCAGGTCCGCGCCCGCGGCAGCCGCCTGGACATCCTCGGTCAACGCGATCTTCCCCCCAGCCCGCTTAACCAGCTCCGCCGACGGCTGAAAGGCCTTCGGCGCGGCAATGCGCAATTCAAACCCTGCTTTATCAGCGGCAAATACCAAAGAGGTCGCTACGTTGCCGGCGCCATCGCCGATGAACGCGACCACCTTGCCCCGGATGGAGCCGCGCTTTTCCTGGAAGGTGAAGATGTCCGCCAGAATCTGGCAAGGATGCTCGTGGTCCGTGAGGGCGTTGATGGTGGGTATGCCGGCATAGTGTGCGAATTCCTCAACCTCGCTCTGCGCGAAGGTGCGAAAGACCGCGCCGTGGACCATCCGGCCCATAACGCGCGCGGTGTCTTTGATGGGCTCGCCACGGCCAAGCTGGATCTCGTTGGAAGGGAGGAAGATCGCCTGGCCACCCAACTCACGGATGCCCACCTCGAAGGACACGCGGGTGCGCGTGGAAGACTTGGAGAACAGCATGGCCCAGGTTTGGCCGGCCAGCGGCAGTTTGGCATGCCGCCCGCGTTCCTTCTTGATGTTCACTGTGGCGGCCAGGATGGTCTCCATGTCCGCCTGCGCCAGCGTTTCGATGCTTAGAAGATGTTTCATGTCTATGTCAGGCCGCCAACCTGGCCACAACCGATTCGATTAGTTTCAGCCCCTCCTCCGCCTCGCCCTGCCGCAGATTGAGCGGTGGCAGGAAACGCATGATTTGCGCGCCGGCCGGAATCGCCAGAAGCCCGGCGGCATGCAAGAGATTCGCGAAGCGGACCGCCTGGGTCTTGCTGCTGTCGCCGAGCAGGTTGGGAATATTCGGCGCCAGCTCGATCCCCAACATCAGCCCCAGGCCGCGCACGGTCTGGATGATACCGGGGTATTTCTGCGCGAGTGCTTGCAGGCCGGTCTTTAGGTAGTCGCCGACCTGCCGCGCGTTGTCCGCCAACTTCTCGCGTTGGATTACCTCCAGTATCTTAAAGGCAACCGCGCAGGCGAGCGGGGAGCCGCCGTAAGTCGAGCCGTGGGAGCCTGGGCCCAGCAAATCGGCATAGGGCGCCCTCACCCAGAAAGCGCCGATCGGGAACCCGCCGCCCAGCGACTTGGCCATCGAAATCCCGTCCGGCAGGAACTTCTCGCCCCCCGGCACGCCTTCAAGGATGCGCTGGAAGCTCTGGAAGCGGCCGCTGCGGAAGTGGCCGCATTGCACGCTGTCCATGAGCAGCAGCAGGTTCTTTTCATCGCACAACTGGCGCAGGCCGAGGAGATACTCCGGCGTCGCGAGGGTGACTCCGCCTTCGCCCTGAATGCCTTCGACCATAATGGCGGCGGTCGCGGGCGAGAGCGCGACGCGTATGGCGGCGAGGTCGTTGTAAGGCACTTGCCGGAAGCCGGGCACCATCGGGTCAAACCCCTTCTTGACCTTGTCCTGGCCGGTCGCGGCGATGCCCGCCAGCGTTCGGCCGTGAAAGGAATTATTCGTGGTGATGACTTCAAACCGGCCTTCGTCGTGGCCGAACCTGCGGGCCAGCTTGAACAAGCCCTCATTGGCCTCGCCGCCGCTGTTGCAGAAGAAACATTTCCCCGGGCCAATGAGGCTGACAAGCGCCTGCGCCAGTCGGCCCTGGGGTTCGTGGTAGTAGAAATTCGAGGTGTGGATGACCTTGCGCGATTGTTCGACCAGCGCCTCGGTAATGGCCGGGTGCCCGTGACCCAGCGAACTGACAGCAATGCCGCCGCCCAAATCCAGGTAACGACGCCCAGTGATGTCGTAGAGATAGCTGCCCGACCCGTGGCTGAGCACGATGTCAAAGCGGCCATAGCTCGGCACCACGTTCTGCTGGAAAAGCGCCTGCACGGCTGCCACGTCGTTGCGCACGACGGGCGGAGGCGATGGAACAATGTCTTTCATGCTTTACGCGTCAAATGAAACGGGGAAATCATTAGCAGGACTTCCCCCGGATGGAAGCGGAATGTTGGGGCAGGGGATGGGCCATCGCGCATCCAGACCCCACCCCAAACTCCAGAACCCACCGGCCACCCTCCCAGCAGCCCTCGGGCACAGCGACAGAATCAGGGCAATTCGGTGGCAGAATCAGTCAGGATGCTCTGGAATGGGTCCCGGACATGCCTCACCCATAGGTTGCTCCTGCCTCGCGCTTCCCTCGAAACCATCCATTACAGGGCCTGCGGCTGGCTCACCACCCACTGGCACCTCCGGTACCGCCCGCGGATTAGTCCCTTGTTCATCGCTTGTGCATCCCTTGTGCATATGGGGCTGTAACGTTAACGCTCCGGGGACGGCCGCCTGCTGGCCTTCCGGCCGATCCGGCACCAGCGCGCTGGCCTCCCGGTCAATCCCCTTCCAACCGTTCTTCTGCTGGCAGGTGACGATAAATACCCTCGTTCCGGGCCTGGGCTCGCCATACCGTGCCTGGTAGAGGTAGGTGATATCGCTCATCCCATCCACCGGAGGCGGCAGCAGCCCCAGGTAGGCGA
>Ga0187880_1002164_pt1 | contig 15391 bp, 18 predicted proteins | sample June2016WEW_19_4_FD_132998 | JGI IMG/M metagenome (GOLD analysis project Ga0187880, IMG submission 132998) | Peatland microbial communities from SPRUCE experiment site at the Marcell Experimental Forest, Minnesota, USA - June2016WEW_19_40 | ecosystem: Environmental > Terrestrial > Soil >...
GATGCTCTGGACCTTCGGTGAAGTGGTCGACCCCGACACGGGCGAGGTCACGCCTCTACGATCTGTTCCGCGAGGCGAAGGAGCCCGGTGGGTTCAACCTCAATTCGCGTAGAGCCCACAAAGGATTGCATTGGTCCTGCCTTCGCCCTTGGTGGTCATGACCGTCCGTTCGCTCGGGCGAAATCTACGGCGCAGTTCGCAACTCGCCCCGCTACGTCTCCCATTGATGATAACCCGAAGGTAACCCTCCACTGATCGGCTTCCTACGCGCGGCGAGGGGAAGCCTGTAGAAGTAGACAGACGCGCTCGCGGCGTCGGTCCTCTCCGGTCACCCGTCGGATGAGTTTCCCAACGAACGTGGCCATGCCCATAGCGGCCCCGTACGGCGTCATGGTCGAGTACTCGTTCGGGGTCAGCCACCAGCATCTGCGCGCCATCATCGGGCGAGTCTGGCAGCGGCCGGTGGGGTTTCCTGCGGCGTATTCCCTTCGAACCGACATCGACGGTATGCACCTGGGGCTGGCGGTGTTCATGGTCCCCGTGGTTGTCTGCGCACCGGACGTCATCTGACGAGCCACCCAGGTTTCGCAAAGCGGGCATTATGGTCGCGATGGTCTGTGAGATGCTGCATGGTCGCCATTGCACATTCGGGGCCGTACGTCGACGCGTTGCTCACCCCCGGTTTCTCATGGTCCTTCTGAGCGTCGTTGCCGCGGCGTGCTCGGCGACCGGGAGCAACGCACCTACATCGACGCGGCCACAAACCCCAGACCTGAAAGCAATGCCTGTGACTGCGCGCGAGTTGCCTCCGGGATACTCGGCTGCCCGGGCTGATAGCGGCATACCCCCGTGCAACTTCCAGCAAGTGCTTACGGACGGTGCCGTCGGCAGAGCACAAGTTTCCTTTGCCTCTGACTCCGCGAGTGAGCTGGTGTTCTTCACCGAGCTGTTAGTCGCCCAAACCGAGGAACGCGTTGACGCACAGTATTCAAGAACCGTTGCCCGACTGAAAGGCTGCCGCAGGTTTGATACAGGTGAATCTGACCTAGGTACAATGACCGGCCAGCCCATCACACTTCCTAGAGTCGGCGAAAGTTCGGCTGGCTTCCGCTTTGTTGTGTCGGTCGGCGGCGTGAACGTCCCCCAGTATCTGGTTGTTGCCCGCTTTGCCAGCGTCGAGGCAGCCTTCACCGGACTCGGCGGCAACACGGTGGAGTTCGAAAGACTTATCGCGGTGGCAAGCGCCGACCTTGCGAGGACGCGGTAGGTCGCGTCGGCCGGGAGAACGGTCGCGGCGCTGTGCGTGTGCGGCTACTCCTACGGGTTGCGGAACGAGGTGCGCTTGCCGGGGCTTCGGTGCGACTTCCGCGGCCCAGTTCCATCATCGGACCATGATGTCCTCGTTGTGGTCGTCTGCGCACCGGGCGTCATCTGGCGAGGCAAGGGTGGTGCCCAGCCGGTCATGGGGTCACCGGCTGTCACCCTCGTCTTTGCCGAGACCCCCATCCGCCGGGCTGTCAGGTGACCAGTAGACCGTCGCGGACCACCATGGCCCGTCGCCGGTCATTTCCTGATGGATTGTCAGGTCCAGGAGGTCCATGGGGCCGATGTCGCGCTTCTCAATCTCGGTGGCCACACGCCGGAGCAGCCTGGGCAGGTCGGTGGCTCCCCGGTTTAGCGGGTTGGCGAGGGAGAAGTGCTGACATGACCATTTATCCGTCATGGCTTCATCATGCCCGACGTGCTGGGGGAGGTTCCCTGACGCCGAGATGGACAGCCACGTTTTCCCGCGACGCCCCGACGCTGGTGGTCAGTGTCAAGATGCGCACGGTGCGCAAGCTCGTGGCAGTCGCGACAGTGACCATGACTTTGATGGTCGCTGCCGGGACAAGCTCGGCCAGCCGCCCGACGACGGCGAGGGTCACCGAGGGCTTCGACCTTACGTCGGCGACAGGAGCGCGCGTTACCCCTACCGCCGTGACCGGTGCCGCGGGTTACCTGTGGATGTTGGGGACGTACCCATGTTCCACCGGGACCTGTCCTGTGCTCATGCGAAGCGCCGACGGCGGGCAATCCTGGGTACGGGTCGGCTCGCCTCCTGTGGGCATGTACGGCATCGAGTTCGCAAACCGTCAGGACGGCTACGCGTACAGCGCGGACTTCCAAGATAACCCAGCCCACCTCTACTGGACCGACGACGGGGGAAGGGCTTGGCGACTTGTACTTGCCAGATTCCAAGCCCCAGTCGTCCTTACAGGGGGGCGTGCCTACGCGCTCGTTTCCCGGAACTGCTCAAGAGAAGGTCAGTGCAAGTCATCCGAACTCGCCTCATCGCCAGTGACGAGCGACCGATGGATGGCCCGGCGATTGCCGGTGACGGCAATCGAAGCTGAGAACCAGTTCGGCTGGACAGTCTTTGGGTCGAACGTGTGGCTGCTCCTGACCTGGGGGGTCAGCAGCACCCGTCTGCTCGTCTCCCATAATGGGGGCAGGACTTTTGCCAAACTGATACCCGGCGGCTACATAGGCGGGTTCGGATGTGATTTGACCGCCACGTCGCCCGTTACTCTCTGGGGCTTCTGTGTGACCGGCAACGGCGGCTACGCGATTCGTTCCACCGACGGAGGGCGGGAGTTCGTCACCCTAGAGTCTCCGTGGGGCGTCTCGAATGGCGTTCAGATATATCCCACCTCAGATAGCGAGGCGATGTTCTATGTGCTCGCTGAGGACGTGTGGCTCGCCCGAGATGGCGGCAAACACTTCACTACCCTGTTGCGAATCCCTCACAGTTCCGAATACAGCTGCGAAGTGGCTCTCGCCAGCGCGACAACGTGGCTGGTGCTCGGATTCTCAGGTTATAGACCCAACCCTCCCTACTTGATGTGGCGCACCACCAACGGCGGGCGCTCGTGGCAGTCAGCAAAAGCCCCAACTGTGACCGCCACGACGACCGTCAGCCGCGCAGACCTGTCCCGATTCGTGGCCCTGGCCCACCAGGGGCTGCGTGAGCCGTTCGAGGCCACCTACCGATTCGTCCCTCCGCTGGACATCCTGCCAGGTGAGATTCCTAGCTTTGCGGTCTGGTCTGAGCCTGCGGTGTGTTCTGACCCCGAGGGGAACTTCGTCTACGAGACCCCGTTCGGCCGGGGGACATTCCGCTTCATCCAGACTGGTAGGGGCGGCGACTACGAGTGCCTGGAAACGGCCCCACGGAGGGCTTGGAAATGTGTCGGGCCGTTCGGCCCGCAGAGCATCGGGCAAATCATGCAGGTTGAGGGATACCGGATGCCCATGTGGGTCATGGAGAACCTCAGCACCAACATCCTCGGCCCGCTGGTTTTGTCCCACCGAACGGTGCTCGGGCGTCGCCTGTGGTGTCTGAACATCCTGAACATCCAAGCCGAAGGCGTCGTCCTCTGTCTCACGAAGACAGGACAACTGGCCTTCGACGCTGAGTGGTTCGTCGGCTCCAGTCGGCTTGAGCTGGTCTCGTTGGCGCTGACCGAGTCCAAGTCGGTTTTCCTTCTGCCAGCGAAACCGAAGCCGTGGACAGGCCCCCTTCTTCCAAACCTGTGGGGCAAAGTCCAGTGTCCGTCAATGGGTTTGCTCTAGGACCATCGTGCGCAAGCTCTTTGCAGTCGCGGCAGTGGCCATGACCTTGATGGTCTCCGGTGTGGTCCTCGCCGCCTGTACCGGTTCCTCGACCCCACCTCACCGCACCATGACAGGAGTTGTTGCCTGGATACCGACCCCGGCACCGCAGACGACATCGACCACTAACACCACGACGACGCTTGCCCCCGCGCCGCCGTGCTCGACCTCAGCCCTGCGCATACGGGCAGGTACTGGCGGTGTCGGGATGGGCAACATCGCCAACAACTTCTACATGACAAACGTGGGAAAGGTGACCTGCCGCCTATCTGGTTATCCGACCTTGACCGCCATCACGACCTCCGGTGCGCGCGTCTCGCTGAAACCGGAACACGGCACCTACTTCGGGAACATGACAGCCGCCAACCTGCGACCGGGTGCCAGAGGGGAGTTCCTTCTTGCCGGAACGGACCAGTGCTTCAACCCGACAACGACAGCGCCTCCCGTCGTCTATCGAGCCGTAGTCATTAGCTTGCCGAACAACGCGGGTTCCTTCACCACCAAGAGCTTTCCGCCGTGCGGCTACACGGACGGGTTCTGGGAGAGCCAGCTCGGGGTCACGCCTCCTGTCCCTGGCGTCTTCGTCCCGGTGCCTGGCACGCTCGCCTCCCTACAGGCGAGGGTCGAACCCCCCGTTCGTATCGAGGGTGGTCAGGTTCTCCACTACACCGTTGTCCTCTCGAACCCAGGCTCCCGAGCAGTGACGTTCTCGCCGTGCCCCGGCTACACCGAGTTCCTCACCTTGACCAAAGGCTCAAAGGTTCAGCTCCACACCTGGTCCTACGAACTTAACTGTCGGGCCATCGGTCGCCTCGAAGCTGGCAAGACGGCAAGGTTCGCGATGGAGATGACGGTGCCGAAGGTGTCGCAGGTACGGGTCGCGAAGTTCTCCTGGCAACTCGATACCGGCAACGGCCCGTTCGTCGGGACTGTCGTCAGCATCGACCCATGAGAGCGCCTACGTCGCTGGGTTCGACCTGAGACCACGGTGCGCAAGCTCGTGGCAGTCGCGATGGTGGTCGTGACGCTAATGCTGGGCGCCTGCAGGACGAGCACCGCCAAGCCCACCGGCGTCGTGACCGGGGTTGCCTACGCTTGCCAGGGACTCGCACTCCCGCCTGGTGACGTTCTGCATGTCAAGGTGAGCCTCTATTCAGGGCCGAGCCTTGCCGCCTCCGAGACGGTCCGCTCAGGTAGCCAGTACCGTTTCTCAGTCCCTCCTGGGTCGTACCGCGTGACAGGCTGGTGGGGTTCCAAGGGTGTGGCGGTACGGGCTGGCCACAGGGTCACTGCCGACTTCTTCGACACCCGTGACTAGAGACTGGCGACGGTACGCGAACCCGTCCTCTCTCGACTTCATGGAACGATGACCACAGTGAGGTTGCGCGCCCTCGTGCTGGTGGTCCTGACGCTGGTCCTCGCTGCATGTACCAGCTCCCAGACGGTCTTTACAACCACTACCACGACGGTGGTCACAACCAAACCGCTCCCTGCCGTAGACCTCTCTGCCACACCAGGCGGATGGATACCAGTGGCCTACGGAGATGTGCAGATATCGGTGCCCTCGACCTGGTGGGTCCTCTACAACTCCTCGGGGTGCCCAACTGGTTCGCCGCCGGGAGAGGTCCTCGTCAATCCAGGAGTCTGCGGCGCGAATGAGACGGCCGGTCGAGGGCCGAAGAACGTGGTTTGGATGGCCTTGCTTGCGAAGGCAGGGAGCGGCTACAAGCATCAGACGGTCATCAACGGGTTCTCGGTTTACGACGACCTCGGAACCTATTTCGTTCCATCGCTTCGCCTTGAGTTCGGCGCTAGCGGGCCGCTTGCACAACGGGTCCTGCACACCCTGACCCGCTCGCCTCGTGTCATCGCTCTGGCTTCTGGCCCAGGACCTGTGGTCCCGTACGGCTGGCACACCTTGACCTTCCATGGGCTTTCGTTCACATCGCCCGCGTGGTGGCCGGTAACCCGGACCTTGCTCAACTACGGCGTCGACACGCCCTGCGCCTCGTCGCCAGGTGTGAGCTTCTTCAACGAAGGAGTGGGCGGGGGAGAGGTGGTTCTGAGCACCGACAGCGGCTTGGCCGCCTTCCCGTGCCCGAACGAATCAGGGACTCCGGGACCACCCGTCTACCCAGGAGACGGTGTCGAAGTTGACACCGGGTCCAATACGCTCAGCGAACTCGCCACGGAGGGTTTGCACCTGGCGTTCTCGGCTCATTGCCTTGACCTTCACGGCCTGACGGCGTGCCCCGCGACCACGCCCGCGTACTCCATCCTCGTCCTCAACGTCACGGTGCCGGGGCACAAGAAGCCGGTCTTCTTCTCCATCGGCTTGGCAGGCAACGGCATGACCGCCAGGACCATCCTGTACTCATTGCGGGCCGCGTCTTCGAGCGGGGCTCTCGGTTCGGTCACGGGCAGCTTCGTCGCGGTAGGAGGCCCAGCCCCCGGTTCACCTAGACCGCTGCCGGGTCAGGTGACGGCCCAGAACTCAGCCGGGCACAAGTTCACGGTGGCGGTTGCCAAGAGCGGCAAGTTCATGCTCTGGCTGCCAGCAGGGTTGTACCGACTCACCGGGCACAGTCCGATGTTCTCGGTCAACGGAGTGGAGGGGACATGCGCGGCGGACCAACCTGTGCGTGTCAGGGCCGGGAAGAAGACACCGGGTGTCGAAGTGGTCTGTTTACTTAAGTGATGACCGCGCCGTCTTGATGGGGGTGTAGGCGTCGTACGCGAACCTGTTCCGTCCCGGCTTCATGGGAGCATGACGACAATGAAGTTGCGCGCGCTCGCGATGGTGGTCATAGCCGTAGCGCTCAGCGTGTTCACTAGCTCGCAGACCTTCGCTACAACAACGGTGCCGACCACGGCCAAGGCGCTCCCCGCGGTTGACTTCTTGACCACACCGGCCGGATGGGTACCGGTCGCCTTCGGCAACGCGCAGGTGTCCGTGCCACCGACCTGGTGGGTGCTCTACAACTCGCCGCCGTGCCCTACTGGCTCGCCGCCAGGAGAGGTATTCGTCAATCCACCCCCTGGAGTCTTCGCCTGTCCTTTGGAGACCGCTCCCGGTCCGAGCACCACGGTCAGGTTCGGACCGCCAACGTCTCCACACAGCACCGTCCTCGGTCACCCAGAGGTCATCAACGACATCTTCGTGTACCCCTACCCTACGGGACCGCAGAGCAGTTACCTGGTTCCATCGCTGAGCGTTGAAATCACAGTCGACGGGCCACTCGGCCAGCGAGTCCTGCACACACTCACCTGGTCACCGCGCTCGGTCGTACTCGCACCAGGGTCTTCACCGGCAATCCCGTCGTCATGGCAACAGGTGACCTTCGCCGGGCTGCGTTTTTCGGCCCCAGCAAACTGGCCGGTCAATCGGACCCAGGTGACCCCTGGTCTAGGAGCCATCTGTGGGGAACAGGGCGTGGCATTCTGGGACACGTCAGTGACGTTGAGCACCGATGCGCGTCCATTGCTCCGCCCGCCCTGCCCCCTCATTCGACCGACTCCCCAGCAGCCGGAGAATGGGGTCCAGGTCGATTCGGGGTTACGCACCGAGTCGACGGTGACACTCTCCCTTTCGGCTCACTGCCTCGTCCTCCACGGTCTGACATCGTGCCCGGCAACCGCGCCCGCCTACTCCATCCTCGTTCTCAGGGTAAACGTGCCCGGACGCGACAAGCCGGTCTTCGTCTCCATCGGGTTGACTGGGAACGGCATGGTCGCCAGGACCATCTTGGACTCGGTGGGGGCAGCATGATGCGCACGCTCCGCCACCCCATCGCCATGTTCGTCGTGGCCGTCCTAGTGGTCATCGGTATCGGAGTCGGTGTGCTCGTTGCGACGGGGACTTCAGACTTGACGAACACGACGGCCCACGCAATCACACCGCAGTCACCCGTTCAGACAGCCTATGGGTGGTTCAAGTCGGTGAATAAGAAGGACTATTCGGCAGCCGTCGCATACTTTGAACCGACGGCACGGGACATGATGGACTGGGGTGGCGGAAACACTTCAGGATGGCCATCCTTCTCGCACCTGCACTGCGGCCTTGTTAGCGAAACAGCCACCGACGCCCAGGTCCAATGCACGTTTAGAGAGTCGCAGGCCGCAGACGAGGGTAATCCTGACTCATTTTGGGGTATCGATATGCATCGCCTGGGAAATGGCCCTTGGCTCATCGACAACTACGGCCAAGGTTGAACTGGTCGGGTTTCACCGACTAACCGGTCGGCCTCCCGGCTGCCAACCGACCAGCGCCTTACCCTTTCGACCTGGTACTTCTCGTCAATTGGTCGATTTGGTCGGGTTTATACAGGGAAAGAGGAGTAGGAGACAGAGGCGTTAGTCAAGGTTGATGGCCAGTCGCGCGCCGGGGCCTGTGTGTGTTCCAGAGGCCGACCAACCCGACCATCCCGACCAACGCCCAGATGGTCCACGCCATACCGTAGAGGGGAACGAGGCCCCGGCCTCAGGACGAGACGGGCAGGATTGAGAACATGGCCGATATTGATACTGATGCCGACATCGAAGTTCACCAGGCCGAAGGCGAGTTGGTTGTCACGATTCCGCTGGTCGGTGAAGTGAGCAAACAGTGGCTGACCTGGTTCATGAAGCACCTCCGTGAACAAGACTCACGCGCCCAGGTTCAGGAGGTTCCCGGCCGGACGCAGGTCGTTGTCAGGGTGCCAACGGAAACCGGGCAGGCGGAGGTCTTCCGCATCTTGGACGGCGTTCGAGACCTGGTTTCAAAGGCCAACGCCGCCGAACCAAGCCCCGAGGCAGCGGCCCAGACCGAGGCGGCCATCCGGGACTGGTGGAATCGCGCGCGAGGCTGACTTCGTGATGACGGGTGTTTAGGGCCAAAGGGTTCAGTCCGTGACCGTGATACGCAGCAGCGGCGTGCGAACCACCACCGCCCCGTTAAGCGCCCTCGTCCTTATCTCGCACGACTCGTAGTCCACCATCTGATGGCAGTCTTCGCAGTCCAGAGAGTCGATGCCTGAGCAGCATCTGAAGGCGCTTCAGCGCCGCTCGCCACCGTTGCGGTTGGACTTGTTCGGTATGGCGGCTCGGCAGGCTGAGTGCTCGGCTCATTGCGTCCGCAATCGTGGCGATGAGATTGCCCGCGTCCTGTACCGGCATGCGGAAGCTCGCAGTACACCGGTCTTCATGCCAGACGCTCAGCACGATTAAACGTTCGGCCCCGTGCCAGGAAACGTGTAGCCGTCGAGACGGGGAGCGCTGGTCGCTGAACCAAGCCTCAGAGACTCGCGGACTTGGCCGGGACATGGCCATGACCATCAGTGTGCTCGCCGGTGGCCACACTGTCTAGCGCGACGCCCCAACACGATTCACCAGGCCAATTGTCCGACGCGGCAGGTTCAGCCCGTCACCGTGATGGGCAGCAGCGGTGTACGCACCCGGCGGCGTCCTGGTCTGCTGGTGCCGCGCTGCCACCCCGTGGCGTTCTCATCTTCAAGTTCGAGAATGACCTGTATTGCCCATTCCCCCGCAGGGACGACATAGCCGAGGTCAGGGGAGAAGCTGGCGGTGCCGACGAGCACGGGCACGACCACGGTCTCGCCCGGAGCGGCCCGGAAGTAGATGCCGGGGAGGATTTGCCCACCGGCAAAACAGCCAACGACAGCCCGTGTGTCAGGGTCCAGAACCTGAGCGGTTACGTGTCCGTTGGTACAGATGACAATGGTGTCGGCGCTCAGGTTGTGGACGCGCAAGGCCCCGCGCACGGTGTGGCCGGACGCAACGACGATGGGCGCGTCCAGCTCCACGGTCATCAACGTAGGGTCCATGTCCGGGATGTCATCTCGCGCACCCGTGTGCTGCCTCCGCGGCTGGCGCTGCGGGTATCGAAGGAAGCCGACGACCAGCTCCACATCGTCACCGAATCGACGGTGCAGTGACTCGGCCGCGTCCGTGGCCCAGGCCTGGAGATGAATCTGGAACGGCGGCTGGCGGTTGTCATCGACGCGGGGGTCGGGGTACATGACGAGCGTTCCCTTGCCTTCCAGTTCCAGCAGGACAACCTTCAGCTCGTCCCAGACCGTCATCGTCACCAGCGCCAGGGTAGGGCAATCAACCTGACCAACGCTGAGGGCCGGGCCTTGACCATCTCCGGGTTTGGTGGCGACGGGTGAACGTTAGCCTCGGCGAGGAAACTGGGGGAGCGGGTCGGTCGGCCGTGGCAACAGCGAGCGCAAGTGGCTGGAGACGATGTTGTAGGCCACAATCGACTTGAGAATCTCGTCGGCGGTGTCCGCATCTGGTCCGACGAGCGGCTCAACTCTGCGCTCAAGGTTCTCCTCTACCGTGGCAACGCCTCGCCAAAGTGCGGCTATCTCCCGCGCCGCTTGTCCCCGCGCGAACTTCTTCCTGAGTGGAGAAAGGTCCGACATGGAGCGTGTTAACTCGGAGAGATATTCCGGGTCCGGCATGTTGCCGAGGTTGCCCAGTCGCACGTCTTCCGCCAACAGCAGCAGACGGGGTTCCCTCTTGGCGAGTTCGAGAAGCGCCTCATCGGCGGGCATGGTTGAAAGACGGTTGAGGTCATCGTCCGTCGACATAGGGCTGAGCCTTCATCGTAGGTTGACCGCCAACAAGGACGTGCCCGGCCGCGGCACTCGGTCACTGCGGGTTCGCGGATGCGCGATGGTAGATGGCGTGTCAGGTCCCGCCGCTCCGGCTTCCTTCGACGAAGACCACATGGACGAATGGAGCCTGTGGGTGCTTGAAAACGGCTTGCCAGACTTGCCCGTCTCGGTCAAGAAGGGTGAGTCCGCTCTCGTCGCGCGCTGGGTAGGCAGCACGGTCGGTGCGTTACTCCATGTCCAGTGGATGTGGGAGCACGACGACAGTGATGCTCACCACCGCGCCCCCGAGGACGATGACTTTCTCGCCTCCGAGGTCACCTGTTTCTACCGGGTGGATGGCGTGTGGCGGGAGGGGAACGCACGCGGTGGTTCCGGCTGGTACTCGGCGCTGCTCGAACGCTCAGACCTCATCGGTGCAGCGGAGACGCGCGAGTTTGGCATGCACGGTGAGGGCGATTGCTGCCTGGCCCCATACGGAATCACCGGGACCGCTGCCCGCTTCATCGAGGTAGAGACCGGGGGTCGTGTCGAACGGGCACCACTCGAATCCCCAATCGGCGCATGGATTGCGGCATGGGAGCCTGCGTCTACAGCCACCGTGAGGATTCTCGGGGAGGGTGATGCGCTGCTGTACTCGGAGTCCTACGCGCCATGGCCGTTGTACGCGAGTGGCGGGGGCTAGCTCGACCGGGCCGTCGGCCTCTGCCGGTCCGATACACCTACCGCTCCCAAACCCGAGGCGCATCATGACCACGACGCCGCGACTAGACGCGTGACGCCGCCCTCAGGGTGCTAGAGGGGCTTCGCGATAGATCTCCACAACCGGAGGCTCAGCGAGCAAGGACCGCCATTGTGCAAGGAACTGCGCCATGGTGGGGTCGGACCGGGTGCGCTCGTCGTCCTCTTGGTAAGTGCGCTCGTCGACGTACTCGATTTGTTCAATGAAGCGTTCTGGTTCCGTGTCCTTCGACAAGAGACGGACGCGAATGCCGCCCGGAGCTTCGTAGAAGGGTATTGCTTCCCGGAGAAATGAGCGGAACTCAGATTGGCGTTCTGTCGCGACGCGTATCCGAAGGTGAAGGCAGACGGTAGCCCGCCACGGGTCCCCGACCGATGAGTCCATCATTGCCATCGTGCCACCACGAGAGCGAACGCGCCCGAGTGCAGGGCCCGGGCTGCATCGGTGTCATGACCGGTATCATCACCACCGCAACCATCCAGAGCAGGTGAGGGACTCGGCCCGATGACCCTGCGGCAACCGGCTCAGAGCGCGGTGCCAACGCCGAGTTCGATGGGACGACTATGCCTACGCACGACAAGCGATTCTTCTTGCGCGTCCCCAAGCACTACCTCGACATGACCCAGGGCGAGCAGGAGGTCGCTGCCATGGCGATGTGGCGCGACACCATGACCCAACTCGGCGAGGACCCCGACAGGCTAGTCAGCGAGAACGCCCAGGACGAGTGCCACGACCATCAGGTGTAGGTGAGGCCCACCTGGTGGCTTGGAGCATGACGTTTGAGAAGGAAGATGAAGGCTCAGGGTGCGTTGGACCCGGCTATGAGCTTGAAGACGGGGTGCTTGGGTGCTTCCTCCACGAACCTCGCCACCGGGTCGTCGCGCTTGGCATCGAAGAACGGAGCAGTTACTGGCACTTTTCGGACGTAGCTCTGAAGGACCGGTCCCGCCGCTTCGGGTCCGACCTCTTGGGTATGCATTTCTTCGGTTCTGTTGCCTTGCCGGAGCGACACTTCGGGCAAAGCGCGCACATTGTGAACCCAGCTCACATTTCCGTACGGCGAGACGAGCCACCGTTCGGCCCCGATTTCAACCAGGGTGACCGGCGTCGTCCTTTTTTGACCGGTTTTGCGGCCGGTGGTGGTCAGGAGGTAGCTCGACTTGCCGCCGATGCCGAGACGAACCATCGGGGCCATCAGCATGTTGACTGCACGTCGGGCAGGTCCGAGCTTGTAGGGCTTTGTCACCCCTACATCCTGCCCGATGGCGGTTGGACCTGCCGCGTCCAAGCGAGCCGTCGGCCCGGCCTGGTTCGAGCTGCCTCGGGAGCCGGTGAATTTCGTACTCGACAAGGGTCTACCGGAGCCGGGCGGCGGGGCGAGCGGGGGAGCGCGGGCACAATCGGTTTGGACCTCCTAGCGACGTACCTGTCAGCGCCGTATTATTAGCGGGAGGGGGGCCTGCCCCCCTCCCGGCCTCCTCCCAGACGCTGCCGCTTCCGAGTTGATGTAGTCGGGCCGGCAAAGCCGTCCTCGGGCGGCACGCTTGTGTGATGACCGAAGTTGTGAACATCAACGACGTTCTCGACGGTCACGTCGCGCTTGACCTGGCGTGTATTGACCCCTCTACCTGAATGCCTACGTCGCGCGCCTCCAAGTGGGCGGGCCGGTGAACCAGTTCTGCCATCACCTCGGCCAGCCGATCGCCTCTCCGGCGGTGATCGAAAAGATCGGCAACCGCTTCCGTCGGGAGGTGGACGCCTACGCGAAGAGCAACAACATCCCCGTCCTGCACCTCGCCAAGCCGGACTGCTCGCGCTGGGATGACCGCAAGCTCGACCACGTCCGCCCGCACCTCGAGCACGCTCAGCGCGATGGCCGTCATGGTGTCGTCGCGATCGTTGCCACTCAGGAGTTCCAGTGGGTCTACAGCGGCACCAAGAAGAGCAACGCAAAGGCGGTGTGGTTTGCCTGGGAGAAGTCCGAGCGCAGGGTCGGGTGCTACTACTTCTACCTCCTCGATCGCGAGTTCGGCCCAGGCTTCATCAAGATCTGCACCTACTTCCCCTACCCGGGCAAGGTCTGGCTGAACGGGCACGAGTGGGCCAAGCGCCAAGGCCGCCGGGCACGGCTCACCTTCACCGAGCTCTCGAACGGGTTCGCCTCCTGCACACGGCCAGAGCGCCTGCAAGCCGTCTGCGACAAGCTCGGTCCCGCCGACGTCCAAGCCTTCTTCGATCGTTGGATCTCCCGCATCCCGACTCCCTTCACCGATGCAGACCGGCAGGCGGGCTATTGGTGGGAGCTCTCGATGCGCCAGGTCGAGGTGTCGCGCACACTCGTGTTCGACGACCCGCGCCGGGCACGAGCCTTCTTCGAGTCGCTCGTCACCGACAACGTCAGCATCGGACGGCCCGAGCAGGTGGCGATGGTCTTCGTCCGTCAGGTCCGCAAGACCACCAAGGAGCCGTTCCGAGGCCGCATCTTCTCGCCCAGGACCGAGGTGAAGATGGACTTCGCCTACAAGCACAGCCGTGTGAAGCAGTACATGAAAGAAGGGAGGGCACTTCGCATCGAGACCGTCATCAACAAGCCGTGGGACCTAACCATCCGCTCCCGTCTCGCTCACCTGCCTGAGCTCGTCGCCAAGGCACGCCAGGTCAACGATCGTCTGCTTATGATCGAGAGAGCCGGCCAGGGCTGTGCCATCGGCTCTGCGCTCTTCGAGCGCATCCACCAGCCCTACATACGGGAGGGCCAACGAACCGGAGCCTTTCGGTTCGGCGATGTACGCGCCATGGCCCTGGCCGGCGTCCTCTGCTGTCTCATCCACGCCGTCACCGGTTTCACCAACAAGAGCCTTCGCGGGCTCGTCGCCGGACTCCTCGGCACCGACTACAGCAGCGGGCAGATGACCTACGACCTCCGGCGCCTCCGTCTCCACGGGCTAATCGCGCGGGTCCCGAACACGAACACCTACACCCTCACCCCGGAGGGCCAGCGCGTCGCGGTCTTCTATACCAAGCTCGACAGACGTCTCCTCCGACCGCTCCTCGAGGCCGATAAACCGCCGGCACCGCTCGAGCTTCGTCGCGCCCTCGGGGCGATCGACAGAGCCCTCACAGATTCCGTCACGAACGCCCGCCTCGGCACGGCTGCCTGAAACTTGTCACAACGTCCCGAGTTGGGTCCCCCGAGTAGAACTAGGACGCGTTGATTTCGTCACCGTCGAGGTCGAGCCGTCCGTCGCTCGGGACCAACAGCGCCTCCAACCCCTCGCAGTTGAGCAGCGCCTCGGCCTCCGCGTTCATGGTCGCGACGATGGTGCTGTCGAGGTCAACCTCGGTCGCGACCAACCAGGCCGGGTCCTCCGGCCACCACAACTGCGGCGTGAGTCCTAACCTCGGCCAGGGGTAAGGGCCAAGGGGCTGGCGGTACAGGTCACAAGCGACCCCAATCGGTCCGCGACCGAGCATGTAGCTCCGGTGGGGATGTTCGAAGCGCGGCAGCAGAGCTACCTGTCGTTGAAACTCGGCAACCTCGGCTTCGATGGCATCAGGTCCGTCATCAGAATGGTGAACTGCTTTCAACACGGACCAGCTACCGCCGAGGACGCCCCAACCTTCCCACAGGGCGAAATAGCAAGCCGATGGGGTCCCAGTTAGCCCGGCAAGCTGGCGAACGAGCAGCTCACAGATCTCTGAGGTAAGGGTTCCCTTGAAGGGAGCCTGCTCGAAAGGCGGTGGCCCCCAAAGGGACCTTGCGGGAACTGACAGCCGTTCGAACTGGGCCAGTGGGTGGAACTTGCGCCCACTCCAATGGGCGACCTCCCGCCAGGTTACGGTCTCAAAGGGAGCCGGGGCACCCGCGGGGTGAAAGACGCGGACGTAAGCGTCGAAGCCTGTGGGCACGACGCTGGTGACGGGCGTGCCCATCTCGGTGCCCCACGGAAGAAGGCGTGGCCCTATCCACTCCGCAGCGCTGAGGTCCTGACATGGCGCGAAGTCGTGCGGCCACATGAAAGGCATGGTACGGCGACCTAGCGACCGAGGTTCCAGGGACGGACTAGGAGGCAGGGCCGCTGACAGATGGCGGCTGCTCGAAGTCCGCGAAAAGTCCGCGTCGCCGGTGACAAACGCGGTCAAATCCGGGCAAGGGCGGAGAGCGAAATAGCAATCCACCTGGGCTTTAGAGCAGTACCCCAGGTCACGACATACCCCTGCACATTCCTCTCAAGGTGGAGACACGGGTTCGAATCCCGTTGGGGCTGCCATCCAGAGAGCGGTCTGTGCTGGGCGTTCGCCCGCGAGCTCTACACGGTGACGACGTCGACGAGTTTCTCGAGACCCCGAAAGTCGTCGGGGTTCCGTGTGTACAGAGGCA
>Ga0187880_1002170_pt1 | contig 15378 bp, 16 predicted proteins | sample June2016WEW_19_4_FD_132998 | JGI IMG/M metagenome (GOLD analysis project Ga0187880, IMG submission 132998) | Peatland microbial communities from SPRUCE experiment site at the Marcell Experimental Forest, Minnesota, USA - June2016WEW_19_40 | ecosystem: Environmental > Terrestrial > Soil >...
ACCGAAATCGACGACACCCGGCCCCGGACGCCCGAAAGGGACCCGAAAACCGCCGAGAACCCGCTATCCGGCGGTCAAAAAGGGCAGCCTGATCAGGCATCAAAGGTTTAAATGAAAGCTTAGCTTCAGGTCTTGTTCCCCAGGTCTGCCGAGCCACGCACGGCCAAGGTAAGCCTCGGGCCGGCTGGCGTCAGCCGCAGCTGATCCCTTCGGCATCGAGGAACTGGCGGTAGAGCTCGATGCCCTCCGGACCGGTGACGAGGTCGGCGACATCGCTGTCCCAGTCAAAGGGGCGCATCCGGGCAACCCAGCCAGCACCGTAGGGATCGGAGTTGACCAAGCCAGGCGAGGCGACAAGAGCGTCGTTGACCGCCACGATCTCACCGCTTATCGGTGCAGAGACAGGACCGACCCACTTACCGCTCTCCACGGTGGCGATGTTCCGGCCTTTCTCGACGGACTTGCCCACCGCCTTCGGCGTCACGGCGACGATGGTCTTCGCCATGTTCTGCGCGACGTCGGTCATGCCGACTGTCACGAGATCTTCCTCACGGCGCGCCCACACGTGCTTGCCCACCACGTAGTACAGGTCATCGGGAAGGTTGCATTTGTTGACTACTGTCATCGCTTCGTCTCCCGTCCGGTTCCGACATTGTTGCGATCATGGCGGGCCATCAAACCGTCTCTCCCATCGTGCCTGGCTCGGCGAGACCGGCGATCGCCTCTTGGACGAGCAATGTGATGTCACGCACGACCAGCCGATCACCTGCCCCAACGGTCTTGACGGCATCGGAGAACATGGTCACATCCTTCGGGCATGCGACGACGAACTGTCCCACACCAAGACGGAGCGCCTCGATGATGCGGCTCTCGCTCGGTCGCTCCGTGAACAAGCCGTCGTCCATCCAGATCCGGCCGCCGCCCGCACCACAGCAGAATGTGTCCGCGCCGTTGCGGGGCATCTCGACGAGCTCGCAGCCGAGCGCCCGCAGAATCCGTCGGGGCGCTTCGACCACTCCGTTGTAACGGGCCAGATAGCAAGGATCGTGGTACGTGACTCGGTGGCCGAGAGGCCTGAATCTGATCGCACCCTCCTCCAACAGCTTGGCCAGGAGCTCGGTATAGTGCCAGACCCGGTAGTTCGCACCCAGCGCGGGGTACTCGTTGCGCAGCGCGTTGAGCGTATGTGGGTCGGTCGTGAAGATCTCGTCGAACTGGGCCTCTCGCAGGACCTCGACATTGTGCTCGGCGAGTACTTCGTAAAGGCCTTCCTCGCCGACGCGACGCACGTCGTTGCCGGCATTGCGCTCCGCCTCGAACAACAGGCCGAAGTCGACGCCAGCCTCGTGCAGGATCCTGGCGAGGATCCGGGAATTCTCCTGCAACCGCTCGTCGAAACTGGCAAAGTCGCCGACGAACCAGAGGTACTTCACCGGCTGCTTGCGGGCATCTGGGACCACGAAGTCCAGCTCGCGAGTCCATCGACCCCGCATCCGGGCCGACTTCCCGAGCGAGTTGCCCTGCGTGGCCAGGTTCTGCAGGGCCTGCTGCAAGGTGGGCTCCATCGTCCCCTCATCGACGAGGCTCCGCCGCAGCTGGACGATCGTGGGCACATGCTCGACCCCCACCGGGCAGACGTCGACGCAGTGCATGCACGTCGTGCACGCCCACAACGCAGCAGCATCTATCACCTCGCCGGCGATCCTCGTTCCGTCGGGCTTCGCGAGTGGGCCTGTAGGTTCAGGTCGCCGTTCGCGGTCCAGCAAAGTGATGCCTCCGGTCGAAGCATCCACCCACTGGCGCAGATCGAGTATCAAGTCCCGCGGCGAGAGCGGAGCCCCACCGGCGCGGGCTGGACAGACCTCGTGACAGCGGCCGCACCTCGTGCACGCGTCGAAGTCGAGCAGCTCCTTCCACGTGAAGTCGGAGATCTCCTGATAGCCCGGGTGGTCGGGCGCAGGCGTGGGCAGCGCAAGTGTCGCCGACCGATCCGTGGCAACCAGGTTCACCCCATCGACCAGCATGTGCATGGCCTTGGAGTAAGGGACGTACGCCACGAAGCTCAGGGCGAGGCCGGCGTGCACCCACCACATGACGGTGTGAGCGCTGACGGCCCCGGCCGCCGTCATGCCAAGGCCGGAGAACGCCTCGGCGAAAACCCTGCCGAACGGGCTGAACACGCTGAACCACGGCATGTGCTGGCCGAGGATTCGCAGGCCCGTCAGAACATAAGCAGTGACCAGGATGGCCAGGAACAGCCCTAAGAAAACCCAGTCGCCCTCGACCATTGCCTTGCGCGAATAGGCGCCGGCAGGCGTGCCCGCCCGGCTGTAGCCCAGTCGCCACGGTCTGCGTACGCCTCGGCGCACCGCCATGTAGACCAGGGCCAGAAGGCACGCGAATCCGAAGGTGTCCACGGCGAAGGTGTAAACGAGGAAGAACGTGCCGTGAAAAAAGCTGTCCTCGTGCCCGGCGAAGAGCCGGGAGGCATTCCGGACGATGTCGGTGTCGATGGTGAGGATGACCGTCGCCACGAACGCGACCGTGATGCCCCAGAAGATGAAGAAGTGCGCGAGACCGGTCGCGCGGTTGTTCCTGGCCACTGACGCCCCCTTGCCCACAGAGCGCAGCCGGCTGGCCAGAGCAGCCCGGATCCTCGGCCCGCGTCCCGCCGGCCGGCCCACCCGGTACTTTTGCACGCGGTGCCACGCGCCCCAGGCGAACACGGCCGTAGACACCGCGGCCACGACATAGAGGACCGCCTTTCCGAGCGGGCCGACGCCCTCGAAAACGGGCCGGGTCACCGCCGTGCCCAGCAGGCCGATCCGGCCCGTCATGTCAGCCGCGGACCTTGCCCACGAGCTCCGGTACCAGATCGAAAAGATCGACGGTCGTGCCGTAGTGGGCTACGCCGAAGATCGGCGCTCCAGGGTCGGTGTTGCAGGCAATGATCAACTCGGCGTTGCGCATGCCCTCCAGGTGCTCGGGGGCTCCGGAGATGCCGAGCGCGAGATAGACCCTGGGCTTGACCTTCAAACCCGACTGGCCCACCTGGCGGGTCTTCGGCAACCATCCCGCGTCGACGACAGGCCGCGACGCCGAGAGCGGGACACCAAGGGCGTCGGCGAGCTCCTCCACGATCTCCATGTTTTCCTGCGACTCGATCCCGCGACCCACCGAGACGAGCATGTCAGCCGAGCTGATGTCGATGTCTCCCCCATCGGCCTCGAAGACCTGTCTAAGCGACATGCGTGGCGCGTCGAGCCCGGCCGGTGGCGCGAGGTGGACGACTTCGGCGTCGCGGGAGCTCTGCCCTGGCTCGGCGCCGAAGGCGCCTCCCAGCAGGGTGGCAATCCCGCGCTCACCGGGCAGCTCGATGTCGACGAGCACTTTCCCGCCGAGGATCTGTGCAGTGGCGGTCACGGCGCCCTCATCGATCTCCAGTTGGCTGACATAGGTCGCCAGCGGCGCCTCCCAACGCACCGAGAGCGCGGCCGCGAGATCGAGGCCGACGGTCCCGTTCGCCATCAGCAACAGCCGCGGGGATCGCTGTGCCAACACTTCCAACAGCGTCTGCTCGTAGGCCTCCGGCAGGTACTCCGACAAAGCCGGGTGATCGACGGCGACCACGATGTCGGCGCCACCGAGCTGACCGGCCAGGTCGGCGCGCCCGAGCAGTGCCACCTCGGTCAATCCGCCCAACACCGACGCCAGCTCGTGCGCCTTTCCGATGAGCTCGTGGGTCCCGTCGGAAACCTGACCGCCGGTGTGCTCGGCGAGCACCATCACGTTCCTGCTCACTTGTCGTTCACCCCTTCACCAGGCCACGTGAGCGAAGCAGGCCCAGGATCTGATCAGCTACGGCGCCGGCGTTGCCCGTGAGCATCTCGGCCTGGCCACTCGTCTCCGGTCGGTGCATCCGGCGCGCGACCGCGCCTTTTCCCAGATCCGGCAACGACACCGTTATCTCGGTCAGCTCTTTCGTCTGCATGGCCTGCCTGATGCGGGTGATCGGGGCATAGCGGGGGGCCTGGCGGGCTGACTGGACACCTATCACCGCGGGCATCTGCACCTGCAGCTCATGCGACCGGCCGCCGGCGAACTCCTGGCGGACGATGGCCGAGGCGCCATCGACCTCGACGCTGACGGCCACTGACACATGCGGCAGGTCGAGCAGCGCGCCAAGCATGGGCGGCAACTGACCCTCCAGGTCGTCGGCGGCCTGCACGCCCGAGATCACCAGATCGGCGGGCTGGGCCTCGAGGTATCCTGCCAGCAACGCGGCCCGGTCGGCGATCCTGATTCCGGCCGGTCCGGACGGCGCCGCGCCGCTGGCGCCGGCGAGCTTCACGGCCGCGTCGGCGCCCTTGGCCAGCGCCGTGTAGAGGATCTGGTCGATCTCGGGGTCGTCAGCGAGACCGACGGCCACGACCTCGGCTCCACTGGCGTCCTTGAGCAGCAGCGCCTCTTCCAAAGCCTGGGAATCCCACTCTCCGAGCACGAACGTCAGGTACTCACGGTCGATGCCGGTCTCGTCCTCGTTGAGCTCGATCTCCTCGACGAGATCGGGCACCGCCTTCATTGGTACGACGATCCGCACCTCAGCCCACCTCTCTGTTCATTCGGCGAGATCCTCCAGCCTCAGCTGGCGGTGGATCTCCTCGAGATCATTCGCCACCGGTACAAACGGATAGTCACGGAACGGCTCGATGGGCCGGTACGAGCCATAGGGCCTCGTGCAACCAGGTTCACCGTTCTCGCCCGGGCAGCCGTTGGTCATGAACGCCTCGCCTCCCGCCACAACTGCCTCGATGGCCGAGCGGGCCGCCCGCACGCGGACGATCGCGCCATCGCTGTCGAAGCCGAACTGCTCGAGTCCGTAGTCTTCGGCCTCGACCAGGTGCCTGGCCAGCTGTACCCGGCGCCAGCGCCGGAGCGACGGCTGCGGATGGGCGGCCATGCGCGAGCCTGGCTCGGGGTTGAAGCAGAAAAGGTAGGAGAAGATCTGCCGGTCCCGCAACGCCACGAACAGCGAAACAAGGTCTTGGTCCGACTCACCGAGTCCGACCAGCGTATGCACGTTGACCTTCCAGGGCCCGAAAATCTCGCGGGCGTCGCTCACGACGTCCCAGTACTTCTCCCACTTGAGGCCACCTGCCGGAACGTCGGTGCGAGTGCTCTTGAACAGCTCCTCGGTCACGGCATCGAGCCCGATACCGATCATGTCGACTCCCATCGACCTGAAGTTGGCCAGGCGCTCGCGCGTGAGCGTCGGCGGTGCGACGAGGACGGACACCGGAGTCCGGACCCGTTCGGTGATCCTTCGCGCGATATCGCAGGTATCCCGGTACGCGCGGCCATGGGTAACCATCGAGATGCAGAGCCGGGTCAGGCCCGGTTCGAACCGGGCCATCCGCTCCACGAAATCGTCGGTTCGCACAAGCGGCCACTCCACCCTTATGAACGACTTGTCGGCGTAACTGCCCGGGCGGGTACGGGCAAGTCCGCAGTAGCCGCAGTCGGACCGGCAGCCACGCTCGTAGCTGAGCAACACGTTGATGCCACCGAACCTGAAGTCCTGGCTGAACCGGCCCGAGCGCATCCGCAGCGCGATCGCGCTCGCCATCGAGATGCGCACGTACTCCGGGCTGTCCTTGGTGGGCAGCTCCGCCACAGGAGGCAGCGAAAGCTCGTGAACGACCACGGCGTCTCCTCTCAGCACGGCTCGGGGGAGCGGTGCAGATCCGCGACCACGGCCGTCTCAGACAACAAGGCGAGATCTGCCGACCCGGAGGCCTTGGCCACCTCCAGCTCGCACGCATGACGACCTGCCTCCATCACTGCGCTGGCGAGCAACTCGGGTGCAACGCTGAGCGCTCCGGCCGCCCCGGAGCGGGCGACAACGGCCACGATTGCATCGTGCTCAAGGCGCCGCCAGCGCAGCCCGGACTCCATCGCCACCAAGCCGACCGGCAGCTCGTTGAAGTCCCCGGCGATCATCACGCTCTTTATCAGGTCACCATGGGTGGCGAGATAGATCCTGACAAGCCCCGCGGGTGTCTTCAGAAGCGCCGAACCGTTGGCGTCGGGCGCGATGCTCCGTTCCCCCAACCAGGACTTCGACCGGTACCTGCCGGCGGCAAGAGCAGCGGCATCGGCCTGCTCTCTTCGGTCAGGCGTCGCGAGCTCGAAGGTCGCCCCAAAGGTCGCCGCGAAGCCGTCGGCGATGAACGGTCGAATCGTCGCGGCGTCGTGGCGAACACCGGTCTCGACCGAGACGGTCGTGATCCGCTCGCTCACGGCGGCAGCAGCCCTGTCGGCCAGTTTCGCGGCCGGTATCTGCAGCACCTGAAGCATGAACGCGACGTCGAGGTCAGCCAGCACGCTCGCGTGGAACAGCATCGCTCCTGCCGCATCGACATAGAGCCCGAGGCCCGCGATCTTGCGGCTGCCGACTTCCAGGTCGTTCTTGCCGCCGAAACTCGCAGGAATCCCCAGCCGAGAGCAGCCGTCGACGAGCGCGGCCGAAAGCTTCTCGATGGTCTCCCGCGGCCGCTGGCCGGGCCGTGCCCGGTCCACGTAGGCGATTCCCAGCTGGCCCGATCCCATGACGATCGCGCCACCGCCCGTGAGCCTGCGGCTGACCTCGGTGCCGGTTCGGCGGCAGACGGCCAGGTCGACCTCTGCCTCCAGGGTCTGGTACCGGCCGACCAGGGCGCAGTGATCTCGATAGCTGTAGAGCCGCAGCGTCGGCGGGCACTCCGGTTCGTCCCGTGCATACCGGCTCATGAGTGCTTCGTCCAACGCGAGTCCCGCAGCCGCCCCAGCACCGTCGTCGGTGAGCAGCCGCCATACTTCGCTCACGTGGTTACCTGCACTTGGGCGAAGCCGCTCTCCTGAGCCCCGCTCCAGGTGAGCGAGCAGCAGTACTCGAACAGCCGAGGCGTGAGGCCGCGCGACCGCGCGTATTCGATGGCGCCCTCCGCCGGATAGGCGATGCCGTTCAGGCCGAGGTCGATCGCCGCCTGGTCGAGCTCCCGCTTGAGCGCGCTGGGCGGACGGGCACAGCCGAGGTTGATCGTCGTCGACGGAGCGGCCAGCCGGGCGGCCGCGAAGAACTCCGCCACCTGATCGCCCGGAGGTGGAGGCACGTGCGCCATCGGCGTGCCAACGAGTGGAACGAGCACCACAAGGATGAGTGTCGAGACCGGGTAGCGCGTAACCATGTCAAGGGCCCGATACTCACCCAGGAAACGGCCGTAGTGCAGACCAAGGACGATGTGCGGGATGATCCGCAGCCCGCACTCGGACAGCAGCCGCAGTGAACGGTCCACGTCGGCGACGGTCAGGTCCAGGTGGTAGACCTCGCGCAGGGTCTCGTCGGCCCCGATGACATCGAGCATGACGCCGTCCACGCCCGATGCCGCCAAGCCGGCCGCAAGCTCGGGCGACACCAGGCCCGAGTGCACGATGACCTTCATCCCGAGCTCCTCGCGGATGCGGCGGATGTGGCGCAGATGCGCCAGCAACGGCACGCCACCGCCACGGGTGGACCCGCCGGAAACCAACAGGCCCTCACTTCCCTGCTCACGGAGCCGCTCCGCGAGCCCGAAGAGGTCCCGACCGGCCCGGACCGACATCATGCCGTCGAGCACCTTCGCCTGACAATGGTCGCACGAGAGCGCACAAGCCGAGCCCGTGACAGATACGGGCAGGAACCGGCGGGGGCTGGCCGGGACCCACTCCGAGCTCTGCCAGCGCCTAAGACCGGGCGCGTAGAAGTCCATCACGTCGGGGAAGTTCGCCCGGCGTACCTCGGCGGGTCGCGACAGCCACTGCGCGGTGGTCATTGCGCGATCAGCCCGTTCAGCCGGTAGTGGGCGATCCTGGCGGTGAACCAGGCGGTGATCTCGGCCGGCTCGGTCAAAAGCGGCGGTGGCGCGACACCGGTTCCGCTCGTGCTCACTTCGATCAGCCAGCCGGCTCCGTACGGGTCCTGCTCTGCAAGACCCGGGTCCCTGGCAACTTCTTCGTTCACGCTCAGCAGTGTCCCGGAAACCGGGCTGATCAACGGACCAACGAACTTGGCGGCCTCGAGCTGGCCGAACGGCCTCCCCGCGGTGAGCTCGGTCCCTGCCGGCGAGAAAGACAGCTGAGCGAGAGTTCCGCTGGTCTCTATGCCGAGTGAGTCCATCCCTATCCTCACCCGGCCCGGCCCGGTTCCCAGCACCCACATGTGCGTCTCGGGGTGATAATGCCTGTCGAGGGCGAGCGTGAAGCCGGCGACGACGACGAGAGAAGCTTCTCCCATCACAGCCTCGCGGGATCGGCCGTCGCGAAAGCCGCAGCCAGCCGACGCCCAGGATCACCGAACCCGGCCAGTACCCGCGCCACCGATGCCAACGGGATGCCGGTGAGGGCCCGTTCCGCCCGATCCGTGGAGCCGTTCAACCCGCGGTCTTGCAGTCGCACCTGGTCGATCGTCCCCCGCACGACGCCGGCGGCGACCTGTGTTCCGTCGTATGACGCGCCGAGCGTCCACACGCCGGCCCGTACCTTGACCTGGCGGGCACTCGGTTCACCGGCTCTTGAGGCCGCCGGCCGGGTCGGTCCGGCAAGCCAGGCGTCGCTCGTGAATCTCTCGTCCAAACCGACGAGCGCTCTGCGCTCGGCCCCGGTCAGCCCGCCGGCTTGCGGACCGAGCCCGAGCGCCGAGGCATACGCACTGATCATGGCTGCTTGGAAGGCCGCCGGGTCGACGGCGGTCGGGGACACGAAGCGCCTCATGAGCGCAAGCGTCTGGTCCCGCTGGGAAGGGTCAGCGAAGGCCAGCACTCTGGCCGCCCGCTCGTGGTCGAACGACTCGATCAGGTTGCCGCAGACCACCACCGCGTCATCGATCCGGGCGGCCCCGTGCCCACAGATCTTGCGGTCGTCGGCGCAGATCTCGAGATCGTCATCGAGCACGGCCGGCACGCCGACGGCACGGAAGGCGGTCACGGCCGGCTCGAGCAGCACGCGCAGCGCCTGCCGGCTGGACGCCGGCACGGCCCGTGCCGGTAAGCAGATCTGGAAGAACAGCTGGTCCGCGTCCAGGTAGACAGGACCGCCGCCCACCATTCGCCGCAGGAGGGGGAGCCCGTTTTCGAGGCAGTAGTCGCGGTCCACCTCGTCGATTCCCCGGTGGTAGCCGAGGCACACATACGGGGCGCCGGGGCGAGTGAAAGAGAGAGTCGCCCTTTCCGTGGCGGACACCCCGTACGCGATCGCATGCCAGAAGGTCTGCGAGCGCAGCGGTGAGCTGCGACCGAAGTCGATGATCCGTAGCGGCTCAACCACGTCGCGTCTCGTCCCTCATCGCTTCGTCGATCAGCTCGACGATGTCGCAAACTCGCAGATGCTCGTTACCGGTCGCCTTGGCGGCGTCGGTGAACCTAGACACCTCATAAGGACAGCAGACCACCAACACGTCGGCACCGGTCTGGGCGGCCTCGCGAACCCGGCGCTCGGAAAGACGCTCGGTCGTGTGGTCTTTGGTGAAACTGTCGAGCCACATGCCACCACCACCGCCGCCGCAGCAGTAGGCGTTCTCGCGGCAGCGGCCCATCTCGACGAGTTGGAGGCCGGGAATTTCCATGAGCAACGTCCGCGGAGCGTCGTACTCACCGTTGTGCCTTCCCAGGTAACAAGGATCGTGAAATGTCACCCGCAGGTCGAGCTCCCGGGCCCATTCGATCTGACCGACGAGCGGAGCAAGCAGCTGTGTGTAGTGGAGCGCTTCGAAATCGTGCCCGCGCTGTGGGTACTCCTTGACAAGAGCGTTGAAGGCATGCGGGTCAGGCGTCACGATTCGGGCGAACTCGTATTTCGCCAGCACTGTCGCGACGTCTTCGACCAGTGCGTCAAACAGGCCCTTCTCGCCGGCGAGACGCTGAGAATCCCCGAGCGTCTTCTCCTCCGGCCCGAGGATCGCCCAATCGATGCCCAGCGTCGAGGCCACCCGCGCGAAGGCGCGGGCCGCGTCCTGGCCGCGGGGATGGAAACTCCAGTAGTCCTCCAGGTAGAACAACACGTCGACCGGCGAGGGATCCTCGGCCAGGATTCTTACCGGAACCCCTGCGCTGTCTGCCCACTGTGCCCGGCGCCGCTGGTTCTGACCGAGGGCATTGCCGTGCCGGAAGGTCTTCTCGAAGACATCCTGCAGCTCGGCCGGCACCGCCGCATCGGTCAGCGCAGCCTCGCGGACCGCCAGCATGATGGCGATCATGTCGACCTGTTTGGGGCAGACACGCAGACAGTTCGCGCAAGTCGTGCATAGCCATAGATCGGCGTCGGCCAGCAGCTGAGTTCCGGTCTGGACTTTGCGGTGGATCTTGCGCGGGCCATAGTCGCCCACCATGTCGACCGGGCAAACCGGCACGCACTTGCCACAGCCGTAACACCATTCCAGCGACTCGCCACCGGGCAGAGCCGAAATGGCGGCGAAGCCGTCCGGGCCGATGTCGGTTAGAACGCGTGGCTCGAACATCCGGTTCCACACGGTCGTCAGTTCCACCTCGCGCCCTGAGATGGTGGAGGCAACAGTTGCCTGTTCCTTCTCCACCGCGACCGGCGGGAGTTTCCGTCCACCTACAGGCACGGCCCTAGCCCTCCAGGTGGTAGACGCCGAGCAGTCGGCGGACGAGGTCGGACAGCGGCGGGATCACCCGGTTGAACTCACGGGTCATCCGCATCCGTAGAACCGTGTGCATGTAGACCCCATATACGGCGGCCAGCAGGACATCGACCCCGAACAGACCTGGACCCGCCGCAGTGAAGCCGGCCGCTTTGCCGGTCTCGTCCACGAAGGCCATCGCCTGACCGATTGTCAGGTACGTAGCTCCCCTCGAAGCGCCCGCACTCAGGTCGAAGCTGTCAGTCGTGACCAGGCCGAGCGCACCGGTGCGGGTGTCGGGATCCCAGATCCACCTTGTCCATAACCAGTGCCGATCGGGCTCGGTGAAGTGCAGCAGTTCCGATGGAAGGTCGAACCCGGAACCTGCCAGCGCGGACTGCGCTGCGGGTCCGCTCACCGATTCATCGAAGCGGTCGATTCGCTCCGCGACCGGCTCGCCCGTCATGAGGAGACCCGCGATGGCGGCCGCCAGCTGTCTTGGGCCTATCGCGTCGATGATCTGGTCGGCACGCCTGCGAGTCGCGAACGCCCAACGCAGCACCTCCCGCAGGGCCGCGCGCTCCAACTGGGCGGGATCTCCGGACAAGAGGTTTCGTAATGCCTCGGACTTGCGACCCAGATCAGCGGCAATGGCGTGCAGTTCCCATTCGCTGATCCGGTCCAAGATCTCGCGCTGGAACTCCAGCGCACTCGGCGTGTCGACTACCGGACCGGTCACCACCAAGCCATCGCCTTAATGCCCGGCCGCGACCGCGCGCGACCGTAGGTAGCTGACCGCTTTCATGGCGGCACCGGCCGCCGAGGAGACGGTGTCCTCGAGGTCGGCGGGCCCCAGGGCCGCGCCGCAGGCGAAGATCGCCTCCCGGTCTGTGCCGACAGGGTCGAGAGGCTTTCCGACAGCCTCGACGAACCCGTACTTGTTCTGCTTGACCCCGAGCAGCCTCGCGAGCTCGCGCGTGCCCGGTGATGGCTCCATGCCTACCGACAGCACGACGAGGTCCATGAGGACTTCCATCGGGCGGCCCATCGTGGTGTCCTCGCCCCGGACAAGAAGGCGATCCCCTTTCGGCAGCACCTCGGTGATCAGCCCCTTGACGTACTGGACGTGGTGCTGCTCTTGGGCCGGCCAGTAGATCTCGTTCTCCCAGTAGCCGTACATCCGCATGTCGATGTAGAAGATGAGCACCTTGGAGTCCGGCAGCAGTTCCCGGATCTCGATGGCTTCTTTCGAGGCCACGCCGCAGCACACCTTCGAGCAGTACTCGTTGCCGATCTGGCGATCGCGGCTGCCGACGCACTGGACAAAGCAGACCCGCTCCGGTGGCTGCCCATTGGACGGACGAAGCACCCGTCCCTCCGAGAGCATCGCCTCGAGGTCAGGCTGGGTGATGACGTCCGGGAACTCGTAGTACCCGTACATCTGTGTCGCCCGGCCCGGGTCGAAGTGGCCGAACCCCGTGGCAATGATGATCGCACCGCACCCGATCGTCTGGTCTTCACTCGACTGGGTCTCGGCCGTCTCGGCGCGACGCAGTCTGAGTGTGAAGGCACCGGGTTCCCCCGTAACTCCGGCGACCTCGGTACCGAGCCGGACCTCGATGAGCGGGTTGGCCGTGACCAGGTCGACCATCTGACGGATCTGTGGCTGCGCGGGCTCGCCGCGAGGCGTCAGACCGCAGTAGTTCTCTGCGACAGGCGTGCCGCCGAGGAAATCACGCTGCTCTATCAGCACCGCCGTGCCGCCCAACTCTGCGATACCCTGCGCGGCGCGCAGCCCACCTGGTCCTCCGCCGATGACCGCAACCGTCTCAGAGGACATCTCTCACCTCAATCGTCGTGTCCGTTCCCAGAGCCGAAGGCCCTTCTTCGTCGTGCAGGCCGTCGGCGTCGTCCCAGTCGAGGTAACGCTTCTCGCCGCTCTCGAGCCGGCGCAGATCACTCTGGAACTCCGCCCATGCCTTCTCCCAGTCGATGCCCATCTTCTCGAGCGGCGGCCGGTAGTCGGCCGAGTGCCAGTGCAACTGGCACACGCGGTATGGATGGGCTCCCATCGCGAGTGCCGCGAACTGCGCATCGCTGAGCACTGCAAGACCGACGTTGCGCCCGTGCGCCCTGGCCGCAAACTGGCTCTTGTCGAGGGTTGTGACACACCCGGTGTCGTGAGTCAGCACGACGTCGGGGTTGGCCTCCTCCTTCATCACTTCGATCTTGCGCAAAGTGGCGAACGACCGGGTGAAATCCCTCTGCACCAAGATGTGCCGGAAGCCGAACCCGCAACAGTCGAACCAAGTCGAGTAGCTGCGCACCTCGGCACCGAGGGCTTCGGCGAGGCCCGTCACGACGGCGGTGCGTTGACCACCGTAGATGTCCGGGTCGTAGATCGCGTCGCCCGAAACGATCTTGTGGTAATGGCACGCCGGGTGGACGGTCACCACGATGCCCGACACGTCGCGTACCTGCCTAGCGGCGATCTCGTGGCGCAGCGCGTGAACCCACTCCGAGTAGTGGACGATCTCTTCGGGCAGCACAAGGGGCTTGCCGAGCTTGGCCATGATGCCGCGTACCTGCGCTCGCAGCTCCGGGTGCCTTATCAGCTGCTCGCGCACTTCCTTGTAGTGACCGTAGGAGGTGCCGCAGTGGATGAGCGGGAAATAGCCCGTCTCGTAGGCGGCGGCAAAATTGCGTACGGCCACGGCCGCCTGGGCGGCCGTGTTGGAGGTCGCGCTCGCGTAATAGTTCCAGGCCGTGCACGAGGTCTGGTCGTGCGGATCGTGGTAGTCGTAGCCAAGCTTGCGCATCATCCAGAAGATCGACGTGGAGTAGCCCGGGATGTGGCCGCACTGTCCACAGGACTTGTGGTGCCACAGGTGCGCCTTTTGGATCCGCTTCTCGCGTCCGTACTTCGTGGCCACGCTGATCGCTTCCCCGTCGATCTTCTGCACGATCAACTCACCCTGGCGCTCCAGCTCGAGCAGTTCGGCACGGGGGTCGTCAAGTGACCGCCGGTCGACGACCGGCTCGGCGGTTGCGTTGACAAGCCGACGCGCGTCGAGGGGTGCCCCTATAGGAATCGTCATAGCTCAATGCCTTCTTCCTCGAGGCGATCCTCCATCAGCTCCTGCAGGATCGAGTGCAGGCTGGGATCGACCTGGGCGATCATGTCGAGGGCGCCGGTCTCGAACCAGATGAGGTACAGCTCGACCAGCGTTCTGTCGGCAACGGACCAGCCGGTCGATGTCGTGTGCATGGTCTCCGGTGGCAGTGCGCGGCGCCACAGGTCAAGGTTGTCCGCCACGTCGGCGGTCTCGGGCCCCCAGTCCGGGAAGGCGTCCCGCCCCAGCATGTCCGGTGAGACCTGGGTACCGGTGGACATGATCTTGTAGATGATCCGTGAGTAACCGACCAAGGCCTCCTTGGCCGAGGCCAGCCCGTTGCGGACGGCTACTTCCCTCATGATCGTGATGATCCCGCCGGGGTTGTTACCACGCGGGCAGCGCAAGCAGGAGAAGCACTGCGAGCACTCCCAGATATCCTCCTGCATCTGCTGGTAGATCAGCTCGACATCCTCACGCGCGGCCGCCTGCGCGATCCGGCGCGGGCTGAAGTCGTAGAACTTGGCTGACGGGCAAGCGCCAACGCAGATGCCGCACTCGTAGCAGCCGTACAGGTAATCGCCGAAGCGAAAGTCGCTCTTGACTTGCTCGAACAGCTGCACCTTCACCTCGTAGGACACCTCGGTGTAGCCGGCGACGTCTGCGACTTTGTAGTGAGCGTCCGTCTTGACCTGCGGGGGGGCAGTGACGGTCATGGCGAGGGCCTAGAAACTGATCACGGCATCGGCTGAAGCCGCTAGGTCATTGAAGGCTGCGCCGCCGATCACCTCGACTCCCTCGATCAGGTCTTCGAGACTCAGATCGTTGAGCGCGAGCGACGGCTGGCAGACCAGCAGCCGGACGCCGAGGGTGGTTGCCTGCTCGATGAAGTAGCGCAGCGGCTGGCCCTGGTCGCCCTTCGGGCCGATCTTGTCCACGACGTCTTTGCGCAACAGGGTGGGCCCGTACATCGTGAAGTAGATCATGACCTCGAACTCCATCGCGGCCGCGGAGGCCGCGAGATAGAAAGGGGTCGCGCTGCGGCCTGGGTCGTCGGCTCCGTGCGTCTGCACGTACAGGATCTTCGTCTCAGAGTCTTCGGCCCACATCGAAGCCTTCTCTCAGTTCACCTTGCGAATCAGGATGTGAAAGACATCACCCTGCTTGGTGATGCTGAGCAGGTCATTTCCCGTACGGCTGCTCCATGCCCGCATGTCCGGCTCGACACCGGGGTCGGTGGCGAGGAGTTCGAGAACCTGTCCGGAAACGAGATTCTTGATCGCTTGAGCAGTCTTCACGACTGGCAACGGGCACGCCAACCCAGTGCAGTCGACAACCTGGTCGACAGCTGGGGTCGAGGGCTCCGGCACGACGTTCTCCTTTTCGTCTCAGATCGAGAAGTCTTCCCCGGACCATACGCCGGCTTCGGACGGACGGATGTCGTGACCGTGTCCGTGTCCCGCGACAGCCATCTCCAGCTCGTCGACGCGCCCCAGCAGCGAGTGCAGGCTGGCACCGAGCAGGTCCGGCATGAAGGCCGACTCGAGGTCCGGCCGGTCGCCGGCCCGGTGCGGCCGGCTGCGGGCGATGATCTGGCCGGGCACGCCGACC
>Ga0187880_1002174_pt1 | contig 15373 bp, 11 predicted proteins | sample June2016WEW_19_4_FD_132998 | JGI IMG/M metagenome (GOLD analysis project Ga0187880, IMG submission 132998) | Peatland microbial communities from SPRUCE experiment site at the Marcell Experimental Forest, Minnesota, USA - June2016WEW_19_40 | ecosystem: Environmental > Terrestrial > Soil >...
CCGACGAACTCAAGGACAAGAAAGCTTGCGCCGAGCTCCAGGCGAAGAACGAGCAGAAGGTCGAAAACGGAATTCAGAACCTGCAGAAGGCGCTGCAGCTTCGGCCCGATTACGACGACGCCATGGCTTATCTGAACCTGCTGTACCGCCAGCGCGCCGAGTACGAGTGCGACAATCCTGACGCCCGTAAGGCCGATCTCAAGGCGGCTGACGACTGGGTTGACAAGACCATGGCCACTAAGAAGGCCAAGGCCGAGAAAGCCGGTCCCTCGGGCATCGTCACCACCGAAACCCCTCAGTAAGATTGTTGCAGTTGCAACCGAAACTTGAACGCCCCTCCGCACGGAGGGGCGTTTTAATTAATGCACCAGCCTGGGCGGCCGGGCTTCCACCCTCCATCACACACCCCGGTGACGCCGCCCCTCCCTGCCGTCCGCCTATGCAGTACAATCCATGTTCTGTGCAATGTGCGGGTGGGCTGCCCTCGTTATGCCTCGGTCCCGGCAGAATATTCCATGAAGTTGCTTCGTAGCGCCAGTCATGTTCAAACGAGTCCTGATCGCCAATCGCGGTGAAATTGCGGTGCGCATCGTACGCGCCTGCCGCGAGATGGGCATCGAGTCGGTCGTCGTCTTCTCCGACGCGGACCGCAAGGCGCTGCACGTCCGCAAAGCCGATTACGCCTACCACATCGGCCCTGCCACGGCCAGCGAGTCCTATCTCAACGTGGACAAGATCCTCGACGTGGCGCGCCGCAGCCAGGCCGAAGCCATCCATCCCGGCTACGGCTTCCTCTCCGAGAACGCCCGCTTCGCCAGGGCCTGCGCTGACCATGGCTTCAAGTTCATCGGCCCCAGCCCCGAATCGATGGAGATGATGGGCTCCAAGACGCGCGCCCGCCAGAACATGAAGCGCGCCGGCGTGCCCTTCGTTCCCGGCTCGGAGCATGGATTGGACATCGATGCCGCCGAAAGGCTGGCGGAGCAGATCGGCTATCCCGTCATGTTGAAGGCGGCGGCCGGAGGCGGCGGCAAAGGCATGCGCCTGGTGCAGTCGGCCGGGGAACTGCATTCCGCCTACGAAAATGCGCGCAGCGAGGCCCAGCGCTCCTTCGGCGACAACGAGGTGTACCTGGAGAAGTACATCATCAATCCGCGGCACGTCGAGATGCAGATCTTCGGCGACGAGCATGGCAACGTGGTTTACCTGGGCGAGCGCGAATGTTCGGTGCAGCGCCGCCACCAGAAGGTAATGGAAGAGTCGCCCTGTCCGATCGTGGACGAAGACATGCGGCGGCGCATGGGCGAGATCGCGGTGCGCGTGGCCAAGGCCGCCAACTATTACAATGCCGGCACCATCGAGTTCCTGGTCGATGAGCAGCGCAACTTCTATTTCCTCGAGATGAACACCCGCTTGCAGGTCGAGCATCCCGTCACCGAGTTCGTGACTGGCCTTGACCTGGTCCACCTGCAGATGCGGGTCGCCGCGGGCGAGAAGCTGCCGTTCAGGCAGGAAGACATCCGGCTGCGCGGGCACGCCATCGAGTGCCGCGTTTACGCTGAAGATCCCGACAACAATTTCTTCCCGTCGCCGGGGCAGATCACGCGGCTGATCTCGCCTTCGGGACCCGGCATCCGCCGCGACAGCGGCATGTATGAAGGCTGGAACGTGCCCATCGAATACGATCCGCTGCTGGCCAAGCTGGTCGGTTATGGCGAGGACCGCGAGCAGGCGATCAACCGCCTGCTGCGCGCTCTAAACGAATATTTCGTGGGCGGTATCAAGACCAACATCTCGCTGTTTCGCCGCATCCTGAAGGACCCAGACTTCCGCGCCGGCAACCTGGACACGGGCTTTCTGGATCGGCTGCTGGCCAAACCCAGCAATGAGACTGACCCGCGGCGTCCTATCGTAGCGGCCATTGGCGCGGCGATTTTTGCGAGCCTGGAACCGAAGGCGACATTGCCGGCAGCAAATGGCGGTGCTTCGATGAATGGCAACTCGGCTCCGCCGCCAGCCTCGAATTGGCGGCGCGCCGCCCGCGCCGAAGCCGTACGGGAAGGATGATTGTTATTCACCTATAATCAACGCGGAGAAATTTATGGAAATGGTGCTGACCGCTGTTTTTGAGGAAGTATCCGAATCCGAGGGCGGTGGCTACGTCGCCTACGTTGAGGAATTGCCAGGCGCGATTTCACAGGGCGACAGCTTGGACGAGGCGCGCGAAAACCTGCGAGACGCGATCTCCCTGTTGTTAGAAGCAAATCGTGAGCTGGCAAAGCCCGAGCATGGGAAACGGATAACCCGAGAGTCAATAAAGGTCGTCGCTTAGTCGATGAAGCGTGTTGACCTGTTGCGCCATCTCGAACGTAATGGTTGCGTTCTCCTCCGCGAAGGCACCAAACATACCGTCTATCACAACCCGAAGGTGCAGCGGACTGCCACCGTGCCTCGGCATAAGGAGATCAAGGCTCCTACTGCGGGACGTATCTGCAAGGATTTGGGTGTACCCCGTCCATAAGAACGAACTACCTCTGGGGGGACTTGCTGTTATTGCGGCGCGACACCTGCTATGACAAGCTAATTGCTAGTTGCTAATTGCTAAGACATGACCTACGACGTGGTGGTAGACGGCAAAACGCACCAGGTGGAGCTGACGCGCGGCGAGAAGACCTGGCTGTGCAAGGTGGACGGCCAGGAGATTGAAGTGGACGCCGCGCTCACCGCGCGCGACGTGCTCTCGGTGCTGGTCGGCGACAAAGCCTACGAGATCAAACGCGAGCGCTCGCTGCAGGGCGAGCTGCACATGGTGATCGGCAGCGCCCGCTATGCCGTGGATGTCCAGGACCCACGCTCGTTGCGCACGCGCCGCGCGGTCGGCGGCGCCGAGGCCGGGCCGCAGAAGCTCAAGGCGCCCATGCCGGGTAAGATTGTCCGCATCCTAGTCAACGAGAAAGACGAGGTGAAGGCCGGCCAGGGCATCCTCGTGATGGAAGCCATGAAAATGCAGAACGAGATGAAGTCGCCTAAGGATGGCCGGGTACAGAAGATCCTGACGGCGGAAGGCTCAATCGTGAACGCGGGCGACACGCTGGCCATCATCGAATAGCGCCAGGAGATTCTCAGCGACAAAAAAACGGGAGCTCTTCGCCCCCGCAATTCTGGCCGCCATCGCGCAAACTACTTCATGGTTGCCGCCTTCTTCAGAATTTCATCGGCAAAGTAGTTCTCCACCGAGGCCTTGTCGCGGATGGATTCGTAGTACGCCGCTTTCAGCAACTGCTCGCGGCGGTCACGCAGCTGCTCGCGTATCGCCTGTTGCACGCGCGGGTCCTTGAGCTCGCGCTGACCGGCAGTCTCCTTGCTGATGAGCTTGACGATGCGGTATCCGGCAATCTGATGGCTGTTGGGATCGGTTACCGGCAGCACGGCCGTGTATTGCCCGGGCTTCAGCTTATTGATCGCGTCGTAGGCGATCCTGTCCAACTTCAGCTGCGATTCCGGAACGAACCCCAAGTCGCCGCCGTTCTGCGAGGTCTCGGGTTGTTCCGAGTAGTTCATGGCCGCAGTAGCGAAATCCTCGCCGCTGTCGAGGCGATTGGCGATCATCTGGATCTTCTTGCGCGCGTCGCCCTCATTCTGCGCCTTCATGGTTTTCACTTGCGGGTTGGGCTGGGTTGTAACCACGATCTGTGCCAGGCGGTACTGCAGCTCAATCAGGTTGAACTCGGCCTTGTGCTGGTTGTAGTAGCTGGTAATGTCGTCGTCGGTGATGTTGATCTTCGAGGTGACTTCCTTGTTGAGCACCTTGTCCACGGTGATGGAGCGGCGCAGGTCGCGCTTGAAATCGTCGAGCGTGAGATTGCGCTCCTTCAGCCGTTTATCGAATTCCTCCTGGGTATAGGGTGCCTTGATTTCCGCCAGCTTGCTGTTGACTTCCTCATCGGTTGCCAGCAGGCCCAGCTTTTCCGCTCGCTGCATCAGGATTTCGTTATCGATGAGTTCGCGCAGAATGCTCAGCCGCAAACTATCCGCCTGTTCCTGGCTGGGCTTTTCCGGCGAGTCGGCCGTCTGGTTGTTGAAATACTTCTCCACTTCCGTGCGGGTAATCTTGTGGCCGTTCACCCGCGCCATTTCGTCTGCGCCTTCCTGTTTTCCGGAACAGCCCACGCTCGACAGCAGCGCAATAACAGCCATCGACAGGGTGGCTACCATCGCCACACTCTTGGGTTTCAATTTCAAACTCCGCTCCTTGTGACCACCCCAACAAGCCCGCCACGGCGGGGCGCTTGTCGGGTGCCCCGGCTACGGGACTCGACTCATCTCCCACTTTACCCAGCACGCCGCGGCGCGCCGGGCTAAGCTCTTTCGCCCCGTTCGGGGCTGATTTCTTGCCAGTCTCATTCGACTGGCGAATCCACATAAATTCGGGCGCCGGACTCGGATCCTATTTGCTGGTCGCTGGCGGCGATGCTGGGGCCGGCGCCGGCGCGGGTGGCTTCACTCCCGCCGCCAGCAACTGCTGGTCCAAGGCCGCTCTCACCTGGTCCGTGTCCAATGCCCCTTCCAGCCGTTCGCCGTTGACAAACATGGTTGGGGTCGCATTCACTCCCACGGAGTCACCCTCGGCCACCGAGGACTTCACCGCGCCGTCGGCTTGGGCCTTCACGCACGCCTGCAGCCGGTTCGCATCGGCCCCATTCCTTTTGCCGATATCCAACGTAATGCGATCCAATTCACCGAAAGCCTTTTGCACGTCCCTCTGCGGACCGCTGATCGCCTGCTGATTGGCGTGCACATAATCGGCGAACTCCCAGTAGGCCTTGCCGCTCTCTTTGGCCAGGCAGTTGGCGTCGTTGGCGGCATGCACCGCCCAGGGATGCATGGGCAGCGGATAGTCTTTGTAGATGATTCTTATCTTGTCGCCGTATTGCGGCAGGATCTCGCTCATCAGCGTGCTGTGCATGCGAGAGCAGAACGGACACTCGAAGTCGTCGTAGTTCACGATGGTGACCTTGGCGTCCGGATTGCCCCGCTGCGGACGGCCGGCTACGTCGATTTTCTTCATGGTGTCGGCGTAGGGGTCCTTGGTCAGGTCCATCTTGCTTATGCGAATCAGGCTCTTGCCGTCCTTCGAAAGAAGGAACTCGATGGCTTGCGACTTGCCTTCGTGACTCAAGGTAACGCTGAGATTGTCATAGTTGGGAAACTCGCTGGGCGTCAGTGGTCCCAATTTGATGTTCACGTCGGGAGGAATATTGAAGTAGGACCGAACCTGGCGCTCCACTTTTTGGGCCACGTCGGCAGGAGCGGGGTTTGATTTCGACTGCGCCGAACATCCGGCGCAAAACAATAGCAGCAAGACAGCCAGTCGTCGTAAGGGCAAAATAAGAACCACCTTCGAGAGTAGAACTAAGAATTATCTCATGGCGAGCGCATTCCCAGCACCTGCGGCGGCGCGTGTGGAGGCGATGCGACCCAGGGATGTGATTCAATCCTTCCCCGCAATTTTCAGCAGCGTGCCCAACGGCAGCAATGCATTCATCGAGCCCGACCGAAAGCCTTCGAGATCGAGCGTCACGTAGGTAAACCCCAGCGCCTTGAAGATTCGCGTGAACTCGGTGGCCATTTCCATGGTCATGGCCCGGGGCAATTCTTCCCGCGCGATCTCGATGCGCGCTATTTCGCCGTGATGACGCACCCGCACCTGGCGGAAACCAAGTTCTCGCAGCGCCTCCTCGCCTTGTTCCACCGAGAGGAGCGCCTGCCGCGTGACCGCGCGCCCATACTCGATCCGCGATGACAGGCACGCCGATGCCGGTTTGTTCCAGATACGCAATCCCGCTTGCGCGGCCAGTTGGCGGATGTCCGCCTTAGTCAATCCCGCTACCAGCAAGGGCGCGGCCACCCCATGCTGGCGGGCCGCCTGCTGGCCGGGCCGGAAATCGCCCTGATCGTCGAGGTTCACGCCGTAGGCTATGGCATCGAATCCCAAGCTTTGCCGCCGCTCTTCCATGACGGTGAATAGTTCGTCCTTGCAGTGATAACAACGTGCGCCATCATTGCGCAGGTACTCGGGGCGCTCCATCTCCGCGGTGGCAACCACGCTGAGCGGTATGCTTTGTTCGTCGGCGAAGGCAATAGCATCGCGCATTTGCGAGCGCGCCAGGCTGGGAGAGTCGGCCAGTACCGCCAGCATATCGCCGCCCAGTTCGCGATGCGCCGCCCACGCCAGGAATCCGGAATCCACGCCTCCGGAATAGGCCACCAGCAATTTCCTCAGGGAACACAAGTGTTCCGCCAGAGCTCGTGACTTGGCCGCAAGATCTCCGGCATCGACTGGAAGGTTGGAATTCACCACAGACATCGCTCAATTGTAAGACACTGGCGGCGGAACAGAAGGCTGCGAGCTAATACAGTCTTTGCAGCCGCCGGATGGTGCCGAAGGTCCCAACGTTGGAAAGGCTGAACGAGAAGCGATAACTGTTCTCCTGGCTGATGGTGGGGGCAAAAGCCGAGCGGGAATATTCGAAGGCCACGCCACAGCAGTCCCAGTTGTAGTTGCTCTGTACGGTTGCCCCCTGCACGTAACTGAGACGCGCATCCGCTGCCACTGCTACCGCGCCACTCAACCCCCTCATGGCAACGTTCCCGTACTGCACCTGGACGCGGTACTGGTTGTACACGCTGAGGCCGAGCGTCGGCTGACCGGCGATGGGGGTCGTTTCCGCGGGCTCACGCATGTAGGTTTGTCCACCCGCGACATACCACTTGCCACTCGCGCCAATCCTTCGGCCCAGTAAGAGGGTGCTGGCATTCAGTTGATGCAGCACCGGATCATAATCCAGGGCCCACGAGAGGTCGGTCTTCAAATCTTGCACCCGGAGACGGGAGATGATCGGCGAAAAGTGGCGCGGCTCCGTAAGAAACGCTATGCCGGTGAAATCTACGGTGCTGTCGAACACGTTACGCTGACCGGGTACCAAGGCTCCCCCAAAAGTCGGATCGAAGAAATACCTCTGCGCCAGCTCCCAAGTGACGAGTTCACGCGCCGGACCTTGCTTGTCATCGCAGGTACCGGGCTCGGTTTCGTCGGTGGTCTCTTTGGGTACAAGGTCGTTCTGCGGGGAAAGGAGCGCGTATTTGGGGTGGTGAAAGCATTCGCCTGGCGATTTCGTTTTCTTGACGAAGAGCCGGTTGACCACGCCGTATTCCACCTCGTTGGTGTCGGCCAGAATGTCGCGCTGGTCGAAACGGATAATCTGGCTGAAGTTGTCGATACCCCCCTGGTAGCGATAGACCACCTGCGGTTCGATCGTATGCTTGATCACACGGCCAAACAGTTTGCGATCGTAGATCCTCGATAACGTTGGCGGCCTGATCTCCATCGCGGCGGCGGCAACATTCCGGTTGATCGGATCGCTGATCGCCTTCGCCGCCGCTACCAGCCCTCCGCTCTCCAGCCGCTGGCTGTAATACGTCTCGCGCACCCCGGCCTCCGGTCGAAACGTCCACCCGTGAAGAAATGTAGGCAGGGAAATGAAAGGATGGGCGTCGATGCGACCGACCACTGGCGCGGTTTCAAATCCCACCTCGGAGCGGGAAACGCCTTCCGTAGCCAGATCGTAGGCGTACATCAGGTTGGAACGGCGGAAAGGCCGCTCCGCCGCGGAAAACTCCAGCGACGGAGTGTGGGCGATATCGATCACCTCTCCCGGATTGGTGCTCTGGTAGGACTGATACAGTCCGGCTTGCAGGCCCAGCGCGTATCCATTCCAGTTTTTGCTGAGAAATCCGTAGGAGCGGACCTCCGAGCTGATGGATTGCAAGGCAAAGCCTTCGGCGAACGCCACGCGAAACAGATAAGAGCTGAGATAGTCAACCGAGATCACCCCGCGAAATCCCTCCGGCAGCTGGATCGATCCGTTCGCTCTCAGTTCCTGGCCACCCTGGTTCTGCCCCGCGTTGAATTGCCCCTTGGGGACACCGTTCTCGTCAATCACTCCGAAATATTCGGCCCTGAACTGGTAGTTATAACCGACAGAGCGAAAGATCCCGTGTTGTGCCCATCCCCTTGCGGAGTAAAGCGAGGCTCCGATGGTGGCATCATTGCTGCGATTGATGGCCCAGTAAAACGCGTCTCCCAGGATGGTACCCCGGGTGCTCGACTGCCCAAAAAGCGGCATAAGAAAGCCACTCTGGCGCCCCAGGTTGTCGGCCGGGTGTTCCACCCAGGGGAAATAGAAGATGGGAATGCCCTCGATGCGCAAGGTGGCGTGATGCATGGTGGCTTCGGCGCCCGTTTCCACGAATGCCGTCTGGGAATTGAACTGCCACTTCGGTTTCGGTAACTGGCAGGAAGTGACATAGCCGTGGTTGACCCGGTAGTGGTCGGGGCCGAGCTTGTCCACGATCTTCCCCGTGAAGAAGAAAGGAGTCGAGGACGTAAGGAACATGTCTTTGCTCTTGACCCTGACCCCAGTCGATCCGACTACGTCATAAAACGTTCCGGTGTCGCGGCTGACGTCGTAGGTGGCGTGGGTGCCCACCAGGTGTTCGTTATGGGCGCCCCCATCGAAGACCACGTGCCCGTCCGCCTTGGCCTGCCCCGTGGTGGAATCGTAGGTAACCTGGTCGGCGTGCAGCGTGTAGTTGCGGAACCGCATCACAACGTGGCCACGCGCCCTATAGATGTCCTGGTTCCAATCCTGGTGGTCACCGTGAATCAGCACTTCATCCCGACCCAAGGCAACGTTCATGGCGGGCCGCGGAGGTCCCAACTCCGGTTCGTTGCTCTCCGACTGAATTTCCTGCTGAATGATCTCTTCGGTTTGTTTGTCTTCCTCGCCGGTATCGGTTCTCACCGTGACTCCGGGCTTGCCTGCCGGATTTTGCTGCGCAGGCCCACCCTCCGAGGTCGAGTCGTTCGGCAATTGCGGTCCGGCGGAAGTTTCAGGGGCCGAAGCCGCATCGGACGCGCCTGACTGGGGCGCAGCTTGCGCGGAACTATTGGGCTGCTCGGGCGGGCGCAACTGGCTGGTTAACACGCCAGGCTGCAGAAACAGATGACATGCCACCAGCGCCGTGATAATCATTCGAGTGCGGGCAATCATCGAAAAGCGGGCATCCCCTCACCGGGTTGAGTTTGAATTGAGCAGAACCTTGCAACTTAGCACGTTGCCTACGGAGAGGTAAAACGCTATCTGCTTGCGCTGGTTCCACGCGGCTCTGGATTTTCTCCTAAACCCGCTCGATGTCCACTGGTTGCGCGATTCCGGCGATCCGGTGTCCAGCTTGCCACGCCCCGCGGACGCGAGCCAACGGCCTCTTTTTCTCATTTTCATTCATGATTCATCCGTGTTCGGAGGGCAAAGCACCTCAAGGGCTTGCCAAGGACGCGGGTAGAAGGAATAGTCGCGCCACGACATGACCGACCAGCAAACCTTGCATTCCGAAGCGTCCGGAGATGTATCGCACCCCGACATCTGGCGGAAAGAAATTCACGCCCGCCTAGCCGGCTATCGCTCGCGCCGCGGACGCCGGATCGAGGGAGCGTTTAGCATGCGCTTTCCCTTCCCTCCTCTTGAGCACGACGTGTCCGGTTCGGTAACCAACGCGCCAGCGGACCCGGAGCAGGTGGAACAGTTCGTGGCAGCTAACATTGCGAGCGCTGAGCAAGCCAGCGCTGAGCAAGTGTCCACTATCGAAGCTGCCAGTTCCGAGACCTGCGATCTCGCACCTGACGCCGCCGCTACGGAATCAAAAGCCTCGCCCCCCGAATCCCCAGCGCTTCCAGAATTGCCGGCAGAGAATCAACCGCCGACTCTTCCAGAGGTTCTGGTTGACGTTGATCATGAGCCGTCCCCGCCTCGTCTGCCGCGCCCCAGGCCGCAGCGCAAAGTCATCGCCTTCCCCCGGCAGACGGCAGGGGCCACGGAGATGCACCGTCTGGCCGATCCGGTCCTGCTGGAACAGCCGCGCATCCTGGATGTGCCGGAGGAACTGGAAGCGTTGCCCACCACGCCTTTCCTCGACGGATTGCAATTCGGACCAACCACGCAGCCTGTCATTGCGGTCCACGCCGACAATGTGGAGCTTCCTTTTCGGGCTGCTGGCAGGGCGCACCGCCTGTACGCGGCCTTGCTGGATTGCGTCCTCGTGGCTGCAGGCAGCATGGTCTTCGCCGCTGTCAGTTACAAGATGCTGCCCAAGCTAACCTTCACCAAGCCGGTGCTGTTGACGGCGGCTGCGTTGCCGCTACTGTTGTGGGCTGTCTATCAGTACGTGCTGCTGGTTTACGGCGGAGCCACTGCCGGAATGCGCATAGCCAAAATTCGCCTCAGCACGTTTAAGGGAAACTCGCCCTGCCGGCGGCAGCGTCGCCAGCGCGTGATGGCCCTCTATTTCTCCATGGCTTCCTTCGTTATGGGCTTGCTCTGGGCCTTCGTAGATGTCGATTCCCTCTGCTGGCATGATCGCATCAGCCGGACCTATCTGACCGATCGAGAGTAGCTGGGATGGCTCGGGGCCTCACGCCTTCGGTTTTGCCTTCTCGCTCACGCTCAACACGCAAGCCAACTCGGCCGGCGTATCCACCAGCACGTCGGGAGGGACCTGCTGCAACGTTTGCGGCGCAAATCCGTAGTTCACTCCAACGCTCCATAGCCCCGCATTGCGGGCGGTGAGCACGTCCACTCCGGAGTCGCCGACCATCACGGTTTCGCCGGGGGCCGCACCGGCTTCGCGCATCAGGGTGTTGGCGCCGAGGGGATCGGGCTTCTTGGTCTCGAAACTGTTGCCGCCGTAAACCTGGGTGAAGAAATCGGCCAGGCGTAGTCCGGCCAGAATGTCGCGCGACACCCGCACTGGCTTATTGGTAAGCACCGCCAACTTGCGCATTACGCCGTCGCCGTGGCTGGCCTGTTGCAGCATCTTGTTGATGCCTTCGTAGGAGCGCGTGTTGTCGAGCTTGTGTTCGCGGTAATAGAGCAGAAAATAGTTGAGCGCCTCTTGCAGGAACTCGCTATGGGCGGGGTCGCCGAGGGCGCGGCGAATCAGCATGGGTGCGCCATCGCCGATGTAGGTGCCGATGACCTCGAGGGGCAGCTCCTTGCGGCCGTAGTGAAGCAACATGGCATTGACCGCGGCCACCAGGTCGAGTTCGGAATCGATCAGGGTGCCATCCAGATCGAAGATGACGAGCTTGATGTTTTTGACCGGAAGCGGGCGAATCGTGCGTATCATTGCCTTCCAGTATAGCCATGCGGCTCGTCGAGTAGGGACGCCCCACCACTCTAGAGGTGTCATGCGAGCGTGGCGAGGCATCTGCTTTTCCCTCCTGGGCGAAAGTCAAGGAATCCTCGCCGCTGGGTAGTTTCCGGGTTGCCGACCATCCGGGATCAGTTTCGTACAGGTGGGTCGGGTTGCATTCTGCAGTTTATGCCGTTCAGGAAAAGGGCACAGCTCAAACAGTCAAGGACCAAAGCTTAATCATCTATATCCCTCCTCTTAACGGACACGGCCGCCGCCGCTCCGCGGCAGCGTTACAAGGAATCAAACCTCCGGCACCGGGTGGTATCCATTGAACCGCCGGCGTTGCCGGCAGGAAGCACTTGGCCGAAGCTGTATTGATTCGTTCCGTCCGGACTCATGATCTTTAGGCTTGTGGTCGCAGCGGGGTACCAGTTCCAGCTTAGCCAAAGCATGTAGTGACCGTCCTGAGACCAGTGCGGCGAGAGGTTCTCCTGCACCGAGAAGAATGTAAGCTGCGTTTGGTAGCTTCCATCCGAATTCATCACCCAGACTTCGGATGAACCGCTGGCGTCCGAGAGATAAACAATCTTCGTGCCATCGGGGGACCACGATGGGGCCCAATTGTTGCCGAAGCTGGTTAGCTGGGCCGGCTGGCCGCCGTTTGCGTTGATGACGAAGATCTCTTGGGAACAGTTGCCCGGGGCCACGACGCAGGTGTCGTACGCTATTAGACTCACGAGTCCGTTGCCGGGAGACCAGGATGGGTCAGCAGAGTATTGATCGGAGTTGACCTGAAAACCGTTCGAGCCATCCGGGTTTATGCTGTACAACCCATTGTTGTTGTAGACAATTACGTTCTCCAACGACCAATCCTGGCCGAGCCAGGGCCAGTCATATAGGAACGGGGTATCGTCGGTTCCGTCGAAGTTGATGATGGAGATTGCCCACGGAGCAGGATCAGACGTATACCTGTTGTGGACGATTTGCTTTTGCGTCGGCGCCCACGCGGGGTATTGATTGCATTTGTTGGGCGTAATGTCTACGAGATTTGTTCCATCCAAAAGCATGGTGTAGAGATCGGAATAAGCATAATAGGTACCGCACAAGTCGTCCGCTGGCCCAGTCCTCCGCGTTCGGCTGCTCAAGCCACCAGCGAGGGGCCGCGAGGGATAAGTATTAGCTGGAGCGTATGCGATTACTCCGTCCGGACTCGGACCGTAACCGATCTGGCCAACCTCGTATAGGAAGGATGTGCGCTTGCCCGTTTCGTGCCAACTGCTGTTGCCGTTGTCGTTGTAGTAGTGGTCCAAGATGCACTGCCAGCACGCGGGCGTGGTTCGCGCTCCGGTGTTTGGGTTATACCCCGACGCCCACCATTCTGACGGCCACTGACCCATGCCGCGCCCATGGCCGCTGCCCTGTGTGCCCGCCGCGATCGGGTCGGGCATACACGACCAGTTATAACCGGGCTGCCCGGTCTGCCCGTCTCCGCAGAAAAGACCATTACCATTCTGGGCGTACTCCGCCTTGAATATATTGACTCCGTCCTGACTGACGACGACTCCCGCCGTTGCACTGACGTCGGCCGTGCTCCTGGGGGTCGGCGGAAATTTGCTAGGGTTATAGACTTGGCAATACGCGTTGTCACAAATGTCGTAGTTGGGGGACAATGGATGCGCGACATACCATGCCCCGTAGCTTCGATAGGCTACCGCCCCAGCTTTCAGCGAATCATCGACCCAGTTGCCCTCCCATTCACTTGGCAGGCCATTCGTAGCATAAGTCTCCAGTGGGGTTGGTTTATCCCAAGTCGCACAGACAATGGGGCACTTACCACAAGGAAGGGAACAGCTATGTCCAACCTTGATGGTAGTCGGCACAGCGATCTGCCCCGACGACAAGTTCGAGGACCTGTCTCCGGTACCGGCCGCGCCCGGCGCGACCTCAGGTGAACCCTGCAAGCTGGGTGAGGTTGGGGCAGCGGGATCATCCCCCTGTGGAGTCCCCGCTGGTGCCTGCATCTGCAGGGGATGAGTGCCGTCTTCTTCAATGGTCCCGGAACCCCTTAGGAGCTTGATCGCGACGGGGCCCATCTCTTCCGTGGCCACGCTGAAGTTGCGGATGACGAACGTTTTATATCCTGCCCTCTTATATGTTAATGTTGCAGTTCCCATGCCATCTGGGATGGGGGGCTCCGGCGTGGGAAACGATACGGCGAAGTGCCCCTGCGAATCCGTTGTCGCCGTGCCGCCCCCGATACTTACCTGCACACCCGCGAGCGGCGCGCCTGTTTCGGAGTCGACAACGTACTCATGAAGGAGGGTGTAGCCTGGGCGCAGAAGCGGCTTTAGGGCCTCAGGCGTCTCCTCCTCCGGGGGCGTTACCGGATCAAGTCCCGCACCCGCAACCGGGTTGTCCCTGCCCGGGCTTACCCTGAGGGAGGTCCCCCACATGGTTTTGTAGCCTGGGGCGGAGACTTTCTCGAGATACTCTCCCGAGGGCAGAGTGACCGTACCGTTCCCATCCGTTTCGATGGACAGCGACTTGGTCCCCTCGAATTGGAGCCTCGCCGGGACCGCATGGCCGGTCACGTTATCCCGAACCTCAATTCTCAGCACACCCGTGCCGCCGGAAATTGGGGGCGGGAAGGGGATGCGGGTGAGAAAAATCTCCACCGGACGATTGATGGGGCGCACCGCGCCGCCGGTCGCGTCGGTTATGTACCCCAGCGCGGCGAATTCGAACTGGTATTCGCCCGTTGGCAGCGAGAGCGTAAGCTTACCGTCTTTGTCCGTTTCGGTTTCGAGCGTTTTGGGGCCTTCAATTCTGACCTTCGCCTGCATGGGATTGTGGCTTTTGGAATCTCTCACCACAATTGACAGCGCGCCCGTCTGCGCGTGCAGGCCCGATACCGCGAAGATCGACAACAGGAGAAGTGCGAAGTATGCTCGGATTCGCATTGAGTTGCCCTTCCTTTCAAGGGGCAAACAGCGCTCTCAGTAGTGTTCAGTAGTTTACGTCGTGGATGCGAGAGTAGCATCTGCGCCAGCATTGCACACCCCCCCCCCGCCTACGTCAGTGACGCGGGACATACGGCAGAGTGATCTGCGCAATCGGGTCACCGCTTGAGGCGCTAGGGAGCATTCGTGTTCTATCCACGTGAAATATTCTTGGATCTCCGAGAGGACGGAGCGGCGGTAGCCGAGGGCAGCGCCCTCTGCGGCTGGAGTGTGCGCAGCGCAACGCGAAACTAATGCGGTCACATTCTGCGATTCACTGGTGGCCGGATAACGAACCACTCGGAAACTGACGTACAACGTCCTCCCCTGACTTGTGCCTCGTGATGGTGGTTTCTGGAAAGGCAGCACAAGGAGATCGCTCGCTGCGCTCCTGATGACAATTCGGTTTTCGGACAGAGACGTTAGCACCCATAACCAAGAATTCAACAAACCCAGCGAAACATTTACAATATTAGGACGCTCGTCGCGGGGCTTTGCATCGCATCTCTACACCTGAGGTAATGGATGGCCACCACAAGAACAGAGCCTAAACCTGCGGTAGCGCAGGCTGCTCCCAGCAACAAGTATGAAGGGCTCAGCAACCAGCAGATGATCGACATCTACCGGCTGATGTACCTGTCGCGCCGGATCGACGATCGCGAAATCCTGCTCAAGCGCCAGCAAAAGATTTTCTTCCAGATCTCCGGCGCGGGACACGAAGCGCTGCTGGTGGCCGCCGGAATGGTGCTGCGTCCGGGCTACGACTGGTTTTATCCCTACTATCGCGACCGCGCGCTATGCCTGACCGTGGGCATGACGCCATACGAGCAACTGCTGGAAGCCGTGGGCGCGGCCGACGATCCCAACTCCGGCGGGCGCCAGATGCCCTCGCACTGGGGACACAAGAAGCTGAACATCGTGACCCAGTCTTCGCCGACGGGAACGCAATTCCTGCAAGCCGTGGGTTGCGCCGAAGCGGGACGGTACTTCGCCCGTTATCCTCAGGCTGCGGAAAAAGGCAGCGGCGATTACCGCCAGTTCAAGGACGTTCAGTTCCACGGCGACGAAGTGGTTTACGTTTCCGGCGGCGATGGCACCACCAGCGAGGGCGAGTTCTGGGA